>MDTB01022155.1_pt1 | contig 16696 bp, 14 predicted proteins | sample 811161 | NCBI WGS metagenome assembly MDTB01 (sample SAMN05326650, study PRJNA326480) | marine metagenome | isolation source: seawater | place: Mediterranean Sea | collected 2009
ATTACTGTCATATTTTGCTAAATAACCAATATATTTTTCTGGATTTTCCAATCTAAAATATGGAAAATCACTTGAATAAAGAAAGCCTTTACCATTTTTTTTTATTGCTCTCAGAATTGCTAAGCTAGTCCAACCTGCGGCAACTCCAGTTTCAACAATATTAAGAGGTTTAAATTTTCTTATTAAAAAATATAAAAGAATGTAATTACCTCCACCTCCGAGAGACACATTCAACTTAGAGAGTTTATTTTGAGCAAATTCTTGAATAACTTTTATCTCCATTTTGACCTGTTCGTACAATTGAGTATCTATGGAACAATAAAATTCATCTATTGAATGCTTGTTATTTTCCTCTGCCCATTTTTTTGCTTCCTCTGAAGTATTTTTTTCAAATCTTTTAAATATCTTTTTAACAATAACTAAAAAATAATTTTTTTTAAAAAAATTTATTAATATATTTTTCATTTATATTAGAGTTTTTATTTATTTTGACAAAAGATTATTTATATTTTTAATATATCTATAAAAATTTTATTTAAAAAATTTAAAATTAATCAATTTTATAAATTATCTTATTTTTCTTTCTCTGGATATAAAATTTTGTTCAATACTATACATTTATAAATTAATTGGTAATCGCTATTAATGATTTCTTTAAATTCTAATTTATTATTATCTAACATTTCTTCGAATAATTTTAAATTTTGAGAGTTTGTCCAGAGCATTTCTATTTGCTTATTATTAGTATATTTCTTGAAATTAATCCATGAACCATTGCCAGCGATAGAGTTGTTGTTTTTTTTTATTTTTATCAATCTAAGTATTTTATTTTTTAGCATGTTGGCAACATAAATTATCGCACCATAATATTTATTTATCCCAATTTTATGTTTTTTGTTTGCGTGTGGAATGTTTTTTACTTTATTCAAAATATTCGAAACTGCTCTATCATAAACTTGGGAATTTATTTTATATTTTGCTGGTATCTGCTGGTAAACATTTATCACATCATTATCTGAAAAAATACTATCCCATGGAAAAAATTGTTGTAATGTCATTCTGGTTGCTGAAGTTTCTTCTTGAAATAATGGAAATATCCTTACAATTTCATTATTTAAATGAGACTCTTTATCAAAAAAAATCTGATCTTCTCTTTCTTTAATCATTTTTTCATATTTTTCTTTTAATAAGGTTCTTTTTGCAAAAAAATTATAATTAAATTCCTTTAACTTGTATAAAGGTAATTTTCCAATAAAAGAAAATGATAGTTGTGTTCTGTCTAACGCTATACCTTTAAATAACCAATCTGCATAACATCCTGTCAATATCGTATCATATTTTTTAATTTTTTTATTATCTTTCAAATTTAAAAAATGATCATCTATTGGTAAACTTCTGCCACTATTAGCCTGAATTGAGCTATCAAATGAATCAAGGTAATAATTTTCATGTCGTTTTATTAATTCATGTTTTGTATTTAATGATTTAGCAATATTTTTTGTTATTTTTATTTCATGATTCTCCTGATTGTAGAGAGTTATAGCATCCGTGTTTACATCAGCTGAATTTGCTAAAATCATTCTAGAGTCCGTTCCACCGCTTAAAAAAACTGCTTTTTTTCCATAATGATTTAAAGTTCTTTTTTTAATAGAATTTAACAATGCTTTTGAAAGTTTATTTACTAAATAATCAAAATTGTAGATAGGCTTTGCACTAACTTTAAAATATTTTTTTTTAGTAATTTTTTTTTGATTAAAATCTAAAACACAATATGAGCCATTATCTAAAGTTTTAATTTCTGTATAAAATGTATTAGGATGATATATAAATCCTTTTTTTAAAAATTCAGCAACAGATACAGTGTCTATATTTATTTTATAATTGATATTATCTAATAAATTTTTATAATTTGATGAAAATTGAAATGAATTAAAGTTTTCATTCCCATAAGTATAGATTGGATATATTCCTAACTTATCAGTAATTAATATTATTTCATTAAGATTATGGTCTATTAACAGAATACTAAATGCTCCGTTTAGCTGATTGCAAAATTCATTTATCTCTAAATCAATATATTTTTTGATCAAAAATTTTGTAATAAATTTATCTTCAAATTTATCAAATTTTTCCCAATCAAATACTTCAATAACTGGCCTTCCTAAAATCATTAATTGTATTTTATTTTTATGATCAAAATGAGAATCCCAATGTCTTAAATTACATTCTCTATTTAGATAAATAAATTTATCATTAAAATTTATACTGTTGACTAAATTAAGATCTTTATTGAATACTGATAGGTAATTCATTTTATTAGTTTTATAAATTTTGCAGGATTACCTCCTACCAAACTATTGTCTTCAAAATTTCCATTGACAACTGATCCAGCAGCAACAACACAATTATTGCCTAGTATTGTGCCTGGCAAAATTATTGCAGATGTTCCAATCCAACAATTATTTCCAATTATAATAGGTTTGGCAGTTCCTTTGGAGTAAACTCTTTCTGATGGATCGTCCAAATATATATCATGCCCGCTTCCATCAAAGATTTGGCAATTTGCTGCTATTAAACAATTATCACCAATAACAATGGACTCATAGGCATGCAAGCAACTTCCGTGAATTCTAGTGTTATTACCTATTCTAATTTGAGCTCCAACCTTATCTATATAAATTTTTACAGGCGCAAACATATTTATATGATATTTTGCATTCTTAGAATTAAGTGTAGCATTTTCTCCTATTATCAATTTTGATCCATCTAAAATATGGACTAAGGGTTTGTTTTTAATCTTTAATTTACCATTCAAAATTACATTTTTGTTTCTGGTAAATAGAAAGTATCTAAAAAGATAATTTAATAAAGTTTGTATCATGTAAAAAATTCACTCCTTAAATTTATAAGTGTTTTTTTTACAATAAATAAAATTTTATATATTGGATAAAATATGTTTTTAAATAATGATAAAGAGTCTTTATTTTTTTTAATTTGCCATCTATCTAAAATATGTTCAAAATTATAATCTTTTTTAAATTCATTTTTCATATAATCTAAATCCGAATATTTTTTTGAAAGATTTGTATACTTATTAATTAAATTATTTCTATAAGAATCAAAGTTGTAAAAAAAAGATAGATTTTCTGAAAAGAAATTTTTATTAGGATTGGTTCTCTTTAAGTAAGTTATCCATAATCTATCACTTTGATCTAAAAAGTTATTTAGCTCAGTAATTTGTTTAGTAAATTTATTTTTAGAGAGTAACTTTAGATTATTTTTATTAATTTGATAGGGTACAAAATTAATGGTAGATATTTTATTGTCTCGAATCTTTATATTTAAGAATATTGAACTATAACAATTTTTTCTTAAATTTTTCTTCCACATCGTAAAATTTCCTAATGAGTAAAATATTGGAACATTTTTATAAATTTCAAAACCTTGTAATACGTGAGGGTGATGTCCAACTACTAAATCAGCACCTTCATCAACAAAATTTTTATAAATATCTTTAATATATGGTGGAGGAAAAGGAATATACTCAACACCAGCATGAGCGATCAAGATTGTTAAATAACCATTTTCTTTACAATTTCTAATTTGATCAATCACCTTATATGACTCAATATCTGAGGATCCTACATGATTATTATACTTTTCATTTGCCTCCTCACCCTCTGAAGTATTTATAATTGCAATTTTATGGTTATTTTTTTTAAAAAAAAAAGGTTTATAAATTTTTTTGAGCGATAATTCGGCTCCTACATAATTTATTCTATATTTTTTTAAATATTTTATAGTATTTTTTAATCCAACATCACCATTATCCATTATATGATTGTTTGCAAGACAAGCTAAATTTATATTTATATTTTTTAAAGAATTAAGAATTTTTGGTTTATTGATAAATTTATGCGCATTTTTATTAATTTTTCTTTTTTTAAGATCAATAACAGTCTCTAAATTTGTGATATTTAAGTCTCCATTTTTAAAAAATGGCAGTAAACTTTCAAAATAATTTTTATTAACCATTAATTCAGATGCTTCATCAATGATAGGAGCACAATCGCCTGTAATATTTATTGTTGTGAATTTTTTCTTATCTTTAATTATTTTATTTCTTATAATTAATCTTTTTTTATCAATTTCAAACATTAATTAATATTTATTATAATTATAAATCAAAAATTTTTGAAAAAATTTCTAATTAATATTTTTTATTTATTCTAATTGTTAATTATTAACTTATCTTAAATATATTCTATTTAATAAATTAAGACCAGAAATAACTATTTATCTTGTTCTATTCTACTAAATTTTATTTTGTATAAAATCTTTTATATATTTGGCTCCAAGTTTTCCTGCATGGGAATTTTTATCAGTAAGCCATTCCTTATCATATTGATCTCTATAAACTTCCTTATCATCCCAGGTAGTTTTTAATTCCTCAAACGATTTATTCAATATATTCTTTAAATTTTCTTCCCAATTGTGTTTATCTCTATCAACAAAAATAAAAATCTTTTTCATCAAATTTATGGACTCTTCAGTAAACAATTTATTTTTATTTGAAAACAAAAATATCACAGGTCTTTTTAAATTTATTAACCAAGTAACTGTGCTTGAAATTCCAATACTTGATAATATAAAAATATCACCTACAGAATTGATATATCTAAAATCAAAGTTACCATCTATTACTTTTATATTATCAAATGTTTTTGCATATTTTGTCATGGGACTGGGATCAATATAATTTCTTCTTGGATAAGTTTTGTAAATAACTTTTTTATTTATATTAGACAATAACTTAATCATTTTCTTTTCAAAATTATAACTAATTTCATCAGAGTCTGTAAGTTGATATATTCTATTGTTGTTAAGAGGAAATGTGTTTGAAGCGTAAAATATATTTTTTTCATTATTTATTTTAAACTTTCTTTTTACAATAAATCTTTTAATTATATTCAATCTGGGTTTTTTTTGCCTCCTGAACTGATGATATTGGATAAATTTTCACCTCAGGATCAATTTTTTTATACATTTTTTCTTCTGATTTATTGAAGCAAAGCAACATATCAAGATCTGAACATTTAAACCCTTTTAAATTTATTGTGTCTTTCCGAAAACTTGAGGTTAAACCATGCATAATGTTAATAACTTTGTAACCTTTATCTTGTAATTCTTTAAGAAAAATAAATCTATCAAACCCATAAATACTATTTGTTACAATTGTTTTTATATTTTTATCTAATTTTTTTATATAATCATCTATTAGTAATTTTTTACTCAAATAATATTTTACTCTTTTCTTATAAATTACTTCTAGCGCAAGCTTAAAAATTGTTTCAAGCTCACTTCCTCCGAAAAACTTATTTAACAATAATTCTATTTTTTTTTCATCATATACAAATGACGAACTATCAATATCATTTTTTATTTTTGGCATGTGAACATAACTAAATCCTAAATCATATAAATATGGTTCAATTTCTCTTAATACATTACTCCATCGATAAACATAGATTTTGTTTTCTTTTGAATTATTTAAAGAAATTTTTTTTAAAAAATTATAAAATAATACTCTCTTATCTAAATCAATTAATCTTAGAAACCAAGAATCCATAGGTAAATGGTCTTGATATAGGTCAGAACGTTTTAAATTCTCACATATAAATTTTATATTTTTTAAATTTGAAATTTTAGCAACCCAATAATAAATATTTGTAAATCTATCAAGGGTATTTGGGCTATCATAATCGTATAATTCATCTACTGAGACTGCTATTGTAATCTCATAATCATTATAAAAATTGATAAGTTTTAAAAGTTTATAAATATTTATTAATATATTTGTGTAGCCGCGATTTACATCTAAAATATCTACACTTTTATCACTATATCCTTGAAAAAATTCCTCAATAATTTTTTTATTTAGCTGAAGCCCTTTTTCTTTTATTTCAACTATTTTATTTTGATATTCGGAGTCTAAAAATGAGTCTAAATATTTTGCACCATCATAATATTCAATTACACTTGGAGAATCTGTATAAATTTCATCATAACTTTTTTTAATTAAATCGCAATTGTTTGTAATAAGTAATTTTTTCACTATACTAAAATCTAATTAAAATAGTTTTTTATAATCTTAATTATCTTGTCTTGTTTTTTTTTACTTAAGTCAACGTATATTGGTAAACTTATTGAATTGTTATAATATTTTTTTGAACCAATTAATGACATAGTTTTTTTTTTATAAATACTAAATTTATAAATTGGAATATAATGTTGTTGTGCAACAATTTTTTTACTCATTAAATATCTCATAAAATGGTCTTTATTTTTTTTTAATTTTGAAAAAAGAATATTTATAACAAATAGATGAAATGATGGTTTAATATTTCTTGCATATTCAGTTATTGTTAGATTTGAATTAAAATTTTTTAATTCATTTAAATACTTTTCATAAATTTTTTTTCTTTTTTCCAAAAAAAAATTTATCTTTGCTAATTGAGAAAATCCAAGTGCACAATTAATATCTGAAAGTCTATAATTGAAACCATTTTTTATCACATCATATTTCCAATGCATTGTTTTGTGTCGCAATATTCCATGACTTCTGTACAGCTTAATTTTTTTAGCTATAGAATTGTTGTTAGTTGTTATTACTCCCCCTTCTCCAGATGTAATAGTTTTTAATGGATGAAGAGAAAATGTAGAGACATCTGCATGTTTACAAGATCCAACTTTATAAGATTTATTTTTATATTTATATTCAGATCCTAGAGCATGACAAGCGTCTTCGATTATCGAAAAATTGTATTTTCTTTTTATTTTATAAAAACTATCTAAATTTTCTGGATAACCTCCATGGTACATTACTATGAGAGCTTTTACCCTTTTAAGCTTGTAATTGTTGATGCATTCTTGAATTTTATCTGGTGTTACTTGGCCAGTACTCTCATCAACATCAACTAAATAAATTTTTAATTGCATAATCTTAGCCATATTATACGAGGCTATAAAATTTACTGCTGGCATTAAAATTATATCATCTTTTTTTAAACCAATTGACAACATTGCTAAATGGATGGCAGCAGTTCCACTGCTACATACATAACTATAATTACATTTTAGATAATTTTTTAATTTTTTTTCAAATTTATTTACAAAAGGTCCTGTGGTAATTAAATCATTTGATAATGAATTTAGCACTGAATCTTTATCTTTATGATCAATAAATTGTTTTCCATATGGTATGTTTTTCATATTTAATTGATTCTATTAATTGGTTTAAAACATACCTTGGTCTTTAAAATTTTATTTATATTTTTTTTTGAAATATCACTAAAGACACCATCTAAGGTTTTAATATATCTACTAATATTTTTTTTTGTGTGAAAAATAGTAATATAAATTACATTTGTTGCTAGAATTTTATTTTTTAACATTTCCTGAGATAGAAATGTTTTTCTTTTTTCGTGATTATCTTGAAATTCAAATGAAGGTATGGCATTTGACCCCATAACCTTAATTGGAATTTTATATTTTTTTGATAAATCCTTCCAAATTCTTTTGATCATTTTTCCATTTCCTTCAATTTTTTTAAAAACATTTATCCTTTTAAATTCTTTTATTGATGAAAGAGCCGCTGTATATCCTATACGCTCACCCCAAAATGTACTGCTAATAAATGTATTTTCAGCTTTTTTCATAATACTTTTTTTACCAATTACTGCATTAATCGCGTAACCACTTCCCAAAGCTTTTCCAAATATTGCTAAATCTGGAAATACATTAAATTTTAAATGAATTCCTCCCATATTTTCTCTATAGCCAGATGTACATTCATCAAAAATCAGAACTATTTTTTTTTCATTACAAATTTTTCTAATTTTCTTTAAATAATTATTTTCTGGTTTAAAATTTCTCATTACTTCCATCTTGATGATTCCAATATTTTTTTTTTCTACTAATTTTTTAAGGTATTCAAAATTATTATATGGAAAAGGAAATGAAGTATTCTTTAAGTTTTCAGGTATTCCATCATAATTTAACCCTGACATTAAATGTTGATCTAAATTATTTTTTGAATTTATATTTGCTGATAGATACCAATCATGCCAGCCATGATAACCACAAAATGCAATATTTTTTTTTTTAGTAAAAGATCTTGCAATTCTAATAGCTAAAGCATTTGCTTCTCCGCCTCCCCTAGTAAACTTTGCCATTGATGACCAAGAGTGATGTTTAATAATTGTTTTTGCTAATGAAACTTCTTCAGGACAATTTAAAGTTGACATATTGCCATTTTCAATGTTTTTTAAAACTGATTTATTAACTCTCTCATTGCCATATCCCAATATGCTTGTTCCAACAGCACAAAACATGTCAAGATATTTATTTCCATTTAAATCCCACACATTTATTTTATTTGTTTTTTTAAAGTAAGCAGGCCATTTATTTGGTAAATACAACTCTGATCTTTTAGAGAACAATGTTGTGCCTCCAGGAATTAAAGTTTTTGCATATTTATATAAATTTATTCCATTTTTAATTTTCATTTTATTTCCAGTTTCTTGGATCTATTAGCTTTTTATCACTTACACTAAAATTAATCATTTTATTTTTATTTATAGTTCTAAAATTTATTACTTCTTTTAAATTTTTTGAATTATTAATACCAATTATTATTTTATCAAAATCATAATTCAATAAATCACTAAAACAATAATCAATTGGTGAAATATTATTATTTTCTAACCATTTAAACCATCCAGAAAACTTTTTTTTCCATTTTTCAAAATATTTTTTTTTATAGACAAGTTTATTAACTAATAATCCCTGTAAAAATATGGATCTTATATGAATTTCTATTCCTTTACTCTTTAGCTTATCATACCAACCTGAAGTAAATATCCTTCTATCCAAAATATTATATGGACATTGTATCACATCAAGATCATAACTTGTATTTATGTAACTTAAACATTCAGTATCATAGATTGATAATCCAATTTTTTGAAAATATTTTTTTTTTTTTAAAATTTCTAAATTCCTAAAAATTTTAAACCCAATTTTTGTAAATAAAATTTTAACATCATGAAAAAGTATTGTTTCAATCTTATTATTATTTAAACGTTTAAAATGTCTTTCTAATTCTTTTTGACAAAATTCTAATGAAACCCACTTAGAATTAGGTAAGATCTTTGTAGAAAATTTAAATTTTTTATCTACATTTTTAAAAACATCTTTTTTATTTATATAAGCCTCAGCAGTATCAATTTGATAAATATTATTTTTTTTTGCTAGATTAAGAATTTTTTTTATTTCATTACTTTTTATTTTTGTTGAGTCTGCCCCATACCTTTGCGTAAAATTTGCAGATCCAATCATAAGTCGTTTTTTTAAGGTAATTATTTTCATCCTATCTTTCTTTTATATTAATAAGAGATTTATTTATTTTCTCAGCTTTAATTAAATCTTTCCATGAAAAATGAATTTTTGGTAAAAAATGTTTAGCAACTCTTTTCAAAAATAGGTAATCCTCAAATTTATCTAATGTCCATCTTCTGTTTGAATAATTAATATTGTTTACATAATTAAATTTTTTAAACAATTTTGACTTTCTTATATAAAAAGTTACATGTTCTTTGTTATACTTACTTTTAGAAATTGTTTGCGACTTTATTAATGTATTTAATTGTATCACTTCTACATCCAGTCCATCAGGAAAAGTAAGTTTCAATGTATTTGAAGTGTAGTCAGATTTTTTATTAAGGTGTAATTTAATGCATTCGTCTATTAGTTTTGGGTCAACAAGTGGACAATCTGCTGTAATCCTAACTATTGTCTCAATAAAGTTTTGTTTTGCACAGTCTATTATTCTTTTTGCAACATTGTTGTTACTCCCTCTAAATAATTTTATTTTATGTTTGTTGCATATATCATTAAATCTATTATCTTCTTTTTTTTTTGTTGTACACAAGAAAATTTTATTAACTAACTTTGATTTTTTTAATCTTAAAATACACAGATCTATAAACCTATAATTTGAATTTATTTTTAAAAAATGTTTGTTTGGTAATCTTTTAGATCCAGATCTTGCTGCAAGAAAAATTGCGATTTTATTTTTATTTTTATGTTCCATTTAATTAAAAATATTTCTAAATTATTAATTAAGTCTTTTAGTATAAAATAATTAATTTAAAGAATTTAACTTAAAAATTTAACCAGTTATTTAAATGATGTGGCTAAATTTTAAAGGAAAACCCTTTTGTATATTTGTCTTAAATTTTTTACCTAATATTTTTTTAAAATACTTTGGGTGTATTCCGTTCGAAGGTCTAATCACTATAATATTATCTTCTGTGACAATATCATTTTTTCTCACATTTTTTGATAAAAAAATAGATCTACGATATTTGTTATTATCTCCTTCAAATTTTTTTCTATTAAAATTTTCATTTCCAATGCAGCTAAATGATAAATTAATATCATCTACGTAAGTTTTAAAATTTACTGGATTAGTGGAAAATTTTGAGTCAATTCCTTTTTTACTGTCTAATTTTAAATGTTTTTCGAAAATTTTTATACCCATACCAACTGCTGTTTGAGCTACTGAATTTCCAACAGTGTGATCTGAAAGTCCAATCGGAAAATTAAATTTTTTTAACTTATTTATAAAGTTTAAATTATAATATTGTGGTTTACTTGGATACGCACTTATACAATGTAGTATTGCAATTTCGGTTGATCCATTTTTTTTTAAAGTTTTTATTGCTAAGCTCAAATCTTTAATACTAGCCATTCCTGTAGATATAATGACAGGCTTTTTTGTTTTTCCAATTTTTTCTAATAACGGTATATGATTAATTTCAAATGAAGCAATTTTGTATAATTTAACTTTTAATTTCTCTAATAAGTTGACTGCCTCAATATCAAATGGTGAACTAAAACATATAATATTTTTTTTTTTTGCATAATGAAAGATTTTTTTGTGCCATGAGTATGGGGTCGTACCTTTTTTGTACAAATCGTATAAATAGCTATTCTTCCAAGGACCATTTTTGATATAAAAATATTTATTTTTACAATCAAGTGTCATTGAGTCTGGTGTATATGATTGAATTTTTATAGCACTTGCTCCACTTTTTTTAGCTTTATCAATTAATTTATAAATATTATTGATTTTACCGTTATGGTTTGCTGATAATTCAGCAATTATAAATGGTTTTTTTATTTTAGATAATATTCTCTTCATAAATTTTTAATTTTTAATTCACTTATTTAAAATTCCATGTATCAATGAATCGTAAGTTTTTTTATTTTTAATTACATGCTTTTTCATTCTTCCCTCTAACTCAAATCCGAAATTTTCTAATATTCTTATATGTTTTTTTCTAAAAGAGAAAGTTTCAGTATAAAGTCTTCTCAATTTTTTTTTTTTAAATGAGTATTCTTTTATAAAAAATAAAAAGTGAGTAAAAATTTTCTTATATATTTCTGTATTATGTCTGAATTTGTCATTGATTAAAAAAGAAACTTCTGCTGTTTTAAAGTAATTTGAAATATTCACTAGACCAGCATATCCAACTAATTTTTGATTTAAGTCTATAGCAAATAAATCTAATTTGGAACTTTTAATAAGTATATGTTTTTTAAAATATTTTACTTGATCTTTTTTTTTTATTTTTTCATTTTGTCTTAATATTTTTATTTGATTATTTCTCCATTTTCTAATTTTTTCAGCATCAACAAGTTTTAATTCACGATAATTTATAAGCATTTGTCTATTTTAATTTATAGTTATAGTTAATATTAAATTTTTGATAAGGTTTTTTCTTAACAGTTAATATGAAATCCATCTTATCATATTCTGCATTGGCAAATAACCATCCCAGGGATTAGAATAAATTGACATTCTGCCGATAGAAGGAAATCTATCAACACCTTTTTCTGATAATTTGCTCACTATCATAGGTTTTTCAGAATTTAAAACGTATAAACCAATAGATTGTGTATTTTCAGGTAGAGCCTCACATAGATTTTTTAGACTTTTGGCAGAACTCAAAAATATTGATCGATTATAAACTGGCTCATGAATTTTAAAATTTTTTATTAAAAAAATGTTCCACTCGTAGTTTTTTGCAGAAATTATAGAGTTTTTCTTTTCTAAAGAATAAGTAAAATTTTTAACTAGTAAATTATATTTATTTACTGGATCAGTTTCGCTATTAATCTTTCTTTCTTTAAAAGATTTTGCAATTATTTTTGAAATTTTACCAAGACTAAATTTTGTACCTTTTTCTACAATCAAATTATGGGGAGAATTACAACCTAATTGGTCAAAATTGAAAACATCATTGACAAATAAATCAGAAAAAATTTTTAAATCTTTTTCAGTTTTAATTTTTTTTTTGGAAATATAGGCTAGAGATACTTTAGGACCAAAAATTATGTCTTTACAATTAATCTTTTTTTTTAATCCACTAATTTTTTTTACTGCAACAGAACCACCCCAAATTACTCTTATATCTGAATTTAATGATAAATATTCCATACCAGCAGTATCATTATGATCAATGTATATAACAAGGATCGACTCCAAAATATTTTGTAGAGTCTTTTTTAATTTTTTTTTAATTTTAAAATTTTTTTTGAGATCATAAAATATTGTTGAAAACAAGTTTATAAATGATTTTGAAACTTTTATTATATTCTTGTTTTTAGTAAGCAAACCTTGAAATAAAGATATTAAACTTATTACAGGAACATTTCCTGCCAACCAATGTAAAGCAGTCCCTTGGGGTTTTGCAAATAAAGGAATTTTGGGATCTAAATAAATAGATGGGTTATCAAGTTGCTTGTAATTAACAAAATTTAAATTGAGTATTTCAATTGAATTTTTTTTTTTTAACCATGGTATTATAAAACCTAAGGAATTTTCTATAAATAAGTGTTTTGATTTAAAATCCTCAGAAATCCAATATTTGGAAATTTCATCAAATGTGTCGACTATATTTTCTATTTTTTCATTATAAAGAGGATTTTTTTTTTTATAAAATTTATTAGTAATTTGTATATTTTTAGATAAGTCTCTGCTGTTATTGTGTTTAAGATATGAGTAAAGAATTTCCATTAATCAAATATAATAATGATCTGGTAAGGTATCACCACAACCTCTCAACTCAAGTCTATCAAGCCTAGAGTGAACTTTAAATTCAATTTGCTCAATATTCTTATCAAAAGTTCTTTTAGAAACATAGCCCATATCGTCATTTAGTATTGAAATGCCTGGATAACTTAAAGGCAAAACAGATAAAAATTGCATAAATCCAACTTTTCCATCCTCTAATACTTTGAGTGTTTTTGGGTCTCTTATCAAAATATGAGAAAAATTACTTACTTTGCACCCACCTAAACCCTCAGAAACATATATAGATCCTAATTGTTCAGAAAACCCATAAACATCCATTATGTTATTTTTGTCTATCTTTAATTTTATATTTGCTTCATTGTTAAATTCTTTTTTAGTAACTTTATTATTGTGAAGTTTTTTCCAACCACCAAAATGAACAAGTTTAGTGTATTTATTACATAAAGAATTTTCTAATTTAATATCTTTATTTCTTATTAAATGATCAAAAATAATATACGTATAACCTATAATGACCACAGGTTCTTTTTCAATTACACTGTTTAATTTTTTCACAATATCTTGATTAACCACAAGTTCATTTTTATCATTAAGTTTAAATAAATAATTTCTTTCTTTTGATGCAAGAAGATAACCTGACATACCCGCATACCTAGCTGAGATCAACATTTGTCCAAAACCTTCATTGGGCTCAGCGTCAGCGATAAAAAATATTCTTCTATCACCTAATGTGCTTTTCAGAATTTTTCCTAAACATTTTTTTTGTAAACTAGAGGTTGTATCATCTATTGCTATTGAACTTTTATTTTGACCAGAGGATCCACTTGAAGTTATTATTTTTGTTTTGTTTTTAATACTCTTCAGTTCAACTTTTTTAAATACCGCACTAGGAACAAATGGAATTTCGTCATATCTTTTAATATTATTAGGGTGCAGAAAATTATTTTTTATGTACCATGTTCTATAATTTGTACAGTTTTTTAAATGATGTTTTAATTGATGTTTAATTATATCAAGAAATTTTTTTTTTTTAATATTCCTATCCAAAATAAAGGGGTCTACATCAAGATAGTTTTCTATTTTATTTTTAAGAATTTTCATTTTTAATAAAATTTTTAAGCAATTTTATATCAACATTCTTATTATATAATTTCCAGCAAATATCATTTTTTGATTTATTTATTAACTCATCAATAAAAGTTTCTTTACAAATTAAACTTTTTATTCTTTTTAAATTATCATCTTTATTTGTATATTGGGCTAACTTAGAAATATATCTTAATAGTTTTTTATCCAATACTTTTAAATCTCTTTTATTTTTTATTAACAGGTATTTAAGCACTGGTCTTATAAAAAAACTTATTCCCTCTGAATGGTTTATATTAAGAATTTTTTCAGTAGAATGAGTTAGAGCATGGCAAATACCAGATCCAGCATTAGACTGTGCTATACCACCATTAAAAGAAAGTATAGCTAAATCAAAATAATTAAATTTGTTTTTATTTATAAGAGAGTTAAGAGAATTTTTGTTAATAAATGAATTTAATGTTTCTACAGATAGAAAATTAAGATAATAATTTTTATTAATCGAAGTTAGTGAATCTATACAATGTGAAAAAGCATCTAGTATGCCCATTAATAAACTTAGTTTACTGGCTGTATTAATCAAATTTTCATCATAAACTATTCCATCTGGAAGAAAATTTTCGTTTACAATAATATTTTTCTCAGAAGATGTATTAATAATAGATGAAATTGAAGTCTCAGCACCTGATCCTAAAAGGGTTGGTAAAATATAAAATTTAATTTTTTTATGATTTTTAAATTTTAAAACCAACCTTTTTGAAAAGTCTATAATTGAACCACCGCCCAAAGCTATAATTGTATTAATATTTTTATTTTGAGCATAGATATTATTAATTAAATCTAGACTCCCTCTATTTTTTTTTAACATAATATGTTTTGGTTTTTTTTTCAAAATTTTATTTAATTTATTTAAAACATTTTTATAATCTGATTTTGACCCTGAGATTAAAATAACTTTTTTTATCAATTTTAATTCTTTAAGAAAAAGACTGTATCCCTTACTTCCAAATCCAATTTTTCTACTAAAATTTTGATACATTAATAAAATATTTTTTGTGGCGTTCTTATTTTTTTACCATTTTTTGTTAATAAAACCTCTTTAAAAAAAATTTTTTTTGGAATGTAATAATCAGGTAAATTAATTAATTTTTTTTTTATTATTTTTAAAATATTATCTTTTTTAACAATATTTTTATTTTCTACTATTAATGCTAGACTATTTCCATAAATTTTATCTGGTTGAGTAAAACAAACACATCTCTTAACATGATTTATATCTTCTATTAAATCTTCTATCATCTCAGCTTGTATCTTATTGCCACCAATATTAAATTGATTATCTGCTCTACCAACTAAATATAATTCGTTTAGTTTCTTTTTGACAATATCCCTAGTTCTAAACCATCCATCAATAAACCTATTATTTTCTTGATCAAAATAACCTTCAAATAAATTTTTTCCTTTTAATAATAATTCACTATTAGTTTCGTCTATTTTATATTTACATCCTGGTATAATTTTACCAATTAAATTGTTTTTTTTTTTTAAATCATCACTTTTTCCTCTAGGTAACAAAAAACTTCTTGAGGCTTCTGTCATTCCATAATGGTGAATAATGTTGGTTTTTGAAAAATTTTTTTTTAACCAGATACGCACTTTTTTACTAATATGACTGCTACCTATTTCAATATATTTAAGTTTTTTAGCAAATAAATTGGTTTTATTTTTAAGCAAAAATTTAATTAATTCTAATCCTGATGGCACCAATGAAAGACCAGATAATTTATTCTCTTGTGAAAATTTAAATATTTCTGGAAATTTTTTAAGTCCATCTGATATAAAAATTTTTGTTCCTGCCAAAATACAACATCTAAGTCTAACTAATCCAAAAGAATGATCAAAAGGCATTGATAATAACTCAATGTCGTTATCTTTTTGTTTTAATTTTTTAACTAAAATTTTTGCAACATGCAAATAAGCCTTTTCAGATACAATCACTCCTTTTGGTAAACTTAGCGATCCAGAAGTAAAAAGAATATCTCTTCTTTTATTTTTATTATTGTTATTAATTTTTAATTTTAAGTTTAGAGTTTGTGGGATCTTACTAGCAATATAATCTATTTTATATTTAGCTTTTATTTTATTAAGTTCATTTTTTGCAGTACCATTTTTAATTAAAACTACTTGGCAGTCATAGGAGTCTGCTGCCAAATACCAAAAAAACCAATCAGCTGAATTTTTATAATTTATACCTATATTTTTTATTTTATTTATTTTAATAAAACTTCTTAAAAAACTAATTTTTTTTTTACAATTATATCCATTAAAAGTTTGATTAAAGCTATAAATAAATATTTTATTAGGTTCTTTCTTAATATTTTTTGAAAATATTTTATATAATGATGACATTACATAACTTTTTTCTTTGTTAACTCAATTAATTTTTTA
>MDTB01119039.1_pt1 | contig 16696 bp, 7 predicted proteins | sample 811161 | NCBI WGS metagenome assembly MDTB01 (sample SAMN05326650, study PRJNA326480) | marine metagenome | isolation source: seawater | place: Mediterranean Sea | collected 2009
AATACACAAAATCCTTTACTCATCTTTGAGATCCTCCGTAACTATCCTATCTAGAGAAAATTTATTCATAAGATGAATATTTACATCCTTAACTTTTATTACCAAAGGCTCTTCTATAAGCACTGAAAAACTGTTATTTTTGTAAGATATTATTTTATCTTTATCAGAAGTAAACCATACTTTTATAGGCAAAGGCTCAGAAAAACTACCAGAGCCAAATCCGTTAATAATATGTAAAGCAATACTAAAGGCAAAGTCATTTCTAAAATTAGTAGGAATAATCTGATACTGTAATCTATAAAAGTGCCAATTATCCTTTATGTGCTTTACAAGATCAAAAAATAGTTTTGAAGAATGATTTTTTTCAAAGTAAAATACAGTTGCCCAATACATGTTCATTGATGTATCACTTACTTTTTCTAGACTAAAATCATTTCTTGAAGGATGTAAATCTGTTACCTTTTTGCTTATTTTTACCTTTGCATTGCAAACACAATCTAACAATTTACTGTTACCAACAATAAAATCTGTGTCCATAACAATAGTTTTATCATAAGGTGATAGATTGTAGCAATCAGATCTTGTAAAATTATTCCAATTGAGTGTTTTGTAACTATAAGCACCATCGTAAAATTTTCTATTTTGCTTATAGGAAGTACTGTCTTCTATTATAGTATCTATATACTTTTTGTAAAATGGAAACTTATCTAAAAGATATTCCTTGCTAGAAGTTACAAGGGTAACAGGCAAATTAAGATGTTTTTTAATTTGCTTTGCACAATACAAGGACTGCTTTACATAATCTATGTCAGAATTATTATGTGCAAATAACAATACACCAAACGTCATAAATCAATTAATCCCTCTACGCTCCGTTTATTTTTTAGTTCAGTATAGTCTGCTACATACTGATTGGTGTTTTCGTAGTAGAGATCTGCAACTTTTTCAAAAAACTCTTCGATGTTTTCAATTTCAACTGGAATGTCATTGTCATCTATCAACACAACACTAGTTTTACCTATCTGCACCAGTGTGTAACAAAAGTTTATAAGATCAAGTTTAATTGTAAACCTACCACCATTATGATAGTATACGTTATTTTCTAGAAACTTTTCCTTAAGTAATCTCTTTTGATTATTAAGTGTATCCATATAAGCTGAAAATTCAAGTGCTTTATCTAGTCTTTCGTCCATAGATCCTCCTATTATGCTATAGTATATAACATTAGAGAAGAAAAGTCAAGTACTTTTTAGAGTGTAGAAGTGTTGGAATAACTTGGAGATGCTACAGATACATTAGATCCAGTTGCTCTTAATTGTTGGATTTGGCTGACAAGTGTACCATTTACATTTTCATCTACAGGCGGACCTACACCTGTTTGGTCACCTGTATCGTCATCACGGAATTCTATTTTGAAATTGATTACGCTAGAACTATCAGCCCTAGCCTCTATATTGTAATCATTCTCTGCATATACTCCAGTGCCAGACTTTATAAAAATTTGTTGGTATGTACCTGTCAAATCAAAGTTTCCTATCGCTTGTGCTGTACCTGTACCGCTTGCTGTAGTATCTGTTCTATTGAAAGTTATTGTTCCCATGTTGCTTAACATTGTTGCCCAATCGTTCGACTTTGATCCTGATTGGCCTGATAAATTAGCACTAAACCGTATTTCTCCGCCTGCGTTGAAAAAATGTCTGCGATGATCTGCATCATTGAACGACACGGTGAAAGTATGTGTAATTACTCCGCCTCCGCCTCCGCCCCAAGCTGTAGTTCTAGTGCTGGAATTTCCTGTGCTTTCAACTGAACTGTTACCTGCATCAATCAAATTCTTGTTAGTTTCAATTACTCCAACGGCTACTTCATAGTCGTTAAAACCTTCGTCAGTTTGTGTGAGTGAACCTAAACCAGTTCCGCTTGCATCTGCACCAATTATTTGGCCTGCAGCTATATCCCCTATTAGTGCATTTGACCCTAATTGATGATTGTTTGCTTTGTTTAAGTCGGTGCGTAAATTATCCATCAAAGCAGCTGTTACTATTGTTCCTACACTGACTTGGCTACTAGCAACAGTTTGTCCATAACCGTCTTGAGCACTTCCGTTACCCATTATAGTATCTATTCTACTCTGCAATGTGTTGTATTCGGCTGCGCTTATAGTATCGCCAGTATTTACTGCCATATTACTGTCCTTCTCTTATGATATTTATACCTTCAAGATACATTCGACTAGCTTCTCTGACTCTTCGTCATTATCTTCTAGTGCAATACCTACCAGTCCGCTTGTTGTAACAGTTGAACAAACTCCGTCTTGCCAAACATAGATAGGATCGCCTTTCTTAACTATACCATTAACTCTTACTGGTAGACGACCTTTAAGTCCTATTGCTTGTCCGTCACACTCGCTGTTCATTAAATATGCAGGTGCATTTGAAATAACACCTATACACATAGAACTTGCACTTGCTGATGTAGTTTCTTCATCACCACCAACACACATTGCTGTTCCCACAGGATATTCTTGATCAGTTGTGTATTTTTCTGCCAGGTCAGCAAATTTAGCACTTGTTGCTACCCCGTCAAATTCGTTTGCTGTTAAATTACCAGTTGCATCTCTTATTGCAACTGTGTTAGGTGTAGCTCCAGTGCTTCCTGATCTTGACTGGCCGCTTACTTCTAGTGCTTGAGAAACTGTTGCTGTGCCATTAAATGTAGTAGCATACATATTAGCAAATACATTTGTTGAACTACCTATGTCAACTGTTTCTGTACCAGAGAATGTAGAAATATTGCTATAACCTGGAAGAACTTTATTAGCTTGGAACCTTACAGGCATTTTTTGTGCAGAACTTGCATTGTTCACTTGCACATAAATTTCTTGGCCTTGTTCATTAGCAATAAGTCCTTTATCGTCATCTACAATCTTAATTACTAAATCGTTAGATGCTCCTATAGCAATACCAGCATCACCATACTCAACAAGACTTGTAAATGATGCTGCACTGGTTTGCACAAAATTTGCCGCGTCTACACCGCCCAATTTATCAGCGTTGGATGCTGTACCATAAAATCTATGATTAGTGCTTGTGACACCATTTGTGCTATTTTGTGTATTCTTTAAAGTAATACCTTGTCTAATTACGTCAAAGCCTGGATAAGAAGCAGCATCTTCGCTACCTATTGTAAATTGCTGTGCAGATATAATATGTATAACCTCATCTGCAATTAAACTAGTAATTACAGGTCTAGCTGTGCCGCCATTATCTCTAATTGTTGCGCTTCTAAATTGTGTTACTGTGTCTCCAACACCCTGTGGACCAACTAGTACAAAACTAGATCCATTGTATGCATAAAGCTGTTCGTTAGTAGTGTCCCACCAAAAGTCACCTTGAGAAAGACCGGCCGGGGTACTGCCGCTTACTTCTGCGCCTCCTGTGGTACGCCATTTAGAACCATCATAAAACTTTAATTTTGAATTTCCGCTATCAAACCAAACTTGCCCTCCTAATGGTTTGGGAGGTTGATTTGCACTAGCAAAGTTTTCTAGTAAGAAAACAAAGTTTTCATTCTGAATTTCTCCATATCCCGCATAGTTTTTACCTACCAGTTTAAGATCGGTTGTTTGATCAATTGTACCGTCTTCAACTACAGTGAGCTGGGTTCCGGAAAATTTGTTTATTGTATAAGCCATTCTATATACCCCTTGTGTATTTATTTATTCAAATTACGGTACATACTGGGTCCTTGAACTAAACTGCCATACGCTTCCATTGCTTTGGAAAGTATATACATACCTAGTTGCAGTAAGGTTAACCGTACCACTTGCTGTGTTCGCAGCAGCAATATCCTGTATTACTGTTTCATTTTGTGTTCCTGCACTATCAACTGCGATTGATGACTTTTGCAAGACGCCAGTGCTATCTGTAGTTACAGATATGTTAATTCCCGAAACTGTGCTTCCGCTGTAAGATGTTGCAAGAAGTTTTGCAAATGCACCACTGTATGATGCAGCAGGAATCATTAGTTCTAATATTGCTGCAATATCATTAGTCGGTCCATTGTTGGTTCCAATTGGATCAGGATTTACTAATCCCGTCACATCCATTGTTACTAATTTGTTTTCATTTATGATTTCACTATCTACGTATGTTTTATTTGCGGCATCGTTTGCCAATGTAGGAGTACCTACGTCTGATATTTTATCATTACTTACACTAACAGTACCATTATTGCTATCCAGCACTAAACCTGAACCGTTTATTCTTGATATTGTTGATCCGTCTATTTTTACATTATCTACTGTTAAGTTAACCAATGTACCTAAAGTAGTGACCCCGCTTGCAACAGTCACGCTAGGTGCTAATGCAGTTTCAGTTAAAATTGTGTTACCATTAAACTTTATAGCAGGATTAGGAAGGTTAGGATTAGATTCTAAATTTATGTGTGTATTGAATGTCCAAGAGTTTGTTGCAGTATACCATGCAATGTCTTTACTACCATTAGAACTACGTAAAGTTATTCCTCCGCCATCAACAGCACTATCATTACCTTCTGTGCTATCATCTAAAAGTCCTAATTCAATATTTTTATCTTCTACTCTTAAGGTAGAAGCATTTATAAAAGTTGAATCTCCTTTGACTGTTAAACTTCCGTCAACTTGTAGATCAGATGTAAATCTTCCGTTTCCAGCAACGTCTAAAGAAAAAGAAGGATTTGTTTTCCAAAATCCAACTTTTTGTTCACTGCTATCTACGTAGAATGGCGTTAAAAAACTACTACCTGATTTAATTCTTATACCAAAATCTGCATTACTTTGCTGTGTTTCTAATAAACTTGTTGTTCCGCTGATTTTCTGAGAAAGATATAAAGTATCGCCAATTCCAATACTTAAACCAGCACTATTTTTAATTGTTAACTTTCCTGAAGTAGTGCCGTCGGTAGTTGTTGGTAAAAAGTCAGTAGTTGTAAATTCGACTCCACCTGTATCTACAAGTGATAGAGCCGCAGTAGCAGTGCCGTTATAATTGTAGCCACTCTGTGTTGGATTAAATCCTTTTTCTAATCTCTGTCTTTTTGGAAAAAATGTGTCGTCGGCCCATTCGGGAAATCCGGGTATAGCATATTCAGTAGGAACAATAAAAGTTGCAGGAGAATGAATACCTATAAGTGTGCCACCTAAAAATAATTTTAATATAGTACGTTGTACATCTGTATTATCAAGTTGACTTGCAACTTCAAATCCTGTCTTGCCTTGATCGGCATCGTATTCAGGTCCAACTAAAACTAAATCTGTGCCATCAAACAAATATAACTTGTTGGCTTCATTATCAATCCAAATATCGCCTGCTGTCAAGTTACTTGGCTGACTAGAGCTGATTACTGTACCAGCGGCAGATCTAAAACTTGTACCGTCATAAACTTTTAATCTTGTATCTTGTTTGTCCCACCATAATTGTCCTATCATAGGATTTGCAGGAGCACTTGTTGATGCAAAATTTTCTAAAATAGATACAAAGTTTTCATTAACTAATTCGCCAAAACCTTTATAATTTCTACCTATAAGGGTAATATCAGTGGTTGTATTATCAATAGTACCATCAGTTAAATCTATTAGCAGTTCGCCATCTGTTCTGTTTATTCTATATCCCATTTTATCCAGTTCCTGCGTAAATTATATAGTTCAATGTAATATATGGATTCATAACATTCAAGGCTGTGCCTAAATCATCACTTGTCAATATTCCGCCACTGTTTGGATATGCCTGTCCTGCTTGAGAACCAGTTGGCGCATCATATCTTATTGCTTCTGGATCTGTAGGATTTCCGCTTACATCTCTAATAGCATAATACTGATCACCACTGTCACCACGCAAATCGTGTTCATGTTCTGGTAAGTTTTCTAATTGTATATTAACTTCTTCTGAACCATTCTTTGAACCAAGGACATCTGCAGACAAATCAGTAACATTATTTGCACTAGTGCCTCCCATGTCATCTTTACCTAAACCAAATCGTCCACGCAAATCTGGTAATGCAAATTTTCCACTTGTAGGAGATGCTTTGTATATAAAACCTATTACTTGGTATAACTGATTATATTGTGCAATAAAAACCTCGCTACCGTCACACAGCAACCAACCTGTAGGAGCAGCTGTACCTGCATAAGGTGCTATAAGTCCAACAGGAGTAGTTGGAACTGCGGCTAATAAATCTTGCTGACTTATTTTTTTAAGTCCTGTTGCACCAGTAACCCTGTTTATTAAAAACTCGTCATCTGCTTGCGAAGCTTCTACTAAATCTTTACCTGCAATTATCTGATTACTCAGTGTTGTATTGAAAACTTTTAATGATCCGCCAGTCTGTCCGTCAAAAACTGTATCGCCGGCTGCTACGTCTCCGGCAAATCTAAAAGTTGTAGCTGATGTAAGTTTATCAGAAGATCCCGATCTACCACTTACAGTTCCACTTACGTTTCCAGTAAGATTTCCTATAAAAGTTGTCGCATACATGTTTGAATATTTAGAACTTGTAGAACCAATAGATCTTAAATTGTTTTGATCAGGAAGAATATCTCTAGATGTAATAGTTTGGTGAACTGTAAGTGTTCCGCCAATATTTGTATTTAGAGCTATCCCTAAACCACCTAGTGTGGTGATCGATCCTGTAGAATAAGATGTGCTATTAGTAGTATCTTTTACTTTAAGAACTCCTGATGATTGTATATTTCCTGTAACATCAAGTGCTTCATCAGGGGCTACATTGTTTATACCTACTTTAAGATCACTATCTAATCTTAATATATTTTTTAGAACTCCATCATTTTTTACTTTAAAGTCTATACTAGATCCAGCAATGTTGTGCTGTATTATTCCAGCGTTACCTTCGACGCCTATGTCCATTTCTGCATTTACACCAAATGCTATACCATTGTTATTTTGCACGTTTATCGGAAATGCAGTTGTACTTGCAGTGTCGCCACGTAAAAAATTTCCTGCAGCGATTGTGTTACCAGCAACAATTAAGCCTTCTGCTTTTTCTGCTGTTCCTATGTATTTAGGTACGCCGTCGCCTGTAATATTACTTGTTGATAAATTTATTCCAGGTTGTAGTGTGGTATAACCTGGTATTTTAACTTTAGGGGTAAACTGTGATGTGCTTATAATAGCTGCTGGTTGTGCATTTACTTCAATCTGTAGTATATTATATGTTGTATCATCCGTACCTATTACACTTAAAGGATTTGCACCTGTAACTAATCCATCACTAAATGTAGGTCCAACTAATACCCATCCAGATCCAGAATACAAATATAACTGTTGATTATCAGTATCTACCCATAGGTCGCCAATTAAACTTTGTCCTGCTTCTGGAGCTGTGTTTGCTTTTTTCAATCCACCTGATGATACCCAATTAGTTCCGTCATAAACTTTAAGTTGTTCTACACCAGGAGTTGCATCGTACCATAATTGACCTTCAACCGGAGTACTTGGTTCTGTTGCACTTGCAAAATTTTCTAAAAGATGCAAAAAGTTTTCAGCTATTGCACTTCCGTATGCTGTTGTGTTTCTACCCGGTAATTTAAGACTTGTTTCTGTATTAATAGTAGAGTCTTCAATAGTAATTGTACCTTTGTTAGCTTGGTCTGTATATGGTATTGTATATGCCATTTATTACTCCCCTGCTAGTCCAGATAAACTTTGTATTCGTACTGTATAATCAATTTGTATTAATCTATTAAGAGACTTTTGTACAGGATGAAAAATAACATGAGTTATTAAATTGCCTGTGCCGCTTGGATTCCAACTTCTTAATCCAAGTTCGTCAAAGACATACAAACTTGCCGGATCTGTAGCAGTGTCAAATGCTTCTTGTCCATTTGGTTCACCGTAATCTAGCAAGCAACTTACAAGCACATCTGTGTAGTTTGTACCACTTACGTGCCTTGTTTCAATTTTGTTTCTTACAGGATCACTATTGTTAACACTATTTCCGTCTACAACTTTTGTATAAGTCTGATTATATAAACTTGCATTTGTGCCAGTATTGTTCGGCGTAAGATAGGTAATTATCCCTGTAGGATCAACGCTAGTACCACCATTACCAAAGCTCATTTCGTAAATCCAACCTTTACCACTATTAGCTAGACTATCAGCTAATGCTATACTCATGTTTTCATAATGAATAGCATTCCTTTTGTTAACAATTACTTGACCCGACTCAGGATCATGAATTTTAATATGTCCTTGTATGAGTACACCTGATTTATCTTTTAAATTGTCTGTCATTTTTATATCCTACTGTGTTATTTATCCTGGCAAGTCAGGCTGTGCGGCACGTACGAATTTAGCTACATCTGTATCACTATCAACTAACGCAGTACCAGCCGGTGACCACAATTTACCCTGTTTCCTAATTACTATCACTTTTTGATTTTCTGCTGGAAAATCAGTCAATGTAAGCTCATTTCCATTATTAATACTAAACTCTGCCGGTAATGTTATATCGCCTTCAGGAGAATCTTGACTTATTTGTTCTCCTGTTGCAGCATATGTAGTCCTTAAATCTGTATCTAATTGATAAGACTGGAGTGCAGTTTTTCTTAATCTGCGACCTGCTACAAATACCTCAAATTCATTGATGCTATTTGGTGTAAAATCTAATTCATATGTTTTAGTTGTTCCATCAGCAGTAAATATTGTTGTTAATATTTCATCTTTGTACGGTAGTGATTCTGCTATGTTTTGATCATAAAGTTCTGTTCCTGCAGAATACATGTTTTTCACCCCTGTACCTAGTGTACCTCTACGTAGTTGTTTTAACTGTTTACCGTCTTTAACGAAATATTCTATTCTTTCTCCATCAATAAAGACTACACCAGGTGTTTTTGTATCAATTGAAGGACTTGGTAGTCCATCAGTAGTATCTAGAACTATGGATTTGGACCACCAATGTAAATCTTCAGCAAGTGTATAATTGAATGTTCCGTTAATACGTTTGTAATGATTTCTATTCAATACATCTTTAAACTGGCGCCAGCCTACTTTTTGTTGCAATATCTTATTTGCAAAATGTATTGTTTCAACCGTGTCATCTTCTGCAAGAGGGCTTACAAGTTTTATACTTTGTTTAGATTCAGTAAGCACATAATCTACACTAGGACTTAACAAGTTACCATTCTTTATTACCCAAACATATTGATCATCAACTGCTGATTTACGCAAAGGAATTATCCCGTTACGCAACTGTCTTAATTCATAGTAATCATCAGTATCTTCTGTTGGAGTATATATTATTTCTACAGGTTTTATCTTTATAATGTCTCCTACATCTGCAGATACATTATTATTATCTAAATTAAATACTGTTTGTCCTGCACCTTCTATTGTTTTCATTACTGCATTTGGATTCAAAACAGTATTTCCAGTTCCAAAATTAATATCATCAATTCTTATATCATTTAGAAATACAGCATATTTCACTCTATCGCTTAATGGAAATAACTCTAATTCAGCGGTACTTCCGTCAAGTGCAAAAACTTGTTCACCTTCTATAGTTCCTTTTAATATTTCTGTTTTTTCTTTAACGTCAAAACTCTGTCTATCTATTCCTTGGGAGTTATGATTACTAAATTGAGTAACCTTTATTATATCCCCTACTGCATAATTCTTTGCAATATGTAATACTCCAGGAGTAGATATAAAGTCACCGTCGGCGTCAAAATATCCATACCGATAATCACCGCCAGAACCAGTGCTATCGTCTAATCCTAAAATAAACACTCTTAATTCATCACCTGGTGATCCAGCTGTTCTTGACAAAGTAATTGTGCTTCCAGCCTGTTGACTTGCAGGAATAGTTGGATCAAATTCTCCTGCACTACTAAAAGACCAATCCTTAATATATTGTCTTTCAATATTATTAATATAAACTTTGATTTGTTTATTTGATAATGTTCCTAATGGGACTTGCCATTTCTTCAGCCTATATTCTCTAGTAGAAGAAATTGTAAAGATTTCATTGTATCCTGCATTTAACACATGATCATTTATTGTTACAAGAGTATACCATTCTGTAGGTGTTTGAGAAAATGGTGTAGTAGTAAGAGAATAAGAAGTTGTACTTCCGTCACTTTCAAATTCGTCTATTGTAACTACACTATAGTTTTGTGTTTGTCCTATGAATAGACCAAAATTAACGATCTTATCTAAAGCAGGAGCTTCTGCAAATCGTATTATAATGTTTCCTGGTTTCAAGTATGAATTATCTGCTTTTACAATATCATGTGGTATTTCAACACCTTCTATAGTTACAAGTGCTTTTACATTATCAGAATATGTAATGTTTGTTAAAAAGTCAACAGTTGAACCGTCACTTACAAAAGAATCAATATCCAAGATATTTTCTCCTGCATATCCCATACTTAATAAAGAAACTGTTGAGTTGATTGCCGGAGCAGATGTAAATGTTACTGTTTTATTATCAAAGTCAATTGTATAGTCAGTATCTATTTTCTTTACTGTGCTATTCACTTTTACTAGCAGATTATTTTTTGTAATAGGACCGGTTCCAATATCAAATACTGTTCTAATTCCGTTACCTGTATAATTTCTACTTGTTATTGTAGAGGCACCTCCGGTAGGTCTTTCGTAAACTTTAAGATCAAGAGTATCAAATACCTGCCCTGGCATAACTTCTTCTGGGCCGCCATTTGCTAATGGAGTAAAGAATCCGTCACCGTCAATGTTAATATCTTCAGATGCTAGTCCGGTTGCGTTTGTATAATCTAAAGTGCCGCCTGTAATTAATGTATCAAAATTAATGTTGGTTGGTAGGAAACTACCATCACTTGTAGATTTTCTAATAATAAATGTATCATCAGCAACTCCAGGTATACCAAGTTCACCTATATTAATTGTAGTTTGTGATCCGTTGCCTACAATGCTACGCATAACAGCATTAGGATTAGTAAATTGCGTAGAGTCATCTGTCCAATCAGGATCATCTAATCTTATACCATTCTTATAAACATTGTATACAACATTATTTTCCAAAGCACTATTCAATGTAATAATATTTGTAGAACCATCAAGTGTTATTATTTCATCTTCATAAGTAGTATCGTAAGTATCATATTCTCCTGTAAACCATGGAGCACTATCCCAACCGGTTAATCCGCCAAAGTCAAAACTTTTTACTTCTACTCCGCCATAATCTATACCTTCTATTAGTTGTCCTAGATCCTTTCCAAACTGTCCTGTTGTGGGATTGTATGCTAGATTAATTCTATCTTGTGCTTGCAATAGATTTATGTCTTTTTTGTATTGAACAATTACACTGCTGTTATTTTTAGCAGGTTCTGTAAGAGTTATTCTGCCAAAGAATCTATCATAACCTTTAGAGTTGTCTAAAATATTTTCATATGTGTACTGACTGTTTAATAAAACAATGTTATCTACACTAACTGATATTTCACTTTTGCGTAGATCCATTGGCCATTCTAAATCAAATATATATTTTGATCCGGAACCAATAAATGTTTGCGTTTCACCTAATGTAGTAATTAGATAATTTCCTGTAGTCCTATCAAACTTTACTAACGTGTGAATAGTTCTCGGTAATGACTGTCCAATGACTACACTTGCTTTTGCTTCGGTGCCGCCTTCAGTTATATTTCCATTTATAGTAATAGTAGGAGCTGAAATATATCCACTACCGCTATTAATTACTTCAATAGATGTAACACCGTTTCCTCTTCCTAACTTCGCAACTGCTTTGGCTCCTGTGCCGCCGCCGCCCGAAATAATAATCTGAGGCGCACTTGAGTATCCCTGTCCTGCCTTTGCAACGTTTATTTCTTTAACTACAAATCCTACACTATCTGACCAGTTTTTATTAGGATAACTATTTAAATCATCTGCTAAACCAACAATACTATTATCTATAACTTGTGTTCTTATAGGACTTATTGCATTATCAGAAGCATTATATGTTGGTGCTAAATCAAAATCAGTTATTCTACTTTGAGAATTATCTATTCTTTCATAGGAACTTAAATATTCTCTCAGTTTTGTTTTGAATGGTTTAACTTCATTAATATATTCCTCATAACTAGGTAAATTATCATTGTTAAATGTAATATCTTCTCTTAAGTTTCCTACATTGTGTTTAGCTTTTACAAAACTTGTTTTGAACATCCAGTCAACAAATGGCTGTTCAGATAATACATATCTTAAACTAGCAAAGAATAACTTATTATATTCTACTTTGAGTTCTTCTGTGAATAAATCATTTTTTATAGCATTGATTATTATTCTGGTTTCATTTGTAGGCACACTATCAAAGAATCTAATGTCAAAACTAGTTACATCAAAACCTGTAAGAGATTCGGTAGTATCAAATATAGAAATTTTAAATTGTATAGTGCCATTTTGTCTACCAATAGTTTCATAATTTACTGTGTAGTCAACGTTCTCTTGGTTGTCTATCTTTCTTAACAGCAACCATCCTCCGGAACCAACATTGTTAATTTTTGTTATGTCTCCTATATTATCACTTACAGTTTGCAATTCATATGATCTATCAATTATATTGTCAATTTTAGTAGATTCGCTAAACTCTGGTGCATACCAATCTGCATAATCCCAATAATTATTACAATTAAAACTTTGGCTTCTTATTCTAGACCAACTGTTTCCTGCACGTTCGTATAAAGCCCATCTTCCTTGAATATTTTCATCGGCATTTACTAGGACTGCATACTTACGTAATGTTATACTATCGTTTGGACTAAAGTTTTTGCCGCCATTTGTAATATCAACATTTGTAATAACACCTAAATTATTAATTGTAATATTTAATTCAAGGTCAGTTCCTGTACCGTTTATTGTAAATGATGGTGCTACTAGATACCCTCTACCAGGATCCAATATCAAAGTATCTACAACAGTTCCATTTTCTATCACTAGTTGTATTTCTGCTTGCTTTGCTTTAGCTACTCCAATAAATTCTAAATCAGAAACTGTGTCAACTGTAGTGTCGTATAAATTTAAACTACTATCAGGTACTATTTCTTGACGCTGTAATTCTGAAATATCTTTATTATCAACAATTAAATTGTTTTTTAGTATTCTATTAACTCTTTCAATGTATTGCTTTAATGCCTCTTCTCTGTTAACAAACCAAGATTGTCTAGGTTTAAACAATGTACCGTATTTTTCTTTTTCTGAAAGTGTAGGATCAGGTACTTCTCTTCCGTACATATCATAACCTACAAGACTATCAACCCATTTATTCTCTATATCTCTGTTAGGAACACTTGTTTCTAAACCATCTGTAATAATTTGGTACTGATTATGAATGTTTATATTTTGATTATCTATAGTCCAATACTGCACACTTAAAGCTACATCATTATCTTCTAATAAAGAATCGCAATTATGTATAGTGAAACTATTTGAAGTAACAAACGATACAAATTTATAACCTTGATCAGCTGGATTTGAAATTAATTTTGCTACTGCTTCTGCTGACAGTGTTCTAAACTCTGTATTTGGTTTTATTTTTTTATTCTTTACCCAGAAATAGTACTTGTTGCTAAAAGATTGAGAAACACTATCAAAAACTTGTTTCTGTACATATGCATTATTACCATATTTACTTAATCCACTTATACCTAGAGGTGTTCCTTCAGCAGTGTCTGCAATATTGTCCCATTCGGCAGGAAGTATATTTGATTCTACCCATTCGTAAATGTCAATTGAGTTTGTGTCTGCTAGTTTATTCCAATTTGCTACGCTATAAAATATGTCATCTTGATAAGGATTTACAAATTTAGCATTTGTTAGATCCCACCACAATTGACCCACTTGAGTGTTACCCCAAAATGCATCAGATTTAGTAGCACTAGTTCCATCTGTAACATTTGTATAATAAGCAGGGTCATAATAAAGTTTATATCTTAAATTTTCTTCAGCTGGACCGGCTATTTTTCCTTGAATAGGATCTATGTAATCTAGATAAGTCAAAAGTTTTTTACTTTTTGTATTATAAAGTATAACACGTTTAATTTTTTCTAAATTTACTGTGCTTTTCGCTGATCTATGTACTTCAAATATATTTTTATTTTCAGCAATTCTAAAATCAACTAGTGTTCCTATATAATCATCATCACTTTGTACAGCAGGCAAACCTACATATATATGATTATTTTGTAATTTTATATTCTCGCCAAAACGTAACACACCACCGTACTTGTTATTGTACTGCAAAGGTTGGCCATAAACAAAAGTGTCATTAATTAATTGATACAAGTAGACTATTCCTGTATCTTCGGTAAAGTTTTTAAGATTCGTAAAACCTTGATCAAGTATTGTAGATTTATTATCAAATGTAGTTTCAATAAATGAATCTGCATTTTTTGCAGTTATTGCAATATTATTGCCATCAAAGTCTATGTTACTACCAAACTGTTGAGATGACAGGTCAACCGGACTAGATAGCTTTTGCACTAATTCAAACACACCATTTTTTTGTTTGTAAATATAAACCTTGCCTTGATCATCAAAATTAGTGTCATCATACGGAGCAGATATAGCAATCATTTTTCCGTCATCACTAATCTGTACCTTATGGCCAAACTGTGAACCAACTGTTTCAGCTTCTATATTTTGACTAAACTGATAATGTCCATCTTTGATTCTATAAACAGCAACAATATTAGGCACTGTCAAATACTTAACTTGTGCTAATAAAACTTCACCGTTTTTACTTACATCAAAACTACTCGCAAAATCAAACATTTCACTTTGATCGAGAACACTATCTTGCGAACTATCATTTATAACCTTCAAACCTGTATTATTAGGAATGTAACCAACATAATCTATAAGGTCATCTGTGCTATCCCATAATGTTGCATCAAATTCACCAGGTTGAATATTAGTAATAGCATTGTACAATGTACCTTGCGGATCGTTTAGATAAACAATATCGTTTTGAAAATATTCTGTTGTAGAAGAAAACTCTCCTCTAAATTTTTTGTTTCTTGCGTATTCCCAATTATATGTATTATTGTTCTCTATGCCTTTTTTAATGAAAAGTATTTTACCAGGTGTATCATTTAGACTTATTCCCGAACTATCTTGAGGTCCTGGTTGTCCTATGTAACCTCTATAAATGTCATTGTTCTTCCTAATTTGGACATTATAACCTGTGTATGTGTTTTCGTCTGAAATTTGTCCTATATAAGAATTAACAGGTTCGTATCTACCAGTAGACAGTCTTTCATAGATAGAATACATTCCCTCGTTTTGGTAATTGCTTTGATATCCATTTGTAGATGTAGGAATAAAATATTTTGTAATATAATCCAAATTATCAGGTGCTGGAACATTTGCACCTCTCGGTACTCCTAATACTGTGGTCTTGGTATACAACCAGTATTCTATATCTTTAATTTCATTTGTTGTTGGTAAAGAAATATTTGATCCAGTATCAAATACTACCAATTTACCTATGCCGTCTGGAGTATAACCTAAACTTACTTTATCAACTTGTCCTATAGGTCGATCAATAGTGTATATATCAACTCTGCCATATTCATCTGGATTAGGTCCGCCTGGAAAGGCTAACATTTGTATTTCAGCAGCATTGCCAAAATCATCACCTCTACTCCAACCTCCGCCAACAAAACCTTTTATCGGATCAACTGTGCCTTCTTGGACATTTTTTACATATACTCTAACAGAGTTTAAGTCTCTTTGATAGAATACCACCTCTGCTGTCGCACCCGTGTTCATGTCTTGTAGTGTTTGGCCTATTCTCGGTTCTAACGGTTGACCGGCTTCAAAGAATAAATTTTCATAATCGATATATCCGTCCCAAATATCAAATACAGTCTGTTCTTTGTTAGTCAAAGTGTATGAAAGCCCTATGTCAGAAGGCTGTACAAGTGTATCTTCTACTGGAAGAGCAAATACATTAGTAAACAATCTGCCGCTGATGCTTCCGTTTAATAAATTTACTGTTGAAAATGTTCCTGTTATATTTTGTAATAAAACTTCTTTACTATTAGTTGCATTTTGAAATACGGTAGCTGTTGCTCCAGTAACATCTTGAGTTATAACTTCACCTTTAACAACTGTAACATTGTTCACTAGCGTCATCTTTGACACGGTCTTTTTCATTTCATTCCAGTGAAAATTAATTTTATCTCCTGCTGTCAGAGAATCTGTAACTGCTTTAGGAGCTCTAGCTAGCCAATATTGACTCAAGGTAGGAGATGTAGTGCCGTATGGTCCTGGACTTCCTTGAAATGACAGAACTCTTACGTAACTATGGTCTGTGTTTTCACTATCTATAGTGGAAGTTTCAAAGTCTAAAATATTATAGTAATAATTTCCAGTTACACTGCTATCAGGAATAAGGTCATATATAACTAATCCTCTAGCAACATCAGATGTTGTTGTAGTTACACTATAGGGATTACTTGATTGTACAAACCAATATCCTCCTAATTGTGTGCTTGTAGCTGTTTGTTCGTTAGGTCCTGATAAAACATATTCACCAACAAAATCATTTCCTTCTATAAACAAACTGTTATTAGCAGGAAACTCACCATTGACTTGATTCACATAAATTGTAACCTGTGCTCCTACGTTGAAGGTATATGCAACATTAGCCACTGCGCCTTGAG
>MDTB01127651.1_pt1 | contig 16693 bp, 10 predicted proteins | sample 811161 | NCBI WGS metagenome assembly MDTB01 (sample SAMN05326650, study PRJNA326480) | marine metagenome | isolation source: seawater | place: Mediterranean Sea | collected 2009
ATGCTTTCATATCCAAATAATTAGCAATAGCGTTGGTTGAAACAGCGTTATTTTCTTTCTGTAAATGATATACAGCTTTTAGATAATCTTCTTCTGATTGTGAATTCATTTTTGTAAAAGTAAATATTTTTTTAGTTATGTCTAAAAATAAATTAATTTTACACTAAAAATACTGCTTTGAATTCAAAATATTTATTTCTTATAGTTTTTACTTTTCATTTCAGTATTTTCCTATCTCAGCAAAGTTTAATTCTTGGGGTTGTTAAAGATGAATTGAACAAACCAATTCCTTTTGCTAATGTTTTAAATTTAGATAACAGTGAAGGAACTTCGTGTGATGAAAATGGCAAATTTGAGTTGTCAATTGGTATTACTCAAAAAGCTAATATTAAAATTAGCGCCATTGGTTTTGTGACCTCCAATTTAAATTTACAAAATATTGTGTTGAATAAAAGAATGAACTTTTTTTTAAAAGTTGATAACTCAATTTTAGAAGAGCAGGTCATTAGTAGCACTCTTGAATTAATAAAGAAGAAAGAAAGTCCAATACAAATTGCTGTATATTCCTCTCAGTTTTTAAATTCGGTCACTTCTCCAAGTTTAGTTGAAGCTACTAACCAAATTTCAGGCCTAAGACCTCAATTGAACTGCTCTGTTTGCAATACTGGAGATATTCATATTAATGGTATGGAAGGTTCTTATTCAATGATTGTAATTGATGGAATGCCTATAATGGGTGGTTTATCTACCGTATACGGCTTACAAGGAATTCCTACAAATTTGATTCAACAATTAGAAGTAATTAAAGGACCAGCATCAACTTTATACGGCTCAGAAGCAATGGCAGGTTTAATCAATGTGGTAACTAAAAGTATAGATTGCCTACCTAAAATCTCCTATGATTTTAATATTTCTAACTGGGGAGAAATCCAAAATTCAATTAGTTTTAAAATAATTAATAATGATAGGATAAAAGCATTTACAACAATAGATGCTTTTAATTACAACAAACCAATTGATAACAATGAAGATAATTTCACTGATTTATCCATAAAAAATAGAGTTTCAGTCTTTAATAAATTTCAATTTTTACCCAAAAATAATAATGCTCATCCTTTTAACCTTTCTTTTCGTTATTTAAATGAAGATAGATGGGGTGGTGAAATGAATTGGGATGCAGACTTCAGAGGATCAGATTCAATTTACGGAGAATCTATTGTAACCGAGAGATTTGAAGTTTATTCTGCTTATCAACTACCAATAAAACAAAAAGTAAATTGGCAAACTTCTTTTAGTTTGCATAATCAAAAGTCTTGGTATGGTGATGTAAATTACAATGCAAAACAATTCATCGGTTTTAATCAATTGACATGGCATAAAGAAATTAAGCAAAAGCATCAACTTCTTAGTGGATTTGCTATTAGATATAATTATTACGATGATAATACTGAAGCTACTCAGTTATCTGTTAACAATGACATTGTAAACAATCAGCCCAATGAATGGTTTCTACCGGGTATTTTTTTGCAAGATAATTTTGCTATTAATTCAAAACATAGACTTCTTATTGGCTGGAGAACTGATTATCATACTAATCATGAATTTATTAATTCTCCTAGATTAAATTATCAATTTGATTTTTCTGAAAGCTCTACATTTAGAATTGGATATGGAAATGGTTTTAGAGTAGTAAATGTTTTCACTGAAGATCATGCAGCATTAACGGGTTCACGAGAAGTTGTTTTTTTAGAAGAACTTAAACCAGAACTATCTAACAATATTAATATTAACTGGACTAATTTCTGGGAAAATGATATGGTTAAAATCACCTTGGAGAGTTCAGTTTTTCAGTCAAGGTTTAGTAATAAAATTATTCCAGATTTTTTAACTGACGATAATAAAATTATTTATAAAAACCTTGATGGTTATGCTGATTCTAAAGGCATTTCAAGTGAAGTACTGATTAACATTAAATCCTTGCCAATTTCTATAAATGCCAATGCTACATTTTTAGATATTGCTAACTATACTTTAGATGATCAAGATATTTGGATTAAATCAAATCAACTTCTTGCAGAAAAATATAGTATAAAATGGGGTGTTAATTATTTGTTAGAATCCATTGGGATTGATATTAATTACTCTGGAACTCATTATGGCCCAATTAGACTTCCAATCTTAGAAAACGATTTTAGACCAGAATATTCCAACCCTTATAGTATTCACAATTTTAAAATCACCAAAAAATTCAATAACGGATGTAAATTATTTACTGGGTTAAGAAATGCTTTTAATTTTACACCACCAAGCAACTCTATTATGAGACCATTTGATCCATTTGATCAACAAACTGATATCAATAATCCGAACAATTACACTTTTGATGCTTCATATATGTACGCATCATTTCAGGGAATTAATATAATTTTTGGAGGAAGTATCCTCTTTTAAAAACAATATTTATTTTCCTCAATTAATTTTTTTGCTATGTTTCTTCTCAAACTAATGGTATTTAACCCGGTATGTTTGGTGAATCTTTTAAGCCCTAGCAACATCATTGTTGATTCATCTCCTTCTGCAATTGAATAAATAACATCTTTTCCAGATTTAATGATTTTATCGCAACTATCGTATATCAAAACTTTTAAAATATTTAACTGAGAAGAATAGTTTTTGTAATTATCTTTACTTCCGGCTTTTTGCACTCTAAGTAAAGTAGATTCACATAAATAAACAGTATTGATTATATCTGCGATATTCATAAGTACTTCTTGTTCATTGGCTATTTTTTCTCCAAATTTTTGTACTGCTGCTCCTGCAACCAATAGTAATGCTTTCTTAAAGTTTTTAACTAGCTTAATCTCTTTATGAATTACTGATCCGTTAGAAGAATCAAAATCAGGTATACTCATTAGTTCTTTTGTGATTGCTTTTGCTGGTCCTAACAAGTCTATTTCACCTTTATTTGCTTTTCTAAGAATCATGCTAACTGTTAACATTCGATTAATTTCATTTGTTCCTTCAAATATTCTATTGATTCTTGAATCTCTATAAGCTCTTTCAATATTTTTTTCTGCAGAGTATCCCATTCCTCCATGTATTTGAACCCCTTCATCAACAACAAAGTCCAATACTTCAGAACCAATAACTTTCAGAATTGCACATTCAGGAGCAAATTCTTCAATACCTTTTAGTGTTGCTTCCTCCTTGTCCATTCCATTTTCAATAAGGGATTGTATGGCATCTTCTATATTTTGTGTTGCCCTATAGGTTGCGCTCTCACATGCATATGTTTGAATTGCTTGTTCTGCTATTTTATGTTGAATTGCTCCAAAAGAAGAGATCGGAGTTTTGAACTGTTCTCTTTCATTGGCATAATTAATAGAGTCAGTAATGGATACTTTTGCTGCACCCATAACACCTCCACATAATTTTATTCTTCCTATATTAAGGATATTTACTGCTATTTTAAATCCTTTTTCTCTTTCATAGAGAAGGTTTTCAACTGGTATTTTAACATCATTAAAAAATACTTGTCTGGTAGATGATCCTTTGATTCCCATTTTCTTTTCTTCTGCATTCAGTGTAATTCCATCTCTGTCAGCTTCTACTAAAAATGCAGTTAAATTCTTATCGTCATCAATTTTAGCAAAAACAGTAAATAAATTTGCAAATCCTCCATTGGTAATCCACATTTTTTGACCATTAATAACATAGTGTTTACCATCATCTGTTAATTTTGCTTTACTTTTTCCAGAGTTAGCATCAGATCCTGAGCTTGGCTCAGTAAGGCAATAAGCAGCTTTCCATTCACCAGAAGATAGTTTTGGTATAAATTTTTTCTTTTGTTCTTCATTTCCATAGTAGAGTAGAGGCAAAGTTCCAATTCCAGTATGAGCACCATAAGCAACAGAGAAAGAATGACCTGCACCCAATACTTCAGTTGCCAACATTGAAGATTTAAAATCAACCCCCATTCCCCCGTAAATTTCAGGAACTGATAATCCTAAGAGGCCTAATTCACCTGCTTTTTCCATCAACTCAGGCATTAGTTCAGGGTATTTCATGCTGTCTATTTTATCTAAAATGGGAAATAACTCAGCTTTCATAAAATCTTCACACATTTGTGCAATCATTTTTTGTTCTTCATTCCATTCTTCTGGAATAAAAATGGAATTAAAATCAGTTTCTTTGACTAAGAATTCTCCTCCTTTTATTGGTACTGTTTTTTTTATTTCTTTAGTATTTTCCATGTTTATATTAATTTAATAATTCGAATATTCCGCAAGCTCCTTGACCAGTTCCAACACACATAGTAACAGCTCCATATTTTTTATTTCTTCTTTTCATTTCATTTATTAATTGCACAGTTAATTTTCCGCCAGTACAACCCAAAGGATGACCCAAGGCAATTGCTCCTCCGTTAACATTAACAATATTAGGATCTAGATTAAGACCATTTAGTATTGCCACAGATTGAGAAGCAAAAGCTTCATTTAGCTCTATAAGTTCTAAATCTTTGAGTTTTAAACCAGCCATTTTTAATGTTTCAGGTATGGCATAAAGGGGTCCAACACCCATAATTCTTGGCGGTAAACCAATCACTTTATAAGCAACTAGTCTTGCCATTGGGGTAAGATTTAAATCTTTAACCATTTCTTCAGACATCATCATTACAAATGCAGCTCCATCGGAAGTTTGTGATGAATTCCCAGCCGTTACAGTACCTCCATTTTTAAAAACAGGTCTTAATTTTGACAAAGCACTTAGACTTGTATCTTTTCTGGGACCTTCATCAACAGATGCAGTGTAATTATGTTCTTTTCTGTTTTCGTTTTCATCTAAAAAAATATGGTTTACATCTATAGGAGCAATTTCATTTTCAAATAACCCCTTTTCAATGGCATTATTTGCTTTAAGGTGAGAATTGAAAGCAAATTCATCTTGCATTTCTCTTGAAACTTTAAACTCTTCAGCAACTGCTTCAGCAGTGAGTCCCATTCCCCAATACCAATCAGGATTTTCTTTACTAACCTTGTGATGTGGTACAATTCTCCAACCTCCAAAGGGAATTGGAGACATGCATTCAACTCCTCCAGCAATTACACATTCTGCTGCTGCTGATTGAATTTGATATTGACCTATTGCAATACTTTGTAATCCTGAAGAACAGTATCTATTAATGGTTATCCCTGGAACCTTTTCAGTGTTTAATCCCATGAGTGAGATCATTCTAGCTAAATTAAGTCCTTGTTCAGCTTCAGGAGTTGCATTTCCCACAATTACATCATCAATTCTCTCTTTATCAAGATTGGGGAAGTCTTTAAGTAAATGTTGAATAACTTGTTTACCCATTTCATCGGGTCTAGTAAATCTGAACATTCCTTTTCCAGACTTCCCAACCGCAGTTCTATATCCACCAACTATGTATACCGATTTCATATTTTAAATATTTAATTTCTTAAAATTTTACCATTTTGAATCAAACTTTGAATTCTTTCTAGGGTCTTCTTTTCCATACACAGCTCAACAAATTCTTTTCTTTCTAACTTTAATAAATAGTCTTCAGAAACTTCGGTGAGTTGAGATAAATCTCCTCCACAGAGAACATAGCCAAGTTTTTCTGAAATAAGTTGGTCATGCTCAGACATGTAATTCCCAGATTTCATAGAGTTTGCGCCAGCATATACTATACCTAAGCCTTCCTGACCTAGTACAGTTATATCTTTTCTTTTAGCTTGTTGGTTATATCCTTTTTTCACCATTTGAAGACAGACTTTTTTAGCATGACTAATTTGATTTTTTCTGGACACAATTACTTCATCAATTCCTTTTCTTAAATAGCCAAGTTCAAAAGCTTCATCAGCTGAGGTAGATACTTTTGCTTGACCAATAGTTAAAAAGTTGTCCCTAAATCGGTTAATTCTCATGTCACCATTTCTTAGTCCATCAGAAAATCGTAAGGCCATTTCTTTGGTTCCTCCACCACCAGGGATTAATCCAACACCAAATTCTACTAGACCCATATACGTTTCAGCATGTGCAACAACTTTATCAGCGTGAAGACAAATTTCACAACCTCCACCAAGTGCCATTCCATGCGGAGCAACTATTACTGGAATTGAAGAATATCTTAGTCGCATTGTTGTATTTTGAAAGGCTTTTACCACCATATTGAGTTCTTCAAATTCTTGTTCAGCAGCCAACATAAAAATCATTCCAACATTCGCACCTGCTGAAAAATTAGCACCCTCATTTGAAATTACAATTCCTTTGTATAAACCTTTTTCAGCCATGTCAATTGCATGATTTATTGCATTCAATATGCCACCTCCAATGGTATTCATTTTTGAATGAAATTCAACATTGATAATGCCATCACCAATATTTTTAATTGAAGCCTCTTTATTTTTCCAAACTGTTGCAGATTCATCTAAGTTTTCTAAAGAAATATAATCATTTAAACCTGGGTATTTAATGTGTTTGTTTTCATTTATATCATAATAATTTTTTAGATTATTTTCAATGTGATAAAAACTAGACTTGTTATTTTTTTGCATTGAAATTATCCAACCAGGTAAATTTAGATTTGCTTCTTTAACAGCATTAACTCCATTTTCAAAGCCAACTGCATCCCATATTTCAAATGGCCCCAGCTCCCAACCAAAACCTGCTTTCATAGCTTTATCAAGTCGAAATATTTCATTAGATATTTCTGGAATTCGACAGGCAGCATAACTAAATAGTCCAGTAAATACTTTTCTATAGAACTCACCAGCCCTATCCTTACCCTCAAAGAGAATTTTCATTCTTTTTGATAAATTGTCAGTGCTTTTAGCTTTAGCAATTGTTTCATACTTTGGCTTTTGACCAATTTTATATTCAAAGGTTTTAAGATCAAGTTCTAAAATGGACTTCTTTCCCTCTTTACTAACTGTTTTTTTGTAAAAACCTTGACCTGATTTGCTCCCAAGCCAATTTTTCTCATTCATTGTATTTATGAAAGATGGTAGTTCAAAAATACTTTTTCGCTCATCGTCAGGACAATTTAATTTTAAGCCATTTGCAACATGAATTAATGTATCGAGTCCAACTACATCACAGGTTCTAAATGTTGCTGATTTGGGTCGCCCCATTATAGGTCCAGTTAAAAAATCAACTTCTGAAACAGAGAGGTTCATTTGCTCAACAATATGAAATAGTTCTTGAATAGCAAATACGCCAACTCTATTAGCGATGAATGCTGGAGTATCTTTACATAGGACAGTAGATTTACCAAGAATTCGTTCACCAAAATCCATCATAAATTCGATGATTTCATTTTTTGTAGCAGCTGTAGGAATAATTTCTAGTAGTTTTAAATACCTAGCAGGGTTAAAAAAGTGAGATCCAAAAAAATGTGCTTTGAATTCATCTGATCTTCCAGAAATCATAGAATGAATAGGTATTCCAGAAGTATTACTTGAAACCAAAGCATCTTTTTTCATGAAGTGATCAACTTTTTCGAAAATTAATTTCTTTATATCAAGTCTTTCAACAACTACTTCAATAATCCAATCACAATCCTTTACTTTTTCAAAGTCATCTGTAAAGTTACCAGTTGAGATGTTCTTTGCTTTTGAGTTAATATATAATGGAGCTGGTTTGGATTTAATTGCTTTTTTAAGTGCACTATTGACTAGTGAATTTCTTAATTTTTTGTCCTTTGATGATTCATAATCTTTTGGTATTATATCAAGAAGAATAACTTCAATTCCTACATTAGCTAAATGACAAGCAATTCCAGAACCCATAATTCCAGAACCTAATACAGCTACTTTTTTTATATTTTTTATCATTTATTAGTTGTTAAAAATGTTATTATCATCAATTATTTCATTGATTTCTTGTAAAACTTTAAAACAGGTTTTTATTTCTTTAGCATCAATTTTTTCACTCACTTTTTCATTAAAATGAATCACATAAGCTCTTGCTTTTTTTCTCCAATCCTTTCCTTTTTCAGTTAAGAATAAATTAACCATTCTTTTATCGTTATTGTCTGATTTTCTTTCAATCAAACCTTTTTCTTCTAATGATTTTATCATTCTTGTCAAACTCCTAGGCTCCATTCCCATTTTAGGGCCAAGTTTTGTTGATGGAGTGCCTTCTTTGTCAATATTTAAAAGAGTGTAACCAATAGCCATAGTGCCTTCAAATTCACTAGCTTTCATATTGTACATTCTAGAAATGTTATGCCAGGACCATCGTATGTGAAAATCTACAGTGTCTTGTGGTTTCATTTTATACTCTTTATAATAAAAGTATAAAAAAAAGGTATGCATGCATACCTTTATGTGTTAAAAAATTAAAATTAGTTAGGGGTTTTCTATTTGAATAATTTTCCCTGTCATTTTAAGTAGGGTAGCATTTGACTCTAATAAATCATAACTAGATTGGAATAAACTTACTCCAGAACTTAGATATGCCATTTCAATATCTCTAAAATTAAATGAGGAAATTAAGCCGCTTCTTTCTTTTATTTTAGCTATGTCAAGATTGTCTTTTGCAACTAAAAATGCTTTTTTATTGAGTTCAAATAACTGTAGGCGTGTCTGATATAATTCAAAAACATTTGTTAATTCAAAAACTAGTTGTTGATTAAGTTGTTCCGTTTGAAGTTGATCTACTTCCTTTTGTATCTCTAGTGCTTTTATGCCTCTTCTAACTTTACCACCATCATAGAGCCTAAAGTTTAGTGTAAAATTTCCATAATAGTTAAGGTTTTTAGTTTTTAAAGACTGAAATTGAGGAACATCATCACTTTTTAGTATTCCCGTACTGTAGTTAGTACCTGCATTAAAACTTATAACAGGATAAAATGATGACTTGGCTATAGAGATATCTTGATCAGTAAGGGCTATATTAATGTACTGGTTTTTGATGTTTGTGTTATTAGAAAGCATCTCATTCTTGAGCATTGTAAAATCTCTTTCTTCTGTTTTTGGTTTTATCTTTGACGTCAAAATCCATTGCTTTTCAATTTCTTCGCCAATTATTAAATTGAGATTTCTTATTGCATTTCTGAATGCCAAATCTTGTAATATACTATTGGCACTATCTGTATATAAACTACTTTCATACTGAAGTAAATCAAATTTCACTCCAATTCCAATATCGTTTTTTAGAGCCTGTTGTTGATACTTTTCTTTTGTTAACTGTAAAATATTTTTTAGTAAGCTGAATTGTTCTAATTGCATTTTTGCTTGATAATAGGCCAGTATAATTCCATGGATTGTATTTTCAATAGCAAGCGTTGCAGTATTTTCACTTTGAATTTGAAGTTGCTCTAATTTATTTTTATTTGCTCTGATTCCAAAACCATTGAAAATAGTCCAATTAAGATTTGGAGTAAGATTTATTTCATTGGAAGAAAATAGAAAATTTGTGCCCTGAAGTTGGGATATTGGATTGTTTCTTTGATCAGATAAATTATTATTTTGACCAGTACTAATATTGACTTGTGGGAGTATTCCAGCTTCTCCCCAGTTATTAAATAAGGTATTTATTTCAACATTTTTAGTGGTTAATTGAATATCATAATTTTTTTGTAATCCAATTTCAATCGCTTTTTTTAGGCTCAAAGAATCTTGAGCAGTCACCAAAAATGGAAAAAATAAAATAACTGAAAATAATTTATTCATTGAATTCATTTATTCTTTTTTGGTTTTCAATTACAGGCTCAACATCTGCCCATCTTGGAGGAGTTTTCCCACCTTCCCAAATCCACCTTCTTGTTCTTTTAATGTCATTAAAATATAATATTAGCGGTGGAAAATAAATAAGTAAAATAATAGTTCCAAATAATACTCCGTAAGCCACGGAAATGGCCATTGGAATTAGAAATTGCGCTTGAAAACTTTTCTCTAAAATCAATGGGTATAAACCAGCAACTGTCGTAATAGTAGTTAAAATAATAGCCCTAAATCGTGATTTGCCAGCTTTTTGAACGGCCTCTTTTATTGGAATACCCTGAGCAATATTTTTATTGAATTGATCAAGCATTACTACGGCATCATTTACTAAAATTCCAATTAATGCTACTACCCCCCAAACACTTAATGTTGAAAATGGTTTTCCTACAATTCCATGACCAAGTAATGCACTAAAAATACCTACTGGAACAACCATAAGTATCAATCTGCTCTGGTAGAATGACTTAAAATTTAGAGATATTGTAATCATTATTAGAATAATACTTATTAAAAATGCTATTCCGAGTCTTATTCCAGAGTCTTCAGCTCTCTCTGCCTGACCTTTAATTTGATATTTAACAGTTGGAAACATCGTTGCTAACTTAGGCAAAAGTTCTCTTTCAATTTGTGTATTAACCTGACTTGAAAGCTCTGCATCAGCAAGACTTGCATCAATTCTAATTTCTTTTTTTCCATCAATGTGATTGATTTTCACCTTTCCTCTTTTTATGGTGTAATCAGCCAACTCATGTAGTGGGAATTCTTGACCAGATTCGGTTTTAATTCTAGTGTTTTCAAAATCTGCAACTGAATTTCTGTCGCTGTAAGGATATCTTAACCAAATTTTTATTTCATCTCTTCCTTTGATTAATCGCTGCACTTCTTGACCAAAAAAACCTTGTCTAATTTGATTAGAAATCGTCATTTCATTTAGGCCTAACAAGTAGGCTTTAGATTTTAAATTAAGATAAAGCTCTCTGTTGCCTATTCCAGAGTTATCTAAAACACTTTTAACTTCTGGAAAACCACCAATTTGGTCTTTCATCCAGTTAGAAGCTTCTTGTAATTGATCTCCATCTTCACTCTGCAATGAAATTGAGACAGCTTTTCCAAATCTTTGTTGACCACCCACTATGAATTTTTCTAAAAACCTAGTAGAGTCTTCAGGTATTTTATCTTTAATTTCATTAGACATGTCTATGGTAGAAATGTGTTGATTTTCTTTAACTGAAATCCTAATTGAACCAACATGAGCTCCAGATTCACCCAAATTTTCAGTACTTCCTACACTTACAGCTTTGTAAGTAATAATGGTATCATTATATCTTTCTATAAGTTCTTGATTGTACTCATCTACAATTGAGTCGCAATACCATAGGAAATTTTCAGTTCTATTTTCTCTTTCTCCCGGTTGATAAGTAAATTCTAATAATATGCTATCAAATGGAATGCTTGGAAAAAAAGTCCATCTTATCCATCCAGCACTGAAAAGGATGATTGTAACCAAAATAAAAAGCATTGGTCCCCATACATGTAAACGATATCTCTTTAAAATCCAATTCAATAATTGACCGTATTTTTCTCTTACTGAAATTACTCCGTTCTCTAATTTTTCACGGATTTTATTTCTTTTATTTTTTTTGGGACTTAGGATTTTCTTACTAGCCAAATGAGATGGTAAGATCAAAAATGCCTCAATTAGAGAAAATAATAAACAAGCAATGACACTGAATGCCATTTCTTGCATCATTTCCATTTCACCACCAACAAATAATAACGTAGAAAATGCAAAAACGGTGGTTAAAACCGAAGTGAATACAGCGTTCATTACTTCAGTAGTGCCATCTAATGCAGCCTTCATCGGTGATTTTCCTCTTTCAAAATGAGCATAGATATTTTCAGCAATAACAATTCCATCATCTACCAAAATACCCACGACTAAAATCATTCCGAATAATGAAATCATATTGATAGTCATTCCATAAAGGATTCCAAAAGAAATCATTCCAATAAAAGAGAAAGGAATTCCAAATGCTACCCAAAGTGAAAGTCTTAGGCTTAAGAAAAGACCTAGAACAAGGCACACTAAAAATAATCCTATTACTAGATTGTATGAAAGCGTATCAATTCTTTGATCTAATAAATCAGCAAATTGAAATAAAGTCCTCATCTTAAACTCTTTTTGTTCACTATTGAATTTTTCAATAAAACTGTCCATTTCATTAGCAATTTTATCTAAGTCTTCATCAGATGTTTTCTTTATTATGAAACTGATTCCTCTATTGCCATTTATAAAGTTTTTATAAGGAATTTCAGTAAAATCAAGTCGGACATCTGCAATATCTTTGAGTCTTATCAGATCGCCATTTGGTTGAGCAAAAATTACTATTTCTTTGACTTTTTCTGGATCGGTAGATCGATTCATCGAACGAATAACAATTTCTTCCTTATCTGTTTTAACACTTCCTCCAGAGAGGTCAATGTTACTCATTTTAATTACGTTTGAAATTGCATTAAAGCTCAATCCATAACGCAACAAATCATTTTCTCTAATATCAACTGCGATAATAATTGGAGGATAACCAAATACTTCAATTTGACTAATTTCTTTAGAGTTTAAAAGTTCTTGTTCAATACTTTCAGCAATTTTTTTTAATTCCCATAAATCATCCTTTCCATAGAGTGAATAAAATCCAACCACATTACTCAATCCTCCCATTCCCCTTGAAGTTTGGGCAAAAACTATTGGTTTTTCTGCTCCAGCTGGAAACTGAGAAGTGCCATCAACTGCATTTTTAACATCTTGGAGCATTTTATCAACATCAATGCCTTCTACTCCAGTAATAGTAATATTTGAAAAGTTTTCCTGAGATTTTGATGTAATTTCCTTAACTCCTTGAATTCCATTTAAAGATTCTTCAATTCTTGTGGTAATACCTTCTTCAATTTCTTTGGGAGAAGCTCCAGGGTAGGAAACATTGACATAAACCCGATTAGGACTCATCTCTGGAAAAAATGATTTGGGCATAAGAAACAAACTCAAAATTCCAACAATTCCAGTGATTACTATTAGTGCATTGGCCCAAATAGGAAATTTTATAAAATAAGCAATCAGTTTACTCATTATTGAACAATAGGGGTTACTTTGAGATTGTCTTTTCCATTGATAATTGGTTGACTAACTATTAAAGTTGAATCTTTAATTCCTTTTACATAATAGTAGTTGTCATCATTTGATTTAATATCAATTTTCATTGAAATTAACGTGCTATCACTTTGAACTTTAAATATTTCATTTTTATTAAAAACTGCTCTTCTGGGTATTTTGGATAAACTTTCCGTATCGTTAAATTCAATTTCGGCCTCAACATACATTCCATAATAGAGTGAATGACCTGTCTTTGGCTTAACATAAACAGGAACACTTTGAGTTTTTGGGTTGATGAATTCTCCCATTCTTACCACATTTCCATTAAAAAATATCTCATTTTCACTTAAATCAACATTGCTTCCTATTTTAATTTTATCAATGTATTTTATTGGAACAGAAATTTCAATTTCTAAATCATCATTTCTCATCACTTGAATTACAGGAGATCCAGGATTCACAATTGCTCCTTGATCACTAAAAGCATCTACAATTGACCCATTAAATGGGGCAATTTGAACAAATTTTGACAACTTAAATTCATCACTTTTGATATTCAAATATTCAGCCAATATATTTCTGGAGATAATGAAGTTTTTCTCTCTGACAGAAGAAAAAGAAGGAAATGAATTAAGGGGTTGATCAACATTAATTGAGTTGAAAAAAGTATTCCATTTATCATATTGGTCTGAATAATCTGTTGCAATATCTGGTAAAATCTTTGTGATTGCACTTAAGTAGGCACTTTTACGGGCTGCTAACATTAATTTGGCATCAGTGTCTTTCAAACTAAAAAGCAATTGTCCCTTTTTAAAAGAACTTCCTTTTTTTAGTACAATTCCTTTGTCTAAAACTCCTTGGACCTCACTTGAAATATTGATGATGGTACCTGGCATTACTCTTCCGGATCCATTAACTTTTATTGGAATAATTTCGTTTTTTGAGAAAAATACAGAGGCATATTTTTTTGAATCAGTACTCTCAACGTTTTTAATAGATTCAGCTCTTATCTCTTCAGCATGTGACTCTCCATAACTGACACCATACTCATAGGCAGTGTAACTTACAAGATAAACTGTAGCAATAAAAAGCATTGCAACTACAAATACGATAACCTTTCTTACTTTCATTCTAAATTATTAGTTTAAAGTTAAGCTTAATTATATGATTGGTTGTTAACCTATGTTAATAATTTTTTTGTGTATTTATAATCCCTTAGTTCTTTCATAAATGCGCCTAAATATTTCTTTAAAATTATTTATTTTAGGTTGTTTTTTAATAGCATTTATTTCTCCATTTTTGTCAATATTTAATTCATAATACCACAAAAAAGAAGCGTTATTGACATCAATTCCCATTTGACCAAATCTCAAGTCCCAAAATAATAATTGGCCATTCTTTTTTTCAATTCTATACCAGCCTGCTGAAATTTTAATTAATTGTTTTACAATTTTTTGATCCAAATAAGGTTGAATAAGTTCATGGTTTTTAGCAAATTCTTTGGAAAAGGTAATCTGTTTCTTATCAAATAAGGAGTAATATGCTGTTCGATATCCATTTTTAGTTTCGATCAGGGATGACCACAATATTGAATTTAGTGGAGCGGGTTTAGTGTCCATCTCTATATATTCAATATTTTGTTGACTTAACCCTTTTTCAAATTCTTTGAAAGATATCCACTTAAAACCTAAAGTTATAATTAAGTATAATGAACTTAAAGACAATCCAATTAAATTTAACTTAACTCTTTTGGGGTTTTCTTTTTTATGAAAAATAGTTAATATTAGAAATAACAAAAAAGGAAGGGTGTAAATGGGATCTATGACAAAAATATTTTGGTAAGCCAATCTATAATTCAATGGCCAAAAAAATTGTGTTCCCCAAGTAGTATGAGCATCCAGTAGGGGATGAGTGACAGTAGTCCAAAAAAATAATAAAGCCCATTCTTTAAAAGAAACATTTTTAATTTTAAAATGAATTTTTTTAGCCATCCATCCTAATACTGGTGCGATTAATAAAGCAAAAATGAAAGAATGAGAAAAGCCTCTATGCATTTCGGTTGCAGAAATATCATCCGTGAAATATTTAAGTAACACATCTAAATCAGGAATTGTTCCAGCAATTGCTCCCCAAAGAATAGCTTTATTTCCTATTTTTTTTCCAAGAACAGCTTCTCCAACTGATGCTCCAAGTACAATTTGTGTAAGAGAGTCCAAAAGCGGTTAAAAATTATTCATGAATATTTTTAGGATAATAATTTTAACACTTGTTTTATAAAAATAAATGCTTTTTAAAATATGGTAATTTATTTGTCTGTGTTAATTAGTACTGGAGTTTTACCATCAGTTATGATTAATTTTGCATTAGGAGAGGTAGATATTTCTTTCAGTACTTCTAAACTTCTCCATTCAATATTACCTTCAGTGATTCCTTCTTTAATAATTTTTTGAGCATCTCTTATACCCTCAGCCTCAATTCTTTTTCTATCCGCTTCTTTTCGTTCTCTTTGCAAAACAAATTCCATTTGTTGCGCCTGTTGTTCAGCTCTCAACTTAGCTTCGATAGCTGCGTACAAACCAGATGGTAAAGTGATACTTTTTAAAAGAACAGCTTCTATGACAAAACCTCTGTTTTCAAGAAGTTTAATCATTTGATCTTTAATCTCTTTCTCAATTACTGCTCTTTTACCAGAGTGCATATCTTTTGCATAGAATCTTGCACAAACATCTGCAGAGGCAGATCTAAAGGTGCTTAGGATTAATACTTTTTCAAAATATCTCCCTACTTCATTTACAATATCAATAGCTTTTTCTTCTTTTACATGATACAAAATTGAAATTTCAGAACTTACATTTAAACCTTCTTTTGAAGGAAGATTAAGTTTAATTTCTCTGTTTACTGTTCTAGTAGGTATTTTAACTAAAATGGTAGTGAACGGGTTAATTACTGCAATTCCAGGAGATACTGGTTTCCCTCTTAATCTACCAAGTGATTGTCTAACGCCAACTTCTCCAGGTCTTACAATAGCACAAGATGGAATTAACATTAAAATGATTAAAGAATGTAAAATAAGTTTTTTCATGATTTTGAAATTTATTAATAAAGTTAATTAATCCTACAAATAATTAATCCAAATACTATGCCATTTTTATAAAAAATGATTGTTAGGTAGAGGGATCTGGAATCTCAGCATGAATCAAATTGATTTCTTTTATTAATTCGCTTGAAATAGTGGTATTAATAGAATCGATATTTTCTTTTAGCTGGACTAAATTGGTAGCTCCGATTATATTGCTCGTAACAAATTTTTGTTGGTTAACAAATGCCAATGCCATGGTACTTAATGACATGCCAAAATCGTTTGCAAGTAACAGATATTTTTTTGTAGCTAATGTACTTTGTTCACTGCTGTATCTTATAAATCTTTTAAATAGATTAAGTCTACTATTGGGCTCATCTTTCCCTTCAATATATTTTCCGCTTAAAACTCCACAAGCTAGAGGAGAATAGGCCAATAATCCAATATTTTCTCTATGAGATATTTCTGCATTACCAACCTCAAACTGTCTATTAAGCAATGAATATGAATTTTGAATGGTAATCATTCTTGGAAGGTTATTTTTCGACTCTTCAAGAAATCTCATTACGCCCCAAGGGTTTTCATTGGATAATCCAATGTGTCTAATTTTACCTTCTTGAATAAGGTCTTTAAGTGTTAAAAGAACTTCAAGAAAGTTATCTTTCCATTGCTCTCTATCAATAGCATTATATCCTCTTATTCCAAATGTATTAGTAAATCTTTCTGGCCAGTGCA
>MDTB01197594.1_pt1 | contig 16690 bp, 15 predicted proteins | sample 811161 | NCBI WGS metagenome assembly MDTB01 (sample SAMN05326650, study PRJNA326480) | marine metagenome | isolation source: seawater | place: Mediterranean Sea | collected 2009
ACAACGAAGTTGTTATATTACTAATACCAATAATAACGTTCATGATGTTTTGAGAGAAGGTTTTGATCGATCACCAATGTTTAATGGAGCAATACAAAGTACAGGACCAAGATACTGTCCATCTATAGAAGATAAGATCAATCGATTCAAGGAAAAAGAGAAACATCAAATTTTCGTCGAACCCGAGGGCTGGAATACCGTAGAGGTTTATGTAAATGGCTTTTCAACCTCTCTTCCTGATGATATACAATTTAGAGCACTCAAATTAGTCCCTGGATTCGATAAAGTTAAATTTTTTAGACCAGGTTACGCAATCGAATACGATTATTTTCCTCCCACTCAACTCTTCCATAGTCTAGAAACCAAAACCATTCAAAACTTATTCTTCGCTGGTCAAATCAATGGAACAACAGGATATGAAGAAGCCGGCGCACAAGGCTTAATAGCAGGTATAAATGCTCATCTAAAACAAAAAAACCATTCACCTTTCGTTTTGGGACGAGATGAAGCATATATTGGGGTCTTAATAGATGATTTAATTTTAAAGGGCACAGAGGAACCATACAGAATGTTTACTTCCAGAGCTGAATACAGAACACTACTTCGCCAGGATAATGCTGATGAACGTTTGACACCAAAATCTAATGAGCTCGGTTTGGCCTCAAATGCTAGGTTTAAGAAAGTAAAAGAACGTAAAGCCAAACGAGAAGGGCTTATTAAGTTTTTAAACCAAAAAAGCTACCCCTTAGAAGCAACAAATTCACTTCTCAAATTGAAAAATGAAATAATAGTTAAACAAACCGACAAATATTCCAAGCTACTAGCTAGGCCCAAAATTAGCAGAAAAGATTTTATTGAATTTGAACCCCTACAGGAATATTTAAAAGTTATGAAAATAGATGATACAATATTTGAACAAGCGGAAATCGAAGTTAAGTACTCAGGTTATATTGAAAAAGAAAAAAGAAATGCTGAAAAGCTTAAAAAATTGGAAAATATAAGGATACCCGTAGGATTCAACTTTGAAGAGTTAGTTTCGCTATCAAATGAAGCAAAAGAAAAGCTAAGCAAACTTCGGCCAGCAACGCTTGCTCAGGCCTCCAGAATAAGTGGAATAAATCCGAGCGACATTAGCGTGCTTTTGGTTTCTATGGGGCGATAACTCCAATGTTTCACGTGGAACACCATGAAAAGAAAGAACATACTTTTTACTGCTAAAGATAATCTTGTAAGTGGAGAAAACTTTCAGGTTCTTTGGAATGAAAAAAAACAGCGAGGAGAAACTATAATTTCTCGACATAACGACTTGTCAAAATATTATTCTTCAAAATACTACATCTCACATAAAGAAAATAAAGCTGGTCTAGTTGATAACCTATATTTTACAGTCCAAAAATGGATTTTTAACTATAAAGCAAAATTAATTAATCGTTATACAAACGGCAAAAAAATATTAGATTATGGATCTGGTATTGGTAACTTTGGCAGGCATATGGCGAATCTTAACTATAACGTTTCCTTATTAGAGCCTAATAACAAGGCAAGATTTTTTTCAAAGAATCAAGGTTTAAATACCCATCGAAATATTGAAGAGTTATCCGATGGTGAACAATTTAATCTGATAAGCTTATGGCATGTTTTGGAGCACCTTAGCGAACCCGAAAACGTTCTTTTAAGTCTTCATAAATGTCTTACAAATCAAGGGTTAATATTTGTAGCAGTGCCAAATTTTAAAAGTTATGATGCCTGTTTTTACCGATCAGATTGGGCAGCGTTAGACGTTCCAAGGCATCTCTGGCATTTTACAACACCAGGTATGAAATTAATGTTTAATGCTTTGGGATTTAAATTTAAAGCAAAGCATCCGCTATGGTTTGATGCTTTTTATATTTCTTATCTTTCAGAAAAACACTTAAGAAGCAGATTCCCATTATTTAAGGGGCTTTTAAGGGGATTTATTTCTAATATTAATGCGCTCTTTTCAGGAGAGTATTCCTCCTTGATTTATGTTTTTGAAAAAACCTCTAATATTACTGAAGATTAATTAACCTTGTCAATTTTAAAGCTAAATTATTAAATAACATTTTTGCATTTCCATTTCGTGAAATGTAATAATGCGTTCTTTCAAAAAGTTGAATAAGACCTAAAATGTTTTGATTATTTAAATAAGGTGCAAACCTGGAAATGTCAAAGTTGTTTTTTGTTTGAAAGTAAACAATCTTTTTTAAATTGTAGTTTAATAAAAAGGCGTCTCTAAAAAACTGAATACCATAAATTAGAAATGACTTTTGTTCTTCTCTTCCTTGAGAAGCTATAAAATTCGACCAATTAATTAATTTACCTAAAATTTCTTTATTCTTTCTAGTTTTAAATGCAAGACGTAGCAGGGCAACTAAGGATTTTTCAAATTCACCACCATTATCTTGCTTTATTAATTTTAAAAGTGAACTATAATTACCCTGAGATCTATTTATAATTTGATCTATATTTTCAATATTTTCAGGGATTGAAGCCTTAAGAGCCACTGATCCTATAGGGCCAACACGAGTATGCTGGCAGCGCGATCTAACAGTAGGTAAGATTTGTTCAGGATCCTCTGAAATAAGAATAAAAAAAGTGTGTTTTGGAGGCTCTTCCAAAAGCTTTAAAAACGCATTAGAAGCAAAAATATTCATCTTCTCAACACCCCAAAGTATACAAACCTTTTGTCGTCCCCTGAATGCCTTTAAATACAATTTTTGGTGTAGTCTTTCAATTTCTGTAACTGCGATAAACCCTTGTTTATTCCCAACCTCTATTGATCTAAACCAATCATTAAAACTACCGTAAGGTTGTTCATTTAAAAATGAATACCATAAACCTATAAAATCATCAGAATAAGCAACTTTATCAGTTCCTTTTTTAATTATTGGAAAAACAAAATGAAGGTCTGGCTGCTTGCTTATTTCACCTAAACCATATTTTTCATTTTGTTTACTAGAATAGTTTAAAAAATTAAGAGAAAATTCTATAGCTAGTGGTAGTAACCCATAACCAGACAAACCCGTAAATAGTTGAGCATGAGGAACTTGACCTATATTTATAAGGTTTTCCATTTGTTTTTTTAATTGCTCTTGACCAATAAGATGAGACCAAACCATAAGTAAAGATACATTTTACTTTGTGCTGTTAATGAGATCTTTTTAAAAATAATTTTACATACTTATTCAATGTTGTATTTTTGAAAAAAACTATAAAAATGCGAACTTTAAAACAGGTTAATTTTAAGAACGAACGAGCAATAATCAGGGTAGATTTTAATGTCCCTCTCAATAGTAAAATACAAGTTACAGATAGAACAAGAATAGAGGCTGCCAAACCAACGATTGCTTATATTTTATCAGAAGGAGGATCCTGTATTTTGATTTCACATTTAGGAAGACCAAAAGGAAGAGACCCCAAACTTTCATTGGAAAATATCTACTCAACAGTATCAGATACTTTGGGTGTGCAGATTTCTTTTTGTAAAGAATGCATTGGTGAAGAAGCTGAAGCAGCAGCTTCGGCACTTAAACCAGGACAGGTATTAATGATGGAAAATTTACGTTATCACAAGCAAGAGACTGAAGGAGATTTTAACTTTTCAAAACAACTTTCGAAATTAGGAACTGTTTATGTCAATGATGCTTTTGGCACAGCCCACCGCCCACATGCATCTACGGCAATAATAGCTCAGTTCTTTGAAAATAAGAAGTGCTTTGGGAAACTCTTAGAAAAAGAAGTATTGGCCATAGATAAAATTATGAAAAAAGGGGTAGCACCTATTTTAGCTGTCCTAGGGGGAGCAAAGGTTTCTTCAAAAATTACAATTATAGAAAGCTTACTTGATAAGGTTAATCACTTAATAATAGGAGGAGGAATGGTGTATACCTTCATTAAGGCTATAGGAGGAAGAGTTGGAGACTCAATTTGCGAATTGGATTATTGTGAGTACGCTTTGCATTTACTAAAAAAAGCAAAACAAAAAGGAGTAGTAATCCATCTTCCATTGGATGTTTTAGCAGGTGACGATTTCAGCAATGATGCCAATCAAAAGATCTTCAATATAATGGAAATAGATGACGGCTGGGAAGGTATGGATGTTGGACCAAGGACTATTAAAAAGTTCCATGATCTTATTTTAAAATGTAAAACTATACTTTGGAATGGCCCAATGGGTGTTTTTGAGTTCTCAAACTTTGCTAAAGGCACTATTTCAATTGGGGAATCTATCTCTGAATCTACAAAGTGGGGAGCGTTCTCTTTAGTTGGTGGAGGCGATTCAGTTGCTGCAGTTAAGCAATTTGGATTGGAGAGTAAAATGAGCTACATCAGTACCGGCGGAGGAGCTATGCTTGAAAGCTTAGAAGGGAAAACTTTACCAGGAATTTCAGCTTTATATTAAATCAATGAGAAAAAGCACTATATTTTTATTTTTATTTTCCCTTTTTTCTTGCAATTCTAACATTGACAAAAACCAAGCTTTCGTTCCTGAATCGAGTGGAAACCTTAATCATGTAACGATTGTTATGCCGGAGACAGACTGGAAATCAAGTCTAGGAAATATTGTTCGTGATTCAATGGGTGTAATTTATAAAGGGTTGCCTCTAGACGAGCCTCAGTATTCTTTAAGATATATGAACCCTGCCACATTTAAGGGTTTTGCACGACAAAACAGAAATATTATTTGGTTTCGAAAGGATTCAATCTCCCGTTTTCAGCTTGCAAAAAATCAGTTTGCAAGACCTCAAATTTTAGCTTTAATTACTGGACAAGATCAAGAAAATCAGGCTTTTTCATTCGAAGAGAATGTTAGTTTATTAAGGCGAATAATTGCTGAAAATGAGCGTAAAGAAAAATTGAGAAGAATTAACAAATCATTATCAACCGAAAATAATCTTAGGGAGAAATTTGGGATAAGGCTTGAATACCCATCAGCATATAAAACTGTCAAAGACACAACAAATTTTGTTTGGATTCAAAAGTCAATTCAAAAAGGTCACTTAAATTTGGTTGTCTATACCTTGCCCGAAAATTCCATCGATGGAGCTTTCAATAAAAAGATTTTAAATATACGGGATTCTATAGGAAGGCTTTATATTCCAGGACGACTTCCCGGAAGTTATTTGATTACAGAAAGAGCTTTTCGGCCTTATTTTTTCAAGGTTAATTTAGATGGGAAGAAAGGATATCTAACTAAAGGGACATGGGAGGTTGCCAATGATTTTATGGCAGGGCCGTTTGTGAACTACATGATCCATGACAGTGTCCAAAAAAGATTGGTAGTAATCGAAGGTTTTGCATTTGCACCTTCTGTAAGCAAGAGAGACTACATGTTTGAGTTAAATACTATTCTCAGTACCCTTAAACTAGGGAATTAGCTTTCCTTCTCCTTTTCAACCTTGGGTGTTTCTTTGTCCTCTTTCGTCGCATTCTTAAATTCCTTAATTCCGCTTCCTAAACCTTTCATAAGTTCTGGAATTTTGCGCCCCCCAAAAAGCAAGAGCACAACAGCGATTATTAAAATTATTTGTGGTGCACCTATCATACCTAAAAATTTTAAAGCCAACATTGTTGTATTGTTTAAAGCAAATGTACAGAAATATTTATATTCATAACATGAAAATTATAAGCGCTTCTTTAAACAGCATGAGGAATCCGTATCTTTATATTTAATTATGGCACTAGAAGAAAAAAAGCGGGAACAAATCCTTCAAAAACTATTAAACCCTTATTTGGTGATGATAATAGATGAGGAGACATTTGAGGAACAGGCACAATTACGTACATCACGATTGAAAATGTTTTTTATAACCCTCTTACTTTTGGGAGCATTTTCTGGGTTGATATTTTCAATAATTGCCTACACTCCGATAAAAAAATATATCCCCGGTTATGACTCATCTGAATTAAGAAAAAAAGCGGTCCAAAATCTTTTTTTAACAGATTCTTTAATTACACTTTATAATCAAAATATTCTCTACCTAAACTCTATTCGTAAGGTTTTAACAGAGGATATTTCGTTTCAAGATTCAGAATCATTTCCAGAGTCTAAAGAAAAAGACATGCAAAATAATCCGTCTGTAGGAAAACCTATTTTAGAAGACTCTTTATTACGTGTCTTTGTTGCACAACAGGACAAATACAGCCCAAATTTAAAAACAAAAGTAAAGTCAAACATGTTTTTATTTCCACCTCTTTTTGGATATATTTCTGAACCTTTTGATATAAATAAATCTCACTATGCTGTAGATATAGTAGCCAAAGAAAATACTCCAATAAAAGCAATATCTGATGGTATAGTTGTCTTTGCAGAATGGACTTCAGAAACAGGTTATGTAATTATTTTAGAGCATAGTTTAGGAATTCTTTCAGTATACAAGCATAATTCATCGCTTAGCAAGAAACAGGGTGATAGTGTTTCGGGAGGTGAGGTTATAGCAAGCATTGGAAATACGGGAGATTTAACAACCGGATATCATCTTCATTTTGAACTTTGGATTGATGGTTACCCAGTTAATCCTGAAAACTTTTTTAACTTTTCTAAAGAATGATTAAGTCAATAAGTGCAAAAATTTTTGCGATGTGGTCTTTCAGAAAAAGCCAAAAATGGATTAAAAACCCAATTCAGGCTCAGGAAAAGGTTCTAAGAAATTTAATTAGGCATGGATCAAAAACTATTTTTGGGAAACAGCATCAATTTCAAAATATTCAAAATTTAAAATCATTCCAAACAAATTTACCTATAAGAGATTATGAAGGATTTCGCCCCTACATAGACATCATAATGGAAGGAGGAAAAGATATACTTTGGCCAGGAAGACCCATTTATTTTGCTAAATCAAGTGGAACTACTTCTGGAATTAAATTTATCCCCATTACCAAGGCATCAATGCCAAATCATATTAAAGCGGCAAGGGAAGCTATTTTGAATTACATCTACGAAACTGGAAATACATCAATTGTATATGGGAAACATATCTTTGTTCAAGGAAGTCCAGTTTTGGAAAATAAAAATGATATTGCCCTAGGTCGTTTATCGGGAATTGTAGCTCACTATGTACCCTCATATCTTCAAAAAAACAAAATGCCAAGCTGGGAAACTAATTGTATCGATGATTGGGAAGCCAAAGTCGAAGCAATAGTTTCTGAAACTGAAAAGGAGAACATGACTATAATTGGCGGAATTCCTTCTTGGATTCAAATGTATTTTGAAAGATTAATTAACAAGACTGGTAAAAAAGTTGGGCAGCTGTTCCCAAATTTTAAACTTTTTATATATGGAGGTGTGAATTTTGAGCCCTACCGTAGAATATTTGAAAAGCTAGTTGGCAGATCTCCAGATAGCATTGAGTTTTATCCCGCCTCGGAAGGGTTTTTTGCGTATCAGGACCGCCAAAATGATCGTGGCTTATTATTACTTTTAGATCATGGAATTTACTATGAATTTATTTTGGCAAATAAATTTTTAGAAAAAAACCCGCAAATTTTCACTTTAGCTGAAGTTGAGCTTGGGGAAAATTATGTGATGATTATATCTACTTCAGCAGGCCTATGGCGCTATAATATTGGCGATACTATACAGTTTACAAGTACTTACCCATTTCGAGTAATTGTCAGTGGAAGACTAAATCAGTTCATTTCTGCTTTTGGAGAACATGTAATTGTAAGTGAAGTAGAACAAGCACTTAAAGAAGCCATAGATTATGACAAAGCAGATGTAAGAGTACGAGAATTTACCGTTGCTCCTCAAGTTAAACCAGCAAAAGGTCTTCCATTTCATGAGTGGTTTATTGAGTTTGAGAACCCTCCAAAGGACCTTAAAGTTTTTGCTAAAAAAATTGATGAGGCTATGCAAGAAAAAAACATTTATTACAATGATTTAATTACTGGAAAAGTTTTAAGTCCACTAATTATTCGTTTAGTAGTAAATGGGGGCTTTATAAGCTATATGAAAAGTATAGGTAAGCTTGGGGGGCAAAACAAAGTACCTAGAGTTAGCGATAACAGAAAGATTGTAAATGTTTTAAAAGAGTATCTAATAAAAGATTAAATATGTCTTCAGGCAAAGTCACCCTGGTATCTAATTCAAAAAATACTTTTGTAATAAAAGATGTTATTCTTCTAGAGCAAATGGGTATCAAAGTTCATTTAATTCACTCACCAGCGTACAAAAATCCATTTCATTTTTTTTTAAATAGATTCAGAGAATTTATTCTGGGGACATATTACATAATTCAATCAAAGGTTCTATTTATATGGTTTAATGATTACCACACTTTTATTCCAGTCTGTTTAGCAAGGATTTTTCGTAAATCATCAATCATCATAGTTGGAGGTTATGATGCTGTAGCAAGCAATAGTTTAAATTATGGGATTTTTTTAAAAAAGAATTTTAGATATTTTATTGCAAAAAGAAACTATAAGTTTGCAAATGAAATCTGGGTTGTTCATAAAAGCTTAGAAGAAGGGTGTCCATTTACTAATGAAACTTTAGAGATAAAATCAGGAATAAAAAGATTTATTCCAAATCTAAAAACTCCAATCATAGAAGTTCCAACGGCTTATGAATCAAACTTTTGGAAAGCACAAAATTTGAAAATTAAAAAAACTGTCATTACTGTTGCTAATATTTCAGATGAAAGAACATTTAAAAGAAAAGGGATCCCACTATTTATTAAATTAGCATATGCACTTCCCAATTTCAAATTTACCTTAGCTGGAATTGAAGAAGGCTTCTCGTTACAGTACAATTTCCCAAAAAACGTTAGACTTTTAGCAAAACAAACTAGAGATCAGCTAAAAATACTTTACGCAAAACATACTTATTACTTTCAAGGTTCAAAAATAGAAGGGCTTCCAAATGTTTTATGTGAAGCAATGCTTTTAGAATGTATACCTATTGGCAAGAAATCATTTGGAATACCTGATGTTATTGGGGAAACAGGGTTATTATTTGGCTTAAATGATGATAAAGAAAAAATAGTTAATTTTCTAAAAAAAGATCATAAAGGACTTGGTCCAAAAGCGAGACAAAGAATCATGGAAAAATATCCTTTGCAAAGAAGGCAAAAAGCTTTTGAAAAAGCTTTATTAAAAAAAAATAATGTCTAAAAACCACGCAGTTTTATCATATCCTCGATCAAATAATTTGGGAGATCTTATTCAAAGTTTAGCTGCCAAGCAGTTTTTAAATAAATCAACAGTTGTAGAATTGGACCGTGACAAATTAAATAAATATAAAGGTGAAAAGTTGGCATTAGTAATGAACGGATGGTTTATCGAAAACTCCGAAAATTGGCCACCTTCAGAAAAAATAGATCCTTTATTTATTTCTTTTCATCTAAATCCAATAGCAACAAAGGGTATTCTGAGCGATAAAGGGATTGCATATTTTAAAAGGCACCAGCCTATAGGTTGCAGAGATCACTTTACACAAAATCTTTTATCTAGACTAGGAATAGATACTTATTACTCAGCTTGTCTCACCCTTTCTCTAAAACGCCAAGATTATGTATCTGAAGACACAAAACGCGAAGGAATCCACGTGATAAGTGCTTTTGAAAGATTAAATCCAAAAAATGATTCTATCCAAAAAGGACTTTTTATGCAAATTCTTCAGAATATAAAAAAGCCTTATAAATCCAAGAAATACAAATCTGCATTAAAACGACTTGAAAGTTTTTTAAAAAGGCAAAATGACCAAGTATATTGGAGTTCTCAGCTTTTAGAACCAAAAAATTATAGCCAGCAAGAACGTCTTGACCGAGCTGTACTTCAATTAAAAAATATTGCAACAGCAAGGTTAGTAATTACATCCCGAATACATACTGCTTTACCCGCAGTTGCATTTGGCACTCCAGTATTGTTTCTATCTGATGGTTTAAATCATATCAATCATAGAAGTAGATTTGATGGAATGGAATACTTTTTCCCTATACTTAGATCTAAAGATCTAGGGAATTTGGAACCGGAATTTTTAGAACCTGATAAACTTCATCTTCCTTATGTAAAACGATTTGAAAATAAGATCAGACAATTTTTAAAAGAATAATCAATCAGTTGATTAGGATGCAGTTTTTAGATATTATCTTTAGAAAAAAAAATAATGAATATACTTGTCATTGGTGGTGGAGGGAGAGAACATACTCTTTGTTGGAAATTAAAACAAAGTGAGCATTGTAATAAACTTTTTGCTGCGCCTGGAAATGCAGGGACAGCAGAATGTGCTACAAATCTATCAATAGGAGTTTCCGATTTCGAAAAGATTAAAACAGCAGTTTTAGATCATCAGATCAAATTAGTAATCGTAGGACCGGAAGAACCACTTGTATTGGGGATTCATGACTTTTTTTTAAAAGATCCAGCCTTGATGAAAGTTGGCGTCATAGGTCCTCAAAAAAAGGCTGCCACATTGGAGGGAAGTAAAGCTTTTGCAAAAGCCTTTATGTATCGTCATAATATCCCTACTGCTGCTTATGCAGAATTTACCTCTGAAACTCTTGTTGATGCGGAACATTTTTTAGAAAAAAGTAATCCTCCTTATGTATTGAAAGCCGACGGGTTAGCCGCCGGAAAAGGTGTATTGATTTTAGATGATTTAAATCAAGCCAAAAAGGAATTAAGGAAAATGCTTCTAGAAGAGAAATTTGGAAAAGCATCAAGTAAAGTAGTCATTGAAGAATTTCTAAGTGGAATTGAAGTTTCTTCTTTTGTTTTAACAGATGGAAAAAATTATTTAAAGCTCCCTATGGCAAAAGACTATAAACGTATAGGGGAGGCAGATACTGGACTTAATACAGGTGGTATGGGAGCTGTTTCTCCAATCCCATTTGTAGATAAGTCGTTTGAACAAAAAATTTCTGATCAAATTATTAACCCGACTATTCAAGGACTTAAAAAAGATAAAATACCATATAAGGGTTTTATTTTTATTGGGTTAATTAAAGTTGGTGACGAACCAAAGGTTATTGAATATAATGTTCGTTTAGGCGATCCAGAAACGGAAGTTATTATACCAAGAATTAAAAACGATTTGGTGGAGCTATTTCAATCAGTACATCAAGAAAGTCTAGATACCATTAAGCTTGAAATAGAACCTGAAGTAGCAGCGACTGTAATGGCAGTTTCAAAAGGTTACCCAGAAGCTTATCAAAAAGGTAAAACCATAAAAGGATTATCAAATGATAAAATGATTTTTCATGCAGGAACTAAATTAATAGATGGAAAAGTTCAAACTGCAGGAGGAAGAGTATTAGCAGTTACTTCAATGGCAAAGAACCATAAAATGGCATTGCATAAGTCATATGAAACTCTTTCAAAAATAAGTTTTGAAGGTATTAATTACCGAAAGGACATTGGATTTGATTTATAAGAAAGAATGTGCGGAAGGGTCTTTATCCTCTTCACCTTTTTTGTCAAAAAGGTTTAGCTGAAGAACCCAATAGACCATTGCGGAAAAACCAACTAATAAAAAAATCCAGCTCACAGAGTTTGCCAATGTCCAGCTAGTCAATTCAATTTCACGTAAAAAAGCAAATGGGATAAAAAAAACCTCTTCAAACAACCAAGCTATACCTTCAAAAAAGTTTTTCATAATAAAACTATGGTTTATATTGTAATATATTTTTAAAAATGATAACAAAGATATTTAAAAGATTGAGTGTTAGTGCTATTATAACCTGTTTTTTTCTTTCTTTTTCTGCTAATCTTTTTGTCCTATTTACTAGATCAGGGGGTTATTTCTATGATCAAATCTTTTCTCAAGCTTTTATATTTAGTCTTAATATTATTTTAATTATTATTCTTGTTTCTTTTTCTCAGGCCAGAAGATTTAATTTAAGATTTGGAGCTTCACATTTAATTTCTTTTCCACTTTGTATTATTTTATTTGGTCAGGGGCATTACTTAAACCCACAAAAATTAATTATTGCTTTTTCACTTCTTTTTGCAACGAATATTATGTCAAAAGAAATTAGTAAAATTGATCCTATAAAAGACTTTTTTGCTTTAGGCTTAATTTTTTCAACTATAACTTACCTTAACTTTAGCCTTTCCTTATTTTTTCTTTCAATAGGATTAGTCATAATATACATCTCCAAAAAAAAAGAAGCCTTAATTTCACTATTGATAGGAGTTGTAGCCGCTTCATCAATTCTAATTACAATTTCTCATGCCTTTACAGGACAAATTTTTTACATTCCCCCTGAGATTTTAGAGAAAAATTTTTTTACTCCTTTTAATAAAGAAAACTCTGAATTAATTTGGTCGTTTACGGCTTTTATTGCGGTCATAATTTCTATTGTTCTAAAACAGAGCAAATTTAAAAAAAGCCGATATAACGATCTTGGCAATGGAGAAAATTTTATGTTATTTTGGCTAATAATTAGTTTTATTTTCAGGGCATTTGAATTATATCAAGACAAAAGCTTGTGGTTGCTTAGCTATATCCCTACTGCATTTTTTATTGGAAAATTTTTTGAAGTTATTAAAAATGATAGAAATAGAGAAATATTTTTTTTCAGCTTATTTTTTGTAGGAGTAATCTCAAATCTATATAGAAATAAAATTATTTTGATTTAAGTTTCATCAAAATCTAAGCTAACCTCTTGAGATTGAGCTATTGCTTGACAACTCAAAACCAAGCCTTCATTTATTTCATCATCGGTTAGAATCTGATTGTTTTCCATAGTTGCTTTTCCTCTAGTTATTTTTCCAATACAACTACTGCATACACCTCCCTGACATGAGTAAGGAACCTCTAATTTAGCCTGAAGTGCAATTTCTAGTAAAGTTTTCCCTCTTATTAAATCTAATGTATGCGTAATTTCATCACATGTTATTCTAAGTACACCTTTATCAACTGATTTTAAAAAGTCTGATTTATTAGAATTTGCTGAAAATAATTCAAAAAAGATGTTTTTTTCATCGGTACCTCGCTTTATAAGCAGATCTTGAGAAAGCTTAATCATAGGCTCAGGACCACAAATATAGAAACGAGCTAGGTCTGAATCAGTATTATTCAAAGTAAAATTCATAATTGCTGAGTCAATTCTACCAAACTGACTTCCATTGACATTAGCTTGACTAAAAATCCAGTGGATTTTAAGTTTTCTTGGATTCAGTTTTTCAAGTAAACGTAACTCTTGATAAAACATGGTTTTTTGTGGGCTCTTGTTACCATAAACCAACGTAAACAAAGTATTTGTATCACTACTTAAAAAGGATTTTAATATTGACATTATTGGTGTAATACCGCTCCCCGCTGCAATAGCCATTATTGGATATTTTCTATCTTCAGGATTTAATATAAAACGGCCTTCTGGCTCTCCAACTTTAATTTTATCTCCAGTTTTAAGTTTTTTATTTGCGTATGATGAAAAAACTCCATTTTTCACTTCTTTTATACCTACCTGAAGTAATTCCTCTTTTGGAGCAGAACAAATAGAATAAGATCTTCGAATGGTTTTTGATTCTATATCTAATTCTAAGCTTACATATTGTCCAGCAATATATTTGAACAAAGACTTTATCTCAGAGGGAATTTCTATCGAAAGGACAACAGATTCCGGTGTTATGCGGTCTATATTTGAGATGCGCATGGTATGGAATTTCATATCTTTTTTTAACAAATGTAGAAAAATGATGACTATTGATTAAGTAAGAATTATAAAAAAAAATGTCAAATAAGGTCTTATTCAAGAACAGCTATTATATTCATAATCAATTTTTTTGAAATTATGGAATACTAAAACACAGGTTTTGAAGTTATTAATTAACAATTAAGTCAGATGTCCGTAAACTTTTCCAAGGTGGGTTTTTTTTTGTTTTTAGTTCATCTTTTGTGCTCTTGTAGCACTACAAAAAAAGCGATATTAAACAAAGAGTACCACACTCTTACTACAAAATATAATGTTTTGTTTAATGGAAAAGAAGCTTTTTCAATTGGAAAGGAAATTCTAACGGACGCCTTTGAAGACAACTTTTACGAATTACTACCTGTAGAACCTATAAATCTTGTAGGGGAAGACATAAATGAAACTACCATAATTCCAGGTTTTGATAGAGCAGAAGAAAAAGCAGTTAAAGCAATTCAAAAACATTCACTAAATATAAAAGGAGAGCAATATAATCGACAAATTGATGAAGCTTATTTATTGTTAGGTAAAGCGCGTTATTTTGATCGACGATTTTTTCCAGCACTAGAAGCGTTTAATTTTTTATTGGAAAGTGGAGCTGACCAAGCTAACTATCTAGAAGGAAAAATATGGAGAGAAAAAACAAATATTCGCCTTAGAAATTTAGAGCTTGCAATTGAAAATCTTCGCCCTATTGCACGTAATCTTTCTTCAGGCAACAAATTTTATGCTATGGCGAATGCAACTCTTGCTGAATCTTTTTTGAATTTAAAGCAATTAGATTCAGCTGCATTTTATATAAAAAGGGCAGCTTTGGAAGAACCAAAAAGAAAGAATAAAGCACGTTACCTATATATAACTGGACAACTTTTTGAATCCTTAGGGATTAACGACTCTGCCAAATGGGCTTTTTCGGAAATAATTAATTTAAAACGAAAAGCACCAAAAAAATTTATAGTCCAGGCTAAAATAAAGCAAAGCCTTTTAGATACTACAACTTTTTTAAGTGATAGAGTTATTTTTTTAAATAAGATTCTGAAAAACTATGAGAATAGGCCTTATGAGCATTTTGTTAATCGTGCCCTTGGGAGTTTATACTTAGAACAAAAAGAAGACAGTCTCGCATCAGTTTATTTCGACCTTTCTTCGACATCTTCATACCTAGATCCTTATACTCAAATTGAAAACTATCAAGATTTAGCTAATTATCATTTTGCAGAAGGAGATTATCTTATTTCAGGAAATTATCTTGATAATTTACTTCCCCTATTTGACAAAAATTCTCTAGAATATAAAAGACTTGAAAGAAAAAGGAATAATCTTTCCGAAGTCATAACATATGAAAAAATTACAAAAGAGACAGACAGCATAATTAGTTTAATTAAACTATCAAAGAAACAACAATTTATCTATTTTGATAATATAATTAAACAAAAGCGAATAAAAGATTCATTAAAGTATCAAGAAGATTTTCAACAAAAAAAATATCAACTTTCAAACCGATCTAAAGCCTCTTTTTATTTTTACAATCCTAATCAAATATCACAAGGCAGACAAGTTTATTTAGAAAATTGGGGAAACCGACCAAATGTAGATAACTGGAGAAGTGCAAGTACAATTTTAAGCTTAAATATAAAGACTGATAATAATCAAACATCTAGAGTTTTAGAAATAATTCAAGAAAAGCCGGAAAGTTTTATTGCATCATTACCTAAAAGCCAAAAAGCTAAAGATAGTGTTGTAAATGTGCAACAAAAAGCTTATTTACAATTAGGGTTAATTTACAAGGAGAAATTTAATGACTTTGCTCTAGCTGAAAAACGTCTTTTAAAAGTTATTTCTCTTGATCCACCAGATGACATTAAAGTACAAGCTTTATATCATCTTTACAGAATGAATGAAAAACAGAATGATAATAAAGCAGAAGAATACAAAACCGAATTAGTTGAAAATTATCCAAATACTTCTTTTGCCAAATTATTATCTAATCCTGAAAACTATGACATTTCTGGGATTATAACTCCACAGACACTTTATATTAAGGCTTTATCTTTTTTCAAACAACAAAGATTTATAGAAACCTTGGATGAAATAGAATTGCTTAAAGTAATTGCAAGTGGAAGTCAAATAGAACCTAAAATAAGCCTTCTTAAGGCACATACAATTGGACGTCTTTATGGTTTAAATGCCTGGAAAAAGTCTTTAAAAGAAGTTGCAACAACATTTGGGGCTTTTGAAGAGGGAATAAAAGCAAAAGATCTTGTTGATCAAATTGAAAAACAGAATAATTTACTTGACACAAGACCAGTTTACGAGAACTATAAATGGATTTTTCCTTTCAAGGAAACTGATCGAGATAAAAGTGGTGAATTTTATAAATTATTAAAAGAAATTGTTTCTAAAAAAAATAAGAAATGGAGAGTAAGTTTAGATACCTATAATAAGGATTATATTTTTGTAGTAGTTCATGGAATCCGTAACCAGAAAAACATTGATATATGGAAGGCTGAGGGGCAGTTTGAACTATCCTCTTTATTAAAACAACAGAATTTTGTAACTTTGACATCCCAATATCAAGAATATTTAAAAAACAAAACCTGGATAAATCCACTAAAATGAGAGGAACAGACAATAACGGGCAATACAGTAAGATTGATAAAAACACTATCCTTAAAGGGACTATTAATGCAAAAACAGACATTCGTATTGATGGTTCCATGGAGGGAGAAGTTATAACAACTGGAAAAGTTATTATTGGAAAGGAAGCTAAAGTAAATGGCAAACTACTTTGCGGAAATGCTGATATTGAAGGTTTATTTAACGGTGAACTAATAGTTTCTGGAATTTTAAATTTAAAAAAAGACTCAAACATTGAAGGTAAGGTTCATATACAAAAATTAATTGTTGAATCTGGTGCAACTTTTAACGCAAACTGTTCCATGCATTCTGCCGAAGATGGAGTTAAGAAATTAAAAAACATCAATGACGAGAAAGAAGCCAAAAAAGTGGCTAATATTCTCTAGCCTAGCCTTTCA
>MDTB01036110.1_pt1 | contig 16688 bp, 17 predicted proteins | sample 811161 | NCBI WGS metagenome assembly MDTB01 (sample SAMN05326650, study PRJNA326480) | marine metagenome | isolation source: seawater | place: Mediterranean Sea | collected 2009
CCCAAAGGCCGCTCGCCGCGCCGCCCCTCGCGGCTGGCCGGTGCCATGCGCGCGCTGATCTCTAATCCGCGTCAGCCCGAACGCACGGAACTGGGCGCGGTGCCTGTAAACGGCAATCTCTACGGGTCGGTGGTACGTATTGCGCCCGATTGTTACCCGCTGCCGGGCGACGAGATCGTCGGTATCGTTACCATGGGCGAGGGCGTTGTGGTGTATCCGGTGGGAGCCGCTGCGCTTGATCAATTTGAAGAACAGCCCGAACGCTGGGTTGCCATGCGGTGGGATAGTGCGACGGTGAACCAGGCGCGCTTGTTCGACACGCGTCTCAATTTAACCGTGGTAAACCGCACGGGTTCTTTGAGCGTCGTGGCGCAGACCATCGCCGATTTCGACGCGAATATTTCCAATCTGGCATTGACGCAGCGCGATCAGGATTTTTGCGATCTGAGGCTTGATATTGAGGTCAGAGATGTTCAGCATGTTGAACAATTGGTCAATGCGCTGAAGGGGAGTTCGGTGGTGAGTGCGGCGTCGCGCCAATTAACCGACGAAGCCTCGCCTTCCAGAGATTAAAAATGAAACAAGAAACCGTGCTTAAGGAATTCAAAGAGGCCGATGCTTTGCTCGAAGGGCATTTTATTCTTTCGTCCGGTTTACGCAGCAGAAACTACCTGCAATGCGCCAAAGTTTTGATGGAGCCCAAGCGTGCGGCGCGCTTGGCACGCGCGCTGGCGAAGCAAATTCGCGAAAATGTTCGCGGCGATATTGATTGCGTTGTGTCGCCGGCCATGGGCGGGGTGCTCATTGGCTATGAGGTGGCACGACAGCTTGGCGTGCGCTCAATGTTTCTGGAACGGGTTGATGGCAGTTTTACCTTGCGGCGTGGCTTTGACTTGGCTGGTAAACCGCGCGTGGTGATGGTTGAAGATATTGTAACCACGGGCTTGTCGTCCCGCGAGGCTATTGCAAGCATCCGTGCGCTTGGCGGACGTGTGGTCGGGGCTGGGTGTTTGATCGACCGCTCCGGCGGTACGGCGAAAATCGGCGTGCGTCTTAACGCGCTGGCGCGGCTGACGGTCGAGACATTTTCGTCGGAAAACACACCGGAAGATTTGAAAAACGTGCCGGCGGTCAAGCCCGGCAGTCGCGGCCTGAAATAGCCGGAGCCCGGATTTGCACCATGTTCAAGCGCCGAAAAAAACAAAGCACATTGACAAAATGGCAGCAATTTATCTGGCCGCGCGAGGGCTGGTGGCGGGCGCTGAAATATACTTGGCAACGCACCATTCGGCTTAACGGCAGCGCCCATTCCATTGCTTTGGGGCTTGGCGTGGGTGCTTTTGTGTCGGCCTCGCCCTTTATCGGCACGCATTTATTGTGGGCGGCGATCATCGCCTGGCTTTTGGGCGGCAATATTATTGCGTCTGCGGTTGGCACTTGGGTGGGTAATCCACTAAGTTTTCCGTTCATCTGGGTTGGTACTTTCAACCTCGGCCATCTCCTGCTCGGCACATCGGATCAGGCCGGCGACTTGCCGGATTTGAGCTTGGGGTTGTTTCTGGAAGCACCCTTCAGCGCTTTATTGCCGGTAGTTTTGCCCATGGCGGTCGGGGGTGTTCCGATCGGCCTGCTCATGGGGGTGTCGACTTATTATCCCGGTCACTGGGCCATTCGCATCTATCAGCTCAAGCGGCGCGAGAGACTTGCGCGCGCCCAAGCTGCGGTGGAAAAGAGCCGTCCAGAGAGCGAGGGCTTGGGCAAATGACGCAGACACAAGCATTGCGGTTGGGCGTGAACATCGATCATGTGGCAACGCTCAGAAATGCGCGCGGCGGCGATTTGCCCGATCCGGTACGCGCCGCGGCACTTGCCGCCCAATGCGGAGCGGACGGCATTACCGCGCATTTGCGCGAGGACCGTCGACACATTCGCGATGGTGATATCGAACGCCTGGCGCGCGAAATTGACCTGCCGTTAAACATGGAAATGGCCGCGACTGAGGAGATGCGTGATATTGCGCTGAAGCACCGGCCCAATGCGTGCTGTTTGGTGCCGGAAAGCCGCGAAGAGGTGACCACAGAAGGCGGCCTGAATGTAGTCGGTGAGGCAGCAGCGCTTGGCGAAATCATTGCGCCGCTCAAAGCGCAGAATGTTCGCATTTCGCTTTTCATTGACCCGGAACCCGATCAAATCGCTGCCAGCGCTGCGCTTGGGGCAGATATTGTCGAACTGCATACCGGTACCTATTGTCATGCCCATGCAGACGAGGACACACAGCGTGTGCAAGCGGAAATCGCGCGGCTGCAAGCCGCAGCAATTTCGGCCGCGCAAGCGGGTTTGGAGGTGCATGCAGGTCACGGCTTGTGTTTTGAGACTGTCGGCGCGGTTGCGGCAATGCCCGAGATTGTTGAGTTGAATATCGGGCATTTTCTCATCGGCGCGTCGGTGTTTTCCGGCATGCCCGAGGCCATTGCCGAGATGCGCCGCTGTATGCAAGCCGGGCGTTCTGCGATTGGCGGGCGTTCATGATTTTGGGTATCGGAAATGATTTGATTGATATCCGGCGTATTGAAAAAACGCTGGAACGCTTCGGCGACCGATTTGTCCAGCGCATCTATACATCGAAAGAACAAGCACGCTCCGAGCGGCGGCGTCTACGGGCGGCGTCTTATGCCAAACGCTTTGCCGCCAAAGAAGCGTGTTCCAAAGCACTCGGCACAGGGCTGCGGCAGGGGGTTTTCTGGCGCGATATGGGGGTTGCGAATTTGGCGTCGGGGAAGCCGACCATGCAGTTGACCAATGGGGCGTTGAGACGGCTTGAAAAAATCACGCCCGAGGGCATGCGCGCGCAAATTGATCTCACGATAACGGATGACTTTCCCTTGGCGCAGGCTATTGTCATCATCTCGGCGGTGCCGGTCGATTCGGAGAAAGTGTGATGACAGTGCGTGAGAAACCCCAACGCGGGAAGACCGAGATGAAAAACGCGCTGCGCGAAAATATAAAAACATTTTTCTGGGCCGCGATCATCGCCGTGGTCATCAGGTCGTTGCTGTTTCAGCCGTTCAACATTCCGTCAAGCTCAATGAAACCAACCTTGCTGATTGGTGATTTTCTGTTCGTCACCAAATTCAGCTATGGCTATTCGCGCCACAGCTTCCCGTTCTCACCCGACCTGTTTTCGGGACGGGTTTTGGCGCGCGCACCCGAGCGCGGCGATGTCGTGGTGTTTAAGCTGCCCGCAGACAATCGAACCGATTTTATCAAGCGCGTGATCGGTATGCCCGGCGATAAGGTGCAAATGCGCGACGGCGCATTGTGGATTAACGGCAAGCCGGTGGAACGCCGGCAAGTTGATGCCTTTGTTGATTATGTGCCGGGCTTGGGCGACCGTGAAATCCGTCAGTATCGTGAAACGTTGCCCAATGGCGTCAGCTATTTCACGCTCGACCAGATCGAAGACGGACCCGCAGACAATACCGGTATTTTTACGGTGCCCGCCGGTCATTATTTTATGATGGGCGATAATCGCGACAATTCCAGCGACAGCCGTATTTCGAGCTATGTGGGCTATGTGCCGCATGAAAATCTTGTTGGGCCGGCGCGGATTCTTTTCTTCTCATTCGACGATCGTTTTTCCATGTTGCAATTCTGGCGCTGGCCGGTCGCGATACGGTATTCGCGGTTGCTGGACACGGTTAACTAATGGATGCCGGGCTGAGGCAGTTCGAGACGGCGCTGGCGTATAGCTTTTCCGATGACGCGCTTTTGCACCGCGCGTTGCGCCATGCCAGCCTGGATGTCGAAGATGATAATGAACATTTGGAATTTCTGGGCGACCGGGTGCTTGGGCTGGTGGTCACGCAAGAATTACTGGCGCGCTATCCGCAAGAGACGGAAGGCGATCTCGCGCGGCGGCTGGCTGAATTGGTGAGCCGACGCATCTGCGCTGAGATTGCCGCAGAGATAAATCTTCATGCGGTCATCCGCTGCGACCCCGGGCAGCGCGGCGGCGGCGGGATGCCCGCGCGCAATATTCTGGCGAATGGCTGTGAGGCGGTGCTGGGCGCGATTTATCTGGATGGCGGGTTGTCGGCGGCGACAAAAACCATTCTCGGCTTGTGGGGCAAACGTCTCGACGCCCAAACCGACGCCCCGATTGATGCCAAGACCGAATTGCAGGAATGGGCGATGAAACGGAAACACGCCATGCCGGCCTATGAGGTTGTTTCGCAATCCGGCCCGGCGCATGCGCCAACATTTCATGTGTCGGTGACGGTTTGCGATGTCACCGCGGAGGGCCAAGGTGCTTCGCGGCGGCTGGCCGAACAGGCCGCGGCGGCTCAATGCCTCCTCACATTAAGCAAAGGAGGCGCGCCGTGAGCGAAAACACCTGTGGCTTTGTCGCCGTCATCGGCCCGCCCAATGCGGGCAAGTCAACCTTGTCCAATGCGCTGGTGGGGCAGAAAGTCTCGATTGTCACGCAAAAAGCGCAGACCACGCGCATGCGCCTGCGCGCGGTTGTGATGCAGGGGCAGGCGCAGATTATTCTGGTCGACACGCCCGGCATTTTTGTCCCCAAACAACGCCTTGACCGCGCCATGGTCAATGAAGCGTGGCAGGGCGTCGAGGATGCCGACATGATTTTGCTGGTGCTCGACGCAGCGCGCCCTCTGGATACGGAGAGCGAAGCTATTTTGAACAATTTGGAGAACGCCAAAAAGCCGGTGGCGCTGGTGCTCAATAAGGTCGACACGCTGGCCAAGGAGGATTTGCTCGCGCGGGTGCATGAGCTGAACCTGCGGGCAAATTTTGCCGATACGTTTTTGGTGTCGGCACTGACCGGCGACGGGCTTGATGTTTTAAAGCAGTCTCTCGCCCAACACATGCCGCCTGGCCCGTGGCTTTATCCTGAAGACCAAGCCGCCGACGTGCCGTCAGCGCTTTTGGCCGCCGAGATTACGCGCGAGAAAATGTTTTTGCGTCTGCACCAAGAACTGCCCTATGCGCTGACGGTAGAAACCGATAAATGGAAGCGCGGCAAGGATGGTAGTATTCGCATCGAGCAAACAGTGTTTGTCAGCCGCGACGGGCAAAAAGCGATTGTTCTGGGCAAGGGCGGCCAGACCGTTAAGGAAATAGGGGCCCAGGCGCGACTTGAACTTGAAGACGCGTTCCAGTGTCGGGTGCATCTGTTTATTTTTGTCAAAGTTCGTAAAAACTGGCAGGACGATCCGGAACGTTACCGCGTGCTGGGGCTGGATTACGGAGCGTGAGCCATGGAAGCGTGGACGGCTGAAGCTGTCATTTTAGATCGACGCGCGCATGGCGAAAGCAGCGCCATTGTCGATTTTTTCACCCGCGAACACGGGCGCTATGGCGGTTTGGTGCGCGGCGGAAATGCGCGGCGGCTGAAGCCCGTTTTGCAGCCGGGCAATATGGTACAGGCAAGCTGGCGCGCGCGCTTGTCTGAGCATTTGGGTACGGCGACGATTGATCCGGGCCGAGCTTATGCCGCCGAAGTGCTGACCGATCAGGTTTTGCTGGCAGGTCTTTCGGCCATGTGTGCGCTATTAAAAATTATGCCCGAGCGTCAAGCCTATCCGCGTTTGTTTGACACGGTGGTGGTGTTGCTTGAAGCATTGGAAAACCGTGAGGTTTGGCTGCCTTTATTTGTGCGCTTCGAACTGGCCTTGTTGGAAGAGGTTGGCTTTGGGCTTGATCTAACCTGTTGTGCGGCGACTGGAACACGCGAAGATCTCACCCATGTGTCGCCGCGCAGCGGGCGCGCCGTCTCGCGGCAAGCGGCAGCGCCTTATGCCGAGCGCATGTTTGTTTTGCCGGCCTTTCTTTTATCCGCCGATGCATCGCCTGAGGGCGACGATGTTTTGCACGGGCTGAGCCTGACAGGGCACTTTCTCGAGCGGCGTGTTTATGGGGTGGATACATCCGGATTGCCGGCAGCGCGGGGACGTTTTGTCGAGATTTTGCGTGCCAAAGGTGTTCCGGCTTGAAGCCATACGCGAGAATCTGGTTATAAAACGACATGACTGACGCAACCCCCATCGATCGTGACGCTGAACCTGTGAGCCTCAAACAGGCGCTCGAAACGCGCTATCTGGCATATGCGTTGTCGACCATCACGAACCGCGCTTTGCCGGATGTGCGCGACGGTTTGAAGCCTGTGCATCGGCGTCTGCTTTATGCAATGCGCCAGTTGCGCCTTGACCCTGAACAGGGGTTCAAAAAATCGGCGCGTGTGGTGGGTGATGTTATTGGTCGCTATCACCCGCATGGCGACCAGGCTGTCTATGATGCGCTGGTGCGGCTAGCGCAAGACTTTGCCGTGCGCTATCCGCTGGTGGACGGGCAGGGCAATTTCGGCAATGTTGACGGCGATAATGCAGCGGCCATGCGCTACACCGAGGCGCGCATGACAGCGATTGCCGAACTGCTCTTGCAGGACATTGACAGCGACACGGTTGATTTCCGCGCCACCTATGACGGCGAGGATGAGGAACCGATTGTTCTGCCGGCCGCGTTTCCCAACCTTTTGGCGAACGGCGCATCGGGCATTGCGGTGGGCATGGCGACGAGTATTCCGCCGCACAATATTGTCGAATTATGCGCTGCGGTGCTGCATGTGCTGAAGGCGCCAAAAGCGCGGGTCGACACGCTGCTGGAACACGTCAAAGGGCCGGATTTTCCGACCGGCGGGGTGTGCGTTGAGCCGCCTTCTGTGATCCGTGAGGCCTATGCCACGGGGCGTGGCAGCTTGCGTGTGCGGGCGCGTTTTGAAGTTGAGAAAAAACCGCGCGGGCTGTGGCAGATTGTTATTACGGAAATTCCGTATCAGGTGCAAAAGTCGCGGCTGATCGAGAAAATCGCCGAACTGATGCAAAACCGCGCTTTGCCGATGCTGGACGATATCCGCGACGAAAGCGCGGAAGACATCCGCATTGTCATTGAGCCGAAATCCAAGAATATGGCTCCGGAACAAATCATGGCGGTGCTGTTCAAGCAGACCGATTTGGAGACACGGTTTTCGCTCAATATGAACGTGCTGGACAATACCGGCGTGCCGCGCGTAATGGGCTTGCGCGAAGTGCTCGGCCAGTGGCTTGAGCACCGCAATGATGTTTTGGTTCGCAAAAGCAAGTTTCGCTTGGCAAAAATCGAAGCGCGCCTTGAGGTGCTGGACGGCTATCTCATTGCCTATTTGAACCTTGATGAGGTCATTCGCATTATTCGAGAAGAAGACGCGCCGCGCGATGAACTCATGGCGGCGTTTGATCTGACGCAAGTGCAAGCCGAAGCGATTTTGAACATGCGGCTGCGCGCATTGCGTAAATTGGAAGAAACCGCTATTCGCACCGAACATGGCGAATTGGTGAACGAGCGCAAAAGCCTCAAAAAGCTTCTTAAATCGCCAAAGGAACAACAGGCAATCATCGCGGCGGATTTGCGGGCGCTGAAAAAAACCTATCAATCGGACAAGGAATTGGGCGCGCGCCGGACAGATTTTAACGAGGTCTCCGATGACGATCTGCCCGATCCCGAAGCCTTTATCGAAAAAGAACCCGTGACCGTGGTGTGTTCGCAAAAAGGCTGGATACGCGCCATGAAAGGCCATATCGAAAGCGGCGCTGGCATCACTTATAAGGATGGCGACAAGGCAGCTTTTGTTTTGCACGCCATGACCACCGATCGGCTCATCCTTTTTGTGTCCAACGGGCGCGCCTATACGTTGGATGTGTCGAAGCTGCCGGGTGGGCGGGGCCATGGCGATCCGGTGCGGTTGTTGCTCGATATCGAGCCGGCGGAGGAAATTGTCGAGATGTTTGTGCACGATCCGGCGCGCAAATTGCTGGTGGCGTCGCGCATCGCCAATGGCTTTATTGTGCCGGAAGCTGAACTCGTCAGCACGCGCAAAGCCGGCAAACAGATATTGAACGTGCGTGCGCCCGACGAAGCCGCGGCTTGTGTGCCCGTGATCGGGGACTACGTCGCAGTGTTGGGCGAAAACCGCAAACTTTTATGCTTCAAACTTGCCGATATTCCCGAAATGCCGCGGGGCAAAGGTGTGCGTTTGCAACGCCATGGCGACGGCCATCTTGCCGATATTCGCTGCTATGCCGCCAAAGACGGGTTGAAGCTGACCGACAAAGCGGGCCGCGAGCGTGTGTTCACCGATTTGGACGACTGGGTGGGCTTGCGTGCCCAAGCCGGCCGCGTTCGGCCCAAGGGGTTTCCAACCGACGGGCTGATGGGAACGGCATTCGCCAACCGGCTTTAATTATCCTTCACCAGCGCGAATTCGGCCTCGCCTTCATAATTCCAAAATTTGACCCGCAATTTATAATCGCCCGGCGCATAGCGGTCGGCATCCAGCAGCACGGTTTCAATCTGCTCGATGACGGCACGCGCTGCGACAGTGCCATACGCCTTGGTTGTCGGACAGGTATCGGCAAAACGTCTGGCCTGAATAAACTCGTTTTGCGGCGTGGTGACGACGTATCTGAAAATTTTGCACTTATTCTCCGCCTCCAGCGCTTCATCCGTTTCGCTGCGGTTTACCAGGCGCAATACGACGGGCAGGGCGATGACGCCGTTACGCTGTGTCATGAGTTGGTTGGCCGGAACACCGACCACCAGCCCGACACTGCCATCGGCCACGGGCTGGCGCTGATTGTCATAAAGCCCGACCAAGATAATCACTGCGACAATGGCAAATGTCGTCAGAACATAATTGGGGATGCGCGCAATCATATCAGTCTCCGAACACGACTTCAGGCAACCATGTTGCCATTTCAGGAATCCATGCCAGCAACGCCAGCATGATTAATTGGATAATAACGAATGGTATGGCACCGCGGTAGATATCGCCGGTTCGGACGCTTTCGGGAGCGGCCCCTCGCAAATAGAAAAGCGCAAAGCCAAAAGGAGGTGTGAGGAAGGAGGTTTGCAAATTAATTGCCATCATCACACCGAGCCAGACCGGGTCAACCCCCATGCCCAGCAAGACCGGCCCGACAAGCGGCACGACAACAAATATAATCTCGATGAAGTCGAGAAAAAATCCAAGCAAAAACATAACCAGCATTACCGCGGCAACAGCCGTCCAAGTGCCGCCGGGAAGCGATTGCAGCAAATCATGGATTGTGTCATCGCCGCCCAGCCCGCGAAACACCAGCGAGAACAGTGCTGCGCCGATAAGAATGACAAATACCATGGAGGTCGTATGGGTGGTACTCCGCATGGTGGATTCCAAAACGCCGAGCCGATAGGCCGTCAACAGGCTTGCGCCGACAGCCAGCGCGATAACACCGCATAATGCGAGTGCTGTGAAAATTGCCACAAGATCAAGCGCACCAATATTGTCGCGCTCCAGCCTAAGGTCGAATGTGCTGGCAAGCACGACGACGAGCAGAACGCTGAGCGCGCCCGCCGCCATCAGCCGCTTGCGATTGCCGAGCTTGTGGCCCGCCAGCAAAATTGTGCCGACGGCGCCTACGGCCGCAGCCTCGGTTGGTGTTGCGATGCCTGCGAGGATGGAGCCGAGCACGGAAATAATGAGAAAGATGGGCGCAAACAGCGCGCCCAACAAATCGGACAAGACGAGGTCGTCATCATATTCGGTGGGCGGGGCCATTGACGGCTTAAAGATCGCCAGGCCAACTTGATAGATAATGTAAAGCCCGACCAGCACCAGCCCGGGGATGAGCGAGCCAGAAAACAACTCACCGACGGATACCGTTTCGGGTGCAAAAATGCCCTGTTCGAGCTGTGCTTTTTGATAGGCATTGGCGATCACATCGCCGAGCAGAACCAGCACAATCGAAGGCGGAATAATCTGCCCCAGCGTGCCCGCGGCGGCGATCGATCCGGCGGCCAAGGAGGGGGCATAGCCGCGCCGCAACATGGTCGGCAGCGACAACAGGCTCATGGTGACGACCGTCGCCCCTACAATGCCGGTGGAGGCGGCCAACAAGGCCCCGACAATCGACACAGAAATGCCCAGCCCGCCGCGCACACCGGCAAACAGCCGCGACATGTTTTCCAGCAAATCCTCTGCCACCCGGGCGCGCTCCAGCATGGTGCCCATAAATATGAACAGCGGCACGGCGATGAGAACTTCATTTGTCATAGTGCCGTAAATGCGCTGCGGCAGGGCGTAGAAAAAGCCCATGTCAAAAACATCAAGACCTTGCCCGATAAGCCCAAAGGCCAACGCCACCCCGGCCAGCGTGAACGCGACGGGAAAACCGAGCAGCAAGACCAGACAGGCGGCAGCAAACATTAACAGGTCGAGATAGGCGCTCACATTGCGCTCGCTTTCTTAGGACGCAGGCGGTCGGCGGCCTTGATGATGCCGGAAATCGCCTGCAAGGCCAGTTGCACAGCGAACACCAGAATGACCGTTTTCAGAAGAAACACCGCCGGGATGCCGCTGGTCTCGCGCGAACCTTCCAGCACCGACCAAGACAGGCGTACATAATCCAGCGACACCATGAACAGCAACACACAAAATGGCAGCACCAGCAGCGCATTGCCGAGGAGGTCAATCATGGCTTTGCGCGCCACAGGCAGACGCGCATAGAAAATATCCACGCGCACATGGGCATCTGCCAAAAGCGTGTCAGCGGCGGCCATCATGAACAAAACCGCGTGCATGTAAACAATGGCTTCCTGAATCAAAATCGACCCGATGCCGAAAGCATAGCGCATGACAACCACGATGAATTGGACGAGAACCATGGCAACAGACAGCCACATGGCACTGCGCCCGATGGCGTGGTTCACGCGGTCGATCTGACCGGCCAGTGTCCGCGCATGGGCGGCGAGATTAATCATGGGCTGTCAGACTTCCCGGCGCGCCAATGTGTAGGGTTCTTCGCTCTGCGCGCCCCAGCGCATCGAATTTTCGAGCGATGCACGGAAGCTGTCATAGACTTTTTTGGTGAACGGGTCGCGCGCGGCGGCTTCGTTCAAAACCTCGTCCGAAGCCGTTTTCAGGGCTTTCATAATTTCCGGGGAGAAACGACGCACCTGCACATCGTGTCGCGTGATGAGCGTGGCAAGCGCGGCCGCATTGCGATAATTATATTCGCTAAACGTGTTTTCATTTTCTGCCTGACATGCGGTACGTAGAATTTCCTGCTGGCTGGGCGTCATTGAATTCCAGATATCCAAATTTATGCCCGTGGACAGGCCGGCTCCCGGCTCGTGAAAGCCCGGGCAGTAGTAATATTTCGCCACTTGATAAAAGCCCGATGCCAGATCGTTCCACGGCCCGACCCATTCGGTCGCGTCGATGGCGCCGTTTTTCATGCTGGGGAAAATTTCCACACCGGGCAATGACACCGCTGCCGCCCCCAGCTTACGCATAACCTCACCACCCAAGCCGGGCATACGAATTTTCAGACCCTTGAAATCATCCAAGGAATTGATTTCCTTGTTGAACCAACCGCCCATTTGCACGCCCGTATTGGCTGACTGAAACGCGCGAATATTAAATTTGGCGGACAGCGTGTCCCATAATTCTTGCCCGCCGCCGAAATTAATCCAAGCGGTCAGTTCTTGCGCGGTCATGCCGAAGGGCACGGCGGTGAAAAAATTAAACGCCGTTGATTTGCCCTGCCAGTAATATTCGGCGCCGTTATACAGGTCTGCCGTGCCTGTCGACACGGCGTCAAAACTGTCAAACGGGCTGACCAATTCGCCAGCCGCATAGATTTTAATGTCGATTTGCCCATCGGTCATCTCGCGCACGCGCTTGGCAATGTTTTCAGGCGCGGTGCCAAGGCCGGGGAAGTTCTTCGCCCAAGTCGTCACCATTTTCAGGCGGCGTTTTCCGCTTGCATAGGCGGGTGCCTTGGCCGACAGCCCAAGCGCTGCCGTGCCGGTTGCCAGGCCGCCCAATATTTGGCGACGTCCGATTTTTTTATTGCTCATGCGCGTCCTCCCTGATCCGCACTATTTCTCGCGCACCGGACGATAATCTTCCCATCCGTCTTGCCCCAAGCCTTGAAGCGGCGCGAAGCGCTTTTTGTAGGCCATTTTGCGGCAATCTTCTATCAGATATCCCAGATAAATATGGGCGAGCTGGTTGGCTTGCGCGCGGGCGATCTGGTCGAGGATCATGAAAGTGCCGAGGCTACGCTTTTCGACGCGCGGGTCGAAAAACGAATACACCAGCGAAATGCCGTCCTGCATACGGTCACCCAGCAGGCAGGCCAGCAACGCGCCATCTGCCGTGCGGTATTCGGTGACGAATGTGTTGACGGAGGTTTCCTCAACCATGGCGACATAATCGCCCGGCGTCATGTCGGCCATGCCACCATGTTCGTGCCGCGCGTCGAGATAGCGGCGCAGCAGGTCGTATTGTTCGCGCCCCGTGCGCGGCGGGCAGATCGTAGCTGTCAGATCTGCATTTTTGCGGATCAGACGCCGAAACGAGGCCGACAATTTAAACTCGTCGAGTACCACACGAACTGACTGGCACGCCGAACAGGCATCGCACGCCGGACGATAAGCGATCGACTGACTGCGCCGAAAGCCGGCATGGGTCAGCGTATTGTTCAGCGTGTCGGCATCGGAACCTGCAAGATGCGTAAACAGCTTGCGCTCCATCTGGCCCTCAAGATAGGGACACGGGGCGGGTTCTGTAATAAAGAACGACGGTAGCCGCAGGCCGGTTTGTTGGTTCATGAACTCATCCTTTACCACCGCGGCTCAAAATCCGAAATACCACGGCGCGACAATAGAATAGGTTAACCAGACAAGAATAATCAACGGTGTGCCTGCGCGCAAAAAATCGCGGAACTGATAATTACCGGGCGACATGACCAGCAAATTCGTCTGATAGGCAATCGGCGTTGCAAAACTGCAATTTGCGGCAAACACAACGGCGAGGATAAACGCCAGCGGGTCGACGCCGAGCGAGTTTGCCAAATTCACCGCCAAGGGTGTGAACAAGACCGCCGTGGCATTGTTGGACAAAATATTTGTAATCACGGCGCATAGCAGGAAAAACGCCGATAAAATGACAGCCGGCGCGTGACCGGAAAACAGATAGAGTAGCTGCGCGGCGATAAATTCCGCGCCGCCCGAAACAAACAGGGCATGCGACATGGCAAGCGCGGCGGCGACCACAAGAAAAATCCGCAAATCAAAGCCACGGCTGGCCTGACGCACATTGAGCACGCCGCTGACAACCATCAGCGTTGCTCCGGCAACCGAGGCGGCAACGATTGGCACCAGCCCGGTCGCGGCCGAAAGCACCGTTCCGGCAAAAATCAGTCTGGCGGGTTGGGCCTTTTCAAAACGCGGCAATTCGCGCGCTGACCATTCCATCAGCAATGTGTCGCGATTGTCCCGAAGGCTTTCAATATTTGCCTGCCGCCCGATGACCAGCAACACATCGCCGGCTTCCAGACGATTTTCGGTAAGCTCGTGACGCAACATGCGGCGGCGGCGCTGCACGCCGATAATGAAGCAATTGGTTTCATGGGTGAAGCCGGTTTGGTGAACCGCGCGCGCCGCCATGCGCGAGCCGGGCGCGACCACAAGCTCGGCAAGAATGGTTTCTTCATCGCCGTCGGCTTCAATGTCGGGCACCAGCGGCAAAAGCTGGTGCGACAGGGGATGGTCTTTGCCGGCAAGCGCATCAGAAATTTCCTTGCGCGTCGCGGCGACGAATAAGCGGTCACCCGGTGCCAGGGTAATATCGTCGAAGGGCGGCAAAAACGTCTCGCCGCCGCGCTCGATAATTTGCAAAGTCATGCCGCTGAGCGCGGGCAAAAACCCGGCCGCCGTGTGCGCCCCGACCAGCGCATCGCCCACGCGCAATCTAAATTCGATGATGAACTGGCGGCCGGATTCGCCGCCATCGCTTTTTTCTTCCATTTCGGTTTCGCCGATAATGCGCGGCATGACGAAAAAAATGTAAAATGTGCCGACGCCCATCAAGATAAGCGCAATCGGCGTTTGTTGGAAAAATCCGAGCGAATGGTCGGTAAAGCGCGCGGCTGCATCGGCGACCAAAAGATTGGTGGATGAGCCGATAAGCGTCAGCATGCCGCCCAATATGGTCATGAAACTCAATGACATCATGTGGCGCGCCGGATTGAGTTTCGCGCGCTTGGCGATGGCGACGATAATCGGGATCGCCATCAACACGACCGGCGTATTGTTGAGCAGGGCGCTGGCAAGCATGGCGCCGATCAACATGCCCCAAATGGCGCGAATCGGCGCGCGCGTCGCGCGTCGGGTGGCGCGGTCGATAAGATTTTCCAACGCGCCGGATTGAAACAGCCCTTGCGCCATCACCAAAAGCGCCATGACCGTGATCAATGCCGGATTGCCGAAGCCCGCCAGCAATGCTGTGGCATCAAGAAGGTTCGTGCCGTCGGGCCCGATTTGCGGAAACACGGTAAACAGCAGCAACATGGCGACCAGCGCCAAAAGCGAGGTCATTTCAATCGCCACGAATTCAGTGACATAAAGCACCATGGCACCGGCGATAACGGCGAAGGTGAGCCACATGTGAAATTCAGAAATCATCTATTCCCGTCTTGGTTGATCGCATTGATGACAACACTAGATTCAGCACAGTGTTTAAGGCATAAGAGCATCATTCAAACATTAAGGGTCTGGAAAATGAACGAACACCGTCGGCTACGCAACGCTTTTGGGCAATTTGGCACCGGCGTCGTGATCATAACCATCACCAGCCCACAAGGTAACACGCTCGGCTTGACCGTGAACAGCTTCTCGTCGGTTTCGCTTGACCCGCCGCTTGTGTCTTGGTGCCTTGCCAATAATTCGGACATGATGGCGCGCTTTGCCGAAGCCGAAAGGTTTTGCGTCAATATATTGTCGGCCGAGCAAGAGGATCTGTCAAATGCCATGGCACAGCCCGGCACGCACGAACTTGCGCCATCGCATATTGAAACCAGCGCCACGGGCGACAAACGCATCATTGGCGCGTTGGCGCATCTCGACTGTCGTATTCACGAACGCATCATGGCGGGCGACCATGTCATTTATATGGGATATGTCGAAGGGGCTGATTGCGCCGAAACACCTGTCGCGCCGCTATTATATTTTCGCGGCGCGTATGCAGGTTTGGCCTAAACCCGTTTGACAAAGCGCGCAGGAGGCAAGTGACATGCGGGTTGCATTTATCGGACTTGGTGTCATGGGGTATCCCATGGCGGGGCATTTGGCTAAGGCCGGCCTCGATGTCGTGGTTTATAATCGCACGCGCGCAAAGGCTGAGGCTTGGGTCGATGCCCATAACGGCCAGTTGGCATCCACGCCGGCAGCGGCGGCGAAAGGCGCATCAATGGTTTTTGCCTGTGTGGGCAATGACGCCGATTTGAACGCCGTGATTACGGGCGATGACGGCGCGGCGGCGGGCATGGATGCAGGCGCCCTTTTGATCGACCACACCACAACTTCGGCTGATATTGCCCGCAATCTGTCGGCGCGTCTTGCCGAACAAGACTGCTATATGTTGGACGCGCCGGTATCCGGCGGTCAGGCGGGGGCGGAAAACGCGGCGCTGACAATTATGGTGGGTGGGCCGCAAAACATATTCGACACCGCCCGGCCCGTGCTAATGCATTACGCGCGCGCCGTACGCCTGATGGGGCCGACAGGAGCCGGTCAACTGACCAAAATGGTGAACCAGATTTGCATTGGCGGGTTGTTGCAGAGCCTCTCCGAAGCCCTGGTGTTCTGCGAAAAGGCCGGGCTGGACGGGCGCGCCGTGGTCGATGTGATTTCCAAGGGCGCGGCGCAAAGCTGGCAGATGGAAAACCGTTTTGAGACCATGATCGACAACCGTTTTGATTTTGGTTTCGCCGTAGACTGGATGATCAAAGATTTGGATATCTGCCTGGCGGAAGCTGAGCGCAATGGTGCCGATTTGCCGATCACGCAAATCATCCGGGATTATTATGGCGACGTTCGGGAAATGGGCGGCGGGCGCTGGGATACGTCGAGTTTGATTGCGCGGCTTAGAAGAAAATAAAATTATTAGAAATAATTATCTTCAATAGAAATAAATAACAAAAAATAACTGTGTTTAATTTTATTTATAATTAGACAAAATATTTATCGGGATCCCGACTTTTTAATTGGAAAGTTAAAAAGTGTTTGTTCTGTGTATTTGTTTTATTGCTTCTGACTCATTTCAATCGTTGAAACTTCGCCATCTGCTTGTGCCGTGCGCGCTTTTGCTTGCCGCCTGCGGCGGCGGCGGGGGCGGGGGCGGCGGCGCACCCGAAACAGTGTCCGGCAATATCGGCACATCACCCGACACAAGTTCGGCCCTGACCCTGAAAGCCATACCCGACGGGTGGGAAACCGACCCCGATATTTGGGCGGCGGGCACCGAATTCGGCGCCCAGCCCGGCCTGGCAGATATTGGCGCGGCCTATGGCTATGCCGCCGGCGTAACCGGCGCGGGTCAGGTGATCGGCTTTATCGATACCGGGCTGGACGACACGCATGCCGCGTTTGGCGACGGGCGGGTGGTCATGAATGACCGCTCCGGCCTCACTTTAACCGACGATGTGCAGCTTAACCACGGAACCTCTGTGGCCGGGGTTGCGACCGCCGCCAAAGACGACACTGCCATTCACGGCGTTGCTTTTAGTGCCGACATTGCCATGTGGTCG
>MDTB01141158.1_pt1 | contig 16685 bp, 18 predicted proteins | sample 811161 | NCBI WGS metagenome assembly MDTB01 (sample SAMN05326650, study PRJNA326480) | marine metagenome | isolation source: seawater | place: Mediterranean Sea | collected 2009
ATCAAGCTTCGGCCAAAATTTTTGAAAACTCTCATAAAATTTTGATTTTAAATTTTCATTAACTTGATAATCAATTTCTTCGACAAATTCAATATCTGGTCCAAATCTGATTTGGTTATTTTGATCAACAGTTAAGTGAATACCTAGGCTATGTTTGTCTGGAACAGGGTAAATCAAAGATTCAAAGTGAGAATTACCAGTGTAACTAAAATAATTTCCCTTAGCATAAGAAATATTTGGAATATTTGATTCGTTATATTGAGGTAATTTTCTTGCCACCCTATCAGCAAACAAACCTGCGCTGTTAATTATTTTATTACATGTTACTTCAGTTATTTCATTATTAAATTTAGTACTTACAATAAAACATTTATTCTCTATTGCATTTACAAATTCAGTATTGAATACTATCGTGCCTCCTAAAGATTCAAAATCACTTAACAAAGATAACATATAAGCATGACTATCAAATATTCCGGTTCTAGGGGACCATATTGCATAACCAATATCTAGTTCATCAAGTTGAGGTATATTCTTCGGATTTTCAATAAATTCAAGGTCATCAACTCCATTTTTTAAACCACGGGAAAAAAGTGAATAAATTTCTTTTTTTTGATCTTCTTTAGCAATAATGTATTTACCACATATATTGTGGGGTATTTGCTTTTCAGATAAATATGATAATAATTTCTCTTTGCCTTCTATACATAATCTATGTTTATAACTTCCGGTGTCATAATATATACCTGCATGAATTACTTCAGAATTTCTGCTTGATGTCTCCTCTCCAAATGAATAATTTTTATCAATTATGAGTGTATTTTTACCTTTTTTGACAAATTCCAGACCTATAGATAATCCAACTACTCCAGCACCTATAATTATGTTGTCAAAATCACAGTTCATTAGTTAATTTTGGCGTGCCTATATAGCTCTTCAGCAAAGCTATCTATAGGCTCTCCTTTAATATCAGGAAAGGATGAAATATATCTTGGAACTATATTATGAGAACTTTTTATTTGTGATATTTTTATCTCACCAATAAAATCATCATTTTTAACTAAAAAAACAAATTTCTTATAAAGATCTTCTAACTTGTATACTTTTTCATTGACCACATTTTTACTAATATTGGAATCTCTTGAAAAAAATTCTTCTGTTAATGCCGAAATTAATTGTTCTTCAGTTATCATGTCTAAAAATAAATCTTTTTCAAGCAATACAGATTCTCCATTAAGAACGTTTTTTGCCAATCTTACAAGAATTTTTCTTTGTGAACTTTCATAATCAGATGTTATTAAGTTTGAAATTCTTAAATTTACGCATTTAATATTTTTTTTTCTAAAGCTTTCTACGAAGATATCTAATTTTTTTTTAGCTTCAGCATATAAATCATTATTAGTTTTTAATTTTTGTGTTGAAGACATTTCATTGCTTACAATCAAATCGTCAAAGCCAATCATTGTAGAAATATGAATAAATTTTGTATTCAAGGTTTGTATGCTAGATAATTTTTTAATAAAGTCCCTTGGCAAACAATAGACTTTTTTAAAAAAAGTTGATTTTTCATATCCCTCTTCTTTGTCAGGCCCAACACAGTAAATGACAATTAAATTTTCAATTTTATTAAATAGGTTCAAATCTAAGATTGATTCAAGTTCTCCATTAAAGGAGTGAATTTTTTCAGACTTAAAATTTACTTTTGATCGTCCAGTATATATGTAAACTTTTTCTAAATTTTTATGTGTAAATTTTGAGATTAATCTTCCAATAGCTCCGTAACCGACTATGAGAAGATTAAATTTATTATTATGCATCTGGTTAGTTTAAATGCTGTTAAAACAGATCGAAGAATTTGTTATGTACATTATAATAATTCGTTTAATTATATTTATTAATCTTTGTAATTTTACCCAAAAAATTTTTAATTACCCATTTATAAAGATTTGTTCCATCATAATTACCTCCATGATGTCCAGCCTGACCAACAACTCTAGGAAGTGATGAAAATGAAAGAATTTCATTTTTTTTATCTTCAAATATTTTGTCATATACATGTTCGATCCAAGTATCATTTGAATCATCTAAGATTTTAGTTAATGGAGAAATATTTCTAAGAAAAAATTCTTTATTCCATATTACAAATCTTAAGTCTGCTCTTCCAGGGATGAATTTTTTATAGCCTTTGCTAAGCCACCTATTTACATATGTTTTTGTGGGATTTTTTCTAAACTCTTTTAACAAAACATTGGCATTTGGAACAAAAGTTCTGCCTGTGGTTGTGGCAAAAAAATTACTATTAGAAATATGACTTGAAGACATTATTGCATTTTCATATATTCTTGCTTGACCCCATGAAGCACCTTTTAAAGATACCTCATCTTCTGGTCCATAAATTATTTGTTCGATTTCAATTCCACTAATTGAGTAGTGCTTTATTTCAAAATCCGACAATATATAGTTTCCTGTATTATCAACAATAACAATCTTTTTGAATGCTCCACTATTAGACCAATCATGAATACTTTTTTTATATTGTCTCAATCTTTCCTCTACATCATTTAAGCTAACATCAACTTGTGGTTTGAGTGCACAAGATATAACTAATGGAAAATTGTGATTATTTTTCATAATTTTCTAAAAATTCAATGGTTTTGATAATTGATTCCTCGATAGTTTTATTAAAATGAAAGCCCTTAGATTCAACTAATGACGTAGAAACTTCATATGAGAGCTGATTCATTATTTTAGAATCAACAAACTCTATTTGAGTATTCGGGATAATTTTTCTAATAATGTCTGTAATTTTTTTTGGCGTGCTATTTTCACTGAGTATATTAAATACTTTTGCATCAAAAAATTCTTTATCTAAAATGTGATGAATAAATCTTACAAAATCATCAAGGCAAAGATAGGGTCTTTTTTGATTATATGCGGTTTTCCAAATCTGAATTTTCTGCCCTGTGATAGCTTTCCATATAAAAGAATTGACAGCTGTATGAAATCTCATTCCTTGTGATGGGCCAACAATAGTCCCAAGTCTTAAAATCACACTTCTATGATATTTAGCAACATACTCTTCTTCTAAAATTTTAGATTCAGCATACGGCGATTGAGGGTAAAGAATTGAATTTTCATCGACAATTTCAGAATTATCTCCATATACTGATGTAGAGGATGGAAAAATAAAATTAGCACCAATATCATTTGCTAATTCTAGCGCAGCACAAGTACCATTTAAGTTATTTTCTTTTAGAGTATCTGATTTCTCAAATGATGAAGCAGCATCTGTCATTGCGGCAAGATGAACTATATTAATCTTCCTTGACTCTATTTTATCAGTAGAATATTTTTTTATAGAATTTAAAGTGTTTTTATCTCTAATATCTCCAAAAACAAATTTAATGTTTTTTTTGCCGTGATAGCCAAATGAAGAACAGTATCTTTCAGCCATTAAATTATCATTAATGATTATGAGTCTTTCATTAATGTCTGATGATTGAAATAAGCTTGAACCAATATGACCAAGTCCGCCTGTAATTATTAATAATTCATTATATGATTTCACTTAAAAATCCCATCAATTGTTTATTTTCATTGTCAGACATACCCCAAAAAAATGGCAGACTTCTGGTGTTTCTCGAAATATCTAACCAATTAGGGGTTTCATAAGAGCTTACATTGGTATAATTCTTAAAATAAGGATGGTCGGGCAAGGGTACTTCATAGTGTCTACCTAAAACTATTTTATGTCTTTTTGCCAGATGTTCTATTTCTTCTGGATCTTTACAGTTCATTACAGCCAAGTGGGGTGATACATTAATATTATCTTCAATTAATTGAGATAACATTTTCACTGTTTTTTTATTGCTTAAATTATCAAAAATATTTTTAAGTAAATTTTGTTTGTCACTAAGCTCTTGATTAAAATTTTTAAGAGCAGTCATAAGAAATTTTGCATGAAGCTCATCCAATCTAGAATTTAAGCCCTCTTCAATAACTTTTCTCTCATTATTCCATCCATATTCTGATATCGTTCTTACTTTTTCAACAAGTTCATCATTTCTATCAAATATAGATATGCCACCTCCGTCACCAGGACACGATAAATTTTTTGTTGGGTAGAAAGAGTGTGTTCCAAAATTTGCCACAGAGCCAGTAATTTTAGAATTCATAGAACTTCCAAATGACTGAGCACAATCTTCAATAGTAATTAGTCCTTTATTTTTGTATGAGGAAATTTTTTCAAGACTGCAAACATTGCCATAAAGGTGAACAAAAACTACACCTTTAATATCATTTTCTATTAATGCTTTGTCTAACGAGTCAAAACACATTAGTGCCATTTCATCAACATCTATTATTATTGGAATCATATTAGCTCTAATCACAGCAACTGCTGTAGCTGGAGCTGTAACTGCAGGTATAGCAATTAATGAGCCCTTCTTGATACCCGAAGCTAAAAGTGAAATAGTGATGGCATCTGTACCATTAGCACATCCAATAAATTCATTAACTCCTAAAAAATTTGATAATTCATGCTCAAGTTTTTTTAAGTTATCTCCTTTTATAAATCTTTTTGAATCTACAAAAGATTTCATATCTTCAGAAATGTTTGGTATTAGTTTCCTAAATTTAGGTGATGGATCGTTAAAAAATAGCATTACATTGAGGATTCAATATCACTTCTGAGATGAGTAAGAACCTGCATATCACTCGAAAAACCATATTTCTTTTCAATTTCTTTTCTATGATTCCATGCAAATAAGAATACAGCTTGTGGATTATCTGTCTCCCATTCATTATCGGATACAATAGGTATATCAGTAATTGGAGTAACGCAACCAATTTTTGTGGGTGAGTTGTCATAAATTTTTGTAATGAAATTTTTATCAATTCCATAATAATTTAGAATTGTGGTACTTTTAGAGGTTGCTCCAAATCCATACACCTCAACACCCATTTTTTTTAATGATATAAGCTTCTTTTTAAGAACTTCACCAGCGAATCTAATCTGATTCTTAAAAAGTGAAAATGTTTCTGTTGTAATAAATATTTTTTCGTAGCTGAGCCATGAATCAATATTTTCCTCTACCTGATCATTTGATTTTGTAATAAAGTATCTCATTGAACCACCATGTGTTGGTATCCATTCACAATCAACGAGTCTCAATCCATGTTTTTCAGCTAATTTTGAGACTGCCGTCACTGAAAATATATAAGTATGCTCATCATAAATCTGATCAAATGATCCAAGTGATATCATTGAGCCTAGATAAGGGTCTTCGTATACAAAATAACCATTTTGAGAAAGAAGTTTTTCAACAGTAGAAAATACATCGTTAATATCTGGAATATGGCATATACAATTAGCAGCATAAATTGTGTCAATTTTGTTTTCAAGATTTGCAATGCCAGAAAATTTAGAACCAAAGAATTCTGTATAAACCTCAATACCTTTTTCACGTGCAATTTCGGCCACATTGTTTGAGGGCTCCACACCGATAGTATTCTGAGTATATTGCTTTACTTGTTCTAAAAAGGACCCATCATTACAACCAACTTCCATAACTATGGATTCATCTTTCCAAGATAATCTTTGAGATAACTTATCAGCAATATTATGAAAATGATTTACCATTGACTGTGATGTTCCTGTTATAAAAGCATAGCTATCATTAAACATATCTGATGCCTCAGGTTGAGTTTCCAATTGCACAAGTTTGCAACTATCAAAATATCCGACAGTCATATTAAATGTCTTATGCTCAATTTGATCTTCAAAAAATGCATTCGCAATTGGCATATTGCCAAAATTAATTTCTTCATCTGCTTTGGTATGATCTACTTCATTTAAGAAATTCATTTATTACCCCATTAAAAAATCATATTTTAACTTCTTTTTTATAAATATGTTTATATTAAAACAACATTATCAGCGAAGATTAGACAAAATTAGAGTTTCTTAAAAGCAAGTCTGGAACTAAGTTTTGATATTTTTTGATTCCAAAATTCCAATTATCTTCAATTGTTAGTACTTGATTTAATAGCACAAAACCATTTTGTTCGAATATTTTAATTAATTCATAAAGATTCCATATTTTTATAGGTACAAAAGAATTATTATGTGGAACAGAAATTACGAAAAAAGACTCTCCATCTAAAACCATAGGAGAGTATGAAATTACCACGTATTTTGCTCTCTTTGCCGCAAGTAAAATATTATCTATAGAAAACTCATACTGAATTGAACTTCCAAAATATATAAAATCAAATTTATTTTTGGGTATTACATCTGAAAATTTAATATCATCTTGATCTAAATGTATCTTCCTATTGAACTCAACAACTTCTGGAAATGGCTCATAAACATATGTATTAATTATCTTAGTTGGATTCGATGCAATTATAGGGAAATGTATTGATTGAAAACCTCCTCCAAAATCAAGGATTGATATATTGTCATTGTAAAATGTCGTTAAAGAAGAAAAATATCTATGTCTTGATTCAATAACTCTTCTGCCAGATAAAAAGTCACTTCTGATATTTGTATGTCGTTTGTACTCATTTAAAATATGTTTTTTTTCTCTTAAGTCAAAAATTAAAGTTTTTTTATTCGCAAATTCTCGAAGTGTATCCTCTGAGTTAAAACAATAATTTATTACATATTTTGGTAGCAAATAATTAATGAGACTAATATAGACTTTATCTATTTTTTCATAAATAAATGTTCTTAATTTTCTTTGAAAAAAATAAAACTTCATATTAATCATTTATAAGTGCAACAAACTCATTTAAAAATATCCTAAGTTGCCTCCAATATCAAGAATTACAGAATTTTGGTTAATAATTCTTTCTAGGAAAAAATTAGGGCCTTGTTCTCTTTGATAGTAGTATTTATTCTTTTGTACATAACCTTTTAGGATTTTTGCTTGTCTTAAAGATGGCGCAGAATAAATCTTTTTTTTAACTATGAAATAGTATTTATTTTTTATTTTGAAATATCCTTTCAACATATACAAAATTTTGAATTTACTTAATATTTTAATTAATAGTCTCATTTGAAAATATCTTTATTAATCAAGAAGTTTATATGCATTATCCCTTTCATTAAGTTTAATTTTACTTCTTTCAATTTTATCTAAAAAGCCAAATCTTGAATCTCTTAAATTAAATCCAAGTTCATCATCAATTGATCTCAATCCCCATATTTGGTAGAGGATAGTAGCAGCATCATCTTTAGTAAAAAAACCGTGCGCCCAACCCTTTGGAATAACAAAAGAGTTAAACTCATCATGTGAAGTAATTTTATCTTTGTAAGTTTTAAAACCTATGCCTTGTGTTGTTTCTATTTTTTCAACAAGACATTCTTCTATTTCTCCAGAAACAACAGTCACTGTCTGAAGTAATGGATTTTTCATTTGATAATGCAATCCTCTTCCATGCCATGGCTTAGTTTCTGAAATGAAAATTTGGTCGGGATTTTTAGTAAAAAAATCTGGGACATTTTTAGTTCCTTTTTTAATAGTGTTACATCGCAGCAAGGACAGTGATCCTCTTAAATCTGAAAATTTTGGTAAAGAAAATAATATTTTTTTAGGTATTTTGTTCATTTAAACTTCTTCACAAAAAAAATCTTTAGGATTTCTTATATAATCATCTTCTGAATAATTTGCATCTGTTAAGCAAAAGAAAGATGTTCCATCTTGAAGTGATTCAATATTTAGCCAAACATAAGGATCGAACAAAATCGCATCTGAGTTAGCAGATAATTTCTCTGAAAGTATAGTATCTCCTCTTTCGTCTAATGCTTCTATCATCAAACTCCCTGCAGTAACCCAAAGTAGTTGTGAAGTTTCTTTATGAGCATGAGCGCCTCTTTTTTCACCCATATTGATATCTAAAACATAAAAAAACCTTTTAGTTTTGAAATTAAAATTTTCAGCGAAATATAGTGAGGACTGTACATCAGAACTAACTTTACAGATATCTATTTTTTTATACATTAGTAAAAGGTTTCACTTCATTAGTAAAAAAAAATTGTTTTATCCAATACCTTTCCATGTATTGCCATTATTAGTGTAGTGATGGTCAACCTCGGTACTTGGTAAATATAGTGTCTTGCCACCAGATTCAATGATATCCCTGGCCCAATATCTATCTTCTTTACCAACCAGAACTTCATTAAATGGATTTCTTATAAGGGTCTCTTTTTTAAAAAAAGATATAGCATTATGAAAAAAATGTCTTTTTTCCATATCTGAGAACATATTTTCAATTTGCTTATCTTCAAAGTGACTCCAAAGGTATCTTTTTTGAATTTTCTTTCCCTCATAAATTGGAATTTGATTTCCAAAAATACCACTATACTTTGCTAGACTCTCTTCAATTTCACTCAGATTAATTTTTTTAATTACGCAATGGCTAGATAGTATACATATTAGGTCGTTTGAGGCGTTCTGTACTCCATAATTTAATGCTTTTCCTGGTGTATATTCATCAATAGTTAAAATTTTAATATCAGTGTAATTACTGTCTTTATCATTATAGTCAGGATCTTTTTTAAAGCTATTGGCAATAGATAAAGATTTATCTGAAGAATTATTATCCACGACTATTATTTCGTTATTTGGGATCATATCAATTACAGATTGAATAGCATGACCAATCCATCTTTCTTCATTTTTAGACCTTATAATGACACTAAAATTCATATTGATTATTTATTTAATTTTCGTAATCTTGAGGCTCCCATCTTCCCCTATAATTTTCAACAGTATCTCTCTCTATGTCTTGAAATTCAATACCTCTATCAATAATAGATTTTGAAGCGTCATATATGTTTTTACTCATAATTGCGAACTCATTATGATCTAATGCAAATTTATTGTCTCTTCCAGGAAGATCTTTATCAATTGTGAAATGTTTTTCAATTACAGTAGCGCCATTAATGACTGCAAGAGCTGGAATTAATGTGCTTTGCGTATGATCGCTATATCCAACATAATCATGTAAAGTCTTAAGCCAATTTATTCTATTCAAATTAGCATTATCATCACTTACTGGATATGAAGAAACACAATGCATTAAATTAAATTCTGCATTTCCATTTTTAAGAATACTGCAAGCATCACTAACATCTTTAGATTTCGAAGCTCCTGCAGAAAAATAAATAAAATCAAAATGAGTAGAACAATATTCAATTAATTTCTTATTAGTTGTTTCATGAGAAGGAATTTTTATATTTTTAATTCCTAATTCTGAAATAGTTTTAGCTCCAATGGTTCCAAAAACACTTATAAGGAATTTACAGCTAGCATTTTCAGATAACTCTTTAAGCTCAAGAACTTTTTCTTCATTTAATGCCGCCTTATTATAAATTTCTCGCCTTCCATCTTTATCCCAAGGCCCATCTTTAAGATATGTTGGATTCCAATACTGGAATTTAACAATATCAGCACCTGATGTTTTTGCAGCCTCTATCATTTCTTTTGCTAAACTAGAATCACCCATATGATTCCATCCAATTTCAGCTATTATTTCAATTTTCTTCATATGCATATTATAAATTACAATTAATACATTGTTTGATTATTTGGAACTTTGTTTATAGTCAGAAAATGTATCATTGGTAACATAAAAAGGACAGGAAAGGTAGATGAATGAGTTACAAGGCTCAATAAAATGAAAAGAATAGATACAAAAGTCTCCATTAGTCCATAATTTTGAATTAAATTTTTATAAATTATAAAAAAACAAACTAAGAGCAATATTAATGATACCAATCCACCTTCTATTAAAAACAAGCCTAAATAATTTCCTGTATTAGTCCCATTTATAAATACAAAGTAATCAATGCCTTTTCCAAGAAGCATTGATTCCTTCAGTAAATCAAAAAGTAAAATAAGTTTAGCAATTCTTCCAGAGCCACTAGCTCCCTCACCACCAAGCTTCATTATTGCGGCGCTTATTAAAGTAACAAGATCGCCAAGCAAATAGAGAACAAATAAAGCTGATACAACTAAAAAAAATAAAAAAATAAAGCCTGCTAAGCTTTTAGATCTTTTAAACACTAAAAATAAGTTTATCAATGTAAATGGAATCGATGATATTGAAACGGTAGCAATCTGCACTATAAACAATAAAAAAAGATAATAATTTTTATATCTTCCAGAAATGATTAATATAAATAATAAGATATTAAACAGTATTCCTAAGTATGTTGGCTCTGACATAAGCCCTTGAATTCTTGGAATATTAAGACCAAGCAATGGAATAATGTTATCTCTTTTATTTGAAAATATATCCTCAAGAAGAGGTAAAAAACTAATCAAAGGTTTAGAGAATACTACTCCACAAATAATATCTAATATTACAGTAACAAAAACGACTTTTAATAAGATTTCTATTGTGCCCAAATAATTATTGAATTTTGTGTAAATGAAAGATGAGACTAAAAGAAAAGACATTGCATGAATAATGTACAACGATATTTCGGTTATTACGTCAATGTTATGTTGATTAATAACATTTAATAAAAATGTATAAATAATTGGCCAAATAAATAAAGCAATCAATACAAAAATATTTTTATTAAGCTTATTAGCTTTGTTAAAAATTAAATATATTGGTGTAAGTAGCATATAAAGCGGAATTGATGCCACATGGATAACAAATGATGCATAGGAAAGAAAGAAGTAAACTAACATTATTCCCAGTTTGAAGAATATCTAACAAGTCTTTTTAGTTTAATTAGGTTTTTAAAACCAAATAATTTACCCAAAAACTTATTAAATATTACTTTGATAAAAAAAAGTCTTGCAAGGGTACTGCTTTTTCCATAATTAATTGCGATCTCCATGCTCTCTCTCAAACCTTCATAGCTTTGTGAGGAGATTCCTTCAAGAGAAAAACAGTGAATGGAGTCGAAGTGATATTCATAGTCATCTTTTTTAGTTTTATGGATAAAATCTAAATCCGATGATAATTTGAAGTTTTTACTGTACATACCTTTGCTTATAAGAAAATCTTTTTTTGCAATCATTGCGCCATGAGAAAATGGCATCTTTTGAATTGGTAAGTCAAAATTCTTCATAAAATGAACTTGTGAGATTTTTACAGATTCTTCATATACATCAGAAATAAATATATGAATATTTTTTTTACTTAATGTTATTTTTTTAGCAATTATTTTCATTGCACTATCATTGAGCCAATCATCTGAGTTCAAAAGCATAATATATTTACCATTCGCTTCCTTAATACCTTGATTGATAGCTTGATAAATGCCTTTTTCTTCTTCATCTAGAAAAATAATCTTATGGCCATCATAGTTTTTTATAAAATTGCATGTGCCATCTGTAGAATGGCCATCAATTATAATATGCTCATAATTATCAAAGCCTTGCATTGAAACTGATTCAAGGTTTCTCTTAATTGTCTTAATAGAATTAAGGGTTGGAGTGATTATTGATACTAATTTCAATTTAAGGAGCTATAAAAAATAAAGTCATTTCTTGCAATATTCTCATATTTATCAAAACCAATAGAGCTCATATAGTCTTTAAATGAATCAATTGAGCCAGTTTCAACGACAATATTTTTTATTTTATGTTTATTGGTATCAAGTCCATCTAATACATTAATCTCAGATCCTTCAACATCTAAAAAGAATATATCAACTTCATTGATATCATGTCTGTTTAATAATTCAGAGATTGATATAGATTTGGCAGACTCTGATCCCTTTATCATCTTTTGTGACTCTAAAGTATTTAACCTTTCTTTATTAGACATTGATAAATTTTCTATTTGGTTGTCCATAATGATGCTTTCAGGCCCAGCATTTAAAATCTTAAGATTTTTTCCAGACTCTTTGAATGAAGTCAAAATATATTTCTCACATATTGATTTCTTTCGGTAACTTACCAAAGCGTGGAATTGATCTTGTATCGGTTCAATTAACAACCCAGTCCAACCATATTTCTGCTCTAGTAAATATGAGTTTGAATATGTGATGCCATCTGATGCTCCACATTCTATAAAAACACCATTTCTTTTGTAAGAAAGCCTTTCTAAAACTTTTTTATCTATGCCATCTTTTGAATGCGAAATTCCAATTTTAATTAAAAATGAGTATATGAACCTCCTGATTTTTAAGAATCTATAGTGCCCAACAAGGTTGTAGAAATTTTTTCTTAAAAAGCTATAAATTTTCATTCTTCTGTTTCCGTGAAATTTTGATTTTTATCTGACTCATCAATAAACCTTATGTTTAATTTATAAATGATTATAAGTATTACAATATTCAAAATGGTGACAATAGTTTCAATTATAAGTATATTTATTGCAAAAAACTCAATATTTAAAAAGTAATAAGCTAAAAGTGTTAATACCAAACTTATAATATTTATAAATGCGGCAACAACCGAAAGATTTTTAATTAACCCAAATCCTTTAATAAAAGTTTGTATTATTTGAGAATAAGCTAAAGATATTGCTAAGATTACTCCTAAACTTAAATATATACTTACTCCTTGATAATCATTATTTAGTAATAATAATATATTCTCAAAAACTCCAGAAAAATATGCTCCTGTAATTGCAAAGGCATACAAGAATAATCCAATAACAATGTATGGCCTTAGTGAAATTTTATCTTTAGACCAAAGATAAGGTCCAAGAGGCCTTATAGCACCCCTTGCTCCAATTACTGCTATTGAACCTATCAAAAGAGAAACGCTATAAAATGCAAAAATTTCAGCTGATTGATCAACAATTATTAATGTTTCTTGAATAAACTTCGTAATTACTCCAAATAAAATTGGTAATTGTAAAAATAAGGAATGACTACTTAGTGCATTAAAAACTTTTTTTGAGAATTTTATATTTTTATAACCTGAGTTTTGTAATAAATGACTTGAAATGACTACAACAATAAACAAAGATGCAATAAAGAAAGAAAAAGCAAAATTATATAGTGTGGTTTCAGATACATATGGCAATAAAAATGTGAATAAAAGAAATATGAAGGCGCTTAAAGTATAAAAAATTTGGGCTGTCTTAGTATTAAAATAAGCCTCGTAAAAATGAACAATTCCAAAAATATAGAAATATCTAACATTTGTATAAACTATTAAAAAAGAAATGACAGAGAGTATTTTGAGATTATCTGTATACCAAGCTGCAAACCATCCTCCTATTAGGACAATTAAAAGTCTTACAATTGAGTGAAGAATGTATGATTCAGTTAGCTCAGATAATTTAAGATCCCTTTTTTTGGAAATTAAAATTAGTTCAACAAATGAAAAATCTAAAAATCTCAAGATTCTTCTTGATTGACCAACTATATAAGAAAATAAACCATAAAGTTCTGCTGATAAATACCTAATTAAAATTAGATTCACAACAAAATTTAAAGCAGCAACAAAATAGCCACCGATGGTGCTTAATAAAACATCTTTCTTAATATTTTGTTCCATCATTTTTTAAATTAATTTGTATATGCCTTCATATTTTTCTGTCATTACATGAATATCGAACATTTTTTTTGAGCTTTCATATGATTTTTCAATATCAATAAAATCATCTTTTATAAAAATATTGTTTATCAAATTAATTAAACTGTCTTTATCATTATTATCAAACAAACAGGCGGGCTCTATTAGTTCTTTTAGTCCACTTACATTGCTTGCTAATACAGGTAGGCCTGAAGCGATAGCTTCAATAACTGTTAATCCAAAACCTTCCCAGTGAGCTGAATGAACGTAGATATCCAATTGATTATAAAAAGAAGGAATATCTTTGATTAAACCACAAAATTCTACTCTATTTTTGACACCAATATCTTCTGTGTATCTCTGTATTGAATTTAAAGACTCACCTTCTCCAGCAAATTTTAGTATAAAGTTCTTTGGGATTTTTTCGATGACTTCGATCAGAAAATTTTGGTTTTTTTGTTTTGTAAATGATCCCACCATCCCGATAATAATCTCATCACCATTAAAAAATCTTTGTTTTAAATTCTCAAAATTATTTTTTTTTCTATCAAATGCTGAAAAATCAACACCATTATAAATAATTTCAAGCTTAGCTTTCAGCCTTTCGCCAATAAGCCATTCCTCTAAAGCACTTTTTGTTCCATTACTTATGCAGATAATCTTTGAATAAAATATGTAAAAAAAAGAATCAATTAATCTGAAAACCTTATATTTTCGTCTTCTGTTAAATGTATTGTGCTCTGTAAAAACCTTTTTTTTATAAAAGAACAATGGTGCAAGATACAAGCAAGGAAATAAATGAAAATGTACAACATCTGAAAAAAATATCATCCTAAGTGATTTGATTGGCTGTCTAAATAAATTTAAAGAAAGAATATCATCATATTTGAGAAGCGATTTTTCTAAAGTTATAACAGTATGGTTATATTTTCCGTTATTGCATATATCTTTTACCAGACTTTGTGCCCCACCACCTACATCAAGGTTATTAATAATATGAACGACATTCATTTAGATAATTTAGAGCTTAAGGTTTTTATAAATGAATGTTTAAAATTAATTTTCATCGTAAAAATCAATCGTATTTTTCAGTATATCAGCATACTCAGAATTCTTTTCTCCAATTAAACTAATAAACTGTTGCTTGGATATAAAACTTTTGTACATTGCTAATTCCTCTGGTGCACATATTACCAAGCCTTGGGAATCTTGTATTGCTTTTACAAAATTTGAAGCATCATTTAAAGAGCTCACAGTTCCACAATCTGTCCAATAAGTTCCTCTTCCAGTTTTAATATCAATTAATCTATCGTTATTTAAGTAACAGTCTAATAAATCTGTTATTTCAAGCTCTCCTCTTTCTGATGGCTTTAATTTTGACGAAAAATCAACACAGTCATTTGGTAAAAAATATAATCCTGTAATTGCATAATTTGACACGAATTTTTTGGGTTTTTCGATTAATTCAACAACTTTATTATTTACAATTTTTGCAACACCAAACTTTGAAGGATCCCGAACTTTATGAATAAGTATGCTTGCAGTATTATTGTTTAAACTTTCAACGCCACTTTTTAATTGTTCTTCAAAGTCTCTTCCATAGAAAATATTATCTCCAAGTGCCAGAATTACTGAAGATTTACCAATAAAATCTTTTGTCAGATTAATTGCATCTGGTAAACCTGTGGGTTCATTTTGGCTTTTATAAGATAAATTTAGGCCTAAGTCATCACCTGTTCCTAAAAATCTTTTATATAATTTAATATTTTCGTCTTGGGTAACTATGCAGATATCTTTTACACCTGCCAATATTAAAGTTGAAAGTGGGTAAAAAATCATTGGCTTATCATATACATTAAGCATTTGCTTGCTCACCAACTTCGTCATTGGCCATAATCTTGTTCCATGACCGCCAGCTAAAAGAATGCCTTTAATTCTCATTATTTTTTCCCCTGTCTTAATAAATTATAATTGGACGACTTTGTTACTGCAGCAATCCAATTTTTGTTGTCTAAATACCAATCAATTGTTGCAGATATATTATCTTTGAGCTTCAAATCTGGTTCCCAATTTAAGTCTTTAATGGTTTTGATTGGATTTATTAAATAGAATCTATCATGAGCAGGTCTATCTTTTACATGACTAACTAATTGAAAAGAATTTTTACTTCCCGTTTTTTTATCTAATTCATTGCAAATAATTTTTACCAAGCTTAGATTTGAAGTAGCTACGCCACTCCCAAATAAGTATGTAGCTCCATTGGTCCCTCTTTCTCCAGCCTTGATAAGTCCCTCAACGTGATTGGTTACGTGAATCCAATCTCTTTTTTGTAATCCATCTCCATAGATTGGAAGTTTTTTTCTCTCAATTGCTCTTAGAATGATATGAGGTATTAATTTCTCAGGAAATTGATAAGGTCCATAGTTATTTGAGCAATTCGTAACAATAAATGGTAGTTTGTAAGTTTTGCACCATGCTTTAACTAGATGATCGCTTGATGCCTTAGAGGACGAATAAGGTGATGATGGATTATAGGGCGTATTAATTGTGAAAGGTTTTTTTAAAGTTGCGGTACCATAAACTTCGTCAGTTGAAACATGCACTAGTCTTTGAAAAATTTTCTTGAAAGATTTATTTCTTGAAAGTTCTCTAATGCATTCAATAATATTAAAAGTGCCTAATACATTTGTTTTTATAAATGAATCAGGTGAATCGATTGATCTATCAACATGTGACTCGGCCGCAAGATGATATATAAAGTTTGGTTTAAAATCCTTTATTGTTTTAAAAACTAAAGCTTTATTACAGATATCAATTTTTTTAAAAATTAAATTTTTATCTTTAAGATTTAAAGATTTTTTGTTTCCAGCATATGTTAACTTGTCCATAACAAGCACTTTGTAACCCTTTGACAAAGCCATGTTTGTAAGATTGGCTCCTATAAATCCAGCTCCACCAGTAACAATTATTTTTTTATTCATTTTTCAAAGTATTAATTAATTTAGTTGCAACTCTTTCAAAGGCGATTTGTTGAGCATCCAATGTCATGCCTCCAATATGAGGCGTAATAAATATATTTGTATTTTTAGTATTTTCTTTTAAAAGAATATTTTTAGATTTTGATCTAATTTCGTCAGAGATCACATCAGTGTAATACTTGGAAGACTTATTGGATCTTAAAAAATC
>MDTB01166700.1_pt1 | contig 16685 bp, 17 predicted proteins | sample 811161 | NCBI WGS metagenome assembly MDTB01 (sample SAMN05326650, study PRJNA326480) | marine metagenome | isolation source: seawater | place: Mediterranean Sea | collected 2009
GCGATCATATAAAGAATAGCTAATTGAGATTTTGTGAGCATTTTACCACCTTTAATTAATTGAAATAACATATTAGAATTTTAAAACAATGAAAATTGCTTATTTTTCTCTTGGATGTTTTTGGGGTCCCCAATTAGAGTTTGAAAAAATTAAAGGCGTAAAAAAAACTGAGGTTGGATATTGTGGTGGAGACGATACAAATACAACCTATGAAAAAGTTTGTTCGGGCTCAACAAATCATGCAGAAACTGTGAAAGTCGAATTTGATGATAAAGTAGTATCATACGAGGAACTTGTGAGATTTTTTTTTAAAACTCATGATCCTACCCAGCTAAATAGGCAAGGACCGGATATTGGAAGTCAATATAGATCAGAAATTTTCTACAAAGATGAAGCTCAGAAGAAAGTTGCGGAAAATATTAAGGCTGAGTTTAATGAAAAATTTAAGGGAAAAATAGTTACCAATATTTCAAAAGAAAAACTATATCAACCTGCAGAAAAATACCATCAGTATTATTTAAAGAGAAAGAATATTATATGAATTTAGTGACTACAGAGTGGCTTGAAAAAAATTTGAATAAAATAAAAATATTTGATGCTAGTTGGCATATGCCAACCTCAAAACGAGATGCAAAAAAAGAATATGAGGAAAAGCATATTGAAGGAGCTATGTTTTGGGATGTTGATGAACATTCTGATAAAGACTCACCATACCCGCACATGATGAGTAATTCGGATTATTGGAGTAAAATGCTTTGGTCCTATGGTATCCAAAATCATGATAATATTATTGTTTATGATTACAGTGATACATACAGCTCATGTAGATTATGGTTTGCCTTAAAATATTTTGGTCATCAAAAAGTTTCTGTTTTAGACGGGGGTATGAAAAAATGGTTAAAAGAAAATAGGGCTACAAGCAAAGAAGTAAACCAAGATCTTGGAAGATTTAGAAATATAGATAAATTAAATCCTAAAATGAGATACAAAGTGAATGAAAATGCAGGATGGATTAAAAATAAAAAACAAATAGATGAAAATATTAAAAAAACTTCTTTTCAAACCATTGATGCCAGAAGTCGTGAAAGATTTGAAGGAAAGGTGGATGAACCTCGTCCCGGGTTAAAAAGAGGGTGCATCATGGATTCCAAGAATATTCCCTTTAAAGATTGTATAAACCCTGAAACAAACACCTTTAAGACAAAAGATCAGTTAAGCAAAATTTTTGCACAAAACAAGGTAGATACTTCTAGGCCTATCGTTTTTACTTGTGGTTCTGGAATGACTGCATGTGTTTTAGGTATGGCATATTCTATCATAAGTGGTAAAAATGCTATGCTTTATGATGGCTCTTGGTCGGAATATGGAAAAAAATGAAAAGATCTAAAAAAGTAACCATCGGAATTATAATATTCTTTATTATCGTTGCAACTGTAATTGGTGGTAGAACGGCAATGGGTGTTTACTTTAAGAAAAAATTTAGTAAACGACCTCCTCCAGGAGTAATAGTTGAAATAGTTTCTCAAAAAAAATTTAGTCAAACTATCGAAAGTTATTGTACGGCACTAAGCAGTAAAACAACTTCTTTTAAAATTAAAAAAAGTGAACTCCTAGAGCCAGTTAAATTTAAACCAGTAAAAAAAGGCAGTATAATTGCAAAACTTCAGGGCAAAACTATTATTGCTCCATTCTCTGGAACAGTAGGTACTCGTGGTATTAGCTCTTCAATACTTGGGACTGACTCAATTATAGTAACACTTGATGACTCCAAAAAAATATTGTGTGATTTACAAATTCCAGAAGTTTTTGCCTCAGTTTTAAAAAAAGGTCTCAGGGTTAATGCGGAATTTTTAGCGTATAAAAATAAGTTATACAAAGGTGTTATTATTTCTCATGCTTCAAGAATAGATGCACAAACTCGTAGTATTTTGGCTAGAGCACAAATTAATAACGAGAACTTGGAAATTCTTCCGGGTTCGTTACTAGACATCGAACTACTTTATAATGAAAAAGAGGGACTTTCAGTAGCAGATACTAGTATTATCTTTGAGGATGAAAAAAAGTTTGTTTATAAAGTTTTAGACAATAACAAAATCGAAAAAACCCAAGTAAAAACTGGAGTAAGAAAAGACGGAAACTTAGAAATTCTAGACGGATTAGAAGCAAACGATAAGGTGGTCAAGGAAGGGTTAACTCGACTTGCCAATGGCATGTTTGTCAAACCTATAACAAAATAATATGCACAATTTTTGTTTGCTTAATATAAAAAGACCAGTTTTAAGTTCTGTTTTTTCTTTGCTTCTTGTAGTTTTTGGTCTTTACACCTTCTTTCAGATTAGTACACGGGAATTACCTAAAGATCTTCAGCCTCCAGAAGTGGTTATTTCAACAAAATATACAGGCGCTAGTCCTGCTATAATTGCTTCAGAAATTTCAGAACCAATAGAATTGGCAGTAGGTGGCGCTGAAGGAATTAAATCTATTGATACTATATCTGAAATTGGCAGAAGCACGATAAGAATTGAATTTTTTACAAACATAGATGTGGATGATGCGGCAAATGACATTAGAGAAAGAATTGCCAGAATCTTAGATAACTTGCCCGAAGACAGTAAGACTCCCGAGGTTAGGAAAGCTTCTGCCGGGTTTTCTACAAGTATGTGGCTCTCTGTAAGTAGTACCTCAATAAGCTCTTTGGAGATAGGTGATTATGTTAAAAGAAATTTGGTAGACGCATTTAGTTCTGTAAGTGGAACAGGTCGTGTCATCGTAGGTGGAATAAATGAAAAAGCTGTAAGAGTTTATCTTAATCCTGTTAAACTAGGTGCTAATGATCTTGATATCAAAGAAGTAGAAAGTGCTATTAGAAAAAATAATGTTGCTGTACCTGCGGGAACGATTGAAGCTAGCAACGTGGATCTTACGATTGACCTTGGAAAAACTTATAAAGATATTAGCTCCATAAAAAAACTGCCAATAAAAAAAATTAAAGGAAAAACGATAAACTTGGAAGACTTGGGAGAGGTAAAGTTTGGTCCGGTTTCTGAAAAAACTTTATTTAAAGCTCAAAGTCCTGATGCATTAAATGAAAATACTGTGGGCATTGGTATTTATGCGAGAACAAACGAAAGTACCGTAACACTATCAAAAAATATAAGAAAAAAAATTAAAGAAGTCAGAAAAACATTGCCTGATGGTCTTAAATTGTCAGTAAGCTTTGATAGGGCGGTCTACATAAAAGAGGCTATTCAAATGTGTTATCAATCCATAATTTTGGCTTTAGCTTTAGTTGTGGGCATTATTTATCTTTTTTTAGGAAATATACGTGCAGTTATTGTCCCGGCAGTAACCCTGCCAGTAAGCTTGGTAGGTGCATGCCTTGGTCTATGGCTTTTTGGTCTTACTATCAATATTTTTACTCTTCTTGCTATAATACTAAGTGTAGCTATTGTTACTGATGATAGCGTTGTTATGACAGAGTCTATCTATCATAGAGTTGAGAGAGGCGACTCTCCTCTTAATGCAGCTGCCACAGGTTCGAGAAATGTTATTTTTGCAATTTTATCTACAAGCATTATTCTTTTAGCGGTCTTTATGCCGTTACTTTTTATAGGAGGTATTAGCGGAACTCTATTTAGAGAAATGGCAATAACTCTTTCGATTACAATTGTGATAAGTACTTTTACAGCTCTTTCTATTGCGCCAATGCTAGGTTCAAAATTATTAAATAAAAATAAATCAAGATCAAAAATTGTTTTAAAATTTGAAAAATTATTTAAATCTTTTGAGGAATTTTACTCTGACGCTTTGGCTTATTGGATTAAAAAACCTAAAACTATTATTTGGTTTATGGCATTTGTTGTCATTTTTGCAGGTTTTCTTTTCAAAATTACTCCTAAAACTTTGTTAGAAAAGGACCCTGATAGAGGAGTTTATTTAGTTTTCGGAAAAACTGATGAGTCTTCATCTTTTCAATACACGGTTGATAAGGCTGAAAAGGTTGAAAGAAGACTGATACCTCTTTTACAGGATGAAAAAGAGCCTTATCAAAAATTGATAATGCGAGTTCCTGGTTTTGGTAGATCATCGCAGTCCTATAATAGTTTTATCATCATTGCTCTGCTTGATAACTGGAAAGATAGAAAAGAAAGCGCACAAAAAATTGTTAGAAAGGCCATAGGTCGAATTGTTACGGTTCCTGGAACAATGGCATTTCCACTTACCCCAAACTCCGTGCGGGTAAGTAATTACCAAAAACCAGTTGTAGTAACTATGACAGGACCATCATATGAAACTTTATATGAATGGCAAAACTCTGTAATGGAAGAGTTGAGAAAGAACAGAGGTCTGGCTGACATAACATCAGATTATAATAAAAACAAACCTGAAGTTCAGCTTGTGATAGATGAAAATAAGGCTAAAGATTTGGGTCTCTCCGTTCAATCAATTGGAAAATCTATTGAGACTTTGTTTTCAGGAAAAACCGTTACTACCTTAAATGAGTCAGGTAAAGAATATCCTATTATTTTGCAGGCAAATCTTAAAGACAGAAGAAAAACTGAAAGTTTGAGCAAGATATTTGTGCGATCTGAGACTACGGGTAAATTGATATCTTTAGCTAATGTAGTAAGTTTTGAGGAAAAAGGTTCAGCAAAAATATTAACTCGTTACCAAAGATCCAAATCAGTAACTCTTACAGCTCGACTGGTAGGTGGTTACAATCTTAATGAGGCATTAAATTTTGTAGAAAAAACTATTGATGATAAAGCATCAACAGCTGGAATTTTTTATAAAGGAAAATCTCTAGATCTAAAAGAGGCCTCTAGTGAGTTATTGATTATTTTTGCTTTGGCATTAATCAGTGCTTACTTGGTTATGGCTGGTACATTTAATGCGTGGAGACAACCTTTTGTGGTTATGCTTACTGTCCCTCTTGCTGCTCTTGGAGGTTTAATTTTTATTCTTCTTTTCAATAGTACGATAAATATTTTTTCTCAGATTGCTTTGATTGTATTGATCGGTATTGCCACTAAAAATAGTATTCTAATAGTTGATTGGGCAAATCAGCTCAGAGTTAGTGGAAAGAGTGTGGAAAGTGCAATTGTAGAATCTTGCAAAAGGAGATTTCGACCAATTATGATGACAAGTCTATCCACTTTAATTGCGATGGTTCCTCTGATAGTTGGAAATATTGGTCCAGGTGCAGGTGAAGGAATAAGATTGGCTGTGGGCTGTACAATTTTTGGTGGAATGCTTATTAGTACTTTTCTAACTCTATTTACTACTCCAGTATTCTATCTGCTGCTTTGCAAAAATTCTAAGAGGATGGACGAAATTGATATTCAATTAAACAAAGAGTTTAATAAATAATATATTTTTTTCTATTTAGCTTATCCTGACATCTAGTAAGTTGTTTTCTATACTCGTTAGCTGTATCCTTTGCAGACCTAGCATAAATGATTGCTTTTCTGTCCTTTGAATAATTCTTATAATCTCCCCAACCTTTATAATAAGCTAAATATTGTCTGTAGGCATCATTCTTGGGTATCTTAAGTAGTTTGTGTGATTTGTTTACATACCATCCGATAAAATCCACTGAGTCTTTGAATCTTGCTCTTGTAGCCAGTTTATTACCAGTTTCGTTTTTGTATTGCTCCCATGTACCTTTAACAGCCTGGGAATAACCAAATGAGCTCGATTTGCGCTTATACGGGATCACTTTAAATAATTTGTGTCGAGGTGGTTTAGCCAGCCAATTAAAATCGCTTTCTTTTTTTACAAACGCTAGCTGAATATAAACCGGAACACCCCATTTTTTTTCGGTTTTTTTTGTATGTTTATACCACAAATAACGTTCTTCGAAGATTGCGCAACTATTTTTGGTATTTTTAGGAACAGAGGAACAGGCAGCAAGAAAGAATAATAAAATTAATAAATATAAATTTGTTTTTCGAATCACTTAATAATTATAGATCATCTATTTTTTTTTCTCCAATCTTCAGGATAATCAAATTTAGTAGACCAAAGTCCTAACCTCTTTTTCTTCGCGATTTCTTGCTCGTTCAAGAATTGATCTGTGTATCGTGTGTAAGCTACAGCCCATCCTTGAAGGACCATTAAACTGTTTAAGTTCCATAAGCTCTGGGAGGTAAGACAATTCCCCAAAATTCTCCCATACTTGTCTGAACTTTTAAAACTACAAATGACGTTATTTCTTTCTTGTTTAATAAGTTTCTCTAAATGCGTTTTAGAGGCAAGTCCACAATTGAATGCTTTATCTCCTTTAAAGCAAAGCTGCTTCTTTTCCGGTGCATCAATACCTATAAGTCGTATATTTATTCCCTGAATTTTTATCGAATCTCCATCAATAACTTTTGCTGTGCCCTGAATAAATTTTTCTTCTGCAAACGATTGTGTTGTAAAAAATAAAATTAATATACTAAATAAAATCAGACTTGGCTGTTTCATCAAACTCTTTCATTTTTTTTCTGATGTCTTCGTCTGAAACATTATGATCTTTTAAGTCTGCTTTTATTTTTCTAAAAACGTCTTCATCGCCTGCTTCTTGAAAATCTGCTTTGATAACAGACTGTATATAATCTTTTTCCTTCTCTGTATCATAACCAAGTTTTTGAGACACCCACTGACCAAGATATTTATTTCTTCGTGAGGCAACTTTAAATTTTAATTCTTCATCATGAGCAAACTTTTTCTCAAAGGATTTTTTTCTCTCGTCAAATTTTTCCATATTTAAACCTTTTATATAAAAATAATATAACAATTGCTAATAATGTTCCAAGTAAATTTGCAAAAAGATCCAAATATTGAAAAGACCTATTAGGTATAAACAAATGGGACATTTCTAGGAATATTGAAAGTAATATTAAAAAAATTAAAGTTTTATTAAAACTTCTTTCCCTCATGTAGCTCATTAAACTAAGTAAGGATAAATAGAAAAAAGCCAATGCATGATTTATTGATGTTCCCATGGGATTTGGAATAACGTCTGGTTGCTGACCAAAATCTCCGTAAAGAAAATATCCAATTAGACTGCCAGGAAATAGATATAGGATTAATAGAACTATAAATGAAAAATAGTATAAATAACGAACTATACGGATTTTATAATCCATTTTAAAAAATCTGTGTTTCCATTTTTAATATCAAAAAAGATGACGCACGGAACTTCGTAACTGTGTAGTTTCTTAACGCCCTTGATAATTTTTTGAACATTTTTATTCATAGTTTTTCCAACAACTAAAATCTCTTTTGCTTTTGCTACTTTTCCTTTCCATGTAAATACTGAATCAACATTGTGAATAATATTTGCACAAGCTACTAGTTTCCTTTTTACTAGAAATTCAGCTATTTTATGTGCTTCTTTTTTCTTCGGGCAGGTAATGTAAAAGAATTTAATACCCTTCATATTAATAATTTAATATATTAAATATATTATATTCAATGGGCAAACTCATAGCAATTAGACACGGACAAAGCACTTGGAATGCAGAGAATCGTTTCACAGGTTGGGTTGATGTCGATCTATCAGAAAAAGGCGTACAGGAGGCTGAAAAATCTGGAAGATTATTACAGGAGTTAAATATAAATTTTGATATGTGTTTCACCTCATATCTTAAAAGAGCAATAAACACATTGGAAATAGTATTAAAGATTCTTGGAAAAGATAAGAGGTACACTAAAGCCTGGGAACTTAACGAGAGGCATTACGGAGCTCTAACAGGCTTGAATAAAACAGAAACGAAAAAAAAACTGGGTGAAGAACAGTTTAAAAAATACAGAAGGTCTTGGGATATTCAACCACCAAAACTCGATAAAGATTCTAAATACAATTCGAACAATGATCTTCTCTATAAAGGTATAAAAAATATACCCAGCACCGAATCTTTAAAGAATACTTATGAACGTGTTGTTCCTTATTTTGAGAAAAATATAGAAAAGCAACTCAAGGAAAATAAAAATATTATTCTTTCAGCTCATGGAAATACTATCAGGGCATTGGGGAAAAAAATTTTTAATATATCTGATAAAAGTATTAATTTACTTGAAATACCAACCGGAAATCCTTTAGTAATTAACTTTGATAACTCAGGTAAAATTTCAAATGCAAAATATTTAGATGAGTCTAGAAAGTCAGAAATAATATCTAACCAATAAATTTTTTGTTTAGTTTTCTATATATTTTATAATTATTAATATGAAAAAATTTTTGGTTACTTATAATACCAATGAGTTGATTTTTTTTTATCAAATCATCCCAAACTTTATTCATTGAAAAAGACTTAATTTTTCTTTTTTTGAAAACTGATCTATCAACAATTTGAGCTCCAGTAAAAATAAGTTTGTTATTTTTTTGTCTAGAAATTTCATTTTTAGAATTTAAATTAAAATCGCCCTTAAATGAACGATCATAACTTTTATTTTTTGAAACCAAAAGCATTGCCGGCTTTTTATTTCTTAGATAAATTTTTTCAAGTTTTTTAAATTCCTTTTTATACCCTCTCCTCCAAAGGGTATCTGGGTTTAAAACTAAAAACGTTTGTTTTTTAAATTTTTTAGAAGCATTTAGAATTCCTCCGCCTGTATCTAATATTTTTCTTTTTTCAACAACTACATATATTTTGGAAGAAAATTTTTTTCTTTTTACAAAGTTAACTATCTCTTTGTGAAGATGGTGGGCATTAATCACAATATGTTTAATACCTAAAGAGATTAAAAATTTAATACTATTTTCTAATAAAGTTATACCGTTAATTTTTACAAGTGGTTTTGGAATTTTTTTTGTAATTGGATGCATTCTTTTTCCAAAACCTGCTCCCAAAATTATCGCTTTTTTAACTTTCATTTAAAATTTCTTTTTTTTCTTATTTTTTTATTTACAACTTTTTTTAGTATTATTTCTAATTTTTTAAAAATTTTATTTTTCATTCTCAACTCAATCAGAGACCAGGTGTGAGGCAAATATTTTAAATATTGTGGTTTTTTATCTCTTTTAAAAAGTCTGTAAAAAATTCCTAAAATTTTTAAATTTCTTTGAACAGATAAAATATCAAAATCATTTTTTAATAAAAATATTTGTTTTTTTTTAATAGAACTTTTTTTTAAATAATATTTAAATGTCTTATCTTTTATTTGAAAAGGGACTTTAACTCTCACATCATCTATTAAGGATGCAAGATCATACATGGGATTACCCAGAATAGCATCCTGGGTATCGATAACACCTAGTCTTTTATTTTTTGGCATAATATTTGATACATGAAAATCTCTATGAACAATGAACTGATTTTTAAAAAAAATTTTTTTGTATAATATGTTTAATTCTTTTTTTATAATTTTTTTATACTTTAAGGCTTTTTCTTTACCGATAATTTCTTTTAGATACCAATTGAAAAATAAGTCAGATTCTTTGTGCAAGCTTGCTGCATTATATTTTTTTAAATTTAAATATTTACTTGAATTAATTTTAATTTTTTTTATTGATTTTATTTTTTGAATTTTTAATATTACATCGACACACCTCTTGTAAATACCAAGTTTATTTTTAGATTGTTTTACATGATGTAGAAGTGTTTTGTCTCCAAAATCCTCTATTTCCATAATACCTTCACTGAAATGTTGATTTATCAATTTTGGAGTATGAATACCCTTTGCTTTTAAAAACTTATTTATTGCAGAATAGGCTATGAGATTCTTAAACCTCTCCTTTTTAGCCGTAACAATTATTGAGGTTTTTTTTCCTTTATAAAGCCTAAAAAACTCTCGGAATGATGCGTCACTTCTAATTTTTTTAAGTTTAAATTGCATTTGGTTTAAAATTTTTCCATTTCCCAAAACCCTGAAATTTGATTTTTCTACTTTTTTCATCTTTTTCGTAGCAAAATGTTAATTCCAATCTATTTTGAACTTTTTTTTTTATTTTCTCTGGCCATTCAATAATTGAGATTAAATTTGAAGAATCTTCAAAAATACCGAGTTGTCCGATTTCTTTATTTGTTTTTAATCTATATAAATCATAATGCATAACTTTTAATGATTTTATTTCATATTCGTATAGTAGATTAAAAGTTGGACTAGGGACTTCAGTTTTATTAACTTTATTTTTTTCCTGTAGTTGATTAATTAAACTTCTGGCAAAAGTTGTCTTACCAGATCCAAGCTCTCCAAAAAGAAATATACAATCTGTTTTGGACAAATTTAATAAAACTTTTTTTGAAATAACGTTTATTTGAGATAAATTATATTTTAACATTGGCTACTTTATTAGTAGCGATAACTATCAGATTTGAACGGTCCTTTAACATCCACATCAATATAATCGGCTTGATTTTTTGAAAGCTTTGTTAACTTCGCCCCAACTTTATCTAAATGTAACATTGCAACTTTTTCATCTAAATGTTTGGGTAAAACATAGACTTTCTTCTCATATTTTTTATAATTATTCCAAAGTTCTATTTGGGCCATAACCTGATTAGTAAAGGATGCGCTCATAACAAAACTAGGGTGCCCAGTTGCACAACCCAAATTTACCAGTCTTCCTTCGGCTAAAAGAATTATTCTTTTCTTACTTGGAAGTTCTATTTCATGAACTTGCGGTTTAATTTCAGTCCATTTATAATTCTTTAAGGCTTCAACTTGAATTTCATTATCAAAATGACCAATGTTACAAAGTATAGCTCGATCTTTCATTTTTCTCATATGGTCAGCATTAACAATATCTTTGTTACCGGTAGCAGTAACCACTATGTCGGCATCATTTATGGCTTCATCCATTAGTACTACCTCATAACCTTCCATAGCAGCTTGTAGAGCACAAATAGGATCTGCTTCGGTTACCATGACCCTTGCACCACTCTGCCTTAATGAAGCAGCGCTTCCTTTGCCTACGTCACCAAATCCTGCAACAATCGCTGTTTTTCCTGACATCATAACATCAGTGGCCCTTTTAATGCCATCAACCAAACTCTCTCTACAACCGTATAAATTATCAAACTTAGATTTGGTCACAGAGTCGTTTACGTTAATTGCGGGAACTAAAAGTTTTTTTTCTGACTCCATTTTCTTTAGCGCTTTAATTCCAGTTGTAGTTTCTTCGGATAATCCTCTTACAGACTCCAAAAGGTTTTTGTACTCTTTGTGCATCAAAGCTGTAAGATCTCCCCCGTCATCCAGTAGCATATTTGGTTTCCAATCTTTTTTTCCTTCTATGGTTTGTTTAATACACCACCAATATTCTTTTTCTGTTTCACCTTTCCATGCATAAACTGGTATTCCTGCTTTTGCTATTGCTGCTGCAGCGTGATCTTGCGTAGAAAAAATATTACAAGAAGACCATCTAACTTCGGCTCCTAACTCAACTAAAGTTTCTATTAAAACTGCTGTTTGAATTGTCATATGCAAGCAGCCTAAAATTCTCGCACCTTTCAAAGGTTTTTTGCCTTTGAATTCTTTCCTTAGTGCCATTAAGCCTGGCATTTCAGTTTCTGCTAAAGAAATCTCTTTCCTTCCAAAGTCTGACTGTTTTATATCTTTTACTTTAAAATCATTACTCATAAAAATTAAGATCTTATTGGTAAAGTAACTTTTATCTGTGCGCCCTTTTTATTATCTTGTCTGTTTGAAGCAGTTATTTTACCGTCATGCATTTCTATAATATTTTTGACAATATTTAAACCTAATCCGGAATGTTCTCCAAATTTTTCTGGTCTGTTGCTATAAAATCTTTTAAATATTCTATCAGTGTTGGTTTCTTTAAAACCTGGGCCTTCGTCTTTAATTGTAAGTAACACTAAATCTTTGCTGCTTTTAATTCCTATATAAATACAACTTTTTTCTGGGCTAAAAGATATAGCATTATCTATCAAATTTGCTAGGACCTGCTCTAATCTACTTCTGGCGCCAAAAACACTGGCTGTATACCCGTTAGGTTTTTCTCTAACTATTTCAAATTTAATATTTTTTTCTATCACAGATTTATTATTATTGAATTCTTCTACTACATCTTTAATTAGATCAATTAAATTTAAAACTTTCATTTTTTCTCTGGATAAAGAGGCCTCGTCTTTTAACATCTTTGAATAATCAGTAATTAACCTATCGATTCTTTCAACATCGTGACTTAAAATACCAATTAACTTTTTCCTCTCTTCTTTATCGGTAGTATTGTCTAAAAGTTCAGACGCACCTTTTAGTGAAGCTAATGGGTTTCTAATTTCATGAGCTAAGTCAGCTGATGAATCTTCTGCGTTTTTAGTTCTATTTTGTAAATTTTGAGTCATGTCATTTAAAGATCTAGATAAAAGACCAACTTCATCACTCCTATTCAAGAATTTTTCTATACGTCCAAAAGGCTCATCTTTTGACTTAATAGATTTAGTATACTCAACTAGTGAGCCGATTGGCTTAAGAATATATCTGTTAAGAAATAAAGAGAATAAAATTATAACAGCTGCGATTATAAGTACCGTTCGTAAGATAAACGCTTTTCTTTCATCTACCGCAACTAAAATTTCATTTGCCTGTTCTGTTACCATTATATAACCAAAAATTTCTCCATTAATAATTATATCGTTTAAAGTTTTTACATAAAAATTATTGTTTTCTTCAATCTGAACTACTGCCTCTTCCTTTGGCTGTTTTTTTGATATTAAATTTTTAATTTCACTGTTATTTTTTTGTTCCTTTCCTTCAATCTTATTAACCTCACTAAGATTTTTTTTGGCTGAAGATTTGTTGCTAGAAAGATTTTCCTGAAAAACTTCATCAGATTTTGAAAAAACATTTTTATCTAAATCCAAAACATTTGTGTCCGCAATCAATTTACCTTCTAAGTCATAAAACTGAACCCTTTCGAGATTTTGAAAAAGAAACCTTGTTGAAAGCAGAAAGTCTTTAATAGAATTTTCTTCAAATTTGATTTGAAGTCTTTCAATATGGTTTGCTGTATTATTAATTATTACATTATGTTTTTCTGTTCTTTGTTTTACGAGCTCTGGCTGAATTGCCTTAAGATAAAAAAAAGTGAATAATCCTAATATTATAAAGGCGAAAAAGTTAAATATTAAAAACTTATTTAGTATTGAAGTTGATTTTTTTTTTATTTTCATTAATTAACGTTCCACCTGTAACCACTCCCATAGCGAGTTTCAATAGATGAAAACTTTTCATCAACTTTTTTAAATTTTTTTCTTATTCTTTTGATGTGGCTGTCGATTGTTCTGTCTTCAATATCTGTGTTCTCTTTGTAGGCTATATCCATTAGATGTGCTCTTTCTTTTATAACTCCTGGTCTTTTTGCTAATTCTTTGACAATTAAAAATTCTGTTGTCGTTAATTTTTCTGGCAAAGATTTTCCGTTCCATTCACACTCAAGTTGATTTGGGTCGAGTTTAAGTTTGCCATGCACAATTAAGCTTTTTGTTTCTTCTGGTATGCCTGCTTTTTTTCTTAATTGAACTCTAATTCTTTCAATTAAAACCTTTATTGAAAAACCTCCAGATTTTTTTATATAATCATCTGCACCTAACTTTAAGCCTAATAGCTCATCAACTTCCTCTTCTTTTGAGGTTAAAAATATAATTGGTATAGACATTTTTTTTCTAATTTTTTGAAGCAGTTCTTCTCCTGTTAGCTTGGGCATTTTTAAATCAACTACGGCTAAATCTGGCGGATTCCTTGTAAGTCCTACTAAGGCACTTTGCCCGTCTATATAAGTTTGTACGTTGTAGCCCTCTCTCTCAAGAGCCATACTAATACTTGTTAGAATGTTTCTATCATCATCAACAAGTGCAATAGTTTTTGACATAGTTAGTTCAAGTTAATTTATAATAGTTTAAAAAAAATTGTCAAAATTTAGGCATCAGTGTGCTTCATCCCAATTATTACCCGAATTAACGTTTACATCTAAGGGAATTGAAAACATATGATATTGGGAACTTGAGATTGATTCCATTGTTTTCTTCACTATTTCCTCAACGGCTGCTTGTTTAACTTTCGAGCACTCAAAAACCAGTTCATCATGTATTTGCAGAAGCATTTTTGTATCATATATTTTCTTTGAATCGACTAGTTCTTTTATATTTATCATTGCAATTCTTATTATATCTGCTGCAGAACTTTGGATTGGTGCGTTTATTGCAGCTCTTTCCTGAAAACTTCTAACATTGAAGTTTTTATCATTTATACCTCTTAAATGAATTCTTCTTCCAAATATATTATTTACATATCCATTTTTTCTGCAAAATTTAATTGTGGAATTCATGTAGTCTTTTATTTCTGGAAATTTCTTAAAATATGAATTTATAAACTCTAATGCTTCCTCATTAGAGACTGAAATTTGTTTAGCAAGACCATACTGTGTTATTCCATAAATTATTCCAAAATTAATTGTTTTTGCTTTTCTTCTTAAATTTTCATCAACTTTTTTTAAAGGAACGTTAAATACTTGGCTTGCCGTTAAACTGTGAATGTCTTCTTTGTTGATGAAGGCACTTTTTAACTCTTTAACATCGGCCATATCTGCCAAGATTCTCATTTCAATTTGGTTATAATCAGCAGAAATTAAAATATTATCTTTTTCAGGAATAAACGCTTTTCTAATCTCTCTACCATCTTCAGTTTTTATTGGAATATTTTGTAAATTAGGATCGCTTGATGCTAGCCTACCAGTGTTAGTCGCTGCTAAAAGAAAAGATGAGTGAACTCTATTCGTATTTGGATTTATATGATCCTGTAATGCATCGGTGTAAGTATTTTTCAGCTTTGAAAGCTGCCTCCAACTCAGAACTAAGCTTGGAAATTTATGACCTTTAAAGGCTAAATCCTCTAAAATTGTTGCACTTGTAGCTAAACTTCCTTTTTTTGTTTTCTTCAAATTAGCAATTTTAAGTTCGTTGTAGATTATTTCACCAAGCTGCTTTGTTGAAGCTATATTAAACTCTTTTTTAGCTAATGAATAAATTTCTTTTTCAATTTTCTTAATTTTATTTTCAAATTTTTTTGAAAGTTTTCCTAGATAATCTTTATTAACCTTAATCCCATTAATTTCCATGTTTGAAAGTATTTTTATCAAAGGCTTTTCGAACAACTCGTAAATCTTGTTCAGTTTTTCTTTATCTAGCCTATCTTTTAGAATTTCATAAAGTCTAAATGTTACATCTGCATCTTCTGCTGCGTACTCTGTTGCTTTCTTTAAATCTACATCTGAAAAACTGATTTTATTTTTTCCAGTTCCGACTAAATCTTTAAAAGTAATTGTTTTGTGCCCCAAATGAAGTTCTGATAAAGTATCAAGATTGTGTCTATTAAGACCCGCATCTAAAGTATAAGAAGCCAGCATAGTATCTTCTAGGGGTTCTGTGTTTATATTGTATTTTTTTAAAATGATATTGTCGAACTTTACATTTTGACCAATTTTTTTAATACTTTTATCTTCGAGAATTGTTTTGATTTTTTTTAAAACTAAATTTTTATCCAAGCATTTTTTACCACTGTGTTCTAACGGTATATAGCATGCATAATTAGGAGCATAACAAAAAGAAATTCCCACTAAATCTGCTTCTACTGGATAAAGAGAAGTTGTTTCTGTATCAACAGATATTAAAGATCTGTTCTTTAGATCAGATACCCATTTATCAAGCTGTTTTTCTTCTGTTATGGTTTCATATTTTTTTAAATTAATTGTTTTTTGTCTTGGTTTTTCTTCACCGCTGATGACTTTTTTACTACTTGATTCTCCATAAAAACTAATAGCTTGGCTCAAGAGTCTATTAAATTCCATTTCTCTTAAAAAATTATATAGTTTGTCTTTTTCGATATCTTTTATTAAAAAACTTTCAATATTTTCTTTTACAGGAACATCTTCTTTTAAGGTTACAAGTTTTCTACTGAGTAAAGCAGAATCTCTGTTGTCAATTAGTGTTTCTCTCCTTTTTTTTTGTGATATTTCTCCAGTTTTTTTTAAGAGTGTGTCTAAATTTTTATACTTCTTAATAAGTTCTGCTGCTGTTTTAATTCCAATCCCTGGAACACCAGGAATATTATCAGAAGAATCTCCTGCGAGAGACTGAACGTCAATCACTTGCTTTGGTTTTACTCCAAATTTTTCTTCTACCTCTTTCTCTCCGATAACCTTGCTTTTCATTGGATCAAAAAGCCTTATGTTCTTTGAAACTAATTGCATTAAGTCCTTATCTGAGGAAATAATTGTAACTTTTGCTCCCAAATCAATAATCTGTCGTGCATAGGTAGCTAGTAGATCATCGGCTTCATAGTTTATTTGCTCAATCGATGGCAAATTAAATGCTTTTACAGCTCTTCTTATGTATTCAAACTGTGGCACAAGATCTTCGGGAGCCTCTGATCTATTTGCTTTATAATCTTTGTAAATTTCATTTCTAAAATTTTTTCTCGCAGAGTCAAATATAACAGCAAAGTGTGTAGGCTTATTTTTGCTATCATCAGATTTGGAATCTTCGAGAAGTTTGAAAAGCATGTTACAAAAACCGATTACAGCACCGGTTGGTAATCCATCACTTTTTCTAGATAAAGGAGGCAAAGCATAGTAAGCTCTAAAAATATACCCCGACCCATCAACCAAATAAAAATGATCTGTTTTTTTTATTATACTCATATATACATATTACATTGAATTTTAATCTATTTATAAA
>MDTB01223169.1_pt1 | contig 16684 bp, 15 predicted proteins | sample 811161 | NCBI WGS metagenome assembly MDTB01 (sample SAMN05326650, study PRJNA326480) | marine metagenome | isolation source: seawater | place: Mediterranean Sea | collected 2009
GCTTTCAAGTGTGACTAATGGGGTTTCAATATCGACTGTTTGACCCTCTTTAACCAATATCTCTATCACGTCTACTTCTTCAAAGTCGCCTATATCAGGACAAAATATTTTTTTTGTATCCATGGGCCTTTCGACTCCTAGCTATAATTTGGGTTCTTTCTATCATGAGAAATTGAAAATCTCTCCATGACTTCATTAACAAGATCTAAAGATATGTTGCCAGAATCGTAGAGTGCTTTTATAGCTGTAAACACTATAAAGTTTGAATTTACTTCAAAATGTTCCCTCAAATTTCGACGTGAATCCGATCTCCCATAGCCATCAGTACCCAATGTGTAGTATTTTTGAGGGACAAACTCTCTTATTTGATCTGCATAGGTTTTCATATAGTCAGTGGCCGCAATGCAAGGACCTTTATGCTCAGCCAATTGTTCTTCTACAAAAGTTTGTTTTTTTGGGGAAGAAGGATTTAACAAGTTCCACCGAGCGGTATCTAGCCCATTTTTGCGTAATTCATTAAATGAAGTGATACTCCAAACATTGGCTACAATTCCATAGTCATTATCTAATATTTTGGCTGCTTCGATCACTTCCCTTAAAATTGTTCCACTACCCATCAATTGGACACTTGCCTCTTCTGCTTCTTGTAAAAGGTACATCCCCGCTAAAATTTCTTTCTGGATCCCTTCTGGCATACTAGGATGGCTATAATTTTCATTCATGACCGTTATATAAAAAAAGATATTTTCTTGGTTTTCAAACATTCTCTTCATACCACTTTGAATAATCACAGCTAATTCATATCCAAAGGTTGGATCATAGCTCACGCAATTTGGGATCGTAGATGCTAGAATATGACTATGTCCATCTTGGTGCTGTAATCCCTCTCCAGCGAGAGTAGTTCTTCCGGCTGTACCGCCAAGCAAAAACCCGCGTGCCTGCATATCCCCAGCAGCCCATGCCAAGTCACCAATTCTTTGGAAACCAAACATTGAGTAAAATATGTAGAATGGAATCATTGGTTTGTTATGGCATGAATATGATGTTGCTGCAGCTATCCATGAGCACATAGCTCCAGCCTCAGTAATTCCTTCTTCAAGTATTTGTCCTTTTTTATCTTCTCTGTAGTACATTAACTCATCATGGTCAACTGGTTCATAAAGTTGTCCGTCTGCTGAATATATTCCGAGTTGCCTGAACATTCCTTCCATCCCAAAAGTACGTGCCTCGTCTGGCACGATAGGCACAATACGTTTTCCAAGTTCGTCGTGCTTGACAAGAATATTTAAAATTCTAACAAAAATCATCGTAGTAGAGAGCGACCTCTCTCCCGAACCTTCTAGAATTGGTTTAAAAATGCCAATTTCAGGAATATCTAGCGAATCACTTTTTATTCTTCTTTTCGGTAAGAATCCCCCTAGGGCACGAGTACGCTCCTTGACGTACTTCATTTCTTCACTCTGTTCGTCTGGTTTATAGTAAGGGGCGTCCTCGATTTCGTCGTCTGAAATTGGTATTTTAAATTTATCTCTAAAATGTTTAAGAGAATCTAAACTCATTTTTTTTTGTTGATGGGTTATATTTTTTCCCTCGCCTGCATCACCCATTCCGTAACCTTTTACCGTTTTGCACAATATTACAGTGGGCTGCCCTTTGTGAGTGTTTGCTTGATGATAAGCTGCATATACCTTGTGAGGATCGTGACCACCACGATTTAATCTCCATATATCTTCATCACTCAAATTTGATACGAGTTTTTTCAATTCATCATGTTTGCCAAAAAAATGCTGCCTTACGAATGCACCATCATTTGCTTTGTAAGCTTGATACTCTCCATCGACAGCTTCTTCCATTCGTTCTACAAGTTTTCCTGAGCTGTCTTTAGCTAGAAGCGGATCCCAGTAGGAACCCCAAACAACTTTAATGACATTCCATCCTGCGCCTCTGAAGTCAGATTCAAGCTCCTGAATGATTTTGCCATTTCCTCTAACCGGCCCATCTAACCTTTGTAAATTGCAATTAATAACGAAGATAAGATTATCGAGTTTCTCACGAGACGCTAGCGCGGCGGCTCCGAACGCCTCCGGCTCATCCATTTCACCATCTCCCATAAAGGCCCATACCTTCCTATCGCCACAATCTTCAAGATCTCGATTCTCTAAATATTTCATGAACCTCGCCTGATAAATCGCCATTATAGGTCCTAAGCCCATCGAAACAGTAGGAAATTGCCAGAATTCGGGCATTAACCAAGGATGTGGATACGAAGATAATCCGTTGCCGTTACATTCTTGGCGGAAATTATCTAATTGTTCCTCTGATACCAGACCTAGCAAGAAAGCCCTAGCATACACACCTGGAGCTGAGTGACCCTGAAAAAAGACAAGATCTCCATTTCGCTCTCCTTCGAATCCGCGCCAAAAATGGTTATAGCCTACATCGTATAACGTTGCTGCACTGGCATAACTTGCGATGTGCCCGCCCAGTTCGCTGTTCTTGCGATTAGCCCTTACCACCATAGCTAAAGCATTCCATCTAATTATAGAGCGTATCCTGCCCTCAATGGCGGGGTCCCCACTTGTGTAAGTTTCCTTCTCTGATGGTATTGTATTTATATAAGCGGTTTCTGCTGAGTAGGGAATATTTACCCCAACTCTCCTTGCTCTATCCACCAACTGTTCAACTAAGAAATGAGCCCTCTCGTTCCCAGAATTTTCAATTACCGCATCTAACGATTCTATCCACTCTTTGGTTTCTTGTAGGTCTGTATCATTTTTGTTGTCCAAATTTAGTTTCCTTTTTTTACTTTTGGAGAGTCTTTCTCCGAGATAGCATTACTCGACGCAGGGATCATCATTTTTACACATGATTCCATTGTCGTAAATATATTTTATTAACTCATTTCCAGAAGCGAAACGAGCTTTAAATTCCTTAATGTGACTTCCTCTATCTATTTCTCTTATGTAACAAGATCCTCGAGGCTGTCCAGAATTGCAAATAAATGTAATAGGTTCACTTTTGTTAAAAAATGTAATTAATTTATATTCACTTTCATCAACTATCCAATGACTTACAAATTTTTCTGTTGCACATTGGCATGATTGAAATCTTTCTGCTAATTCAATAAATTTGGATACAGTTATTTTTGGGATATTTGATTTGACTCCATGATTAACTACATAATGATTCATAATTTCTCTTGGCAGAGTTTCTCGATTATTAGTTTTTAGATCGGTACTAGGACTAATGTTGCTTTTGCAACTAGTTAACAGAACTGCTAGAAACGTTATAAAAATAATCGCTTCTGTATTAAATTTCATTATTAGCGTCGATGTTTTTAATAAAATTAAATTTCTCTTCTTCAAAATTAATTTTTGATATCATTAAATCGAGTATCCTCTTGGTCTGTGTTTCCAATTCTGAAAATTTCTTATAGTTTGCTTCTGTATAAAAATCTATCCTATTGGCTGCAAGCAACCTTGCACAAACAGAGCGTGACTCACGATTATTTTTACTATAAACAGCAATAGCAAAACCATGATTTTTTTTTAATACAGTCATAGATGGTACATCAGTCATTCCATCGCCAATGTATAGCATGTTTCGAAATGGAATTGGGCGGTTTTCCTCTGGCATATATTCGTTAATATTCTCGAGAGTTTGTTCTAGTCCTTTATTTATCCGAAATAGAAACTGAGTTTTTGTTGTATCATTTACGACTATGGTCGGAAATTTTGCAACTTCATGGTGATCAAAATAATATTGAGAAGCATAAATTTGTTTGAAGTTTTGCTTAATAGTTATCCCTTCTAATATTTCTTTTAGACCCGCTGATACTATGTAGTGAGCAAGCTCGATCTCACCACTTGTTTTAGCTGAAACGTATTTATTCAGTCTTTGAAACCACGTGGTAACTCCGGCAAAATATTTAATTTGCTGGGCCGACTCACGTAAGGCCTTTCTGCTTAAATGTTTTTTATTAGTTTCTATTTTCTCAACTAGAAGCCTCATATAAGTAAGGATAGGATCACCTTGAGTATTCAGGGTTTCGGTTTCAACCTCATCCCAAAAAGTTTTAGGCTCAATGCCTAATTCAGGTAACACAGTATATTCCTGCATAGGTTGAGGAGTAAGTGTTCCGTCAAAGTCATAAACAATAGCGATTTTTTTTTGCAAGAAAACTTTTTTTGTTGTACCCGGTGATTTTCTCACTATCGTAGCTCTAGAAGTTGTTTAATGATTTGGTTTCTTTCGTCGGATGAGGAGGCCAAATAATCCCATTTTATTTCTCCGTGTGGGTTTGTTGAATTCGGTACAAATACCGTAGTCATACCTGCTCGTTTAGCGCCTTCAATTCCGATAACTGAATCTTCTATTACAATACATTCGTGTGCACTACATTGCATGCTATTAGCCGCTTTTAGAAAAATTTCCGGAGAGGGTTTTCCATTTTTCACCATGTCTCCTCCTATTATTCGAGTTTTCGGTATACTGATACTAGCAATTTTCAGCGAATTAACAGCTTTATCATGAGGAGTTGATGTTGCTACACTTACTTTGATGTTGTTTATAAATAGTATATTTAATAATCCCTTTATTCCTGGAATTGTGTTTATTCCAAAATTACGAATATGATTCTCCCATCTTTCAACGAACTGGGTTTTAAAATTCTCAAGCGGAAAATCAGCTCCAAATTTTTTTAAAATAGCAATCTCTATTTGCTCAGCTGGCATCCCTTTCCATTCAAAATAGGTTTTTTTAGTTAGTTTAATACCAAGCTCCGCGAATACTCCAATAGCAATATTTTCAAAAATTCTTTCACTGTCAATTAAGGTGCCATCCATATCGAAAATTATCGCTTTTTTTTTACTCATAATTGTCACTTAATTAACATGGCTAAAAGTTTCTCTGGCGATGATTGACAATATAGGTGATTTTTAGGATCGTTTCGAATAAAACTAAATTTTTTAAGATGAGTTAGCAAGTCAAGAAAGGGGTCAAAAAAGTTTTCAACATTTAAAAGCCCAATGGGCTTCTTACATAAATTAAGTTGATTCATAGCAAGTATTTCAAAAAGCTCATCGAATGTTCCAATTCCACCGGGCATTATGATAAAAAAATCGGACTGACCCACCATTATTTTTTTTCTTTCTCCTAAATTTTCTACAAAGATGTGGTTGACAGAGTCTTCATTTTTTAAAATGTGCTTTAAAAAATGTGGTATTACACCCTTAATATTATTGCTTGTTTGTAGGTATGAGGATGCTAGGGTTCCCATTAGGCCTTCATAACCACCTCCATAAACTAATTCTATGTTCGAATTAGCTAAGAGAATCCCTAATTTTCTTGCTGACTCGTGAAATGCATCTATGGAACCGAGGCTGGAACCGCAAAATACACAAGCTGTTAGCCTACTTGTTTTATCCATTTAGTAAGCTAGCCACATTGTTAATGTTGATCTTACGGCCCATTTATTTAAGGTCTTTTTAAGATTTATAAATTTTCCAGTGCCACATGAGGGACCACAGTGATGCTCCAACAAGAGCACCGCTTGATCTTTAGTATCATTGTAGCCAATTCTAGAGATTGCAATGAATCCATCATAGTCTTCATACAGATTATTGAACTGCTCCCAGTTTTCTTTTGCTGTAGCTCCTGCGAACAATGTGTCTATGTCGTATGCCGACATAAAGTCAATATCTAGTTCTGAGAAAATTTTGAATTTGACGCTGGTGCTTTCTTTATTTCTTAAGCTCCATTCTTCGAAGCATTTAGCGGAAATACCTGTTTCCTTGGAAAGATTGTCAGCTAAATTTTCATCATTGTTTGAAAAAGTATCAATCAATGAGTCTTCCAGTATTAGAATTTTTTTTGCTTGTGATGGAATTCCGTGTTCTAGAGCTGCGGTATAAATTCGTATGTCCTCGTCATTTTGTCTTGAAAATTCGCTCTGGGCATTTGCAGTTATAAAAGCACCTGCAATAACGACGATAGTGTTATACAGCAGCATTGTTTTTATTAGGTTATTTTTTTTCATTTGATACTTGAGATTAGAATTTCCTGGCTATTTAAAAAATAAATTATTTAACTCGTTTAAACTCGTGCTTTCCCTTAATTTATCAAGCGCGGAATAAATTAGCTCCCCTTGATTTGGTTCGATTATATTTTTAATATTATCGAAGTACTTCTTCATTACGAAACCTTTCTCGATTGGATTTTTTTCAGAGCCTCGATTATATCTAATTTTTTTCTCTAATTTGTCACCGTTTTTTTTATGAATGACTAGCCAACCGGAAAAATAGTTTGGATATTCGCTGTTAACTGTTTCCTCGTAAGTGGTTTTTTTTGAAATTTCTAATACCGTAATATCTTCAAGAGCCTTTGGTTCAAGTTGCTCTAATGAAAATTTTCCATTTACTAGTATTGAGGCAACAATGTACGGCACACTAAATTGAGCCTCGTAATGATTTTTAGGGTGTTGTTTCCTTTCCAAGGGTTCACATACCGAGCTGACTTGGTCGGGATGTATATAAGCTACTATTTTTTCTATATCATCTAACTTAAAGTTTTCTTGATCGTGAAGCTCTAGCGCACAGTCCGCGAATGCATGATTAAAATGACATGCTGGGTATGGCTTTATTGCATTCTCTAGAATTCTCCATTTTAGCCCTAAGTCATCAAATATTGCATGTGGATTGTCAATATTATCGCCAAACACTATTTTGAAAAGTCCGAACCGTCCTTCAAAAGCGAGCTTAGGGCCGATAAATCCATTTTCGGCAAAACTTGAAGCAAAAATTGCGGACTGACCTGCCCACCCTGGGTGTAAGCGTTTGTTCCATGCGCCTTCGTCGATAAATTGCATGTTTCCTGAAGACATGCTGAGTGCAATGCCAAGAGCATTCTCTATTTTTTTAGCATTATGTCCTTTTAAATAACACGCACTAACCGTACAACCGAAGATTCCGATAATCCCGGTTGGATGATAACCCCTTGATTGAAGGACACCCTTAGCTAGCAGTCCCAGTCGCGTAGCTACCTCATAGCCGAGAATATATGCATTGAGGGTATCACGACCACTTTTGTTCATAGAAACGCCGAGGGCATAACACGTTGGCCACAGACTCGCCGTGCAATGGGTAACCGAGCCGATATGCGTGTCGTCAAAATCTAGGCCATGGATTAAGGCAGAGTTTGCGACGACTGAGTCTCTCACGGATAGTCTTAGTTTATGTCCGAAAATCGAGACATCACCTTTTTCGGAAAGTTGAAGGAGAGTATTCATGATTGATTTTGTGAAATCATAATTTTTGGCGGCCATTCCGACACCGGTACCGTCAATTATTCCTTCGGTAGCTTTGTCATATACTGAATTTGGTATCCCTAATTCCTTGAAATTATGGCAGAAAGCGGCTATTTTTTTTGATAAATACATAGTTTAATTTTACGACAATTGGATTTTATAGCAACTATCGGGTTTACAAAAAATATGTGTTTGAAAAGTAGATTGAATACAAAAACTTTTACATTATTTGTTTTGTGCATACTCAGTGCACCTTCCTCTTCTGGTCTCGAATCACATTCTATTTCATATCTAGTTAATCTGATGGAAGAGTCTTTAGCTGAGAACAAGAATTTACCTAAGGTTAGCCTATTATCTGACTCCTTATCCTTAGAGGATGCTTATTTGATTCAAAGGAAATTTGTTGCTCGGCAAGGTGCTGGAAAGATATCAGGTTATAAAGGAGCATTTTTTGACCTCAGTTCTAGAAAAAAGTTTAACTTTGCAGAACCTATTTCCGGAATCTTAAAGTCCGGTTGTGTTTTCACTGATGGGGAAGTAATTAAACTTGAAAATTATCCAGGGTTGAGATTAGAACTCGAGCTTGGCTTCAGATTAAAGCAAGGAATTCAACTATCATCAAAAAATATTAATGACCTGAGTACCGAGTGGTTTGAACTTGTCCCCGTAGTTGAGATGCCTCAGATTCTATTTAGTTCTATTAAAGACATTAAAGCAGTTGATCTAATAGCCGGTAACGTCGCAGCTTCTTGTTGGCTTGAAGGGGCACCTCTCTTTGTATCTGATTTTACTGAACTCGACCAGATGGAAGTAAAAATGTTTGTCAATGAAAAAATGATTGAACAGGTTTATGGCGACTATGTTGGTGGACAAAAAGACGCACTAACCTGGCTAATTAAGCATCTTTTATCCCGAAAAGTTAGATTGAAAAAAGGCGATCTTTTAATTACGGGTAAGCTAGGAAAAATTCATAATCCTTATCTAGGACATTATTCAGTTGAATATGGCTCGCTTTCAGAATTAACTTTCTTGGTAGTCGAATAAAATTAATACAACCCTTTTTTTTGGACTATCACTGCAGCTATTTCTTCAATAGAAATCGTAGATGTGTCTAAAAAATTTAACTTTTCATTTTCAAAAATCTTTTCAGCCTGTTCAATTTCTTTTTTGCAAGTCTCTATCGTTGAGTATGCCCCGTGTGGTCTTCTTTCTTTTCGAATACGACTCAGTTGTTCTGGTTCTATTGTTAGTCCGAAGAGTTTTGCGCGGCTATTCTTTAATACTTCAGGAATTCCATCTCTGACGAAATCATCGCTAGTTAATGGATAATTGGCAGCTTTTAAAGAATAGTGCATTGCTAAATATAGGCATGTTGGAGTTTTGCCGCATCGAGAGACGCCTACTAAAACAACATCAGCTTCATGAAAATTATTTGGGCTCAGCCCATCGTCATGATTCAAGGTGAAATTCAGGGCATTTAATCTTGATTCGTATGCATAAGTGTCCTGTATACCGTGCATTCGGCCCGCCGTTCGAGATGATTTACAATCGAGTGCGTTTTCTAATGGGGCAATAAAGGTGCCAAAAAAATCAAAAATAAATGGAGAACACTTAGATATTATTGTTAGTATTTCTGGCTCGGTTATCGTGCTGAAGATTATAGGCGGTACTGTTGTTTCTTGAATATTACTTTTAATTTTTTCAACAGCTCTGGCCGCTGAGGGTTTATCTGACACAAAAGGTATGAATGTTCTGTCAAAATTTATCTTGGGAAATTGCGTTAACAGGCTATTACCAAGTGTCTCGGCAGTTATTCCGGTTCTGTCAGAGATAAAAAAGACCTGTCTTTTTTGTTTAATCATTTAATAAATATTTAAATCGTTATCTGATTTTGCTTTTTTTGATTATACTATGGTGACAAATAAAAAAATATCATAAGATTGGTTGAACATGAAGAATGAATTTATATGCAGACTGGATAAGGTTAGTCTATCCGACATTGGTTTAGTTGGTGGGAAAAACGCTTCAATTGGTGAAATGATTCAAAATCTCTCAGCTGCGAATGTTCTTGTTCCAGGAGGGTTTGCTGTTACTTCTACAGCCTTTGATCTTTTTTTAAGAGAGAATAGGCTCGAGCATACAATTTATGAAAGAATCGAAAAACTAGATGTAGATGATGTTGAGCAATTGAAAGATTGTGGTAGTTTCATAAGAGGTCTGATTCTTAATAGTCCTGTCCCTGACATATTGGGAGATGCGATTGATCAAGCCTACAATCAAATGTCGGAACAAATTAGCGGAGAGTTTTCGGTTGCAGTAAGATCGTCTGCAACGGCAGAAGATTTACCTGACGCTTCGTTTGCTGGTCAACAGGAAACCTACTTAAATGTCGTGGGCCTAAGCAGCATCAAAGATAGAATAAAAGATGTTTTTTCTTCCTTGTATAACGATAGGGCAATTTCATACCGATCTCATCAAGGCTTCGATAGTCGAGACGTTTCTATTTCTGTTGGAGTTCAACAAATGGTAAGGAGTGATCTTGCAGCTAGTGGAGTTATGTTCACACTTGATACAGAATCTGGTTATAGAGATGTAGTTTTCATTACTTCAAGTTATGGGCTTGGGGAACAAGTCGTACAGGGAGCAGTTAACCCAGATGAATTTTATGTCTGTAAAAAAGCGCTAAAGCGGGGTGACAAATCTACTATAATGAAATCTGTTGGCACAAAAGAAACTCACATGGTCTTTTCAGATGTAAATAAGAATGATTCAGATACAGAGGTATCGGTTTTAGATGTTCCTTTGGATAAAAGAGGGGTTTTTAGCATTGCGGAAAAAGATGTGGAAGAATTAGCTAAGCTGGCGATTTCAATCGAAAATCATTACGGCCGACCTATGGATATAGAATGGGCAAAAGACGGAAATGATGGCAAACTCTATATAGTACAAGCCCGGCCAGAGACAGTTCAGAGCAACCAGAAAAGCCTAAGCTTGGAAAACTACGTTTTAGAGGAATCCGGTGAATTGATCGCAGAAGGAAGAAGCATAGGAAGTAAAATAGGTGTTGGCAAGGCCTTAATTATCCCCTCAGCCGATGATATGGACATCTTGAAAGAGGGGGACATCTTGGTCACTGATATGACAGATCCTGATTGGGAGCCCGTCATGAAAAGAGCAGCGGCTATTGTAACTAATAGGGGAGGCCGTACATGCCATGCTGCGATTATAGCAAGAGAGCTTGGAGTTCCCGCAATTGTTGGTTGTGGCGACGCTACGACTAAAATAGTGTCTGGAACTGAGGTAACGGTAGATTGTTCTCAGGGAGATACAGGGAGGGTTTTAAAAGGACTACTTAAATACACTAAATCAAACACAGAATTAGCAGAGATGCCGGAGATTAAAACTAAGTTGATGTTGAACGTCGGTAATCCTGAGAGAGCTTTCTCTTTCGCTCGACTGCCTAATGATGGAGTCGGTCTAGCAAGATTAGAATTCATAATCAATCAATTCATAGGAATACATCCGAAAGCATTGCTTAATTTTGATCAATTAGATGGCAACTTGAAAACTACTATCGCTCAGAAGATTAAAGCTTACAGGGATCCCAAGGAGTATTTTATAAAAAGGCTTGCTGAAGGGGTTTCTACTATTGCGGCCGCTTTCGATCCAAAACCGGTAATCGTTAGGCTATCTGATTTCAAATCGAACGAATATTCTAACCTGCTGGGTGGTTCGATGTATGAACCTCGTGAGGAGAATCCGATGATCGGATTTAGAGGCGCCTCTCGTTATATCTCAAATAGTTTTCGACCCTGTTTTGATATGGAATGTGAGGCGATAAAGTATGTGAGGGGAGAAATGGGATTAAAAAATCTTGAGATTATGGTCCCGTTTGTTAGAACTGTAAATGAGGCAGCTGAAGTTATTCAATTGCTAAAAGCAAATGGTTTGGAAAGGGGAGTTGATGGACTCAAAATAATCATGATGTGTGAGTTACCCTCGAATGCTATTCTTGCTGAGCAATTTTTGAAATATTTTGATGGTTTCTCCATTGGGTCAAATGATATGACCCAGCTTGCGCTTGGTTTAGATCGTGATTCTGAACTAATATCTCACCTGTTTGATGAAAGAGATGAGGCTGTAAAAGTGCTTATGGAAAGGTCAATTGAGGCGTGCATAAAAGAAAAAAAATACGTTGGGATATGTGGCCAAGCTCCTTCGGATCACCCTGATCTCGCGGCTTGGTTGCTTAATAAAAATATATCGAGTATTTCACTTAACCCCGATACCGTAATACCGACTTGGCTAGAACTGGCAAAGTACTAACAATAAGTTTAATCCGCACTATCAATAATCATGGAAAAATCAATTGCCCTTACGTTTTTTGTAAGGGCGCCGATAGAAATATAATCAATTTCAAGTTTTATTAATCTGGGAATATCTTCAGCGCTTATATTTCCCGAAATTTCGATTTTTGTTCTTTTATCGATTAGTTTAACTGCAAGGGAAATCTCATCTATTGAAAAGTTGTCAAGAAGAATAATATCGGCTTTAGACTCAATAGCCTGGTGTAATTCATCTAAATCCTCTACTTCAATTTCTAGTATTTTTTTCGGAAAGCGTTTTCTCAATTCAGCTAGGGTTTTCTCTATACTTCCCTTAGCAGCTATGTGATTTTCTTTGATAAGTATTTCATCGAATAGACCAAGCCGATGATTTTTTCCTCCTCCGCACTTCACTGCATATTTTTGGGCTAGACGCAAACCCGGTATTGTTTTACGAGTGTCTAAAATATTTATCCGACTGCCTGATAGCAATTCAACCAGTTTCGAGGTGCTCGTTGCTGTGCCAGAAAAAGTCTGGATGAAATTTAAAGCCGTTCGTTCACCGGCTAAAATAGCCCAGACAGGCCCGCTAATGTCGCATATTAAACTTCCAGGTTGTATTTTTTTACCATCTGTAACAATCCAGTTGATTTGAATTTCCTTGCAAAGTAATTTAAACACTTTTTCGAACCATAATTTACCACAGAAAATAGCATCTTCTCTTCCGATTACTTTAGCGGTGCCAGTTTTCTCTCGTTCGATTATTGAACCAGTTAAATCAATAGATTCAAATTTCTTGTTGTCGGTTAGAAACATCGGGAAGGTTGGGCCCAGATCTTCGGTTAATGCTTCCCTTACATTGCGTAGAACTTCATTTTCAAATTCGTGGTTTTTGGCTGCAGGTGATTTGTTATTCATCTATTTTTTGATTGAATTGTTGAAGACGACTGGACTCAGAAGAATTATCGCAATCAGGTTTGGAGCTGCCATTAAACCATTGAAAATATCCGCGACGCTCCAAATTAGGTTAAATTGGACAGTTGAGCCAATAAAGACTGCGGTTACCCAAAGCACCCTAAACATAATTATGCTGTTCTCTCCAAATAAAAACTCTGTGCATTTTTCGCCATAGTAGCTCCAGCCTAGAATTGTAGTAAATGCAAAAACTACTATCGCTATTGTAAGTACAATTTCGCCTGCATGACCGAAATGGTATGAGAAAGCCGCTGTAGAAATTAACGCTCCATTTTCGAGAGAGAAATCCAGTCCAGCTAGAAGCAAGACTAACGCGGTTAAGGTACAGATAATAATCGTATCGATAAACGTCCCAATCATGGCGATCGAGCCTTGTTTTACTGGGTCGTTGGCATTTGAGGCGCCATGGGCGATTGCAGCACTACCTAGTCCTGCTTCATTGGAAAATATTCCTCTAGCGAAGCCCCATTTGATCGCTAGCCACATGCCTGCGCCAGAACCAGATTTAAAATTGAAAGCTTCTGTAAAAATTAGTCTGAATATTTCATGTATTGAATCAATATTTTTTAAAATAACGAATATACAAAGCAGAACGTACACGATTACCATCAACGGAACTAACCTAGAAGCAATAAATCCAATCCTTTTAACTCCCCCCAGGATGACAAGCCCTACTGCAATACTAATTATGAAGCCGGAAATGTTTTTCTCGACTGTAAACACTTCAAAAACCGTTGATGCTATAGCATTGGCTTGTACTGTGTTTCCGATTCCAAAGGACGCAACCATTCCGAAAAAAGCAAAAAGATATGCTAACCAATGCCAACTTTTCCCTAGACCATTTTTGATGTAATACATAGGCCCGCCAACTTTTGCCCCTCTTCGATTTTTTTCGCTATACATTATTGCCAGAAATGCTTCACAGTATTTTGTTGACATCCCTAATATCGCAATTATCCACATCCAGAAAACTGCTCCAGGGCCGCCTAGGGCTATCGCAGCAGCAACTCCAATGATATTTCCTGTTCCGACTGTTGCGGCTTGTGCTGTCATCAAAGCTTGGAAGGGGCTTATGCTATTTTTTTCAGGTATATTTTTTTCTACTATAAGGATGAACGCATTTTTCAAGTTAAAAATGGTGAAACCTCTTAGGCCTATGGTGAGATAAAGTCCAGTTATGCCAAGAAGCGGTATTAAAAAAAATTCGCTCCAAATGAAGTTGCTAAGGGTTACGATGTTCAAGTTTTAACCTTTCAAATAATTAATTATGATAATTCCCTGTTGTTTTATTACCCCATCCAGTTACAATTGTAGGGGATAGTAATCATAAACCGCAATATTAATAATATTTTCTGGCTGACAGTCGTTTAAAACTATAGTAAACAGGATAAAACTTGATGGAGCTAGATTTAATTAATTCGCCGATTGTAGAAGATTTTAAGCGCGGAATGTTGCAAGGACGAAAGTCAATACCGCCTAAATATTTCTATGATGACGTTGGTTCAAGATTGTTTGATCAAATATGTGATCTTCCGGAATATTACCCAACTCGTGTCGAATCCGGTTTACTTAAAAATATTTCGGCTGAATTAATTAATTTCGTAAAACCTGATTGTATTACAGAATTGGGTAGTGGATCATCTAGGAAGACCAGGCACCTATTTGATGCTTGTCAAAAGCTTAACTATGGCTTGTTGTATGAGCCAGTCGACGTTTGTCAGGAGATGCTTAATTGGTCGTCAAGTAATCTTGAAAAAAAATATGATTGGTTGTCAGTCAACCCAATTGTTGCTGATTACAACGAGGAGATCAAATGGAAGGTAAACGATAGCAGACGAAGGTTGTTTGTTTTTCTAGGAGGCACTATTGGAAACTTTGACGCAGCTTTGGCTCTGCAGTTCTTGAAAAAGTTGAAAAATGAAATGGGGTCGGATGACTATCTTCTTATTGGCGCAGATAGAGTCAAACGTCCGGATTTATTACATGCCGCATATAATGATAGAGCGGGATATACCGCCAAATTTAACCTGAATGTTTTATCTGTTTTCAATAAGAAACTTAAAACCAAGTTTTTAAAAGAGAACTTCCATCATTATGCTTTTTATAATCCGATTGAGTCGCAGATTGAAATGCATCTAGTAAGCTCCAGTGAGCAATATGTGGAAGTTTCAGCACTCAATGAAAAATTATATTTTCACCAGGGCGAATCGATTTTAACTGAAATTAGCAGAAAATTTACAAAAAAAAGTTTTGAAAAACTTTTGAAAGAAGCAGGATTTCAGGTTGAGAGGCACTTCGAAAGTGATCAATTGAAATTTTCGCTCATATTAGCCCACCCCTCAAGCTAATGAAAAATAACTTTAAGTTTGGTTGGCTTGCAAATTTGAATAGAATATTTACAGAAAATTTTGACCTGCGTCCGCCAAACATAGATGTCAACCTAATTGTTATCCATTGTATTAGTCTCCCCCCCGGTCAGTATGGCGGTAACTTTGTCTCTCAATTTTTTACTAATCGCCTAGAATTTGAAGCAGATAACTATTTCGACGGCTTGAGGGAGACCAAAGTCTCTCCCCACATTTATATCGATCGATTGGGGGAAGCGACTCAATTTGTGAGTCTTAATAATCGTGCTTGGCATGCTGGCGAATCTTTATGGAATGGTTGTCGGGATTGCAATAATTTTTCGATTGGAATTGAACTTGAGGGAACTGACGATACGCCTTTTGAAGACGCTCAATATGATTGTCTGTCTCAAGTCATCACAAAAATAAAGGCCAGCAAAATGAGGGGGGATAAAAATTTAGAAGTTGTAGCCCACTCAGATGTTGCCCCACTTCGAAAAACAGACCCTGGCTCTTATTTTTCGTGGGATAGGGTATGCTGATTTTTGCTTATTTTTGTAAGAATTTTAGGAGCTACTATTTATTAAAGTGTGTGCGGTGATAAGTTGCTCTCTATTTTCCTCGATAATTAAAATGGAGCAACATCCATCCCAGTCACCCAATACAATTCTTGTTAATTTTTGGTTGCGATCACTGAAGTTGTGAATTCCGGCATGATGAGTGTGTCCGTGAATTAAACATGTTGCTTTGTATTCCGACATGAGGTCTAAAACAGCCTGTCGGTCGACATCCATTATATCCATCTCTTTTTTATTTACTGATTTTCTAGTCCGCTTTTTGGTCTGAGAGACCAACGTACTTCTCAATTTAAGAGGCAGCGACAAGAATAACCATTTGACAAAAAAATTACGTACGATTTTTCTGAATATTTGGTAGGAAACATCTTTAGTGCAAAGCAAGTCTCCATGGGTTAATAAGTATTTATTGTCATTAATGGTTAACGGACACAATTCGGGAAGAATCTGCACCCCGGTTTGTATTGAGAACTCATTGCTAATTAGAAAATCTCGATTACCCGTTATTAAAAAAATTTTTGCACCGGCTTCTACGGCATTTTTTAAGGCCAGAAGCACATCTTTTTGCGGGTATTTAAGATCATCACCTCCAGCCCAGAAGTCAAAAATATCCCCTAATAAATATATAGCCCCTTGTTTCTTTGCCAAAAGTTTTACAGTGGCTATAAAAAGTTCCACTTTTTCCTTACTATTATCGGATAAATGAGTATCTGATATAAAAGCGTACAAATTTGCTCCTGAGCCCGCAATGGGGTCTGTTTAACTTGTCGATTTAATTAATTTGAAAATTTTTATTTGAACATGGCCATAAGACTGATATCATCGCGAGTCTGAGAAATTAAGTCAAGATTCGGGGCATGGCGCAGTTTGGTAGCGCACCTGCTTTGGGAGCAGGGGGTCGGGGGTTCAAATCCCTCTGCCCCGATCATTTAAAAGTTTTAATTGTTGCGAGTTGGAGGCACTGTTATAAAATAAAGGAAAATGATTTGTTAGCGCCTGTAGCTCATCTGGATAGAGCATCTGCCTTCTAAGCAGAGGGTAGCAGGTTCGAATCCTGCCAGGCGCGCCATAAAAATCCAAGTTAATGGTGGGCGTAGCTCAGTTGGTAGAGCGCAGGTTTGTGGCACCTGAGGCCGTGGGTTCAATCCCCATCGTCCACCC
>MDTB01027842.1_pt1 | contig 16678 bp, 14 predicted proteins | sample 811161 | NCBI WGS metagenome assembly MDTB01 (sample SAMN05326650, study PRJNA326480) | marine metagenome | isolation source: seawater | place: Mediterranean Sea | collected 2009
ATGGTGATAGGCGTTATCCGATCTGGCTTTACCTATGTCAAACTTGACGGCTCCTATCAACTGATGGCTATGGGCGGGATCATCATTGCAGCGGTAGTCCTGGACCAATGGCGCCAGAAAAGGGCTGCAGCAAAATAATTTAGAAGGGGCTTAACATGAGCGATCTTGAACCAGGCAGAACAGAGGACATTATACTTGAAACCCGGGGTTTAACTAAGCATTATGGTGGTGTTCACGCACTGGAAGACGCTAATTTTGTCCTTCGGAAAGGTGAGCACATTGCTATCGTTGGCGACAATGGCGCGGGCAAGTCAACATTCGTACGACAAATCACTGGCGTTGAACAACGGACCCGCGGTGATATTATATTTGACGGTGGCAGTGTCAATTTCGCAGGACCGTTAGAGGCACGTGAAGCTGGCATTGAAACTGTCTTTCAGACGCTTGCATTGGCTGATGACTTAGACGTACCTGATAATATTTTTCTGGGGCGGGAAATGACAAAATGGAACTGGCTTGGGCCCTTTCGCCTCCTTGACTACAAAGCCATGCGTGAGGCAACTATAGAAGGGCTAAATAAGACCGCTGTGAAAATACCCAACATTCGAAATACAATTAAGAATATGTCTGGCGGGCAGCGCCAGTGTGTTGCAATTGCTCGAACGGCCTCATTCTTCTCGAAGTTGACAATTATGGACGAACCAACGGCTGCTCTTGGCGTGCAGGAAACTGCTCAAGTGGAAACTATAATCAAAGCTCTAAAAGAAGCAGGTGAACCGCTTATACTGATTAGTCACAATATGCGACAAGTCTTCGATTTAGTCGATCGTATCATTGTGTTCCGGCGGGGCCGGATTTGCGCCAATCTAAATCATCAAGATACAGATCCACAGGACGTTGTGGCCTATATCACTGGTGCCAAAACTGGCAAGGAGTATGAGGCAACGGCTTTATGAGCGCAGCGGTGTACAAAAACACAAAGTCTATTATAACAGGCGGCATTCAAGGTCTGGGCTTCTCGATTGCTGAAAGTTTGATTGTAAAGTGGTGTCAGCACATTATTCTGGAAGCGCGGGACTCGGAAAAAGGTCAATACGCTGCTAAGGCACTCACAAATCAAGGTGCCTCTGTCCATTTCCATAAAACGGATTTGTCAGATACTCAAAGCGTTATGTCTATGGTTGACTTTGCGGAAGATAAGATGGGTGGAGTAAATGCTTTGGTCAACGCAGGCGCAATTACTGATCGCGGGTCTATCCTCAACACCACAGAGGAAGAGTGGGACAGGATCACAGCAACCAACGCCCGAGGACCATTTTTTGCGATACAAAGCGTTGTGAAGCGCGCGGTAAAAGCAGGATCTAGGGCAATTATCGTAAACATATTAACGACGTCGTCTCATTGTGGTCAGACTTTTTTGGCCGGTTATTTTGCATCGAAAGCAACGCTTAGCAACATGACCAAGAATGCAGCCCATGCCTTGCGCAGCTATAAAATTCGAGTGGGTGGGATAAACATCGGCTGGATGGATACCCCAGGCGAAGATAAGATCCAAAGAAAATGGCATGGTGCAACAGATGGCTGGCCTGAAAAGGCAAAGATATCGCAACCTTTTGGTCAGCTTATCAAAGCAGAAGAAGTTGCCTGCCTTGTAAGTTATCTTTTAAGCTACCAGTCGGGTGTGATAACTGGATCTATTATCGACTTTGATCAAAATATCGCTGGTTCATTTCCAGAATAGGAAAATTATGGAACTAAAATTTGCAATATTGGGTGCGGGTCGGATCGGGATTGTCCATGCCCAAGCAATACGTACAATCTCGGGTGCCAAACTTGTTGCAATGGCAGAAACTTCTGAAAAAGCCGCTAAATCAGCGCAACTGGCATTTGGATGTGACTTGCGTAGCATTGAGCAGATTGCCGAATCACCTGATATCGATGCTGTAATCATATGCACACCAACGGATACGCATGCTGATCTGATCGAAAAATTTGCAATGGCGGGTAAGGCGATTTTCTGCGAAAAACCCATTGATTTGGATGTTGCAAGAGTTCGCGAGTGCCTCGCCGTTGTCCATAAATGTAAAACAAAATTTATGGTAGGTTTTAATCGACGGTTTGATCCAGACTTCATGGCTTTAAAATCAGCTATTGATGACGGTCATATTGGCGATATTGAGATGATTGCAATCACCTCTCGTGATCCAGGTGCTCCGCCTTATGAATATATCAGTCGCTCCGGTGGTATTTTTCGTGACATGACAATCCATGATTTTGACATGGCGAGGTGGCTTTTGGGAGAAGAGGTCGACAGCGTTCAAGCCGTTGCCTCAGTGCTGACAGATCCCAAAATTGGCGAACTGAATGATTATGACAGTGTTAACGTCATACTTTGCACTGCATCTGGACGGCAATGCACTATTTCTAACTCACGCCGGGCCACCTACGGATACGACCAGCGCATCGAAGTGCATGGATCACAAGGTATGGTGCAAGCAAAAAATACCAAAAATTCCAACATCGAAATTGCTGGTTCGACAGGTTTTAAATCACCACCATTGCTAGATTTTTTCATGACACGGTATCAAGCTGCTTATGCAAATGAGATTGCCGCATTTGTCAAAGCTATCGCCCAGAACTCAGAACCACCAACATCAGGAAACGATGGATTGAAAGCACTACTTTTGGCAGACTCTGCAGCCCTTTCTGTGCAAACTGGAAAATCGATAAAGCTTGCGTGAGGTAAAAATGTCCTTAAAAAACCGCACCCCTAATAAGGGATATTTTACAGAGGAAAGCTGTCCAAAGGATGTATTTCTCACTTTAATTTCTGAGAGCTTAGACGTTCGAGACCTGAGATTTTCTGAGCAAGTCGAAGATAGCATTCCGATTTATTCTGCGGCCAAAGTTGGAGAAGTCTTGAGTTCAAATGCGCGCCAAGAATTGCTAGCCGAATGGGCGTATGTGCTTGGCGAGCGGTCGGGCATTGTTTTGCTCAAGCAGGCGATTAGTGATCTTTCTGTTATTGATGAGGTAACAGATGTGTTTAACAAAGTCATTATAGAAGAGCGCCAAAGCGCTTCTGGAGGTGATCATTTTGGAGAACGCGGCGCAAATGACCGAATCTGGAATTCGTTGCAAAAACTATGCTTGAGCCATCCGTCCTTGTTTGCATGTTATTTTTCCAGTCAATCTATTGCGGCAATTTGTGAGGCCTGGCTTGGCCCATGGTCTCAAATGACAAGCCAAGTCAATCTTGTTCGTCCAGGAGGTAAGCCACAGACCTGTCACAGGGATTACCATCTTGGTTTTATGAGTTCAGATCAGGCCAAAAGTTTTCCTAAGCATGCGCATCTTTGTTCTGGTGTTTTAACCCTTCAAGGTGCAATTGCCCACTGTGATATGTCCATTGAGAGTGGACCGACCAAGCTTTTGCCAAACTCGCAACGTTTTGCACCTGGATATATTGCCGCACAGATGCCAGAATTCCGCGAAATTTTTGAAGAAAACTATGTTCAGTTGCCACTCGAAAAAGGTGACGCAATCTTTTTTAGTCCAGCGCTTTTTCATGCTGCTGGTGAAAACCGATCAAAGGATGTTGATCGCATGGTAAATCTATTACAGGTATCTTCCCCTATGGGTCGTTCGCTTGAGTGTATTGACCGCCGCTCCATGGTCAGCGCTTTATTTCCAGTTCTGAAATCGTTGAGTCTTTCTGACGGTCAACTTGATGCAGTGATTGCAGCGTCCGCGGAAGCATATCCTTTTCCTACAAATCTTGACACGGATCCTCCGATTGGTGGGCTTGCCTCAGAAAGTCAAGCACAGCTGTTGGCGCGAGCGGTTGCGGAAAATATGAGTACCAAAGATTTTGAAATAGCTTTAGAAAAAAACTACTGTAGGCGTTTACCACAAAAACACATGATAGATCGATAAGGCAGGCGCTTCCATGGGGGCTTAGTTCAAAATGACAAGCAAATATTCTTTGCATAATGCAAGAAAAAGCGACTGGCAAAATGAAGGTCTCGCATCACCTAGGTGGTTCAAGCCAAAAGTAGATCGTGATGAAATTCGAATTCTAATGCAGAAATCAGACCAGATTGCTCTTAGAGATACAATCATCTGGCTTGGTGGGCTAGCCCTCAGCGGGTATTTAGGCGTTTTACTTTGGCCCTCGTGGTGGTCTCTGCCAATTTGGATGTGTTACGGCGTACTTTACGGATCTGCTTCGGACTCACGCTGGCATGAATGCGGTCACAGGACGGCCTTTAAAACAGAATGGATGAACAATGCTGTCTATCAAATTGCTAGTTTCATGTTAATCCGAAATCCAGTTGTCTGGAAAGCAAGCCATGTGAGACATCATACGGATACGATTATAGTTGGACGCGATCCTGAAATAGTAGCTATGCGCCCACCAGATCTTTTACGTATTTTCTTAAATTTATTTGGGCTTATTGATACCTATATTCTATTGAAACGGATGGGACTTCATATCGTAGGGCGTCTCCACCCAGATGAGTTAACATACGTGCGCAAAGAATATCGACCGCGCGTCTTTTTCATAGCCCGAATTTGGTTAGGCATTTATACCTTCACAACAGTTATAGCACTATGGTCAAGCTCAATTTTACCTTTTTTTCTGATCGGATTTCCACGCTTATATGGCGCTTGGCACCACGTTATGACTGGTCTGCTGCAACATCTTGGACTGGCGGAAAATGTCACAGACCACAGGTTGAATACGCGCACAGTGCTTATGAACCCGATTAGTCGATTTATCTACCTAAATATGAATTATCATTTGGAGCATCATCTTTTCACAATGGTGCCTTATTATAATTTGCCAAAACTACATAGTCTCATAGAAAAAGAAGTGCCAGTGCCGGACAAATCGATCTTTGCCGCATTTAAGCGGCTTTTACCTGTACTAATAAAGCAGCTCCGCTATCAGAATGCCGTCATTATTCCCAAACTACCAAAAGGAGCGACCCCATATGGTCCTGAGGTTGAAAAACTCAAACCACATGCGATCTAATCCAAGCTAAGTACGGAACATCGGGGGACGAGCCTCCGTCCAAGCTCCATTGTTTTTGGCAGAGTAAACAGCTGCATAGACTGCGGCCATTGAACGAACTCCATCCTCTGCCAATGGCAAGGCGTCTCTTGGTTTCCCTCGAATTGCATCAGCCAGATCACAATACATATTTGCCACTGCTAATGGGAAACCCTCAGGATGCGCGATTGCGGCTCGACTTAAACGTTCGGCTTCTGTGTGAAGGCCATTCTCGCCCTTCTCAATTATCTGCGTTCTGCCACCAAGAGGAGTGTAGATTAATTGGTTTGGATGTTCAGAAAACCATCTTAGGCCTCCAATTTCTCCAAAAATCTGCAGTTCAAATCCGTGTTGACGACCGATTGCAACTGACGACGTCCAAAGACGACCTACCGTCCCTTTGGTCAGTCTAAAATTGACCATTGCATCATCTTCAAGCTGTCGGCTGGCAATAGTTGACGCAAAATCAGCAGACAAGTTTTTGATCTGATCATCACAAACAAAACTTGCCATATGCAGTGCATGAATACCGCAATCTGCGAATTGACCAGAGACGCCGGCCATTTCAGGGTCATAACGCCAACGTACGCGGGGATTATCGGCGTCAGCAGCGTTGCCGTGGTGACCATGACTAAAATTTGTTACGACTAATCGAATTTTACCAAGTTCCTTTGCCCTTACCATAGCTCGAGCTTGACGCACCATTGGATAAGCAGAGTAGCAATAATTCACAGAGCAAATTTTTCCATATTGTTTAGCAATTCGTGTAATTTCTTCTCCTTCTTCCACAGTCATCGTCATAGGCTTTTCACAAAGAACATTAAACCCAGCCTCCAGGAAAGCCTTCGTTATCTCAAAGTGAGTACTGTTTGGTGTTGCAACAGTTACAAGATCTAAGCGATCTGTCCGATCCTTTTCACAAGCAAGCATCTCTTTCCAATCTCCATATGCTCGAGATGCATTTATGCCTAATTTTCGAGCATACTTCCGACCTGCTTCAGGCCTATGATCCAAAGCTCCGGCTACAAAATCAAAAAGGCCATCTGCTTGTGCACCTAGTCGATGCGCATGACCAATCTGACTTCTTTCACCGCCACCAATCATTCCCCAGTTTAATTTTGCCATATTCAATCACCCTCAGACAAAACCAATTCTTTCCAAATATTCACGATTTTTTTGGGCATCGCCAAAACTATCTGGATTAAGTGTTGGATCACAATCCTGTTCAATTGTGCACCAACCTTCAAACCCTTTTTCAAGCAACAAATGGCGTACAGCTGGAAGATCAACTTCGCCCTCTTCTAAAGTACAAAAAATACCCATTCCACATGCGTCATAGAAACCAGTTCGGTTTTCGATCACTTTCGATTTCACTTTTGGGTCAGTTGATTTAAAGTGCACATAAGTGATCCTATCCATATACCGCTTCATAAAATCCACTGGATCGAAACCCGCATAGGTACAATGACCAGTATCAAGGCATAGTTTCATTAGATCAGGATCAACTTCCTCCAACAGCCGTTCAACTTCAGGCTCAAAATCCATAAAACCTCCCGCATGGGGGTGGAGTTCAGGGATAAGTCCATACTCGTCAGCGCCCATTTTTGCAATAGAAACAAGACGGTCACGATAGGACGTCCACTCATTTTCATCCATTTGCTCTGCTTCATCTCCCCTACCCGCAGTGGGTGCGCGACGTGGAGAAATGGAGTCGATCAGCACGAAATGATCTGCGCCATGCGCCGTAAGTGCTTCGCAGGTACGCCTTGCACCGTCTAAAACGTCCTCCCACTTATCAGGATCATGAAAGGGCCGAAAGACAACACCACCAATCAGCTCTAGGCCAAATTCATCAAGGGCTTCTGAAAATTCCACCGGATCCTCGGGCATAAATCCGACCGGACCCAGTTCGATACCCTTATAACCAGCTGCTGAACATTCGCTAAGCACCTTGCGCCAACTCGGGTTCCGTGGATCATCTGCAAATTCAACTCCCCATGAGCAAGGAGCATTTCCAATCCTGATTGACATACGGTTCTCCTCAAACTTGACGCACAGATGTCCATGATCCACTTTTAGCAGAGCTGTGAACAGCGTCTATCACTTCGGCAACGGCAAGCCCATCACGAAATGTCGGCCATACGGTCTGCTCTGTCTCAATGGCAGTCAGGAAGTCCTTGGCTTCAATGATAATTGTATCCTGATAACCAGTGCCATGTCCCGGGCCCAGACAAAAGGATTCGTAATCTGGGTGTTGTGGACCCGCCAGTATTTTTTGAAATCCCTGAACCGAAGTGTCGCTAGAGGGCTTATAAAGCCAAAGTGCATTTTGATCTTCTTGATCAAACCTAATTGCGCCTTTCGTCCCATATATGTCATAAGCGTACCCCATTTTTCGTCCCATTGCGATCCGACTAGAATAAATGTGCCCCATCACTCCACTCGAAAACCGACACATAATAGAAGCATGATCATCATTCGTTACTTTGCCACCAGGTCGATCTCTATGGACTGTTTCAAGATCTGAAGAGACCTTTTCAATCGGTCCCATCAAAGCAAGCGCAGCATTGATAGGGTGTGGAGCAAGATCACCCATATTTCCGTTAGCAAGACCTTCACAGCGCCACGTAAACGGGTCTTCCGGTCGGGCCAAGAAATCTTCTTCATGCATACCGCGGAACCATGTAATATCACCAATTTCTCCAAGTTCTATCAATTGACGAGCAAATTGACTCACCGGCGTTCGTATGTAATTAAAGCCGACCATATTGGTCACATTGGCACTTTCAGCTGCGTCAACCATCGCTCGAGCATCTTCTAAAGTTGATGCCAATGGTTTTTCACAAAGCACAGGTTTACCTACTGATAGTGCAGCTTCTGCAATCGCTCGATGGGTATCTTGAGGAGAAGCAATTACCACGGCTTCCACCTTTGGATCTGAAACCAACTGTTCCCAATTCAATGCGGCGTTTTCAAAGCCATATTTTGTTTTATAAACCTCTGCACTTTTAATTGACGTTGCGGCGACTGATTGAAGCTTTGGGCGTAATTTCGTATTGAAAATTGCAGCAACAGCAGACATCGCCACTGCATGTGCTTTACCCATATATCCACCGCCAACGATGCCTATTCCAATATCCGTCACACCCTAAGCACCCCAAGCTCAAATAATATTGCAACCGGTTGCAGAAACTGTAAACATGAAGGCAATTGTCTGCAAGAGACAATAAATTTGTTTGAAATTTGTCTTATCCGGTTTTTGGGAGAAATATGGTGGGTGTTTCTTATATTCGTTTGACCACAGCGCAAGCTTTAATCAAATGGTTAGCCAATCAATTCATCGAAATTGATGGAAAAGAGCAACGTATTTGTGGTGGAGGCTTTGGAATTTTTGGACATGGAAATGTCACCTGCCTGGGTGAGGCATTAAATACCCACAGGGAAGAATTACCCCTTTATCGTGGTCAAAACGAGCAAAGTATGGGTTTTGCTGCAGCTGGCTATTCCAAACAGTGGCTTAGGCAGCGATTTATGTTTTGTACCGCGTCCGCGGGACCTGGAACATTGAATCTTGTCACAGCCTCGGCGCTCGGGCATGCGAACCGTTTACCTATGCTTTTTTTATGCGGAGATACCTTTTTAACTCGCCTTCCAGATCCTGTATTACAACAGATGGAAAATTTCAACGATCCAACCTTTGGAACAAATGATGCTTTTAAACCAATTACTCGTTATTGGGATCGTATCACACATCCTGCTCAGATCGTTCAATCCCTGCCAAATGCATTAGCTACTCTACTTGATCCAGCTGACTGTGGTCCCGCCTTCCTTGGCTTGCCACAGGATGTACAAGGTTGGTATTATGACTATCCTAATACTTTTTTTGAAAGAAGATTGCATCGAATTCGTAGGCAATCTCCAGATCCCAAAGAAATTTTGGATGCTAGATACATCTTGAAATCCGCAAGACGCCCAATGATCATTGCAGGCGGCGGTGTTCAGTATTCATGCGCCACAGAAGAGCTCAATGATTTTGCAGTCAAACACCAAATTCCAGTCGTTGAAACCATTGCAGGACGAGCAAATATGCTGCATCAAGCTGCGTTCAACTGTGGGCCGATTGGGGTAACTGGTTCAAATTCCGCCAATAAACTTGCGGAAAAAGCCGATGTAATCCTTGCTGTAGGGACACGACTTCAGGATTTCACAACGGGTTCTTGGGCAGCGTTTGACCATGCGGCGAAATTCGTATCTATCAACGCAGGTCGCTTTGACGCCGGCAAGCACCAATCTCAACCGGTTGTTGGTGATGCAAAAGTTTCTTTAAAAGCGTTGTCAGAATCGCTTGATTATAGTGCGCCTAAGGAATGGGTGTCTTTTGCGCATGAAGAGAGCAAAAAATGGGATGAGTATGTGGAAGCCAATGTATCTTATGGCCACAATAAGCCAAATTCCTATGCACAGGCGATCGGCGTTGTGAACGCACTTTGCGACAGCCGAGATAGGGTTGTTGCTGCGGCAGGCGGGCTTCCAGCTGAAATCACGGCTAATTGGCGTACGCTTGACCTTTGCACAGTAGACGTTGAGTTTGGTTTCTCCTGTATGGGATATGAAATCGCAGGGGCATGGGGCGCCCGTATAGCACAAGCTGAGAGAGAACCAGAGAGAGATACTATTTCTTTCTGCGGCGATGGTTCTTACCTCATGCTGAATTCCGACATTTATTCTTCTGTCCTTAGTCAGAAGAAACTCATTATCCTTGTGCTGGATAATGGTGGCTTTGCGGTTATCAACAAGCTACAGAATAACACTGGAAATGATAGCTTTAACAATCTTTTTGTTGATTGCCCCACGATCAAAGAGGCCTTTTCTGTGAATTTTGCAGCCCATTCGGCTTCCATGGGTGCATTATCAGAAAAAGTGACCTCTCCAGAAGAATTAAAAGACGCTTTTAAGCGTGCAAAAGCAAGCCGGAAAACCTATGTCATTGTGATGGATGTAGATGCTCATGAAGGGTGGACAGACGAAGGTCACGCTTGGTGGGAGGTTGGAACTCCGTCAATCAGCGACAACGAAAAAGTGCGTCAAGGTCACGCGGATGTCGAAGCAGGACGGTTAAAGCAACGAAGGGGCGTTTAATGGATCTAATCAAAAACATCAAGGGAAAGCCATTTGTCGTTTTTGGACGCGCCGGAATTGATTTGTTTGCTGATCCGGTCGGCACATCGGCAGAAGTAGCCGAAACCTTTTGCTCCGATCTTGGCGGGTCATCGGCCAATATTTGTGTCGGCCTTTGTAAACTTGGGCATTCCTCGTCATTGGTTACTTCTCTTTCAGATGATGTAGTGGGTCGGTTCTGTTTTAAACGCCTTCAGCACTACGGTGTTGATACTAAATACATTAAGACTATTGGTGGAGAATATCGTACCTCTCTTGCACTCTATGAAAGTAAGATTGAAGATTTTCAGCTTTGTATCTATCGAAATAATGCCGTTGATTTTCAGGTTACTAATGCAGATGTAGATTTTGTCGATTATCAGGCCTTTGGCGCATTGATCACGGCGGGTACCGTATTTGCAAACGAGCCATCTCGTGGGTCAACGTTTCGCGCATTCGAGCATGCGAAGAAGGCTGGACTACCTATAATCTTTGATATTGATTACCGAGCCTACTCTTGGCCTTCTGCGAAAGCTGCTTCAGATATCCTAACACGCGCAGGGGAGGCAAGTGACCTCATAGTTGGAAATGACGAAGAATTTGGTTTTATGGCTGGAAGCTATGACGAGGGTCTAGATAAAGCTCGTGATCTTGCTACTCAAGGAAAGCTAGTAGTCTTTAAAATGGGTGAGAAGGGAGCAATCACCTTTGCGGAGGGTAAAGAGATTCGTACAGGAATTTATCCGGTCACTGCTCTGAAACCCAATGGTGCGGGTGATAGTTTTCTGGCAGGGTTGTTGGCGTCTCTCGCAAATGGATTTGATTTAAAACAGGCCGTTTTGCGCGGATCTGCTTGCGCTTCTATAGTAGTCGCAAATCCAGGCTGTGCACCTGCCATTCCGGATCATTCAGAATTAGAGGCCTTTTTACAAACCCATGACGGCCCAACGCCCGTTTAACTAGGAGTAAGAGGATGCATATTGCACCGTATGACAATAAAAACAAGCCAATTGTAGATATTGACGACCCCTCAGTTCCGCTAAATTACTTCAACATTGTGAAGCTCCAAAAAGGGCAGGTTTTTAAATATCAAGTTCCCGGGTACGAAACTTGTATAGTACCTGCCACCGGGAGTGTTGATGTGGATATCGAAGGTGACACCTTTGTGGGTCTTGGTAATCGCGGTGACGATGTATGGCATGGCGAACCCGAAGGTGTCTACGTTCCTTCAGGAGCAAAAGTAACATTGACTTGTATATCAGCGACAACTGAAACTTTTGTCGCTGGCGCGAAATACGATAAAGTTTTAGATCCTTTTGAGGTGCGTGAGCATGACCTTGTCCAATATGGAAGTGATGATACTAAAACGCATCGAAAAATTAAACACATTCTGGGTCAAAAGCAGCATGACAAAGTTGGTCGTTTACTGGTGAGTGAATTGTTTACTGTTGGGCAAGGCGGCTGGTCAGGTTTTCCATCCCACAAACATGATACCAACCGTTTGCCAGATGAAACACGGCATGATGAAACCTATAATTTTCGCTTTAAGCCTAAGTGGGGATCAGGCCTTCAAATGTTGCAAAGGACCGATAACAAACCGGGTGATGCCTATCACATTATAAACGGGTCAACTATCTGTATTGATAATGGGTACCATCCTTGCGCAGTTCTGCCAGGCTATGAGATGTATTATTTCACAATTCTTGGAGGATTAACGCAGCGATCGTTGGTACAGTATTTTCAACCGACACATGCCTACCAGGTGGAAACCATCCCTGGCATAAAAGACATGATTGCAAAATTTAAATGAGTGTCGCCACTCTTAGCGATGTTTTACAACCAGCCTTGGCAAAAGGTTACGCAGTCGCAGGCATGGTTACACTAGGCTGGGAAGATATGCGGGCGTTTGTGGAGGCCGCAGAAGAAGAAAACGCGCCTTTGATTTTGCAATCAGGACCCAGTTGTAGAGAGCACACACCCCTTCCTATTTTAGGTAAAATGTTCCGTTTTCTTGCAGAGCAAGCCTCAGTACCAGTGGTCGCTCACCTCGACCATGGTTATACGCATGGCGAATGCAAAATGGCATTAGAAAGCGGCTTTACCTCTTTGATGTTCGATGGATCGCGTAAACCACTTGCCCAAAATATTGACGAAACTGCAGCTATTTCTGAAATGGCCCATAAAGCGGGAATTTCCTGCGAGGGTGAAATTGGATTTGTTGGATATGTGAATGGAGAAATTTCGAATGGAACAAATCCGATCGAGGCCGCAAAATTTGCCCGAGAGACAGGAGTTGATGCGCTTGCGGTATCTGTCGGCAACGTACATCTACAGCAGAAAAAAGAGGGTGGATTGGACGAAGACCTAATTTACAAAATTGGCGCCTGCACAAATTTGCCGTTAGTTATTCACGGCGGCTCAGGAGTGCCCGTAGAACAACGCAAACGTCTTTCGCGCTACAGTTCCATCTGCAAATTCAATATTGGTACTGAGCTTCGCATGGCATTTGGATCGGCACTAAAAGATGCTGTTTCTCTTGACCCATTTCGCTTTGATCGCATTCAAATTCTTAAGGATACCCATCATCCGGTCAAAATGGCGGCACGGGAAGTTATTCAGACACTTTTCAATAATTATGCTTAACTAAGGAGCCACAATTGACCCACGGAGGTAAGTCATCAGGCCCTGTTTATCATAAAATTAGGTGGGCAAAAAAATGACACCTACGTTAAAAGATGTTGCTGAACTTGCCGGCGTATCTCCTTCAGCAGTGTCTCGCACCTTTACCGAGGGAGCTTCAGTATCGGAACGAATGCGGCGAAAAGTTGAGCTGGCTGCGCAAAAATTAGGATATTCTCCTAACGCGCTTGCCTCCTCATTAACAACGGGACGCACAAGGCTCGTTGGCCTAGTGTCAAACAACTTTCAAAATCCAATCTTTCTCGAGGTATTTGATCTCTTTACTAGGACTCTGCAGGAAAGGGGTTTACAGCCTCTTATTGTAAATCTGTCTGACGAAGTCGAGCCTGAAAATTCACTTCTCATGCTGAGGCAATATTCGGTTGACGCTGTCGTAGTTGCCTCATCCACCCTGCCTACGAGCTTCGCAAGCGCTTTTAACGATTCTGATATTCCAGTAGTTCACACATTTGGCCGCTTTGACTCCTTTCCCAAAGTACATGTTGTTGGCATCGACAACATCGAGTGTGGTCGGATGGCGGCAAAAACACTCATCGCTAGGGAATACAAAAGTATCGCTTATCTTGACGGCCCTGAAGGATCCACCTCAGCCCAAGATCGGCATCGTGGCTTTATGGAGGAAGTCGTATTGCACCCCGCGATTAAAGCTAGAGCGCGTTATTCTGCAGGGTACTCCTTTGAAGCTGGGCGCATTATAATGCTTGAAGAACTTTCTGAAAAGCCCGCGGAGGCCTATTTCTGCGGTGACGACATACTTTCGATTGGAGCACTCTCGGCTATGCATACGCACGGGCTCAAACCATCCAAAGACATCGGAATCATTGGTTTAAATGATATGCAAATGTCTGGCTGGCAAAGCTTTGACCTCACCACCATTAGGCAGCCAGTCAAAAAGATCATAAAAGCATCTGTGGACCTCGTTGAGGAAATACTGCTGGAACCCAACAAGGAGCCAGAGGCGCTTATCTTTCCATGTGAACTCGTTGAACGGGGAACATTGAGAAAAGAATAACTAAAAAGTAGTGCCAATATCACTGTTAGGAGACATAAATCATACTTATTTCAAACTTAAAACTTCATGTTTGAAATAATGTATTGATGTGATACTTTTGTGAAGAGTATCGATGGAGTTTTTTCATGAGAATTGCTTGCTTGGGTGGTGGGCCAGCCGGATTATATTTCGCCATTTCGATGAAGCTACGTGATTCCTCCCATGGCATCACAGTAATTGAAAGAAATAAACCTGATGACACATTTGGGTGGGGTGTTGTCCTATCCGACGAAACGCTTGAAAATCTTGCCGTTAATGATCCTAAAAGTGCAGAAGCTATTAAAAATCATTTCGCCTACTGGGACGATATTGCTTTACACTACAAGGGTGAACATCTCGTTTCATCTGGTCATGGATTTTGTGGAATAGGACGTAAACGTCTTTTGATGCTGCTACAAGCACGTGCGCGGGAGCTGGAGATTGAACTACATTTTGAGACAGAGATTGAAAGTGCTGAGAGTTATAAAGAGTCATATGATCTTGTAGTTGCAAGCGATGGTTTAAATTCATCAACTCGCCTTCTCTACGAGGATACTTTTAAACCCGAGATCGATCTCCGCCAATGCCAATTTGTCTGGTTAGGGACAGAACAGCGTTTTGATGATGCCTTTACTTTCATTTTTGAAGAAACAGACAACGGTTGGATTTGGGCTCACGCCTATCAGTTTGATAATCAAACGGCGACATTTATCGTCGAGTGCTCTCAGGATACTTTCGATGCTTTTGGCTTTGGAAACATGAGCCAAGCCGAAAGTATCTCAATATGCGAAAATATTTTCAAGGATCATCTCAAAGATCATACATTAATGACAAATGCACACCACGTTCGTGGATCCGCGTGGATCAGGTTTCCGAGAGTTTTATGCGAAAAATGGAGCCACGAAAATGTCGTGCTCTTAGGAGATGCAGCTGCTACAGCACATTTTTCCATTGGATCTGGCACGAAGTTGGCGCTGGAATCAGCGGTTGCACTTGCAGACTGCCTACACTCCGAGCAAGATATGGTATCAGCCTTTCAGCGCTACGAAGACGAGCGCAGACTTGAAGTACTACGACTTCAATCTGCCGCGCGTAATTCCATGGAATGGTTTGAGCGGGTAGAGCGTTATCTAAATCTTGATCCGGTACAGCTAAATTATTCAATGCTCACCCGCAGTCAGCGGATAAGTCATGAAAATCTGCGCGCGCGGGACAAAGGCTGGCTTGAAGGGGCGGAACGCTGGTTCATGAAGCAGTCGGGAGTTAACACAAATGCACCGCTTCGTGCGCCTATGTTTGCGCCGATATCTCTTAGGAAAATGTCCTTGAAAAACCGTGTCGTGGTTTCACCTATGGCGCAATATAAGGCGAAGGATGGATGCGTCAACGATTGGCACCTTGTCCATTACGGCGAACGGGCAAAGGGCGGCGCGGGGTTAATTTTTACTGAAATGACCTGTGTTTCCGCGGAGGGCCGTATTACGCTAGGCTGCCCTGGTCTATATACACTTGAACACGAAACAGCATGGCGTCGATTGACAGACTTTATACATTGCGAAAGCGATGCCAAAGTGTGTTGCCAAATTGGCCATTCTGGCCGAAAAGGCTCTACTCAGTTGGGATGGGAAAAAATGGATGCCCCATTGCCAGAAAAGAATTGGGGAATTATAAGTGCTTCTGCGATCAGCTGGTCCAACGAGAACGCCGTACCGCGTGAAATCACCCGTGAAGAAATGAATGAAGTAAAGGCTCAGTTTGCGGCATCAGCATCCATGGCTGATAGAGCAGGATTTGACATGATAGAGTTGCATGCTGCCCATGGTTACCTGCTTTCATCCTTTATCTCCCCGGCTTCAAACATAAGGACCGATAAATACGGCGGATCACTGGATAATCGTCTGCGCTGGCCTCTAGAGGTTTTTTCCGTCATGAGGGCCGAATGGCCAATAAATAAGCCAATGTCCGTTCGGATATCTGCTAACGACTGGTTGGATAAAGATGGTATTACCCCGGAAGATGCCGTTATTATTGCTAAGGCTTTTGCAAATGCGGGTGCTGACGTCATCGATGTCTCCGCAGGCCAAACATCTATAGATGCAAAGCCAGTTTACGGCCGAATGTTTCAGACACCCTTCAGCGATCGTATCCGAAACGAAGCTAATCTTAAGACTATCGCGGTGGGCAATATTTATGAGGCTGACCATGCCAACTCAATTCTGATGGCAGGTCGCGCTGATCTGGTGGCAGTAGGGCGACCTCATCTTTCTGACCCTTATTGGACACTGCGTGAAGCCTCAAAGATTGGGGACAGAGTAGCATCAGATTGGCCACTACCATATCTGGCAGGGCGTGATCAAACATGGAGACTTGCTGATCGTGAGGCCGAGGCTTTAAGCGCATGAGACGAGTTTTGATAACTGGAGGGGGAACCGGCATTGGTAATGCAATCGCCTGTGCATTCTATGAAAATGGCGATAAAGTCGTGATCGCCGGACGCCGTCAAAACGTTCTTGAAAGAACGGCAAAAGACCGCATGGCCTATAAACGTGCGGATATAACCATAGAGGCGGATGTAGAAGCACTTTTCGATACGTCTTATGACATTGTTATTGCAAACGCGGGCTATGGGGCGTCAGGAAGAGTTGCAAGTCTCTCCCTCCAAGACTGGAAAGCAACACTTGATGTAAATTTGACGGGCACGTTCCTAACATTTCGTCAAGCTTTGCGGGTTAATC
>MDTB01012619.1_pt1 | contig 16675 bp, 5 predicted proteins | sample 811161 | NCBI WGS metagenome assembly MDTB01 (sample SAMN05326650, study PRJNA326480) | marine metagenome | isolation source: seawater | place: Mediterranean Sea | collected 2009
CAAATCTATAACGCTATCAGCTAAAATGTATGATCCTGTTGAGTCTTTAACTTTAGGTTCTAAACCAATTGTAACTTTGGGAAAACTCTTTGTAATTTCTAGAAATATTTTGATATATTCAGAGATTATTTCATAAACTGCTTCAGGGGAAATTTTTACTTGTCCGTCTGCTCTATCGTCGCTAGTTTCTGGATCTGGATCCACAATCAATCCCAAGTTTTCAAAAATTCCTAGCTTATTGCTTTGAAACTGAGATGTTCCATCCGCTAATTCTTTGTCGCTTAAATCTCCGTAAAATAATTGAGAGCACAAAAATTCGGAAAACATAACCAAAACATTAGTTTTTCTGTCAATTCTTAGAATTTTGTTTTTAATGTCGTTAATTAACTTACGATTAAAACCAGTACCGACCTCACTAGATAAATCTAATGATGCAAACCCCCCTCTTGTGCTGCGGCCTCCAGCTCCGTATCCCCTTATTCCTGAAGCGAAATTCCTGGTACGTCCAGATATTTCACTTTCATCGGTAGAAATGGCTATATTAGTGTTCGCGCTTACCCTTCGATCTCTTCGGCCGAAGCGAGCTGTAGTATCGCTAGTAGAATATCTTCCAGTAGCTCCAGATTGGATTGGGCCGGCTGTAGATCCGGCAGATTGCCATTGGTAAGAATCTTCTGGAAGCCGGGTGTTCCTAAAGTTTATTCGGCCGTCGTAAATTATGAAATCTTTTACAACGTCGCGGTAATTAGTTTTATCAGCATCTACGTAAGTAAAAAAACTATCTAATTCTTTTAGGAAGAAGTTTTGTTCTTCTACGGAAAGACGGGAATGGTTGTCAGCATGCCAAAATGCATTCGGCCGTTTTACTGCATTCTTGATAGTATCTTTAACTGTTGTAAAATAGGCGTACCGTATGCTAGCCAAATCTCTAGATGTTTCTTTTACTAAATCTTGATATTGTCTTACGCCAGTTAAAAGAGATGTATTAATTTCGCGAACGAAGTTTTCCACCAAACCGTCTTTTATTGACTCTAAAAAGTAGATTAGGTTAGCTGATGGTACGTCGAGAAAATCTGCTGGAATCTGTTCTTCGCTTTCAGCAACAAAAGACGGATTTTCTCTATCTAAATAAATTTGCCAAAGAGCTTTTGCTAACCTCCTAAATTTAGGAAAATCGTCATTTCTATCTAAATCTATATTTCTATCTTCTTCTTCAGCACTTTGACCGGCTTCAACTCGTCGATGGAGGTCTTGCTGAAAGTAAAACGGAAATCTACGAAAAAGAGGATCGCCAAAAAGATCAGCTGGGGCTGTATACCCTATTTGAAGCAGCACACAAATGAAAATATAATGCTTTTTTAAGTCATCAGATGCATCCCTTAAAATAGAAGAGTTGATTAACGAGACTGCATCATCGGGTATTTTTCCACCCGATGCTATTGAAACTGTAGTTGCGCCTGAGGATTCGGACGCTTGATTGTCAGACGTCGAGTATGAAGTAACCGAAACAAACTCGCGATCATACCGGTGCTGCTGAAACCCAAAGTCTTCACGAATTTCATCGTGATTATAACTTCGCTGATCAGTTGCATCATGTTGATACACTTTCAAACTCATCGTGTTTAACATTGGATCTTTTAAAGCAGGGCTACCAGTGTAGTACTCTTTGCAAAGCGCTAATTCAAAAATGTGCTTTCCAATATTGTGCTTTCCAATATGAGCAACAATGTTTCTTGGATCTAACAAGATCATTGCTGTTGAAATTTTTGTGTGTTCTTGGGTTGGAAGTTGGAATTCGTCTCCGGAGCGTCGTCCTCCTTGGTGAAGAGAAGCGCCATTAAAAAGAGGACAAATATTAGTTAAAAGCCATTTGGTTATGCCAGAAACCCTATGGGGGCTGGCATTACTAAACGGCCATAACATCAAAGCTTCAAGCTTTTCGTTATTGACTTCTTGGTCTCCCTCTTGGATATCAGAAATTACGATTTGTAACAAAGCTTTTTTGATTTTCAAAAAATCTCTTGAAGTAATCAGGTGAGTAGAACCACTATGCCCAGAAGCGTGATAATCTTCAAGAAAGAAAGGGCAAACAACCATTGTCTCAGAACTGTTTCCAGAATCGCTTTGAAAATTAACTTTGCTGGCAAACATTTCTTGTATATCATCTGGCTCAATATCACCAACCGCGGCACCATTGTAGCTTACAACTTTTTTTCCACCCATACGCCTGGGAGATTTTATGTCAAAACTAAGCCCGGGCATGCTTCGTCCATTAGATCCGGGTGCCCGCATCAAATTTTCAGGAGTTTGACCATACGGGCCAGGGCCCCAAATCCCTAAGTCTACGGTGGATGTTCTCATGTACTCGTTAAAAATAATTCTTCTTATTTTGTAAGCCCTTCTATACAAAGCGCCTTTTGAGTTTCTATTAACGGTAGAAAACCCATTAGAAGTCATTTCATGTTGATTTGTTTGGCGTAAAATATTGTAAGGGACTGATTCCGAATACTCTAAAGGATCACTCATTACATTGGCTGGGGTAGAATCGTTTGGATCGTCTTTATAAAAAACCATCTCTTTTATAAAAGCATGTATATGCCTTAAAGCACTAGATATGTTTTTAGTTGCGTATAAGTTCGGTATGCCATAACCACGAAAATGTTTTTTGATAACGCTTGCTCCACCGGAAGAGCCAGGATAAGCTGTTTCAAATTGAAAATATTCGCTATCTGTGAGTCTAGCTTTTGCTAAACTAAAACGTTCAGGTAAACTTCGGTGAGTTTTGTTAATATCTCTCATCCAATCCCATCTATCGGGAACCTGACCGTTTTCATAGGGGTTGTCTCCCGGCAAACTGTTGTATAAAGATGCAGTAGATTCACGGGTGTCCTCCCAATCATCCAACGATGAAATCATTGGCAGGCCACCTCCTCTTCCTGTCGGAGGGGATTGCGGATGAGTATTTGCTATTTGTACGAACAACTGATCGGCTTTTTCAAGCCAAAGGTAGATGAATATAATCTTATCTAAAACTTCTGCCATTTCAGCATTAGAATCATTCATCATTTGAGCGTACTTGTGCATTCCTGGGTTTTCGGCCGAATCGAAATTTTCTAGGGCTGCTGTTTTGTAACGAACAGACTGCTCATTCCAGCCAAATGTACTGATATCGTTAAATCGGACGTCGGTGAGGTCTTCGACTTTGTAGTACGTTCCTAAGCTATAGTTAGCAAAAAATCCGCCTTGCGTGCTAGTAGTATCTGGCTTGTCAGGCTCCAAGAAGAACCCATCTATTATCAAGCAATTAGCAACCCAGTCTCTCCATAACTTTGAATCGCAATTTCTACGCCACTCTTTAGCTATACCGGTTTCGGGCCGTGAATTGAATCCGCTGAGACTATCGGCCGAAGGGGCCGAATCGCCAAAGAATACGCCGTTACGAAGATCACCACGCTCTTCCGCCCAGTTTTCTTCTGCTTGGGTTCTATGATCAGCAACATCTTGATTATTTCTTGGATACTCAGTTTCTGCTATTTCTAAATCAGCAATTTCGTAATCGTTAAGCGGCACATAGTTAAAATCTGCTATTATGTGAGCTTCATCTCTAAAAATTTCATCAATTGACAGAAAATCCTTTAAGAAAGATAAATTTCCCGTAGATGCTGAATTAAGATACTGGACATACACAATGCCGTCGGCATCTTTTGCAAAGTTGGAATATCGGCTATAGTTAGAAGCATATAGGTATGGGAAACCGTCTTGGAAGCTGTAATTTTCCCAATCGTTTTCATGTCTTGTAAGATTCTGAGTGGCTGTCTCTCTTGGAGATTGCCGAAACGAAACTAGATCCGGATAGATAACATGGACGAGAGCATTAGCAACTCGATTCCTTGCTTGCGATGCCATCTCAGAAGTAACTGTTGGGTGAGCTTCACCTAAATTTGGAAAATTAAAACTCATCTAAGCAACAACCTTATTAGATAAGCGTAAATCGTTAACTTGCATTATTTCGCTTTCTGCGCTGATTGAATCAATTGTAAAATCGTTATACACGGTATAAATTTTAAAACTAACATATTTTGCTATTCCAGTAAAAGAGAAAGTTCTGTAAAAGTTTTCCATTATAGAAACGCATGCATTGTCGCAAACATAAGGGCATGCAGTGATAGGAAACTCAGCTATTTTATTGCCAAACCTAGGTAGGTCGTAAACGCAAGCCGAAATAACGAAAAAATCTGGAGTGACTGAATTGGATATGTTATTATAACCTTTCGAAACTTCCCATCTTAAAATAAACTCTCCCGTTTGAACAATTTGTTCTACTTCAAACATATCGAAGGGGTAATAACTTTCCCGGTGGATGCCTGGAATATCTGTTATTGCGCCTGTGCAAACGACTCTGTTAAATTTATCTTCAGGATTAAGTTTATTGTTGACAGAATACACATAACCACCCTGACCTTCTCTTTCCACTAATGTACCAATAGTGCTAGTGCTTCTAGATAAAGAATTAAAATATTTGCTTGTATTTCTCAAATACCTTTCTCTAGAATTAACTCTATCCTCGACAATTTCTACAACATCTAAAACGTCGTGAAGTGGGTTATTAATTAGTAAATTGTGGCACATAACTATATCTCTATTAGCTTCTGGGGCTTCAAAAGAGAAAACGTAATCATCGCCCTCTAGAGAAGAACTAAAATAATCGTAATCTATTAATTCTCCAGACTCTTTGTCAAAAAATTGCACAAATAATTCAAAGCTATTTCCTATAGTTTCTAAATCTTCATTCAATTTAGCCTGAACCGCATCAGCAAATGTGTCTCTTTCTCGGGAGTTTGGATTACCACTATCATCTAAAGTAACAGGGTATAAATCATTCAACATTTTGTTTACGGTGTTTGTCCTATACTCTTCTAATTGAGTAGTTTCTAACAAAACAACTACACTAGGTATTTTAGTATCAGCGTCTATTAAAACTTGCGGATTTGACAGTCTTATTTTTAGGAAATCATAATTGAGCGTCATGATGGTAGTTTCGAATATATGCGAATCAACTCTATCATGAGAAACCTTTACATAAATTTGATAATTGTACTTTATATTTGGGATAGGATTTGAGTGAATAATCCTAGAACGTTCGTCTACAACGAACGGAAGTTCAAAGCTGTCTGGAGAAAGCTCTGATCGCGCTTCCACTCTTTCTATCAAAGCACCCTCGGGAATATTGTAAATTCTAATCTCGTTTAAAGGAATTCCTAACTCAATATTAGAAACGCAAAAACCAAAAACTCTTACATTGCTTATAATTTCTGAATCTATTCTAGAATTTTCTGGAATGAAATTTCCTATTTTTGGATCAAAAGTAACTGAAGATACAAATTGAGTTTCGAAAGAACTTGTGTTTATTATAATGTTCCTGTTTAGAGCAAATTTTCCGGAAGCATCGTACGCATAACGAGTCACAACCGGTCCGTCTTCAGACAATACAGAAAGTTTGTATCCGTTAAAATGACCGTTGAAATTTTCATATGTATGTGATCTTAAAGCAGAAATAGCGTCATCAGATACTACTCTTGAGCAAGTGTAAACATCTGTATTTTGATCTTTGTATTGCTCTAAAGAAATTAAAGCTTCCCTTGTAAAAGGAGTATTTTTATTAATGATAATTGTTGGCATATCACCTAAATTGTAAGATCTTCTAGACCTTCTTCCACCAGAGTTGAGAGATTCGTGCCATTGCGAGCTAACGCTTATTGGTTGAGAATATGAAAAATTTTCCTGGCCTAAAACGCTTCCTCTTTTAGTAGTAAAATTAGATAAAACAATTTTTATTTTATCCGGATTTAGCGTTTCATTTATCCCATGAAACCTCATTTGCAAGTCGAAAACTAATTTTTTATGGTTGCTTAAACCAGTACCGTCTTTTATATAACTTGGATACACAGCTTCAGCATCTTCTATCACTGTCAGCGGGATATCTGTCGCTAGAAAAAAAGATGCAATAAGCTTTTTTTCTAAGTCGCTTAATTCTCTTTTAGAAGCTTTTCCGTGAACTGGATTTATTAAGTTGCTGTTTATAAAAACTTGCATTGGGTCTATTTTTTCTTTAATTAAAGAGAAACACATTTTTCGAAAAAACTTAATATTATCGCTTTCTCTCTCTTCTTCAAGAGCAATTTGAATATCATCACCATCATCGTTTATTGCTCTACGATCGTAAATATTTACAAGATTTGCAACTTCGTGAAAATTACTAGTAAACCTCAAAGGAGCGGATTGCTCAGCAGTCCAAGCATATTCGTAGCCAGTTGTTTTGTATAGAAATATGCCATGCCGATTCTCTACTAAATCATCAAATTTTTCTAAAATTGATTCGCTTCTATCGATAGTTCCATCGTCGTTACGTAAGTATTCAGCTCCCCTAGAGCGAAAAAGACTAGCTTTTCTCTCTATCATACTTTGACCCACTTCTGTATCTGAAAAGTTGTAATTATCAAATTCTTCAGACATCCATGGATGGCCATGAAGTCCAAAATCCGGATTTTCTAGATTTCTATCCGCGTCTAGTCTCTTGCAATCTTTTAAAAAACCTTTTAAATAAGAAATGATTTCTTTCTCGTCGCTATTGAGGTTTTCGTTTAAAGATACTGTTTTTAATGTAATTATAGAACCTTCATGCTCATAGCAAATCCTCAAAGTGTTTATACCAAAAGCAAGTAGAAATACGTTAAAATAAACCGTTAGCATGTAAACATTATCTACAAATACAGTTTCATCTCCAAACTCTCCATCTGGCTCATCAAAAGGCGCAGTTACGTTTATTTTAGCAATTAAGCTAGCAAAATCTTCTCCCAAATAAAGAGCTTGTTTCCCGGGGTTTTCACTTATAAGTTCATTAAAAACTGCAATTGCGTGATTGCGTTGATTAGTAGAAGTAAATGCTGAATTTTTTAATATCCTAGGGTCAACGTGTACTAAATTCATTGATCTCCTCCAAGAAACTGTTCAGGTGATTCTCCTATATAAAATTCAATAAAAAATATTGGCATAAAATATACATCTGTTCCTGGTGCGGGTGAAGACCCATCTTGTAGCAGTTTTCCAAAAGCAAAACCATGTATCAGTTCTACTTCTGAATTTTCTCCACCATATTGGCCTTGCTGGTCAATACTTTTTGTCGTGGCTGAATTTAAAGGATTTGCTGAAATAGCAGTCGAAGATGAATCGCCTCTTGTCCTAGTAAAAACGCCTAGGTCTCTAATTGCTAATTTTTTAAAAGAAGGATTTCCTTCATCTTGAGAGCATTCAAACATTTGAACAAAAGTATTTTGGTTTTGGTTTGTTTCGGTGAAAATGATTTCTTCATTATATCGATATAAATCACACGTAATACTGTTTCCAAGCTCTGTTGAATTATTATTTCTAGACAAATAAGATATTAATTCTGTATTAGAATCGCTAACTGATGCTCCAAACTGCGTGCAAAAACTTTCTATTGTAGATCTGGGAAATAAAACTTTATTTTCTGTTAATAGTTCGAAATATGCTTCTTCTTTAAGTTCACTAGTTGCGTAACCAGCACTTTTTAAAGCTTGCAAATTTTCTTTCCAGCCTGATTCGCCATTTTTTCCGGAAAAAATAAAATCTTCATTTGATATCGGTGGCAAAAAGAAAAAATTTGGTACTCTAGTGCTAGAAGTTGTCTCAGAATCTTCATCTAAATCATTGTCTATTAATTCATCTATATTCCAAAATGTTGCTTCTCTCTCGAAAAATTTACCCCCAGCTGGAAAAGCTGTATCTACTAAAGAGGGCAAATCTTGCTGAAATCTGTAATCGTTTACTTTTCCATAAACTTCTTCTATAAAAGGAAAAATTTCTAAGCGAGTTCTAAACTTTGTAGTTTCTGAAGTATTCTCAGCTCCTCGGTTATTGCTATCTGGCATGAAACGCTGAGCGTATCTCCTAACTTTAAAACCTTGGTTGTCTATAGAAGAATTTAAGTCTCTATGACCTAACAATTTTAAATCATGATAAGAATTAATCGTGCCAGAAAGAACTTGAGAAATCGATTTAACTAAATCAGAAAAATTCATTTTCGAAAAAGTACTATCAGAAATAGATTCTTTTCTGTACATTTGTCTATTTGCACCGTAATAAAGGGCTGCTTCTGATTGAATAGGGAAGTAATTAACCCAGGTTCTAGAAAAAGAATCGTTTTCCACTTTTTTACGGTAAAAATCTAAATAATCAGAGTTGAGAACAATATCTCTTCCGGAGCGGTTACGGCGGTTGTCGGGTTGTGTACTGGGAAACTGTTGAGTTGGTAAATCTTTCCAGAGTAAATTTCCAGAAGTTGATCCACCAGAAAAATTAGTAATTTTTAAAGGTTTCCTACTGGAAGTTTCATTGTATACAGGGATAGCTGTATTTCCCGATTCTCCTCCTAAAACTTGCGTCAAAGACACAGTGTTGTCTTCAAGGGATGATGTAATCCCTAAATTAACTAAAGTATCTGAATTTGCTGCAGTAATTGCGTTGTGTAAATTAGAGGCTAAATCAGAAGTAGATAAAGCTTGATTGTCCCCACCTTCTTGACCCACAAAAGAGTGACCAACAGTAGAAAATTTAAAATTACTATTATCTACTTTAACCCAAGAATTACCAGACATACCTGTTGACGAAGCTATAAAGTTAACTGTCTTTCCAGATGCATCTACTAGGGAAAATTTTAGAGAATTTGATTCAAACCCTAAAGAGGGCTCAGAGACATTTCTCACTTTTATCTCTCCGGTGGCCATTTTGTCGGCACCACCGCCAATGTGATTTCTTGTATTTAAGTCATACACTAAGAAATCATAACTTTCAACCTTACTTAGAATAGGATAGTTTTCTCCCCTGTATCCAGAGAGAGTTCTTGTTGTGAAGCCTTCAGCGATGGCTGGAACATGAACATAATGTTGGAAAATACCTGCCGAGGCTGCTCCGCTAATTGTTCCAATCTCTGTCATAAAGCCAGAAAAATACTGGCACTCTTGAATATACCCTCTTATATAAGTATCGTTAGGAGCAACGCTAGATTTGTTAGCTAGTTTAGCTAAACTGTTTCCTAATATTACATCTGAAATTGAGCCAGAAAGAAAGTGATCATCGGAAATTTTGCTTATGACAGATAACTGATTATTTCCCGGGGCAGTTGTCAGTGGCGGCCAAGCGTTAATCCTTCTTATAGATTTTCTTAAATCTCCATCCAGCACAACAAAAATATAATTGTGATTCCAAGCTATAGAAACTCGGTGCCAAACTGAAGGGTTTAAAGCATCTTCGATTGTTCCTATAACAGTTCCAACACCACTAGAATCGTAAATGTAAAGTTTTAAATCGTTAGTAACTGCAACCAGTTCAACTTTTTTTATCTTTTCTTCTCTGTAGGTCTCAAGATTAAAATTAAATTCGTCTAGGTCGCGACCGTCCCAAAGTTGCAAAATTGTTTGATTTCCGCCATGAGCAAATCCATCATTACCTCCAGGTTTTAGGTAAAACCACACAGATATTTGAGATTCTATTTGATCAGCACTAACAGATAACCGATTAAATCTTCCACCCCCAAAAGCTGATCCGTGCTGAGCTGGAAGAGTAGATTCAGTTAAAAAATTGTATTGATCTCTTTGCAAATTTATTCTAATAAATTTTTTAGTGGCTCCTTCATATGATTTTTCATCTTTAGAAAAACCTTGCATATGAGTAGAAGCAAAAACTGGGCTGTCGTCAGGAATTTGAAACTCTGAATTGTCAAACTTCATATAAGCAGCATTGGTAGAAAGACCGCTACTTGAAGAAAGGTTTTGACTTACTTTTGCATCTTTTATCAAAAAAGCGCCTATTGTTCCGGAAGAATCAGATATAATTTGCGTTCCTGATTTATTTGCAAAAGTCAAGTTATAAGTTTTTTTGTTTTGATCAGTGGAGACGGAGCAAGCAGAAATTTTAGCTGTAAAGCCTCCATAACGAAAAAGATCTCCTACCCTTGGTGGAGCAGATATGCCAAAAACTTTACAACTACTAGTACCTGTAGTAAAAGCTGGAACATTGTTTCCTGCAAATGAAACTGTTGTTGCTGGATTCAAAGAATCAATATTAGAAGATTCAACACTGATATTTGAAACTGTTGCTAATTGATCTACCGAGCTATCGAATGTCCACCAACCTTTTAGACCGGAATATTTGGGATTATATTCGAGTTCTTGAGTGTCACTTCCAGAAACATAAAAACTTAAAAGAGGATCGTATTCTGTCTCTATTTTGTCTATGCCAGCTGTTGTTAGAAATGAAACTTCTTTTCCATCTGGTGGTGTAAGAATAGCGTCTCCAAACATCGAAGCTTGTATTCTTGTGCCGTCATCATTAAAAAGAAAAGTTGGTTGTTCGCCACCGTCACGAATTTCCATCATGTTGACAACGCTGGGATTTTCTGTTACGAGCTGATCCTGAGGCCTAGACATTGCTTCAAAGAACACACTTCCATCTTTTGAATCTATAACCCTATCACCATCATCGTGATAGCCAGTTAGCCCGTCAGAGAAAGAAACAAACCTCATACGAATTTCACCATTCGCTAGTTGACGTCGTCCCTCTTTCGTAAGATATGTATCGAAAAATCGAGTTTTTGGATCTAGTATTGCAGCCATGCTCTTAAATATACACTCTCGGAATTCTGTGGGCTAAATTAAAAATGAGTTCACCTTATTTTTGAATATTACGATCAGGTTTTTTTGTACTATCTTCTTTGGCCTTGTTAGCAACTATGCTTTTAGCTTTCCTGATGTCTTTTATCTTTTCTGGCCTCTCTCCAACTTTGCGCCCTTCTAGAGAATCCCCTTTTTCTATTTTTTCAGCTAATTTTCTTTGTCTATCTTTTTCCCTGTTTTCAGCTTCGACTATTAATTTGATCTTCTCCAAGCAAGCTTTTATGGCATCAATTTTGCTAGATATCTCTCTTCTAGTAATGTTAGACTCTGTTATTAAATCTTTCACAACATCTGGAGAGTTACGATAACAATTCACCAATATAGACCAAGCAACTTGAACATCTTCTGTATTAGAAACTCCTTGCATCTCTCTTTCAACGTGTTGTCGATAAGCTGCAATTACTCTTTTGCCTGATACATCTTGCTCTCTCAAAGACTGCAGATTTTTTATTTCTAACTGTAACATTTCGTTTAAGGACTCTTCTATTTTTGACATAAAAACTCCAAAGAATAATAGGATTATAATATTTTAGGAAAAAATAACGAAGAGTTAAAAAAAGAGGGGGAACAAAGTTCCCCCTCTGGGAAGGATGGAGTATTAAACTAAAATATTAGTTAAATACAACTACTTGAATCACGTCATCTGCGAAGATTGCTCGATCAAGATAAATTGATCTTGCAGTTCCAGGTGAAGAGCTACCAAAAGTACCATCAAATGCCATACCATCGGAATGGACAGCATTGTTATCCATGTACATCAACTGACCGTTAACGTAAACTTGAACTTTGTTAACGTCTGTATTGTATGTCCAAGTAACATCAGAATCACCACCTTCATCAGTAGTTTCTGCTGCCGAGAACGTTATTATAGTTCCTGGAATCTCATAAGCGGCATTGGTAATCACCTTTCTATAAACAGATGGAGCTCTTGCTATAGGAGCACCATTCCAATAAAGAACGCCACCCACATTGTACAGCTTGTCTGTAACTGATGTAGGTTCGAGGATTTGCTCTAGTTTCAACGGACTGTTTTCAAAATAGACATAGTCTTCATTTGAAGCACCCTTGATGTTGATACTGTTTGCAGAATCTAACACAACGGTAGGGCTTGAACGCGTTAGAAGTACCTTGATAGTACCGTTGTCCATAACATCTGTTGTTGCTACGCTAGAAGCAGAACCCACCAATTCGACACTACTGATCGATACGTTCGAACCAGATGCGGAACCAACTACAACATCGATAGAGCCTGAAGCATCTGAAATTCTAAGGGTTTTACCGGAGAAAGCAGTTGCAAAAGCGGCCGATTGGGAACTACCAGCAAATGGTAGGGTACTCGAAGATCCGTTCAAAGTAGTTCCGTCAGATAAGACATGTGTACCCTTTACGTCATCTCCAAGCTCAACGCCAGAAGACTGTCCCTTCGCTACAGCATCAGATTCAAGTTTCACTATACCTAATTCTGACTTAACAGTCAGAGTAGATCCATCACCAGAAATATGCTCACCATCATCAGCAAATTGCAGTTCTTTACCAGAAGCTACCAAAAGCGATTCAGATGAAGTATCTAATCTAAAGATTTCTGTATAGCTTTGCGCAATATTGGCGTTACCTTTACCACCATCAATACCAAACTGAAGGTCTAATGACCCGGAAGTTCTAAGAGATGGGCCGCCAGTTTCTGCCTGATTTATGTAGAGCTTTTCAGAACCGTTAGCTTTAAAGTAGATATCATCTCCACCGGCATCGACAATAACGTCTCCGCCAGAATCGATTGTAGTGTTGTTAGCAGTAATAGTCAAGTTACTAGAACCATCAGTGTCTAAGTGAACACCGGTACCGTCTAACTCAAGTTTACCAATCATCAAAGTATCATATGAAGTAGGCGTACCAAAAGAACCAGAGGTTGCATCTGTTGCTGAAGTAGCTAACTGGTATCGAGTACCGTTATACCACAAACCAGACTGGTTATCTTGTCCAGCAGTACCACGGGTAAAAAGAATACCTCTGTCTCCAGTTGTACTGTATCCACCGGTAGAACCAGAAACGCCTAGGGCAATAATCGAATCTTTGATCGACATGTTTGTAGTATCAATTGTAGTAGTAGTACCGTTGACATCAAGGTTACCAGTGATTGTCACGTTGCTGGCAAAAGTTGAAGCTCCACCAGCAGCAATAGTCAATGCAGCTAGAGAAGAACCACCACCATCGGCATAAGTTTTAACGATAAAGTCACCAGCAGACGCACCTTTACCTGGAGTGATAACAACATCACCACCAGTAGTTCCAGACTGACTGTGAGCAGATGTACCACCTAACAAGTTAAGTGCACCACCAGTTTGGCTTGCACTAGAGTTACTAGCATTACCACCACGAACAGTTGTAGCACCACCAGCTCGGGATGATGTTGAACCTGAGTAGTCACCACCAGCAACTAACAATGTTTGACCATCGACACCAGAACTAGATTGTCCTGAAGCTTTGACGGTACCTGCGGTAGCCGAACCATCTGCTCCCAGAGTAACATCACCGCCAGTTACAGTAACATCAGTACCCGCTGTGATTGTTGTACCAGACTTGATAGTAGTACCAGCCTCTAAAGCTTTAGCGACACCAACACCACCATCTACAATCAAAGCACCACTAGTAGAGCTTGATGCGTCAGTAGCGTTATTAACGTTTATCACTACATTTTCGTGAAAATCTGCCGAGTTAGAATCTAAGTTCAGCAAGTCTGAATAGTTTGGACCGTCAATCTGAAGACCGGCAGAACCAACTGCAATCAAAGCACCACCAGCGGTGTGTGAAGCAGAAAGAATAAGCGCATTAGCACCTGTTTTTCCTGATTCAATTAATAATGAACCAGCTGCTGATTTGAAGTTTGACTGTCCAGTCGTAGTAGTGTTGTCAAGTGATATAAGACCAGTCGTATCGACAGTGAATGTGCTAGGCACATAAACGCCTTCATTTTGTGACATGAAAGAGTTTCCACCGTGCATACGTCTGATAGCTGATGCGATTTCGGACATAACACCGACCATCGAACCAGATGCTAGCGACTGAGTACCAGCAGACAATGCGCCAGATTGAGCAGATCTTCCGTCAATAATGTGACCGTCACCGTCACCAGCAACGCCAAAAGAACCAGTCATCTGACTTAATCTATATTGAGTTTTTAAACCCATTTTTTATTTCCTTTTTTTGAATTTATTTTATAAGCAAAGCTAAAACGGCTTTACTTACTTACACAAAAGACAATTAACCAAAATTTTAAGATAATTTTTAAATAAAACTGAATGTTTTCAACTAAACTAAGGAACAAAAATAAATATAACTAAAACTAACAAACAACTAAACTAATACAACAACTTTTTCAAATTTTTTAAGTGGGTATCAAAAGCAGCAAATTCGCTTGTTACATACTCAACAATTAAACTTTTGCCTTTCCCATCAGGATCTTCAAACTTAAAATTAAATTTACCCGAAACCTCTCTAGTCGCTGAAGTTAACTTTAATCCCTTTAGCATAAGATACGATGCATGAGCAATATCTGAAGTTTCGAATATTTTATCTCTATTATCCATTAATCTTTTTCCTCGCTACCAATAATAAATATCTCATACCATTGTCACTGTCACAGTATCGTCAACAAAAAGACCAAAATTAAACACTACGTTTTGTGTGGGTGAAATTACGTAATCTTTATTTGAACCGCTTGTTAAAAGCTGCCCATTTAAATAAACATCAATTCTTTCTGGTTTGTAACTAGCGTGAGAAAAATTTATGCTAGTATTTACCGGTACTCCTTCGAGTACAGGGCTAGTTACGTCTATTACAACCTTTTTTCTATTCGTATCTAGATCAATAAAACCAGATTCATCAGTTGTCAAACTTAAAAGTTCTGAAACTCTAAAAACTCTTTCGTTAGACAAAACGCTGTGGGATTCAAACGTTATATAAGGGGCTGTTTTCATAATTGATTCTGATGATAGTACTACATCTAGAATATCATCACTCTTAACATTGAATCCAAACTTCAAAGTGCTAGCACCAGTAAGGTAGTAATCAGCATTATTTCCACTTACATCGCTAGAAGATCCAGAGTGCAACAAAATGCCGTTTAAAAACACGTCTATAGAACTTGGGTCATAATCAACAGAAGAAAAATTGCTATTCGAAACTGTCTTATTTGCACCGGCACTAGTGTTAGTGCCTGTATATTCAGCTTTTCTTGGTCCGGTGGACAACCCTACACTACCAACAGTTGAACTAGAATCTACCCAAGATAAAGTTCCGCTTCCGTTCGTTTGCAATTGTTGGCCAGAAGTACCGGCATTAGCCGGCCAAGTATATCCAACGTTGTTCAAGTATGTTTTTCCTGTAACCCCTAGAGAACCGGTTATTCCTACATTTCCAGAGAACTGAGATCCTGTAAGCGTGGCTACAACAGAGTTGTCTACACTAAAAGTCAGCCTATCACTAGAAGCATTCGAAACTATTTTTATACCTGTAGAATCTACTAACCTTAAAGTATCAGTAACAGAATCCGCTACCACATCATCTTGATCTGATAAATCAGATATAACCGTAAAGCCGGCTGAGCCACCGAAGTTATCGCTATTAAGCGAATTAGGATCTTCTGTTACTGTCACAGTACCGGTAGAAGAGTGTACTAAGGTAAATGAAGCATCATCAGAAGTATTACCTGCAACTGCTGTTGCTGTTACGTTTAGGGGGGTTCTTGCATTAATACGCGAAACAATCCTGTTAACGTTTGAAGAAGCAGAGTGATCTCCGCCGGCAAGAACAAGAAGATAAAAAGTCAAGTGAGAGGCCGCAGCAGTTGAAAGTGCGTAAGTAGTTGTCGAATTTAAATTGTGAATCTTAATAAGATGTGCGTCAGTACTTCCAGCGGAATAATGAGAATGATCTGTCGCGACGGCGTTAAAAGAGTTAGCATTAATAGTTGAAATGATTCTTGCAGTAATAGTATCAATATCATTAGCGTTTAATAACCCGATAGTTGTACCGGTAGTAGTAGAAACCGAATTATCAAACTGGAAAGTTACTGCTGTGCTGCCGGCGTCTGTAAGGGTGAATGTCTGATTGTTCAAGTTTGTTTTTGATGCCGATGTCTCAATAGCTAGCTGCAGTGCAGTTTCGGCACCAGTGACGCCATAATCGATACCTACAAAATCGACATGATTAGTACCATCGCTGATCCTTAGGCTACCTCCGTTAGCACCGACATTACCTTGATTAACAGATGCGAAACCGCTCATACCGAAGTTGTTCGTAAATCTAACTTTTTTACCTGGATTACCAATCTTGATTGTTTTAAATGCATCGCCTGACGCTGCGGCTGAAATTGTTATTTCTCCAAAAGAACCAGTGACTATAGAAACATTAGCTCCCTCTCGAAGGTAAGAAGTTCCATCAGGTAATTTTGTCAATGAACCTGTAAGCCCTGATTTAATAAATAACGATCCTGATGCAAGTACATCACCGCCAAAAACAGAAGTACCACGAATGTTTGATCCTCTAGAATTTATCGAACCTGAAACAAAGAATGAAATATCTGATGTATCCCTTGGTTGCATTGTCCCAGGCGGCATATTAGCTCCAGAGAGAATAGTGACTTGCCTAACACTGGTGCCATAGTGATCTCCCAGCCTTAATATTTCCTCTACAGAAGAACCATTAAAAGTTTTAAAAACTAAGTCGTTAGTAGACGAATCATGTATTATAGAATTTGCTGTATTTCCTGAAGCGCCTATAAAATTAATCGTCGAAGTATTAGAGTTATTTTCTCTTTGAAACGTAAGCGTTGGGGCTGCTTCTTTTATATGAAGTATCGATGATGGTGAGTTTGTACCAATACCTACTCTATTTGTGTTACCTTGCACGTACAACGTATTATCGTC
>MDTB01079259.1_pt1 | contig 16674 bp, 13 predicted proteins | sample 811161 | NCBI WGS metagenome assembly MDTB01 (sample SAMN05326650, study PRJNA326480) | marine metagenome | isolation source: seawater | place: Mediterranean Sea | collected 2009
AGGCTCTGAGATTTCATATATAATTTGGATAATAAAATGGCTTCGGTTATGAGGAAACCATGAAAGAATAATCCTGATAAGAAGAACATAGTAAAGAAGATCAAATATTAACTCAATTAAGGGTAACATGGAAATTAAAAAATGAGTCCTACCTTGAGAACGAAGCTGTAGTAGCTAAGATCGTGGTAATCGTCATATTCAACACTCCAGTCGCTTTCAAGATCTTCAAAACTTGAGTATTCTAAGTTGCTTAACACATCGGATCCATCAACATAACTGATTAACTCCCTTTTGTCGAAATCATAGAGCCTGTTGCTGTATCCCAGTGAAGATACAAGTCGAGTCCCTCCGAGGTCAAGTGAATATCCAATCTCAAGGTTATAGCCTGTACCAAGGAATGTATCAGTGAAATCATAAGAATAAGGTCCAACAGAGTTAAAATTATCAGTATTTTGATAATAGTAGCTTTCCTTAAGTAAAGAAGAGGAACCGAAGTCTGCCTTTAGGTACCACCCTTTTTCAAACTTATCAAGGTAAGCTATGACGCTAAGAGCTAGCAACGCTTTTGAGTCATCCTCCCATGCCAAGTAAGGCCAAACATTTTCATTATCAACTGACTCAAAAACTCTTTCAGTTGTTGCAGACTCAATAAGCACGCCCCATAAAGATGTTTGCGTAAGATGCCAGTATGCACCAATCTCAAAATATCCATCAATATCATCCTTGGTTCCATATCTCTCTAACTCAGACAGCGTATAAGAATATCTATCCCAGTAGGAAGCATTATAGTTTGAAACAAGTCCATATGAAAGATAGAAGTACCAGCTTTCAGCTTCAGATAAATCCTCTTCTTGTGGCGGGGTGTATTGAGGTGTTTGAACTTTTTCAATATCTCCTCTATTTTTATCACTGTTTTTTTTCTTTTTAGCGTTAGGCTTATTTACATCACAAAGCTGGTAGGCAATATCCCTCATCCCTTTTTTAACTAGCTTATCCAACACGCTTGAATCAAAGGTAGCGCTTCGAATTACTTCAGCCGTCTTGGTACTGATTATCCTTGAGTCAACGCTATATGTGCTGCCGACCTTACTAATGCTACCATAAATTATAAAGTCTGCTCCAACCATGTTGCCGATATCTACCACATCATTTGCTACGTTACCAGATGCCGTTTGAAATTTCTGCTCTTCCAGAATTTTTTCCATAGCCGATCTCTCAACCATAATATACTTATTGATCTTTACAATTTCAGTGGTAAGACGCTTAGACAAAGCCCTTGCATCAGATTTCTTAACGCCGATATGCTCAAAGTCAATAAGCGCAAGCTTCTTCCTAGGTGAAGATAAGGAACTTTCAATATCATCGGTTGGAATATCATCAGATGTGAAGGAAAAAGAAAAAAAGAATATAAATAAAAACAAATTAATCATATCATAATTTATGATAACTAAGAGGTAATTAGAAAAATATTTTTGAATAAATATTATTTAATTATTGATGTATAAATATCATATTTAAATGACATTTAAAGAGTTTATTTAAACTAAGATATTAACCTTTAAAAGCTCGCAAGCAGCGACCTAATGGCAATTCCTAGAATTAGACCACCCGCAACTGACCTTGCGCTTTTAACCTTCCTACCCCTATTGTAACCACTAATATAATCACTGCTAAGCTCTACCTCTTTCTCTACTGCTAAGTCTGTACTGTTTTTATGCGAATAGGCTGAAACCACAATCATACCGCCAAACATTAGAGGATCGGCATACTGAACTCCAAAAGCAGCTACAGGAATAAATAAATATCCAGAGGGGGCATCATTAAATCCTCTAGCATAAACTGATTTATCAGCATTATTTGAAAATGAAAAAGTAAAGATAAGAAGTATAGCTGCTAATCTAATCAAGTTGAAAGCTCAAGAATAGCGCTAAGAATATTTCTTCTACTAACCAAGCCAACAATCTTCTCTCCATCTACAACAGGAAGCCTGCGATAATGGTTAGCCAAAAATACATCTGCTATGCTATAGAGATCCATATCTGAAGTTATTGTGATTAATGCGGTAGACATAAATTTTTCAACCCTCCCTCTATCTGGAAGGTTAAAATAGCTCTCAACTGTCAAGACCTTCATAATATCTTTTTCAGATATAATCCCAATAAGCTTTCCATTCTCTACTACAGGTGCGCCTGAAATCTGATTTGAAATAAAAAGCTCAATAACCTCATTGATATCGTCATTCTTAGATACAGTTATAAGCTTCGTGGTCATTATATCTTTTGCTTTTGGAATCATGAGTATACCCTTAAAAGAATTTAAAGTTATATTAATATAAGATTATTTAGTCCTAAATATTATAAAAAAAAACTATGCACCTAGAATAAGGTTAACTATTAATATTAGATCAACAACATTAATACTACCATCCTCATTCACATCGGCTGCCCACAGTTGATATGAGCTAGGCTCCAAGCTTCCAAGTATAAGATTAACACCGGTAACTATATCAGTGACGTTCAACAAGCCATCACCAGTTATATCACCAAGCAAACCCATTTCATCTGACACATTCAATGTTATAGGAATAGTGGTAGTACCAGATAAATTTGTGTTAATACTAACTGATGCGTCATACGATCCTACAGAAAGATTATCACTATTTATACTCAATGAGTACACTGCAGACTCTCCATCGCCAAGCACTGATGAGCTGCCATCCTCTAAGGAGAGGCTTAACCAAGAAAAAGGAATGACCCTCTTGAACTTGAGAGTTAAATTGTCATGAAGGTAACTATTACCATTGTCAACCTGCAAACCGGCAGTACCGGATTCATCCTGAATGCCAACAGTTGCATCGTAATTTCCCTCGATATTTCTGTAGTTTATGTCGATATCACCGGAAGAAAAAATAACAATCTGAAAGTCATAGTAACTATCCTCAAAGCCATTGTTTGGCCAATGGTAAACATCTTCGAACCAAACTACAAATTTTTCTGAGTCACCAAGGTAATATGCATTACCCGAACACCCATTTGAACAATCTGAATTGTCAGGATTCAAGTCATCCCAAAGTGCAAATATAGCCGCCCTAGGAGCTGAAGGAGATGGAATGGAAAAGTTGTCCCAAGCATCGTTATCATCACCAAACCCTATCCATCCATTTGCATTTATACGAACACTATTGTAATCACCTCCATAAAAAGAAAAACTGAAAGGTAGATTTATCATGGGTGAGGATTCATCGTTATCAGAAAAAACAACCTGACTAGACTCTCCATCAATATCTATCCAGCTATAACTTATATCACTATCAATATCGCTATCACTCCAAAAATAACCATACGAATCAGGTCCACCGCCATCTACATTAAAAGGAGATTCCAAGTCTGAATAAGAAGTTGAAACTGAATAATTTAGTGTTGACCCATACTCTCCCGTATTGCTTACAATTAGCTCTTCTGACAGTGAAGACTCTGGCTCAAGATTAAAAACGAAACTTGAAGCGCTATAGCCTAACTCTGGAGCAGGCAAAGCTACAGGTGTTTCAGTTGTAATAAACAAAGCAATTTCATCTTGCAAAGGCCTAGAAGTTCCTGCATAAACATTGTTAAAGGTATACTGGATTCCATCATTGGCTAAATGATTTTCTATTCCGATTGTAGCATATCCACCATGAATTGGAGGATAGCTGCTATAAGATCCATATGAAGTATTGTTAAACTCTTTATACTGTATTTTAATGTTGTCATCACCAAATGAAGATTGATATGATGGAGTTAAAATAATTTGAAACGTTTCAACAGAATTGTTTGTGTAGGTCCTCATTCCTGACCACTCAACTATAACCCTATCACTCTCAACCTTAGCATAAACATCTCCGCCGTTGGAAGTTTTAAGGTCATCCCAAAAAGCAGCTACCATTGGAGATGGTCCACCAGGACCAGGAATTGTATAGTTTCGAAATGAAGCTATTTCTGAATAACCGAAAGTTATGAAACCGTTCGTACAAATTGATATCTCATTGTAGTCTAATCCATAAAATCTAAATGTGAATGGCAAGTCAACATGTGCTACAGAATTGCTGTACTCTCCAAAACCATTATCAGATAGATTCAGATCATATCCACTTCCACCAAGATCAGGGTCAATCTCAATCCAATCGTAGCTAGGAGTTAAACTATAAAACTCATCGTCTCTTGAATCATAAATATAATAACCATACTGATCAGGCCCAACAGGCTCAGCATAGCCAGGCACTCCAAGTTGAAGCGACAAAATTTCTTCCCTAAAATAACCCTCTTCAGAAGAAATCAGCAAAGTTACTGGAAGGATAGTACCAACGATGACATCTTCATCGACTTCAATTAATATTCCATTTGATTCAGAACTCTGACCAGGATTAATTGTCCCAAAAGTTGTTGTGGCATCTAACACATCTATCATATTACCTTCGTAGAGCAACTCTAAGGTTACTGGATCTGAGGATATTGATCCAAAATTGTTCAGCTCAATATTTAAGTTGCCTGCACTTCCTGGAGAGACTGCTGAATTGGTAGTTGGACTTAAATAGGCACCAGATGCGCTTAAATTAATTTGCCCTACCCAACTACTTGAACCATCTGTAATTTCAATTCTGAGCATTAAATCCTCACCCTCAACAGCTGAAGGCATTATATATACATCAAATTCAGCTCCATACTCAGACTGGCCTTGAGAAATCGATCCATAACTAACTTCATCTGATAGAATATTTACATAACTAGAGGTAGATGTTAGAACAGCTGATATATTTGAAGAGCTTCCTGAAATACCAATAAGCGGTATAGATATGCCAACTTCAGAACCTGACAAAGCTAAGCCACCAGATGTTTCATTTATTAAAATTGGACTATCAAAATCAATGTTTACACTAGCAGACGAAGATGAAACTGAAACGGACGACTGATAGGGCTTAAAGTTTCTTTTAGAGGCAGTAATAGTCAGGCTGCTGCTATCATAAGGATCAAGGGCTACAACAGCAAGACCCTGGGCATCAGTATAAGTTATTACTGGTATATCTGAGCTCCCTCTTAGAATAGATACGGCTGCTCCTTCAACTGGCAGACCGTTTCCAGCGACTAAACTTACATCCAGAAAGTTAGTACCAAGGCTTATAGAGCTTATATGGTCAGCAGAAAACTCTTGAGGAGTATCAGTCCAAAGATGAGTCGCTGCATCGCCAATCAAATTGTTCCAGTGAGTAAATGCACTTACCCACTGATAGGGATTTGCTGGATATGTATTGAAAAGTGCCAGCTTACCACTTGCAAGGGCAGCGCCTGCAGTTTTTAGTCCATCCGCAAATAGGCCATCATACATACCTAGGTTTACGATGTTATTAAAAATTGTATGGGTATTCCATGTCGCCGTACCAACAACCGCGACTGCGCCTCGAGGATTTGAGACTGTGCCCGCCTTAAAAAAGTACTCGGAAAGACAATTTGACTCTTCAGCAAAAGACCCTGTTCCACAAGTCAAAACAGTAGCGAAAGGAAGTTTATACCCATTGCTCGCATCATTAATCTCATTGCTTCCAAAACCACTAACCCCTAAATATCCTCTATAGTTAAAGTAAAGTACACCCTCCTCAAGCTGACTCTCCATCCAAGTATCATAACTACCGCCAGAAACTTTGATTCTCACATCATCAAAACCATGATTTTCCAAAACGTTCTTTATAGCGTAGTTTGTAATTGCTGTTGAAGCGCCTGATTGAGACTGATCAGCTAGGAGTGAAGCTCTCTCATAATAACCATCTAAATTTCCAAGGTAAGTTGCTTTTTCGTAGTTTATGATTTTATAGGAAACCGTCGTTAATTCGCTATTATTTTGAACTGACATTCGCCCTAAAAAAACTTCAGGGAATATGTCAGCACCCTCGAGTTCAGTATATGGTTGATCGCCTTCGCAGTAATTCCCATAGTCATTGTGTCCATACTCTTCAACGTAGGTTGGTATATCAAAATCTCCGCTAACATCTCCTACTAGAGTAACATACTCAGGAGCTGGGTCGTATGTAAAATATGCACTTCTAATATGTTCTTTAATTGAGCTAGCTGAAGAACCAATTTCTGACAATGAGGAAATGTAAACAACATAGCCTCTTTGGCGTCTCCATTCAACCAGTTGCTGAAAGGCGGCGTTGGAAGCAGAATTGCCTCCACATACATACAAAATAGATGGCTGTTGATATTCCTCATCCCCTAAAAAAGAACTGTAGTTAACAATATCATCGGCAACCATTGTTACAAACTCCAAAGACTTCTTTCTCTCATCGATTTTAACGAAGGAATCAGAAGGACCAACGTTACGAACAACTATATCAACTTCATCAAAAATTTCCAAAGTTCTTTTGGCCGGGTTGTAGCTGTAAGGAGAAAAACTAAGTGAAGATACAACCATCCCTCTCATAATCCCTGGATCTGATAAATAAATATTTTCATATGGAAACTGTGAGTCAGAGCTATAAATCGCAGAATTGAGTTTATCAACTGGCCCAGATTCATCATATTTGTAACCCTGAAATGGGAAAACTTTAATGTTTTCAATAGTATGAGAAGATTTAACTGAGTACTCTACGCTGTAGGATCTGCTAGGATCAAGATGAACCAAAGTAGAGATGTAAGGCAACTCCGGCTCACCAGGAATAGATCTATGCCCAATATCTTTAACATCAAGCCTTAGATAGCCATCTTTACTAGAAAAGTCTTCTGAAAGATTATTGTTAAACGATATATTAATCTCATCAGAGAGTTCACTTTTTAAAGAAAAATTTTTTCGACCTCCAGCGGCCACAAAGGATACAGACAGAACTATAATAATAAATTTTCTTAATTTTTTGTTCAAAACAAGATCTCCATTAAAATTTTTAATAATTTAACCACTTACAGGTCTTTAAAATTATAATATTATTGTTTCAGTTTGTAAGTAGATTTTATAACACAATTTACAGCAAGTGATTAAATTATTATATTAAATTGATCACATTATTTTATTTTACTAAAAAGCTGCTTAAATCTAGAATAGGCTTCTTTTCCACCAACTACTAAGGATAATGAAAAAAGAACCCAGGAGGTTGCATAAAGAATGCCTGCAAGCTTTATCCAAACCTCATCTCCAGTATTTATAAATAATACCCCACAAACTGCAGCGCCTCCCCACCCAACAATAAAACTCACAAATAGAATTAAAACTCCAATCTTTAGTTTCATATTACTTGTAAATTAAAAATAGATAATTAAAAATTTAAGTAAAGTCTTGCTGAAAAGGTTTCATCCTTTATATTAAATTGAGGAATTAAACCAAAATCAACAGACTTTCCATACTTATATCTAACCCTGTCTCTTTTATCTTCAATTATCTTTATTCCAAAATAATAGTCATAAGCAAAATTGGCAATAAGAATACCTACTCCTAAGAATTGAATTAATTTGTTGCCTGTTTCTTTCTCTTCAACCTTCTTAAGCTTATATTTAAGCTCAGTAGATGTAACGCCATCTACTGTAGTAGAAACTGAATAGATAGGTATCTTGTAATAGTCAACGCCCCCATCAGTCAACATATGGTAATTATTAAAATCTTTATCATTTAAATCGTCTCCTTCCATTGAAGCCCCTGCTATCAACAACCCAAACCCAACCGCTCCAAATGCTCTAAGCCTTCTAGCAATCTTCGGCTCACCTGCATACTGATGTATAGCGCCAGGAATAGGAATAGCTGAGAGCATGAGACCCAAACTAATTCGCCTGTTCATGTCTTTATATTCTTCAAATGTCATATTGCTAGGTATTGCATGAAGCTCAGTTTCACTTAAAATTTCATTAGAATTTAAAATGCTACTTTGAGAAATTAAGATGCCTGAGAAAATCAAAATGGTAATTTTTTTAAAAAACATATTTTCCTTTTATTTAATTACTGCATAATATAGAAACAATTAAAATTAAATTTAAAAAAAATTATATACTTTATATTTTAATAAACTTATAAGGTTTTTTGAAAGTACTACTTTAACTATAAAAAGCTATATAAAAAACCCCTTAAAAAGGGGTTTTTTGTGTGGTCGAGACAGGACTCGAACCTGTGACCACTTGGGTGTAAACCAAGCACTCTGAACCAACTGAGTTACTCGACCAAATATATAAATAGCTAATAACTAATATTAATTATACTGAATGTATAAATACTATTAAAAAAACAAATATCATTATGCTGGAATATTTTAAATATTGAATGTATAAAAGCAAAGGTGAAACCTCTAAACATACTATATACCAAAACCTTTAATCATATCTAAAAAATTAAAGCCATCACCTCGGAGACCTCTTTTACAAAGGTAATCTTTAAGTCTTTTTTAACTAATTCCGGAATCTCCTCCAAGTCTTTGCTATTCTCATGGGGAACAATAATATGAGTCAAGCCTGCCCTAAGCGCAGCTGTAGACTTCTCTTTCAACCCTCCAATAGGGAGAACATTACCTCTCAAAGACATTTCCCCTGTCATGCCAATCCCCGTCTTTATTGGGCTACCTTTAAGAAGTGATACAATAGATGAGATCATTGCAATACCTGCTGATGGGCCATCTTTAGGAATTGCACCAGCTGGAACATGGACATGGATATCGTGTTTTTTGTAAAAATCCTCTTCAAGGCCGAGCTCCTTTGCATTTGAGCGTACATATGAGTAAGCAGCCTCAACAGACTCTTTCATAACATCGCCAAGTTTCCCTGTCAACTTAAGACCTCCTTTTCCAGGCATCTTAGAAGATTCAATAAATAAAATATCTCCACCAAAGGCTGTCCAGGCTAAACCAATCACAACTCCTGGCTTGTTTGTTCTCTCAGCTATTTCAGATAAAAACTTTTTTGCACCTAGATACTCTAAAACTTTTTCAGAAGAAAGATTTATCTTTTTTGCTTTCTTTGTAGCAATATCCATAGCTACCTTCCTGCAAACATTTGCCACCTGTCGCTCAAGGTTTCTAACACCTGCCTCTCGAGTAAAACTCTCAATTAGAAGGCTTATCGCATCATCAGTAAATACAATCTCTGAATTTTTAATACCGTGCTCATCTAACTTCTTTGGAATCAAATGTTTTTTAGCTATATTCATTTTTTCACTATGTATGTAGCCAGAGTATTCAATTATTTCCATTCTATCATAAAGAGGTCCAGGTATTTGGTCCGCCCTATTTGCCGTTGTTATAAACATCACATTTGACAAATCAAAGTCTACCTCTAAATAATGATCATTGAATGCAAAATTCTGCTCAGGATCTAAAACTTCAAGCAAAGCACTAGATGGATCACCCCTAAAATCAGCCCCTAGCTTATCGATTTCATCTAGAATAAATATTGGATTATTTGTACCAGCTTTTTTTAGACTTGCAATAATTCTTCCGGGCATTGAGCCAATATATGTTTTTCTATGACCTCTTATCTCAGCTTCATCTCGAACTCCTCCAAGAGATATTCTTACAAATTTCCTTCCCATTGACTTTGCTATTGATTTTCCTATTGATGTCTTACCTGTTCCTGGAGGACCTACGAAACAAAGAATCGGACTTTTCAGGCGCTCACCTTTTTTTGATCTTTTTCTCTTTAGGCTTCTTACAGCTAAATGTTCAAGTATCCTCTCTTTTACCTTTTCAAGCCCATAGTGGTCTTCATTAAGTATTTTTAGAGCTTTATCAATATTTTCACTGTCTTTGCTTTGAATATTCCAAGGAAGCTCAACGAGCCAATCTAAATATGTTCTTGAAACAGTATATTCTGGGGATGACTGAGGAATTTTTTCCATCCTGCCAAGCTCCTTTTTTGCCACCTTGTGAACCTTTTTAGGCATGCCCGCAGCCTCTACTTTCTCTCTAAACTCATCAAGCTCAACAGACCCACCTTCTTCACCAAGCTCTTTCTGGATTGCCTTAAGCTGCTCTCTCAAATAATATTCTCTTTGAGATTTACTGATTTCATCTTGAACATTTGATTGGATTTTTTCACCCAGCTCAATCCTTTGGATTTCCCTTGAGATTATACTTGAAGATTTTTCTAATCTTTTTTTGTAATTAATTTCTTCTAAAACTGATTGCTTCTCCTTTGTTGGAACATTCATCAATGAAATTGCCTTATCTGCAAGCTTTCCAGGATTTTGAATATTATTCAACACATTTGACTGTTCATCTGATAAATAAGGTGCAATATCTATAAGAGTTTTAAAATTCTCTTTAAGGTTGGAAGACATAGCTTCCTCTTTAATGCCTGTCTGTTTATTGCTTTCAATAGTTGTTATAATTCCTTTAAAGTAAGGCTTGGGCAACATAAATTTGTCAACCTTAATTCTTTCCAAGCCTTGAACAATAGCACTCTTAGACTTATCAGGCATATCAAAAACCTTTAAAACTACTGCTAAGGTTCCATAAGTGTACAGGTCAGTTGATTTAGGATGCTCAACTGATCCATCTTTCTGTGCAACCACAGCTATGTATTTTTTCCCAGTATTAGGCAGATCCGAAATTAACTGCAGAGACTCCTCTCTTCCTATGTATATTGGTATGATTTGCTGTGGAAAAAGAACAGTATTTCTAAGTGGTAATATTGAATAAACTTTAGCACTATGATCAGCAGTGTCATCTTGATCTTTTACAGATTTAATATCGTCCATATGATTCCTTATAAATTTTTATATATTTTAATTTTTTAAGCATTTTCAATTATTAAGCTTGCAAGAATCATGCCTAATGACTATTTGTCATAAATTCATTTATTTATCTCATGACAGCTTATACAGTTATTAATATAATCATGGGCAATTACAGGTGTTTTTCCAATAGAAGGAATATCTATTGAATTTTCATGGCATACTAAGCAAGACTCTTCTCCATTATACATAGAATGAGGACCCTGATCTCTATCGTCAAAGAGGTCCTGAAGTTTGGGCGCATTTGCTGGAACAAGAGCAACTCCATTCTTTGAATACATTGATGGACTATCCTCTTGAAACAAATTATAACTAATAAAAATGCTAAAAGAAAGTACTACAAGTATAAATATAACCTCTTTTTTCATGATTGCCCTGCGAAAACACTTTCTGCCTGTTTATCAGCCATATATGAAGATCGCACTAAAGGACCTGACTCAACTACATCAAAACCATACTCTTCACCTTTTTCCTTATACTCAACGAACTCATCTGGATGGACATATCTTTGAACATCTAAATGTTTTTTTGTTGGCTGTAAATACTGACCTATATTAAATATTGAAACCCCTAAATCAGAAATTTCTTTCATAGTATCAAGCACTTCAGCTTTATTTTCCCCTAGGCCAACCATCATTCCTGTTTTAGTAAGTAAACCTGATTTTACTGAGTAGGAAAGAACTTTTTTAGATCTATCCCATTTTGATTGAGGTCTTACAGATCTAGATATTCTTTCAACGCATTCAATGTTATGAGAAAAAATGTCTGGCTGAGCTTTAAACACAATATCTAGAGATTTTTTGTAACCCTGAAAATCTGGTGTTAAAACCTCTACCTTGCAAGAAGGCGATGTATCATTAATCTCCTTAATAGTTTTAGCCCAAATATATGCACCATAATCATTTCTCAAATCATCTCTATCAACAGAGGTTATAACAACATGTTTGAGACCCATTTGCATTACTGCACTTGCCGCCCTTTTTGGTTCTTCAAAGTCAACCGCCTTTGGCTTTCCCGTGGCAACACTACAAAAGCCGCATGCTCTCGTACAAATTCCTCCTAAAATCATAATCGTAGCAGTCTTTCTGCTCCAGCACTCATATATGTTAGGGCAACGAGCTTCTTGGCAAACAGTATGTAATTTTTTATCAAGGACAAGATTATTTAAATCTTTATAGTTTTCATTTATATTAATTTTTACTTTGATCCAGCTTGGTTTTTTCATTTCCATGGATTAATAATTTATTGTTTTTTGAATTGCATCTTTTATCCAGCTTACCTGTACTAAGACCTGGTCCTCTAAAACATTTGCATAAGGTATAGGAGAGTCTTTGGAGGCTACTCTTATTACTGGCGCATCAAGCATTTCAAAAGAATGTTCATTTATAAGAGACACTATCTCTGCACCAAATCCATTTGTAATATTATCTTCATGAACAACAACAACTCTATTTGTTTTCTTTATTGATTCTAATATAAAGTTTAAATCAAGCGGGAACAAAGTTCTAATATCTATAATCTCAACTGAAACATCTAGATCAGAACAGGCATTTTTTGTTTTTTGAACCATTGCACCCCATGTCACCACAGTAATATCTTCCCCTTTTTGCACCAATCGCGCTTTTCCAAAAGGCATCAAATAATTACTATTCGGCTCTAATGATGCTGCATATCTTTGACGGTACAAACCTTTGTGCTCTAAAAATAAAACTGGATTGTTTGATCTGCATGCTGACTTTAATAACCCTTTTGCATCTTCAGCTGTTGATGGATAACAAACTATAAGGCCTGGCATATGAGCAAAGTAGCCGTCTATACTTTGACTGTGACATAAAGATCCATGAATATAGCCTCCAACGGGGACTCTAATAACCATTGGGCATGCCCAGGCATCATTAGATCTGTACCTTAATGTAGTTACTTCATTTCTAATTTGCATCATTGAAGTCCATATGTAATCACCAAATTGGATTTCAACTACAGGCTTATAGCCTAACGTTGCTAGACCTACGGCAGTACCTATTATTGAAGACTCAGCCAAAGGTGAGTTGAAAACTCTAGTTTCACCATACTTTGTTGAAAGACCTCTCGTTACAGTAAAAACCCCACCTTTACCATCTGCAACATCTTGACCATAAATTATCATTTTATCATTGTAATTCAGCTCTTCATCCAGCGCATGATTGATCTGATCAACCATAACAACCTTTTCATTTGATACATATGATGGATCTTTATATTCAAACTCATCGATGCATAAAATATTTTCCATTGCACTATCAGAACTTGGATCTTCTTGATCAAGGCCCCATTCTGCATAGCTGTCAATTTCTTCAACTATTTTTGATTTAAAACTATCTATCGCCTTAACTGATAAAATATTATTTTTAACCATAAACTTTTCAAACTTTACCAATGGGTCATAATCTAAATCTGCCTTCAAATCCTCTTGTGATCGATACTTACTATGATCATCAGATGATGAGTGCGGAAGCAGGCGCACAACTTTTGACACAATTATAGACGGCCCTTTGCCCTTGCGGGCATCCTCAACGGCTTTTTTAAAGGCAATGTAAGACTCAAAAAAATCAGTTCCATCAATAAGATACCTCGATAGATTCTTATAACCACTTGATATGTCATATACGGAACCACCTGATACCTGATCACCTAGAGGAACAGATATAGCATAACCATTGTCTTCAATATGAAATACAACAGGAGCTTTTTCACGACTAGCCCAATTTAAAGCCTCATGAAAATCTCCCTGGCTGGTTGTACCTTCTCCTGAAGACACATAAACAACCCCTTTAGTATTATCGCGCATAATAGAAAAACCTGCACCAACAGCCTGAAGGAATTGAGTGCCAGTTGGACTCGATTGACTGACAATGCCTAAATCTTTGTGACCGTAATGCTGTGGCATCTGCCGACCTGATGAGTTCGGATCATCTTTTTTTGCTAAAAATGATAATATTATTTCCTTAGCAGTCATGCCTAACCCCATACAAAAAGCTTGATCTCTATAGTAAGGGTAAAAGTAATCAACTTTAGTATTAAACACCATTGAAGCTGCAGTCTCGCAGGCCTCATGCCCAGATGAGCCTATATGAAAAAAACCTTTCCCCTGCTTTAGAAGAATAAGCTGCTTTTCATCTAAATATCTTGATGAAAACATATTGTGGTAAATATTTAAAATTTCTTTTTTTGTAAAACCTTTATGCCTCATAAAAGGCTCCCTTTTCCAAACTTTTACAAATATAGCTATTTAATAAAGAAGCCTGATCTTTAATATTTACTATTTTTCCTGTCTCTTCTTCAACTGAGGTTATTCCATAATGATTGATTCCACATGGTATAATTTTATCATACTCTTTTATATCAGTATTAAAATTAAGTGCAAACCCATGCATTGTTATCCATTTAGAAATTCTAACACCTAAAGCACAAATCTTTTTATCATCTACCCAAACGCCTGTCAAACCTTCAATTTTTTTTGCTTTAATTTCAATATGCTTTAAATAACTTATTACAGATGACTCAATTGCATTTACATACCATGTTATACTCTTTTTGAAATGGTTAAGATTTATTATTGGATAGCCAACTAATTGACCTGGCCCATGATAGGTTACATCCCCTCCTCTATCAGTCTTTACAACATTTTTATCAATAATTTCTAAATCCAAAAGGTTATCTTCATTGGCATTTCTACCTAGGGTGTAAACTCTATAGTGCTCAAGACAAAGAATAAAACCATTTCTATTTTGGCTTTGAACTAAATCATGAAGGAATTTTTGAAGATTCCAAATATCTTTATATTCTTGCATACCTAGCCATAAAGTTGGAATAATATCATCAGACCTTGATAACAAGCTCACAATGGTTTCATAATGCTTTTCTCTAATCTTTTCAGTGAATATAATCATCTACCAAAATATTTTACGATTATGTAATTAATTATATTTTTTACCTGGACCATAATATGTGGTATAGATTGTAGGAGTCTCCCTTAACTTGATACTATATAAAATAGCATTGCTATCCATAGACTGTTCTATCTGCTCCCATATAAAAATTACTAAATTTTCTGTAGAAGGCTGTTTGCCATCAAACCAATCAACATCTTTTTCTATTTGAGAATGATCCAGTATAGAAATGACCTTGTTTTTGACTATTTGATTTAATTCTTTAATATTTACTATAAATCCTGAGTCTGGATCAACCTCACCTGAAACGGTAACATCCAGTATATAGTTGTGGCCATGTATCTTAACATCTTCACCAAAAATTTCTAGATTTTTTGATTCATTCCAATTAGGGTTCCAGTATCTATGTGCTGCGCAAAACTTATATTGCTTTGTTAGGAAGGGCATTTTACACCTGAAATTTGTTACTGATAATTTATTAAAATATTTAAGAGATTTTTACAGTTTTAAAAAAAATCCTTGATATCAAATATCTTTAAACTTTGGTTTTCTTTTATTTATGAAAGCATCCATCCCTTCATCGCTATCAGAATTTTGAAAGGTTTGGGAAAACAATTCTCTCTCAATTAAAAGACCAGTTTTCATGTTTGTATCTACACCCTTATTTATTGATTCAAGTGTTTTAGATATAGCATTAGGGCTATTTTTAGATATTTTCAGAGAAATTGCATCAACTTCAGCGTCTAAATCATCTGCAATCTTATCAACCAATCCAATTCTAAATGCTTCTTTAGAATCAATAATCTCTCCTGAAAGAAGCATTTTACATGCAGCACCTTTCCCCACCAACCTTGGCAATCTTTGCGTACCTCCAAATCCAGCTATCAAACCTAAGCCAACTTCAGGCTGGCCAAATTTGGCATTAACTGAGCAGAATCTTATATGGGACGATAAAAGAAGTTCACACCCGCCTCCAAGTGCAAAGCCATTAATTGAGGCTATAAAAGGTTTACAGGAATTTTCAATAGTATTAAATAGCTCCTGGCCTTTTGATGAAAAACTTTTTGCCTCCTCAATATTAAGATTTGACATTTCTAAAATGTCTGCACCCGCAACAAAAGCTCTTTCACCTGATCTCAAAATTACAACCCTAACTTCAGGGTCATTTATAGCGGAATCTACTGCTGTCTTAAGTTGGTTTATTGTATTAAGATTCAGTGAGTTTAGTTTTTCAGGTCTATTGATTTGAATATAGCAAAGACATCCATTTTTTTTATATAAAATATTTTTCATTTTCTCCAATACGATGAGTTAAACAACACAACAACTGTAAAAATTTCCAACCTACCAAGCAACATACAGAAACAAACTAACCATTTGACTAATGATGGCATATGCCCCCAACTTTCAGAAGGACCAACTTCTCCTAATGCTGGACCGATATTTCCAATGGCTGAAGCTGCAGCTGATAAAGACGTTACTAAATCTAATCCAGTAGAAGATATAATTAAAGCTGTAATTATAAAAATAAATATATAAAAAAGATAAAAACCTAAAGTTGATTTAATAACTTCATCATCAATTGTTTTACCGCCTATTTTAATTTTAAAAACACCTTTAGGATGAATTAATCTTTTGACCTCACAAAGAAGATAACGGAAAATAACTATTGTCCGAATAATTTTCATTCCACCGGTTGTTGATCCAGCAGATCCTCCAATAAATAGTAAAACAAATACTAGCATATTTGAAAATGCTGGCCAACTATTAAAATCTTCGGTACTAAAGCCAGTAGTAGTTAAGAGTGAAACAGCAGTAAATACAGAATGCCTGATTGTAGATATACTGATTTCATATTTAGGAGTTCCAACAATATTAATAAAAAACAATACACTAAAAATTATAGTTAAAATTAGATAATACCTAAACTCATGATCTTTGAAGTATTCGAACCTGCCTTTTGCAATAAAATAGTAGTGGAGCGAAAAATTTGTTGCTGCAATAAACATAAATA
>MDTB01075803.1_pt1 | contig 16673 bp, 15 predicted proteins | sample 811161 | NCBI WGS metagenome assembly MDTB01 (sample SAMN05326650, study PRJNA326480) | marine metagenome | isolation source: seawater | place: Mediterranean Sea | collected 2009
AATTCAAATAGTTTGCTGACCTCCAATAAATCAGCAAAATAAATCCACGTTGCTGCCATTGTGAGGTCAGCTTCAATAAATAAAAAACGCGCTTTTAAGCGCGTTTTTTATTTTCAATATACTAAATTAAATTATTAAGAAATAAAATATCAGAGCTTTATTCTTTTTTCATACATCGCCATATAGGATTCCATACATTTATTATATATAGTTGTCAATTCTTTATCAAGTTTTATATTATTATTTTTATATGGAATAAACCCCGTTGATTTATTCACACTCTTATACCAGTATTTACCCCAAATACCATCTGAAGCTCTGCTCCCTTTCGCCCATGATAACATATTTTTGGAAAAGTTTATACCAATTTTATTACATAGTATTTTTAATAATCGTTCAGGATTCAATAAAATGTCTTTAGCATCTAAAATAGGTGGAGAAATACCCTCATTTTTTTCTAAATATTGCATAATCTCTAGTTGTTGCTTATAACCTAATTGCCATTCACCATTTATTGGCAATTGTTTAGAATAACTCTGAATAACAAATTTTGGGTCTCTGATTAATATGCAATTCTTTACATTACTTATCCAACTAATATCGCATCCTTCGAGATTATGTTGGGCCATATGCTTCTGGTACCAAAGTGGTTTTCCCTCTGGAATAGGACCTACACACATTTTTAAAATATCATCCCACTTACAACTCTGAGAATTAATAATGGATTCTCGCCCAGGGTGATTAATTCCTGTTTTTTTTAAATAGTGAGCGTAAAATGGTTCATCTAGAACTGCCGTATCATTTCGATTATCAAACGAGCGCATCATTGCCGTAGAAATATTTCGAGGTCCAGACCACATTGCTATAGTCAATGTATTCATTATGTATCTTTAGCACTTGGCAGATTTAATTCATACCAGTTTTGTAATTTTAAAGTCAACAATCCTCTTTCACCATTACCAATAATAATTCCATCCACTGATACAACTGGGATGATTCCTGCAAATGTTCCTGTAACAAAAACCTCATCCGCATCATGTACATCCTTCAATTTAAAATTCTTTTCAAAAACTGTAATTTTATTCTGTTGACATAACTCAATTACAATCTGTCTAGTAACGCCATTTAAACAGTGCTCTCCAGTTGATGTCCAAACTTCATTGTTGCGAATAATAAAAAAATTTGTAGAATTGCATGTTGCTATATTACCATAAGGATCAAACATCAATCCCTCATCAACACCCATTTTCTCGGCTTCAATACATGCAGCAATACAGTTATGTTTGCTTAGTGAATTTATTCTAGGGTCTTGAATTCGATTATCTCGAATAGTATTCACTGTACCTAACTTTATCCCATGAATAGAAACATTTTTATTTGCTTCCTTGTATTCTGGTATTATCACAATCGTTGGAGCACTCACAGTAACCTTTGGATGTTGATAGGGTGTAGATTTAATTCCTCGAGAAACAATCAAACGAATATGAACTCCTGAATTCATATCATTTCTTTCTATTGTGTTTTGAATGGCAATTCCCATCTCATTTTTAGATAATCCAATATCCATTCCGATGGCTTGTGCACCATCATATAAACGATTCAAATGTCTGTCTAGATGGAATAATTTCCCATTATGCAAACGTATTCCTTCCCAAACGCCATCACCTAGAAGAAACCCGCTATCCATAACAGAAATCTTTGCATTTGAACGATGGAAGAAATCACCATTGATATATATTATAATATCTTGATTCCTTTTATCTAATTTATAATCATGAGTTGATGGCAAAATTTAAGAACCCTTTATTTGTCTTAATCTTTCAAAAAGGATAGCAGAAACAGCTGCGCTTACATTTAATGAATTAGTTTCACCTTGCATAGGAATAGTAGAAATAAAATCACATGCATTTGATATTTTTTTTCGCATTCCTCTACCCTCGCTACCAGCAACAATTAAAATTTTTCCAGAATATTGCATTTCATACCAATTTTTTGCATCAACACTATTCTCAATACCAATGACCCAAAAATCATTTTTTTTCAGTGAATTTATAGATTGACTTAAATTAGTTACTTCATAAAGTGGAATATTCACAAATGCTCCTTGGCTGACCTGTAAAACCGTTTCTGTTACCGGTGCAGAATGATGTTTTGGAAAAATAATACCATCTATTCCTGCACATTCAGATGTACGTATAATCTGGCCAAAATTTTGTGGGTCTTCAACATTATCAAGAGCTAAAAGGCATACATCTTTTGAGTTTTTATAATCAGGGAAATTACTTTTAGTTACATCACCTGAGAATTCGATAACAATTCCCTGAGTTCTACCATCAGGGTGTTTTTCATAAAAAGCACTTTTTTCCATAAAAATCGTTTTCCCCTCAATTAATAATTCGTTTATTGTAGTATTTCTAATTGCACGACCATTTTTTAATACATCAATTCGATTAATTCTAAAACGATTTGATTTTAATATGGAGATAGTATTATTTATACCCTTACATATCATATTAGGATAATCTTTTTTCTTTTTCTTCATTATGATATTTCAATATTAAACAAATAACAAAAGTACAAACTAGGTCTAAAAGATAAGGATTAATCATTCAATAATGTTTTACTTTTTAATTTCAGAAACAATCTTTTTGTAATTATAAGGGTCAGTATCTCCCTCGGTATTTATCAACAATATCGTGGAATCTTTATTTAAATTAATTTTTTCCTTAAAGTTTTTATGTTTTTTTGATTCACACAAACTCATCAATGCACCTAATCCACTTGCCCCTGATTCACCAGAAATAATGATTGGATCATTTGATAGAGGAAAAGCCAATCTTCTCATCGCTAATTTTGAAACTTCATCTGATATTGTTACTACTCCTGTCAAACTATGCTTTAATATTTTCCAAGCCAAAGTAGATACAGTGCCACAATCTAACCCTGCCATAATAGTTTGGTTTCTACTTTTAAATGAAACTCTATCTCCTGCCTTGATTGATTCATATAAACACCTAGCATTATTCGGCTCAACGCCAACGCATATTGGCGGCGTGTCCCATTGCTTTAATATGTAATTAATAATAGAAGCCGCCCAACTTCCTACTCCAGATTGTAAAAACAATAAATCAATTTTCTCTTCTTTGATTTGCCTAGAAATTTCATGAGCTTGGGTCCAATATCCTTTCATTATATCCAGTGGGATTTCTTCATAACCTTCCCATGCAGTATCTTGAATCAAAGACCATGTATTCTTTTCTGAGGATGTATTTCTTTTTTTAACATGGCTATTCGCAATCTTTACAGCATTATCATATCCATCATCAATAATGATAACTTTTGCACCTTCTTCTTCAATCGAATTACTTCTAGCATACGAAGTGCCTTTAGGCATATAGATAAGCGCCTTTCGACCAAGTTTTTTTGCAATCCATGCGACACCTTTACCATGGTTCCCATCTGTTGCTGTACAAAAGGTTTTAATTTGAGGATTAATCTTAATTTGACGATACATTGCATAAGAAGCACCTAAAGCCTTAAATGCATTTAAACCAAATCGGTGACTTTCATCTTTTAATAGAACTTTACCTACCCCAAGTTCCTTTGCTAAGCCGGTAAGATTGCATAAAGGAGTTTGCGTATTCCCAATTTTTTTATGGAAGTTCTCTATGCTTATAGATTCAGCCAATGAAAAATTGGATAAGGACTTTGCTTTTTCTCGATTAAATAATGTATTTTGGATGATATGTAACACCGGATTGTTTTTAAATCATTTAGGATATTGAAATAAAGTATTATAAAATAATAATATATCAAAGAGCAATCCCCTTCATTTGCATAAAGGTTTAGGTCAAGGGGTTGATAGACAAAAAAATGAGAGCTACATTCCCCACCGTTTCAGAAAAAAAAATATCAAATAGGGCCCATAGCTCAACGGTTAGAGCAGCAGACTCATAATCTGTTGGTTCGGGGTTCGAATCCCTGTGGGCCCACTATCGTTTTGTATTTTTCAATTTGATTTTATAAATATGACTAAATACTATAACCTTATATTCATTGTTTTTTTATTTAATATATCATGTGAAGACGGTTCTGATGCTCAATCCAATATTGATTGTCTAGGTGTTGAGAATGGAACCAGTTTTCTAGATGAGTGTGGTGAATGTATTTCTGATATTGCACAAGCATGCATTCAGGACTGTGCTGAATTTTGGGGTGGAAATAATATTTGTGGTTGTACAGATAGCTCTTACTATAACTACAATCCAAATGCATCCTTTGATGATGGAAGTTGTGACACTTCCATTATATTAACAACCTTCATTAAAAATGTTTCTCCAGAAAATGATTGTGGTTATGATATAGATATTAAACAAACCGAAGATGGCGGTTACATCATAGCAGGATGCAACAATGGTAGTGCCTGGCTAAGGAAAACAGACTTGTATGGTGAAAAAGAATGGGAGCAGACATATAATTTAGGAGATTATTGGGGAAATAGAACCGTCATTCAAACTAGCGATGGTGGATATCTATTTGCAGGTTGGCAAGGAGCATTAAAGACTGATGGAAATGGTGAAAAAGAATGGATAAAAAAAGGAGTGCAAGGAAATAATAATCAAAATCCTTACTATGAGGATATCATCGAACATAGTAATGGATTTTTTTATGCCGTAGGTGGTCCAGTTACACCTAGAGGAGACACAAGAAAAGGAGGCCAAGCAATTCTAGTAAAAATAGACCAAACTGGTACCGTGAAAAAAACAAAGTTTTATGGCGGTAATTGTGAAGATGATCTTTTTAGGGCCATTATTGAATCAAATGATGGAAAGCTTATAATGGTTGGAGAAAAAGGACATGGTAATCAAGCATACCCCTGTTCCTTTAATTTTAGATATTATAAAGATGTTTATGTTATTAAAACAGGATTAAATGGAAGCATTGTCTGGCAAAAAACTTATGGCGGGGATTATCTAGAAAAAGGAATGGATATTGTAAGTACAGAACAAGATGGATACATGATTTTAGGTCAAAAATGCGCGCATGGGTATGATATCTACTCCTGCGGACCAAGAACCAAGGTCCTACTTTTGAATATTGATGAGAATGGCAATAGTTTGGATGAAACTTTATTACCTGGACTATCATTTTATGAAGCTGGAACCGCCATGTCCTTGGCCAACACCTCTGAAGGTGGATATGTTTTTAATACATATCCAAGAAATGGTGGAAATGTATGGCTGTATAAATGGGGAGATAGTGAAGAAACTATTGATTTAAAAATTAGTCCAGGAGGTTTAGGTGGTGAAAGTATAGAAAGAACTAGCGACAACGGGTTTATTATAAGTACTTCTGGGAATACGATTATTAAAACGAATTCATCCTTATCCTATTAGGTAGTCTTAAAAAGCTTTTTTTAGAATAAAAAATGAAGATTATATCTTTAATTGCAAGTGCTACAGAAATTATTCACTCACTAGGACTAACGGATAACCTAGTAGGCATATCACACGAATGTGATTATCCAAAAAAAATAAAAACCCTCCCAGTTTGCTCAAAACCAAGATTTGATATTGATGGTAAAAGCATTGAAATAGATAACAATATAAAATCATTACTCCATGAAGCTTTATCTATTTATAATATTGATACTAATCTTTTATTAAAACTAAAACCTGATATAATTATAACACAATCTCAATGTGACGTTTGTGGAGTAACTCTGCATGATGTAGAAAATGCGCTAAAGAATCAAATCGGAATTAATCCAAAAATAATTTCTCTTAATCCCTCAAATCTAGAAGATGTATGGAATGATATAAAAATTATTGCTACTAATTTAGAAGTAAAACAAAAGGGTGCAGAATTACTCCAAAAGATACAATCCGATATAGATATATTTAGAGTTGAAAAACATAAAATGAAATCAGTATCTGTTGCCTGCATTGAATGGATAGAACCATTAATGTATGCTGGAAATTGGGTTCCAGAATTAGTTCATTTAGCAGGGGGAAATGATTTATTTGGGATTGAAGGGAAACATTCTTCTTGGGCAAAATATGAAACATTATTTAAAAAAAACCCTGATAAGATTATTCTAATGCCCTGTGGATATGATATTCGAAAAACATACCAAGAGATAAAACCACTAGAATCAAAACCGGAGTGGTCAAAACTTCGAGCAGTCAAAACCAATAATGTATTTATTACAGATGGTAATCAATATTTTAATCGTCCTGGACCTAGATTATTAGATAGTTTCAAAATATTGATAGAAATCATAAATAATAATGATTCAATATTTGGATATAGAGGAAATGGATGGGTAACATTAGGCGATTTATCTTTTGCTGATTAAAAGAAGAATCAGTCTAAACTGTTTTGATTGATTGATTATTAGTATTTTCGAACACTAATAGAGGAATATTCCATGAGAATTTTAATTATTCTTGCTCTTTTAAACGGTCTTCTTTTTTCGGTTGAAGGCATTGTTATTTTTAATGATGGAACAACTATAGATGGAGATATAAGCAATGTAGATAAAAGTACAGTATATATTATACCTGATGGACTAACCTTTCCAGAAGAGATTCGAATGGAAAATGTAGACTCATTAAAATTAAATGATGGGAAGCTATTAGTCGCAAATGGTACCGTCATTCTATATTATAGTAATGGAAATTTTATAGAGCCTGGGGCAAACACTGATAAAAAAACCCCTGGTTTTGAAGATTATGATGTTGAATATGTCATCATCCCAAATTGGAGTCTGAATCTATATACAGGATATCCGTTAATTAAAGGCAATACTTTTTCATTCTATGATCAACTTAGCCCAGTATTTGGCCTATCTATAGGTAGCCCCTATGGATTATTTTTTGGAGACTTTTTTATGAATGTAATATCAGAAATAGTATATTATAAATTCAGAGACTCCAATAAAGGCGAAGATGCAGAAGGTGACTTTGAAGGTTTAGGATTACAAATTGGTGTTAGTCCAGGTTTATTTATCGGTGATGCTACTGTAAGTCTTACTGCATGTACCGGTTTATACCATGCTGGACCAGGAATTATTGCTGGAGGAAGTGTTGACATCCCAATTGGTAGTATCATCCTCAAAAAATATGGAAACCTAAATTTTATCAAAAATAATTCAGAATTAATTGAATCAATAGAATTACGGCTAACTTCTAGAGCAAATGCCGTTAATAAAGAAGAAGATGGTTGGACTGGTTGGATTGGAGGCGGTTTTTCACTAGGATATGAGTTCTAAAATCTGTTTAGTCATATTTACTGCACTTTGAAAAAATTATTAACATTATTATTTTTTTATTTTATCAATGCACAAAATGTATACGAGGGAGAAGTCGTTTTTGATTATAATGGAACAAACACAGGTTCTTTTACCTCAATTATACAGGATAGCATTCTATCGGGAATAAGTTTTTCTGAAACTATTAACGATACATCTTTCTTTATAATCGCATCTATTACTGCACAAGAAGATAATAAGTTTGATCTTTTTCTTGTAACCTTACAAGATACCATATTCCCACTTCAACCTAGAACATGGACAATTGAGAGTGGTGGAGAAGAAGAAGACCCTCTAAACTTTGAAACATTGATGATTTTCATGCCTGACCTGGACTCATCATTTGTAATGAGCTTTTTTGAAACCTTTATAGATACAAGTAATGAAGATGACTCAACAGACGTGTTATTAGATTTATTTACAAATTTATCAAGCGATCTTTATTTAGGAGTTCAAGGCGAAATAGAAATATCAAATGTGACAGATTCATCCATAACAGGACTATTTAATGCTTTACTAATAAAACCTGCTTTCTATTTTCCACCTCACACTATATTAATTGAAAATGGAGTATTTAATTTTTTTGCAGCTAATAGCCCAATTCTTGAAGTTAAAAATTATAACTCTATTCCTCAATCAATCTCAATAAATAATATTTTCCCGAATCCATTTAATGCTAAAACATCCATTGACATAACAGTAAGAGACCAACCACAAGATATATCATTACAAATTCTCAATATCCTAGGAGAAAATGAGGGAACTATTTTTTCTGGAAAGGCACTACCTGGCATAAAATCATTTTATTGGGATGCTAATCAATACTCTAGTGGTATATATTTTTTAGTACTTCATTCCAATTCTAGAATTATTTCTCGAAAATTATTATTGGTAAAATAATGTCTACTATAATAACCCTTGAACATTATGAAGTGCTTAATAATCTTCTACTTATGAAATGGAGCGATGATTCTGATAATGCTTTATCCTTAGAGCCACTAAGAGATAATTGTCCTTGCGCAAATTGCTCTGGAGAAACAGATGTTTTTGGAAATATCTATAAGGGTCCGCCTCAAATACTAAAAAAAGAGAGTTACTTGTTAAATGGAATTCAACCGGTAGGATATTATGCAATTCGTCCATTTTGGAAAGATGGACATAGCGACGGTATCTACACTTATGAGTTTTTAAAAAAATTATGTCATACATTTGATAAAGTATGATAAAAAATCTTTTTATTCTATTTCTGATATCAAATTCATTACTAGCAAAAGAATTCAAAATAAATGAAATCAAATTATCAGGGCTAATTAATGATCAAAGACAAGAGATATCAGGAATGGATTGGTTTGGTGATAGATTATTCCTATTGCCTGAAACCCCACAAGGTTTCTTATTTTCTATAACCAAAAAGGAAATCCTTAATAATCTTTCCAGGCTTTATACAGCAAAACATCAACCAATAAACCCTAGAGAAACAAAATTTACTACGCCAGATTACATTAACCTGATTCCTGGTTTTGATGGCTTTGAAGCAATTAGCTTTAATAAAAACAATGTTTATTTAAGCATTGAAGCAAAACATGAAGGGGTAATGAATGGATATATAGTATGGGGTGAATTAAATCCAAACACCTTAGAAATCAATATCACTGAAAATAATTTAAAGAAGATTGAAACCCCAGTCCAACTAGACAATATGTCTTTTGAAAGCATTCTATATTATCAGAATCAAATAATTATGCTTTATGAGGCAAATGGATTAAACTTGCAAAAAGATATAAACCATAAAGTTTTCTCTATTTCAAATCAAACTTTCTCTAATATTAAATCACAAAATATTGAGTATCGATTAACAGATGCTACCTCAGTGGATAATAACCGCTTTTGGTGTATAAATTATTTTTGGCCAGGAGAAAAAAATTTATTATTGCCTGGACAAGATCCTATTTTTCAAAGAATAAAAAAAGGAGATACTCATCAAGCATCAAATGCAATAGAACGAATTATTGAATTTGAGATTTTAAATAACGAGATTATAATATCTGACACAAAACCAATTCTACTATCTTTAGATAAAAAAAATCCAAGAAATTGGGAAGCTCTTGCAAGGCTCGATGATATTGGACTTTTAATAGCAACAGATAAGCACCCAAGAATGATATTTGGTTTTATTCCATTTCATTAAGCTTTATAAATATATTATTTAGTTGCTTTCTTACTATAAAACTTGCGCAGCTTTAACTATTTTCAGTTAAAATTCTACACCAAAACCACCAACAGGAATGATACTAAAATATATTGTTTTTTCAATTGATTTATTAACACGGCTATAAAAATAATATTCTACATTTTCTCTGTTATAAGTATTCCAAATCTCGAAAAACATTATGAGGTTTGATTTCTTAAAGTTATATCTTTTTTCATAACGAACAAACAGTGAATGATAGTCAGGTGTCCTGTTTTCATTAAATTTATCTAAATACAATACTTCTTCATCCGCTTGAATTGATGATTCTAAATCAATCAGAGTATATGGTTTCCCTCCAAAATATGACCATCGAATAGATAGCTCCCAGTCTTTATCTGGTCTATAACCACCAACAATATTCAATACATAGCGATAGTTGTGATTCCTATTCCGTTTAATATTATTATAATCAGTAAAAGTAGAATTATAAATTGATCCACCAAATAAACCATAAAAATTTTCAGCCCGCTTTTTTTGAATCAGAATTTCTAACCCTTCAGAATATGCCTTCCCATTTGATACTATTCCATTATACATGCGAAGCTCATCAAACAAAAAGGTGGGGTCTTGATGAAAATTTGCATCAGGAAGCATTGGACTCCGTTCATATTTTTTTTGATATGCCGATATAGAAAGAAGGGTGCTTAATGTTAACATATGTTCTATACTAAATGAATGCTGATAGCAACTTATACTTTTTAATTCTTCTGATATATCATTTGCAATATAAATGCTTGGGGGATTTTGATGATATTTACCAATATTATAAATCAGGTTTGTCTTTCCCTTAATAAGTTCATAATCAATATTTATTCTTGGAGAATATAAACCTTTGTTCTCATAATCATTGTTATCTATTCGTATTCCTGATGAAAGGATTAATCGTGAAAAAAGATTTTGTTTATAGGTTAAAAAAATAGAATAATTATTAATTAAAACTTCTTTATCAAATTTGATCTCATTTATAAAAATATTACTTTTTGTTAATTTTCTAAAATAATTATAATCTGTTTTACTAACTTCAAAATCAAGTCCAAATTCAAGATTAGAATATGAATTGATTTTGAAATGATTAATTTGACGGACACTTTTCATATCAAAATTTTCAATATTCTTAAAAACTGTATTTCCTGATTTTATATTTGAAAAATGGGTGGTTCCTTTTTTTATTGAATACGAAATGCTCATATTTGAATATGCTTTTTTATTCCAAATATGCTTATAGTTAATACCTATGGTCGTTTGACCATTTTTTAATTCTCCATATTCACTTGCTCCGACATCAACTGCCCCATCAATATCTCTATCATATAAACTATTTCCATTTACCATCAATATTGATATAGTGTTAAAAATATTTGGTTTGAATTCTAGCTTAGCTTGAAAATCATCATAAGTCGGCATTCCTCCACTAGCATTTATTGCATCAGCAATCAGGTCTAAATAACTTCTTCGATAAGAAGCAATATAAGTCATTCTTCTTCCAAGTGGCCCCTCAATTAACCCACCAGCACCACCCATACCAAGATTAACGTTTCCTTGAATCTTATCTTTATTCCCTGATAAGTAAGTTACATCTCCAAAACTTGATAGTTTGTTTCCAAACTTTGCTGAAAATCCATTACTATAAAAGTCCAAATTATCTACCATTTCTGTATTAATAAGTCCTACGGGACCATTAGACCGACCATCCGATTGAACAAAGTGTGAAATACTAGGAATTGGTATATTATCAATTATAAAACCATTTTCAGTCGGCCCTCCACCTCTTACCATCATATCTTGGCGATTTTCGCCAACACTTGCAACACTTGGCAATGTATTTATAATTCTTGTTATTTCTTGCCCAGAACCTGGTGCTCTTCTTATTTCATCATTGCTAAATGATGTGGATTGAAATTCATTTAACATTGTACGCTCAAAATATGTTTCTTCTACCATAACATCATCTATTTGAATTACTTGAGGTTCAAGTTGAACATTTAAGAAATCATATGCATTTGGGCGTATCCAAATATCTAGCTTTTTTTGAGTCTTGTATCCCATATAACTAATTATAACAGTATAATTACCAATTGGGATTTTATCAATGGTAAAAAACCCTTCTTTATCAGATATTGATCCAAAGGTTGTAGATTTTATCGAGATATTGGCACCTTCTAAAGGCAATTGGTTATCCATATCTAGCACTTGTCCTTTTACAACTCCTGTAGAATCATATTGTGCAAAAAGGAAACAAAAATTAATAAAAGTGAAAAATATATTTCTCATCAAAAATTTTCTGAAAAATAATGAATAATTCAAGAACAAAACGTAGTGCAAAAAATAAAGAATTTGGATTAGAATTATATTAGTTTTCTATTAATATAGCCCAAAGAAATATGCAGCATTTAATTAAATTAATATTTATCAGTACACTAATGTCCCAAACTTTGTTTGCCTGGGGGAAAACTGGCCATCGAATTGTAGGAGAAATTGCAGAAACATATCTTACTAAGAATGCAAAAGATCAAATAAAAAAATTAATGGGTCATCATAATATTTCTCGTATGACTGTATGGGCAGATGAGATTAAATCAGACCCTGATTGGAAACATGCTAATAATTGGCATTGGTGCACTATCCCAGATGGAGAAAATTACAGCAAAGGAGCACACGAAGGATTAGCCGTTGAAAAGGTAAAAGAATTCATATCACTATTAAAAACAAAACAATCCACTCTTGAAGAAAAACAAATAGCGTTAAAATTTTTGGTACATATTATTGGAGACTTACATCAACCTTTGCATGTTGGTAATGGAAAAGATCGTGGAGGTAATAGTATTCGCATAAAATGGTTTGGTGAAGCAACTAATCTCCATAGCATCTGGGATACAAAATTAATTGATTTTCAAAAACTAAGTTATACTGAATATGCTCATTATCTTCTTATTGATGAAGACCGAAGTATGATAAGAAAATGGCAAGCTGATTCCTTACTTGTTTATGTTAATGAGTCAAAAATTCTTCGAACACAATGCTATGAATTCTCAAAAGAAGATTTAAAATGGGAGTATTTTTATAATAATAAATCACTTCTTGAAAAAAGACTTCTCCAAGGAGGTATTCGTTTATCAGGAGAATTGAATAGAATCTTTAAATAAAACTTCATTTTCTTTTTCCTTGAGCTGCAACAGCCTCGGCTTTTTTTATTATCTCATCTTGATTCCCTAAATAATAATTTTTCAATGATTCAAGGTTCTCATCTAAATGATAGACTAACGGAACACCTGTAGGAATATTTAATTGAACTATATCATTATCAGAAATTTTATCTAAATATTTTACTAATGCTCTTAGTGAATTCCCATGTGCAACAATTAAGACTTTTTTCCCATTTTCAATATCTGGTTTAATTTTACTAAACCAATATGGTAAAAATCGAGTAACTGTATTCTCTAAACATTCAGAATTAGGTAAATCTGATAATGATATTTTAGAATAAAGTTTATCAAACCTTGGATGTCTTTTATCATTAATGTCAAGCTCAGGAGGAGGTATATCATAACTTCTTCTCCAAATATGGACTTGTTCATCACCATATTTTTTTGCAGTTTCAACTTTATTTAGACCTTGTAAGGCACCATAATGCCTTTCATTTAATCTCCAAGTGTATTGAACTGGTACATTGGACAATCTCATTTCTTTAATACATAATTTCATAGTAAGAATAGCACGGTCTAATAAAGAAGTGTGAATTATATCAAATTCGAAGCCTTCTTTCTTAAGAATCTTCCCTGAAAATTTGGCCTCCTCTTCACCTTTTTTGGTGAGTCCGATATTAGTCCAACCAGTAAACCTATTTTCCAAATTCCATTTACTTTCACCATGACGTAATAAGACTAATTTATTCATTTTTTATACTTCCCGTATGTTTTTATGTCAATATAATTGATAGAAATTCTGAATCTATATACCATCACAAAAGATATTTTTATCTATATTTTAAATATGTGTGGAAGAAAAACATTAAATAAATCATCACAAATGATTGTTTCAGACTTGATGATTGACAAATGGGAGTATCAAAATTACAAACCAAGTTATAATATCTCTCCCGGGCAAGATTCTCCAGTTTTAATTCTATTAAATAATTCAAAAATCGTAAAAAAAATGAATTGGGGCCTTATCCCAAGTCAGCCAAAATACAAATCAAGAAGTAGAAGAATGATTAATGCTAGATATGAGACAATACTGGAGAAACCATCTTTTAAAGATTTATTTTCAAGTAATAGATGTATTGTTTTAGCTGATGGCTATTATGAATGGTCAACACATCAAAATAGTAAAATACCCCACTATATACATTCTACAAATAATTCTTTATTGCCAATGGCAGGTTTATGGTCAAAATCACAAGACCGTAAAAAAAATTTATATACTTATACAATAATCACTACAGTTGCTCGTAATGAAATCTATCATATCCATAAAAGAATGCCAGTTATATTGAAAAAAAACTCCATCAATAATTGGTTATATAATGACAAAAAGAATAATTCAGTAATAGATATATCAGATTTTTACAATGAAAAACTAGAATTTTTTCCTGTATCAACCTATGTAAATTCAGTAAAAAATGATTCTCCACAATGTATCAAAAAACTAAATGGCGTAGATAATCTTAATCTTTTTAGTAATAAGATATAATTAAATGAATTTTGTGATTATATATTAAAAAATATCGAAAATATTTGGAAAATTTATATCAAAAATTCCTGATAGTTTATCTTGAAGATTCACACCAAAAATAAGACCTGCCGTTATCCAATAGGTGTTTTCTCCTTCATCTATTACTCCAGAAACCCAATGTAATTGAGTGTTTAGTCCTACTATTATTGGCGTTGGTAATAAATTAAATACTGCAGAACTACCAATAGTGAAACCATAACCTGGAGAAACTAAACCACCTCCAACATTAAAAGACGTTTCAAAAGTGCTAGGGACCCAGGACCAAGCAATTCTTGGATCTAATTGAGCTACAAGAAAATAACTTAAAGTTTGCAGATTTTGTTCTTCAATACTAGATGAAAAATCATAATAATTAATCTCTATACCAATATCTACATTTTTTCCATCAAATTGAAACATGTTTCTACGACCAAATCCAAAAATATAATTTGGACCTGCGACATGATTCTCCAAGGTTTTTTCAATCAATATTGGTTGTCCATATGAAAGAGTCAAAAATGATTGAGGACCCGTACCCAATAGGGAATCTTGCAATGCTCTTTTTGCTTCCCTAGCTTCCTTTTTGGCTTCTTTTCTTGCTTTTCTAGCAGCTTTTCTTTCTTTCTTGGCTTCTTCCTTGGCAAAGGATTCAATCTCTTTTGCTTTTCGTACAGCCTTAAGTGTTGCAGAAGCTGCGGCAGCTTCAAGCCTTGCGCTTTCTGCGTCTCGCTCTGCATCATATAAATTTCCAATTGCATTTTTAGCTTCTATTTTTGCCTTATCCATACGAGTGGTAAATAATTCTACCTCTTTTGCTTTATCTTCTGCTTTCCGCATGAATTTTTCTGCATTTTTAGCACGATCATTAGCTTTTTCCAAAGCTTCTTTAGCTTGTTTTAAATTTTCGTTTGCTTTATTTAATGCCTCTTGAGCTCTACTATAAAACTCTAAAGCTAAGTCTAATCTTTCAAGATCTTTCAATCCTCTATCGATTACATTTTTCCCATTCCATTCATATTTATACGCATATTTATCAGGTGGCATATACGGAATGATTTTGCGTTCAAGTTCTATACCTTCTTTATCTGTTATTACGCGTATGGTCTCTCCAAGAACAATGTCCTGAATGTATTCTTTAGTTCTTATTACTTTGTTTTCTGAATTAAAATACTGTATCATTTTTAAAAACGAACCCTTACCATAGTAGAGTAAATGACGACCGACAAATTCATTATTTGAATCAAAATATGAAGATTCTACAACTTCAGTAAAAATATCATCCTCTTTTAGGAACGTATAGTTAAAATTATAAGTAAAATATTCAAACCCAACTGAGTCCTTAAAGGTAACTTTTCTTGGGCGTCCATCGCTTCTACTAATAAATTTTGCAACCCATCCAGAACGTACATAACTAAGTTGATTAGAATATAGATTAGAATCAATCCTTGAAATATTTCCACTTTCATGAAATAATATTCTATATTCAGAACGAGCACCAGACCTAGACCATATTAAATTATATGTTTCTTGTTCTCTTTTATCCTTGCCAAATTTAGTAACAGATTTAATACGGTTATCTTTATTATAGGTAGCTTTATAATATATTTTCCCATAATAACTTTCTGGCTCACCACGAAATTCAAGTACGCGCCTATACGGGTTCCAATATTTATAATATTCAACTCGCGCTAAGTTCTTTTCTTTATCATTTGATGAATTTTCAATAGCAATCAGCTTTGTTAAAAAAATAGATAACGTAAAATAAAATAATGACCAATTGCTTCTACTCAGGCTATACCCCAACTCATTAATAATATAACTGTGAAAAACAATGAAAAACCTATCCATGTCCCAGCTTGGAATCGTTTGTTATAATCTACAACTTCTTCATCAAGTGTTTGATAATTTAATACAATAGTTTCGTGTTTTCCTTCATCTACAAAAACATCTAAACGGCCCATTACCAATATATCATTCAACATTTTTTCTTTTGATGTCAAAGTTGTTGCATCATGATTATATCCATTGGGGAAATAACCAACTTTATGCCAACCTGGTAAAACATCTATAAAATTTTTTAAAGGAGAATATCCAATTAAATGCCCATCAACATAAATCGGTAGCCCCTGTGTATCACATATAACTTCTAGTGTCGTGCGCTCTCTAGAATCTTTCCAAGACATTGGGTGGTTCTTTTTCTGGGCGTCCTTTGGATTTGGAAATACAAAAGATGGGTTTACTTCTTTAGCCGCAACAAAATCTGCATATGTCAAAAACAATTCCACTATATTATCTTCATTATTAAGTATAACATCAAAAATACCAATACTACGATTCAAATACATAGCAAGCTGAAGAGAATTCTGAGACCAAGTTTGTTGAATATCATTAATTGGATAT
>MDTB01035527.1_pt1 | contig 16670 bp, 18 predicted proteins | sample 811161 | NCBI WGS metagenome assembly MDTB01 (sample SAMN05326650, study PRJNA326480) | marine metagenome | isolation source: seawater | place: Mediterranean Sea | collected 2009
TAAACTCCAGTTGGTCCACCTGTTCCAATTGTAAAAAACTCAGCAGCTTTTGCTACTGACATCATCGGTAAAGACAATGCAAACAACATTAATGCAGCTGAGATTGTTGAGATTATTTTTTTCATAACCTTCCCTCCTTAATTATATAATTAATTAGTTTAATGGTACCAATTAGCTATTGTTAATGTAAGAGCAAATAACTTAAATTGGACGTTTATGGTTTTTGTATTAACTAAAGGGTTTTAGACCATTCTGACAATCTTTTTGTTCCTTGCACAACATTTGGAGCGTACTTTTCGATAATATCATAATCTAGTTTTTTACTACCATCAAAATCTTTTAAAAATTTTTCTCCATCAAAATCTGTATAGCTCAACCTTGCAAGCATTTTATTTGGTTTAAAACCAAAATCAGATCCGGGTAATAAAGCAACACCAGTTTTTTTTAATATATCGTCACACATTTCTTTCGATGTCTTAAATTTTGAGTTCAAAAATTCTGGCATTATATAAAATCCTCCCTGTGGAGGATTTATTAAAACTTTATTTGACTTTAAATTGTTGTAAACATAGCTGCCTACAGAAAACAATATCATTCTGGTTTTCTTCAAATAGTCTGAATAATCCTCAGAAAATGCATCGACTGCTGCATACTGTATGGGTGCACTTACAGCAGAAAGTGACTCGCTTGACAGAATTTTAATCATCTCAAAAATACTTTTTAAATTTTCTGGAATCGCAAAAAAACCAAGTCTCCATCCTCCTGCACCTAGCCATTTACTTAAACCACTACTCACGATAGTCCCTTCTGGATAATATTCTGATACTGAATTATAATTTCCATCAAATTGAAGTTGGGCATATATTTCATCTGATAAAATTATAATCTTATTTCTTTTTGCTACATCAGCAATTTCCTTTAAATTTTTGCAAACTGCGCCTGAGGGATTATTAGGTGAATTTAAAAATAAAATAATATTTTTATTTTTTATACTTTTTATTTTTTTTTCTATTTCTTCAGGTTTAGGAAACCAATTATTTTCTCTTGATGTCTTGATCCAGTGCACTTTATTTTTAGCAATAATAGCTTGTGGTTCATAAGATACCCAACTTCCTGTTGGAAAAATGAATTCTCCTTCAAAACCTAGTTGAAGCAAAAACATTAATTGCTTAGTTCCGGGACCTATAATTATATCTTCTTTTTTAAAATTATTATTTGAATTTCTATTAATATATTTTGCAATTACTTCTCTTAGGTCATTAAGGCCAGCGCTGGATAAATATTCTTTTTGGTGTGCATTATTTTTTAACGCTGAGACAATTTTCTCTGGAATTGAGAAAGGAGATCCACCAAAACCAAAATTAAAAACTTTTTTACCCTCTGCTCTTAAATTTTTACATTTCTCATTAATTGCCAATGTGGCAGCGGGTTTAAGTAATTTAATATGATCTTTTGTATAATTTTTAATCACAGTTTTAATAAATTTCGAATAGTAATAGCTTACTACAGAAATAAATTATTAAAATAGAACGTTTGACAAAGTGATTCGGTCATGCTTTAATCATCTTTTGTTCTCTAACCCAGTCTATATATAGTGCTTAAAAAAAATTATAACACTAATTGATGAGTGACCACACAAACAAAATTATTGCACTATTAGGACCCACTAATACTGGCAAAACTCACTTGGCCATTGAAAAAATGCTAGAATTTAATTCTGGAATATTTGGCCTTCCGTTAAGATTGTTGGCACGAGAAGTTTACGATAAATGTGTAAAAAAAGTTGGAAATAAAAAAGTTGCATTAATAACTGGCGAAGAAAAAATTATTCCCAATTCTGCCCAATATTTTATTTGTACCGTGGAAGCAATGCCCAAAGGTAAAGATGTAGATTTTATAGCAATCGACGAAATTCAAATGTGTGGCGATAGAGAAAGGGGTCATATTTTTACTGATAGGCTTCTCAATTTTAGAGGTGAAGTTTTAACAATGTTTCTTGGTTCTCAAATAATGAAAAATATTATTTCTGAAATAATACCTGAAACACATTTTATGGAGCAACAACGTTTCTCAAAACTTTCATATAATGGTCACAAAAAAATTTCCAGATTGGATAGAAAAAGTGCGCTTATTGCCTTTTCGGTCGAAGAAGTTTATGCGATTGCTGAATTAGTAAGAAGACAAAAAGGTGGTGCTGCAGTAATAATGGGATCTTTAAGTCCTAAGACTAGAAATTCTCAGGTTGAAATATATCAGTCAGGTGATGTTGACTATTTGGTAGCTACGGACGCAATTGGAATGGGATTAAATATGGATATTGAACAGGTAAGTTTTTCAAACTTAAAAAAATTTGATGGCAAAAAAACTAGACGTCTAAGAACAACAGAAATTTCTCAAATTGCTGGAAGAGCAGGAAGATACAAGGTAGATGGTGCGTTTGGAGTTACCGGAGGTTGTGACAATCTTCAGTCTGATGAAATTGAGAGAATAGAAAATCATAAGTTAGATGATATAAAGTTTTTATTTTGGAGAAATTCAGACTTAAATTTCAATAACCCGGAAGACCTAATACAATCATTAGAAAAAAAACCATCAAGTAATAAATTTTCTAAAATTTCGGACTCACTTGATGAAAATGTGTTAAAATACCTCGTCCGTGATCAAAAACTTAAATTTTCTAATGATAAACTTGGTTTATTGTGGGAGTGTTGTCAAATTCCTGATTTTCAGAAGAAGGCTTTTACACATATAGACGTAGTAACAAAAGTTTTTAATTTTCTAAATTCTAAAAAAAATAAAATACCAAATGAATATATGAAAAACCAACTTCAAGACTTGGAAAAATACCGAGGAAATATTGATATGATATCTAATAAAGTTTCAAATGTAAGAACGTGGTCCTATGTTGCAAATAAAAAAAATTGGGTTGAGAATTCAGACTATTGGATACAAATGAGTAAAAATATAGAGGATAGTTTGTCCGATAAATTACATACCGAACTAACAAAAAGTTTTATCGACAAAAGAATAAGTGTTTTATCCAGAGGGCTTAAACAAGATCTCAAACTTAAAACAACAATAACTGATGATAATGTAATAATAGATAAACAGTTAATTGGAAAACTTAAAGGTTTAAAACTTAATTTAGAGTTTACATCAGGTACTTTGGACACTGATATTAAATCATTAAAAAAAGCTGCAAGACAAGGAATTGCGGATGAATTAATTAAAAGAACAGAGGAGGTTATTGATACCAAACAACTTGAATTTAAAGATAACTTTAAAATTTATTGGAAAGATAACCCTATAGCAAAAATTAAAAAAGGTAAAAATTACCTTTATCCAGAGATAGAGGTTATTGCTGATGAGGCTTTGGATCTTCAAAAAAGAAATGAATTAACATATTTTTTAAATCATTGGCTAAATGAATATATACTTGAGCAACTTAGGGACTTGATAAAGCTTACAAAATTAGAAAATAATAATAAATATTTAAGAGCTTTAGCTTATCAACTTTATGAAAGCAATGGTGTTTTAAAAAGAAAGAGTGTAGAGGATATTGTTAAGGCAATATCAAAAGAAGAAAGAAAACAGTTTAGGAAATTAGGAATTCAAATTGGAAGATATCATATTTTTTTACCAAAAATGCTAAAACCTAAAGCCGTTGAATTAAGAATTTTATTGTGGAAATTTTATAATAGTATTTTAAGAAATAACGAAATACCAAAATCTGGTTTAAATTTTTTATATGATGATAAAAAAAGATTTAATAGTAAGTTTTTACTTTTGTGTGGATTTGAACGATTTGGAAACTTTTATATTAGGGTTGATATTTTAGAGAAGCTTTTTCTTAAGATTATTGAAAATACAAAAAATGGAAAATTTAAGATAAATGCGGATATGATGAATCTTGTAGGTTGTTCAAAAGAAAATTTTTATAAATTAATGAATCTTATGAATTACAAAAAAGAAAATAATAACTCTGAAATCTTTTGTTATAGAGGAGAAAAAAAGAACAAAAATAAAATTAAGTTTACAAATAATAAAGGTAATCCATTCAAAAAACTAATGGCTTTAAATTTAAAATAATGGTTGAGGTTTTAAGTAAAAACAATAAAGAAGCAATCAATGTTATTAAAATTATATCTCTTTTAATACATGCGGCAAAAATAGATGAAAATTATACAGAAAAGGAAAAAAGGCTTATAAAGAACTTTGTATTAATCTTTTTAAAAGAAAATCAACAAAATATTAGTGAAGATGAAATTACGAATTTAGTTAACAAAGCTGAAAAAGCTGAAAATGATTCTGTTCAAATATTAGAATTTACAAAAGAAGTTAAGAAAGTAGACTTGAAATTAAAAAAACTTATGATTAAAACTCTTTGGGAAATAGTTCTATCAGATAATAAATCTGGTATTTATGAAAGTAATTTGATGAGAAGAATTTGTGGACTACTATATTTTTCGGATAAATTAAGTGGAGAGATAAAATCATCTATCCTAGAAAGAAATAAATAATGACTTATTTTGTAAAAGATGAATGTATAAAGTGTAAGTTGATGGACTGCGTTGAAGTGTGTCCGGTCGATTGTTTTTATGAAGGGGAAAATATGCTGGTAATTCATCCTGAAGAGTGTATAGATTGCGGTGTGTGTGAACCTGAATGCCCAGTTGATGCTATCGTGGCTGACACTACATACGAAAAAGATGATAAAAATAAATGGTTAGAAGTAAACAAAAAATATTCAAATTTATGGCCAAATATAAATAAGAAAAAAGATCCCCCAAAAGATGCCGAGAAATACAAAAATGAAAAAGATAAATATGAAAAGTATTTTTCTGAAAAACCAGGAGAATAAAAATGGGTAGAAAAAAAAAGAAAAAAAAATCCAAAGTTTTAAAAAGTAAAAAAGTTGATAAAAAACCTTCTACTTTACAAAAAACTACTGCGGGAGAAGAAAAAATTGAGATAAAAAAAATAAAGAAACAACCAAGTGAAAAGAGAATTTTTAATGTTAATGACCACGTTGTCTACCCTAAACATGGGGTGGGAAAAATTACCTCTGTCGAGAAAGCAGTTATTGGAGATATTGACATAAATTTTTACAAAGTATTTGTTGAAAGAGATAAATTAACATTAACAATACCAATTAATCAGCAATCAAGTTTGAGAGCTATTTGCTCAACACATCAAATAAATAAATGTATATCAATACTTAAAAGTAAACCTAAAGTGAAAAGAACTATGTGGAGTAGAAGAGCTCAAGAGTATGAGCAAAAAATTAATTCTGGCAAAATTTATGAACTTGCTGAAGTGGTAAGAGATCTTAATAAAAATACGAATACAATTGCAGACCAGTCTTATAGTGAGAGGCAATTATTTGAAAAAGCTTATGATAGATTAGAAAGTGAATTTGAAGTTGTTTTAAAAATTGCAAAAGAAGATGTGAAAAAGAAGATGAATAAGGCTCTTGGAAGAGAGGAAAAAATTTTAGAAAACTAATAAAAAAACGCCCTTTCCGTGAGATATGGAAAGGGCGTTTTTAAAGAATACTATTTATCTTCTTCTTCTTCTTCTTTTTTTAGCTTTCTTTTTCTTTTTAGCTTTTTTACGTCTTTTAGCCATTTTTATCTCCCTTTTTAAAACAAATCGAAATGATTCGTTAATTGATTCAATCTTTAAGTTATTTTGAATAGATGTCAAACATAAATTAACATCTAAATTTTTTGCAAAATTAAAATAAAAATAAATTATTAACTTTTTTTAATTTTATTAAAAAAAAACAAGTAAAATCAACGTTTTTTTAAATATTTTTTTTCTTCTTTAATTTAATTTGATGAGTAAAGTTTTTCTAAATGTTGTTTATATTTTTCAATAATCTTTTTTCTTTTTAACTTTAATGTTGGTGTCATCAATCCATTTTCAATTGTAAATTCCTCGTCAATTAACTTAAATTTTTTAATTCTTTCTATAATAGATAAATTTTTATTTAAATTATCAATAATACTTCTTATAGTTGAATTGTCTTTAAGATCTTTTTCTACAACAATTAATGCAACTAGATAATTTTTCTTGTCTCCATAAACTAAGCACTGTTTAATCTTTTCGTTATTGCAAACAAAGTTTTCTATTTTACTTGGAGAAATATTATCTCCACCATGATTAACAATAATATCTTTTTTTCTATCAGTAATTTTTAAATAACCTTCGTCATCTATCTCTCCAATATCGCCTGTATGGAGCCAACCATTTCTTATAATTTCTTTGGTCTCTTTTTCTTTATTCCAATATCCCAACATTACATTTTCACCTTTAACTAAAATCTCGCCATCTTCTGCTATTTTTACTTGATTTGTTTTAAATGGAGGTCCTACTGTTTCAACTTTTATATTTCCTGGCAAATTGCAACTAACAACTGGTGAGGTTTCAGTTAATCCATAACCTTGTAAAGTTGGTAAACCAATGGCATTTAAAAATTCACCTACGTTTTTATCTAACGCTCCACCGCCTGATACAAAAGTCTGAAGATTACCCCCAAATTGTCTTTGAATTTTTTTTCTTACTAAAATTTTGCATAAAAAATTTACTATTTTTTCATGGGGTTTTAAGTTTTCTTTTCTAAGTACTTTTTTTCCTAAATATAATGTTTTATTAATAAGCGCTTTTTTAAATCCTGACTGCTTACTAAAATTGGTATTTATTTTACTAAATAAATTTTGATAAAATCTTGGAACCGCAGTCATAATCGTTGGTTTAGCCAAAGACATATTTGATATAAGTTTTTCCAAACTTTCTGCATAAAAGACTTTAGCTCCAAGTAAAATTTGAATAAATTGCACGGCATGTTCATATGAGTGTGAGAGAGGCAACCATGTTAAAAATACTGGCTCTTTTTTTTTTATTAATGGATTTAATAATTCTATAGCACCTTCGCAGTTTGCTAAAATACCTCCATGACTTAAAACAACTCCTTTAGGTTTTCCAGAAGTACCGGATGTATAAATTATACACGCCGGCATATTTCTTTTTAAATTTTTGTTAATATTTTTTTGAGAATTTTTCTCTTTAAAAATATCCGATATTAATAAACTTTCTGAATCAATTTTTTCAAATGATATAATTTTTTTTACTTCAGGATTTATATAATTTTTTATTTTCTTAAATTGACTTTCGTTCGAAACAAAAATCAAAGAAGGTTTACAATCATTTAGAATAAATTCATAATCACTTAATGAATAAGTTGTAAATATAGGAACTGATATTCCTCCAGCATTCATTATAGCTAAATCAGAGATTAACCAATAAGGTCTGTTTTCTGATAAAATTAAACACCTATCTCCTTCGTTAATTAAAGATTTAATTTTATAAGAAAGTTTGTAAATTCTTTCTGTTACATCATCCCAATTATATGTTGGCTTATTTGACTTTAACCATTTTAAAAATGGTTTTTTGCCATCTATGTCTGATGATTTTTTAAAATATAACTCAACTAAACTGTTTATCTCTGATAATTTCATTTTCTTGGTGGGCGAAGAGAGACTCGAACTCTCAAGGTATTGCTACCATTGGATTTTGAATCCAACGCGTCTACCAGTTCCACCATTCGCCCATTATCCTCATTAATTAATGTTTGTACAAACATTATGTTTTGAATTAATTTAAGACGCAACTAAAAAAATGATAAAAAAAATATATGATAAATGTGTTTCTTGGGCAGGGCACAGATATGCAAAACCACTTTTAGCATTCGAGTCATTTATTGAAAGCTCATTTTTTCCAATACCGCCTGACGTAATGATAATTCCTATGGTTGTTGCAAAAAAAGAGGAATTTATTCGAGTAGCATTAATTGCGACTATATTTTCTGTTTTGGGAGCACTCTTCGGATATTTAATTGGCTACGTTTTTTTTAATGAAATAGGAGTAAAAATATTTGAACTGTATGGTTATGAGGATCCTGATTTTCTAAAAGATAAATTTTCTACAAAAGGTGGTTTTTTTTCTTGGATAGGAATACTCATTACAGCTGGATTCACTCCGCTGCCTTTTAAACTTTTAACTATTTCAAGTGGCTTTATTCATTTTAATTTAATTTTTTTTATTATAATTTGTATACTAACAAGAGGCTCAAGATTTTTTTTAGTAGCTTTTTTAACATACAAGTTTGGTCAAAAATTTGGTCCTTTTTTAGAAAAGGAGGGTGCTAAGTGGTCAATAGTAATAACATTTTTTATTTTAATTATTGTTGGTGGGATTTATTTTCTTTTGAAGTAAAAAATGAAAAAAAATATAAATAATACTCTATTATTAATTTTATCACTTTTAATACTTTCTATTTTTTCAGCATATTTTATTGAGTACGGTCTAGGACATAAACCATGTAAACTTTGTCTCTACCAACGTTATCCATATTTTTTATCTGTTAGTTTGATTCTGAGCATTTTATTAACTAAAAAATATATAAAAGTATCATTGCTATTCCTTTCCATCATATCTTTGACGGGATCGGTCATTGCTTTTTATCATTTTGGTATCGAACAAGGATTTTTTAATGAGTCTTTGGTTTGTGAGGTCAAAAATTTAGATCAAAATTTATCGAAGGAAGATCTTCTAAAGCAACTTGGTGAAAGTACTATCAGTTGTAAAAATGTTACTTTTCAAGTTTTTGGGTTGTCACTTGCAACAATAAATACCATTTTTTCATTTGCATTATTCGGTATATTCTTAAAATTATTTAGAAATTATGAAATTAACAAATAAAAAAACCTTGGAAGAAATTATAAGAGTTGATCATGCCGGTGAGAGAGGTGCGATTAAAATCTATGAAGGTCAGTTACTTGCATTAAGTACCTTTAAAAAAGACGAAAAATTAAAGAAATTAATTGAGGAGATGAAAGAGCATGAAAAAGAACATTTTGAATATTTTGATAAAGAGATTCAAAAAAGAAATATAAAGCCAACAATTTTTTTGCCCTTATGGGATCTTCTTGGAGTGACACTCGGTTTTGGGACAACTATACTTGGTCAAAAAGCTGCAATGCTTTGTACTGCTTCGGTCGAAGAAGTGATATGCGATCACTATAAAAATCAATTGGATAAGCTTGGTGATGACGAAAAAGATTTAAAAAAATCTATAAAAAAATTTAGAGAAGATGAGGACGATCATAAAAACATAGCTTATGATAAAGGTGCGACTAAGGGAGGTCTCTATTTTTTACTAGATAAAATAATACAAAATACCTCTAAAGTAGCTATAAAGGTTTCTGAGAAAATTTGATTAAGGTTCTAACTCTACATCCCAATAAAGATAATCCATCCAACTTTCATGCAAGAAATTTGGAGGAAAGTTTTTACCATTTTTGTGAAGATCGTCTACAGTTGGTATGAAAGGTCTTTTTTTTAATCTTAAGTCACATTTGCTATAAAGTTTTCCGCCTTTTTTTACATTACATGTGGAACAAGCTGTGACAACATTTTCCCAATCTGTTAAACCACCTTTTGATTTCGGTAGCAGATGGTCAAATGTCAAATCTCTTTTATCTCCACAATACTGACAAGTAAATTTATCTCTGAGAAATACGTTAAACCTCGTAAAATTTGGATTCTCCGATGGTTTTATAAAACTCTTCAGTGCTATTACACTTGGTAAACTCATTTCAAAAGATGGGCTTCGAATTTTTCTTTGGTAAGTAGAGACAATACTTACTCTATTTAAAAAAACTGACTTAACTGCATCTTGCCAACACCACAATGATAGAGGGTAATAGCTAAGAGGTCTGAAATCTGCATTTAAAACTAATGCAGGACATTTTTCTAAAGGAACTTTCTCCGCCGAAGAAATAATCATACTTTATGCTAGCCCATAGAAAAAAAATTATCAAGTTATAAATTTGTAACAGATTTAATAACTTATACTATAATTTTTTTTTCAAAAATTCTAAACCTATGCTTAAGCCCTCTGTTGGAATTCTGTGTTCGCAATTTTGAAAAATTTTTGTCTTAATTTTGTAATTTTTATTAAAAAAAAACTCTTTTGCTGCTAAAAAATCATTAAGCGATACTACTTGGTCTTTGTCACCATGCATAAGATAGATTTCAGGTTTTGATATTATGTTTTTTGATAAGTGTTCATGGTTTATAATTTTTCCGGAATATCCTATTAGGCAACCAATTTTTTCTTTTCTTTTTAAAGCAGTCTGCAAAGATATCATGCACCCTTGACTAAAACCAACAAGAGCAATTTTATCAGAAGAAATTTTATTTTCCTTTATTACTTCTTCAATAAAATTATTTAGCTTATTTTCTGCAATTAAGGATTTTGATAAAATTTCATCTTGATTTTGGTCCATCAGATCGAACCATTGAAATCCACTAGGATTAACTTTGCAAACCTCAGGCGCGTCTGGACATAAAAATATAGTATTAGGCAGAAAATTTTTCCAATAGTTAGCTACAATTGATATATCTTTTCCGTCTCCACCGTAACCATGACAAAGTATAATTGCATTCTTGGATGGAGTTTTTGAATTTGGTTCAATAATAATTGAATTTAATGAGTAGTTCACTGATTTTACCTAAATTGATTTAACCATTTAATAAATTTTTTGTCATTAAAATTAATGTCTCCTTGAATTCTAGCAAATTCATAACCATTTTTGTTTATCAAAATGGTGGTTGGCACTCCTCTTAATTTAAATTTTTTAACTAATTGTAGTTCTTCATCAAAATATATTTGAAGATTTTTTATATTTAAATCCTTGAAAAATTTATTGGTTTTTTCTTTATTTGGTTTGTCAACGTTTATTGGGAAAACAAGAATATCATTATTTCTTACTTGAAACTCATCTAAAGATGGCATTTCTTTCTTACAAGGCGCACACCACGTAGCCCAAAAATTAAGTATCTTAATCTTGCCATCATTTTTATTAATTTGAATATCTTTTAAGTCAAAATCCTTAAATTTTACTTGTGAAACTTGTAATGGATTTTTATGAAGAACTATATTATTGAATGGTAAAGGTTCGGCAGCAATTAAAAAATTGAATTTGATAACGATAAATAATAATAAGAACCGTAAAATATTCATATATAAAAGTAGGTTTAACATACAAAATGAGAAATAAAAATAAGACTGTTTGGTCACATAGATTAGGAAAATCCAACTCTAAAAATTTTCAGAGAATTGGATCATCAATCAATGTAGATAAAAGATTATACAATGAAGATATTCAAGCATCGATAGTTCACACACAAATGCTCATTAAGCAAAATATTATTCCAAGAAAATATGGAAAAAAAATAATTAATGGACTTAAAAAAATTAAAAAAGAAATTGATAAAAATAAATTTAAATTTAAAGAAAAATTTGAGGATATTCACCAAAATATAGAAAAAAGATTATTCCAAATTATTGGTGAACCAGCTGGATACTTACACACAGCGAGATCAAGAAACGATCAAGTGGTTACTGATTTTAAAATGTGGGTAAAAAGTGCTTCTATAAATATTAATAATACATTGGATTCTTTAATGAAATCTTTACTAAAAAAAGCATCTAAAAATGTTAATACAGTAATGCCTGGCTTTACTCATCTTAAAAATGCACAACCCATTTCATTTGCTCACTATTTGTTGGCCTATGTAGAAATGCTTAGAAGGGATAAAAAAAGATTTAAAAATAATATTACCCTAATTGATGAATGTCCTCTTGGATCTGCTGCTTTAGCTGGTACTTCATTTAATATTGACAGAAAATTCACAGCAAAAAAACTTGGTTTTAAAAAGCCAACAAACAACTCGATCGACTCAATCTCAGACAGAGATTTTGCAATTGATTTTTTATCTGCTGCTGCAACTTGTGCAATGCATTTATCAAGATTAGCAGAGGATTTTATAATATTTAATTCTGAGGCTTTCAGCTTTGTTGAATTTACCGATAAAGTTTTAACAGGATCTTCAATAATGCCACAGAAAAAAAATCCAGATCCTGCAGAATTAATAAGAGGTAGAACCGCAATAAACTACGGAAATTTAAATTCAATGCTAACGATTATGAAAGGCCTACCAATTTCATACTATAAAGATTTACAGGATGACAAGGAATTAGTTTTTGACAGTTATGACACACTTAAAGATAGTTTGATAATGTCTATTGAGTTAATAGAAAATTTACATACAAAAAAAAATAACATGAAAAATATGGCTTTGAGAGGTTATACAACTGCCACAGATTTTGCAGATTACCTTACTAAGAAAAAAAAACTCCCGTTTAGAGAAGCTTATTCTGTTTCATCAAAAGTTGTTAATTACGCTGAAAAAAAGAAGAAAAGATTAGATCAGTTGTCGTTGGTTGAATTAAATAAATTTATAAAAAATATTGAAATTAATATTGATAAAATATTTGATGTTGAGAACTCCATGAATTCGAAAAATTCATATGGGGGTACAGCAACTAAAAATGTAAAAAAAATGATTAAAAAATATAATTTTGAATTAAAATGAAAAAGGTATTATTTATTATTCTAATTCTTGCATTTTTTTCTGGTTGTGGAAAAAAAGATGAGCCAAAATATGAAGGAATAAAAATAGAAAAAAATACTATTGTTAATTTATAAAAATATGAGTCTTAATTATAAAGGTCAAAACCTATTTGTAGACAATACATCAATTAAAAGTATTGCTAAAAATAACATCACACCATTTTATATTTATTCTTATAAAAAAATTAAAAATAATTTTGAAAATTTTTCTAATTACTTCAAAAAAATAAACCCAATAGTTTGTTTTTCAGTTAAATCTAACTCTAATGTATCTTTAATATCAGAATTGAGAAAATTAGGGTCTGGAGCTGATGTAGTTTCAGAGGGCGAATTACTTAAAGCTTTAAAGGCTAAAATTAAACCAAATAAAATCGTTTTTTCTGGTGTTGGAAAAACTAAAAGTGAACTTGAATTAGCAATTAGAAAAAGACTTTTGTTGATTAATATTGAATCAGAGAGTGAAGCTAAATTAATTAATAAATTATCAAAAAGAATGAACCGTGTTACACCGATTGGTATTAGGATAAATCCAGGTGTTGACGCTAATACTATCTCAAAGATATCTACAGGAAAAATAGATAGCAAATTTGGTTTGCCTAAGTCAAATTTTTTAAGTTTTTGCAAAACTGCAAAAAATTTTAAAAATATAAAAATAAAAGCAATTAGCGTTCATATTGGAAGTCAGATTACATCTGTTGGTCCATACAAAAAAACTCTTGATATTTTATTTAAAATAATAAAATTAAGTAAAATCAATTTTGAATATGTCGATCTTGGTGGTGGATTTGGTATCCCTTACCAAAATAATGAAAAGAAAATAAATATTAAAAAATATTCAAATTTAGTAGAAAAATTTCAAAAAAAATTAAATTGTAAAATTATTTTTGAACCCGGAAGGTTTATAGTGGGTAATGCTGGAACTTTAATTTCAAAAATTGTTTTTATTAAAAAAAACGGTAAAAAAAATTTTATTATTATTGATGCGGGTATGAATGATTTTATGCGACCAGCATTGTATAATGCTAGGCATAACATTATTCCTGTTTTAAAATCAAAAAAAAGAATTAATGGAAATGTAGAATTTGTTGGGCCTATTTGTGAAAGTACAGATAAATTTTTAAAATATAATAATTTTTCTTTTGTTGAAGAGAATGACCTGGTTGTTATTACAAACGTTGGAGCTTATGGATCAACTCTTTCTTCTAATTACAACACAAAGCCTCTTGCATCTGAAATAATGTTAAAAAGAGGAAAAATTAAAATTATACGAAAAAGACAAAAAATTTCTGAAATCATTTAGTAAATGATATTTTTAAGATCATTATTTTTTAATATTTTTCTATACACAGGGATAGTAATCGCGTGCCTAGTAGCCGTACCTCTACTTTTTTTAAAAGACACCCATATGATTTGTGCTGGAAAAATCTTATCGAAGTATATTATTTTTTTACTTAAATTTTTTAATAATTCTAAAGTAGAATTTAGAGGTTTAGAAAATTTAAAAAAGTATGAAAAATATTTTGTTGCTTCTGCTCACCAATCAATGTTTGAAACATTCGTTTTACAAGTTGTAATTCCTGGTCCCATTTTTATATTAAAAAAAGAACTAATTAAAATCCCTGTTTTTGGTTGGTGTTTAAAAAAAATTGGTGCAATTGAAATAGTAAGAGATACTGCAACAAAAGAAAATTTAAATTTTTTTGAAAGAATTTTAAGTAAGACTAGTGAAAGTAATAGACCTCTTTTAATTTTTCCACAAGGTACTAGAATTGATTATAAAGAACGTGTTCCTTTTAAAAAAGGCGTGGGAAAGATCTATGAAACCTTAAAATTACCTTGTGTGCCTGTAGCATTAAATACAGGAAAAGTCTGGCCAAAAAATAGTTTTAATAAGTACCCTGGTAATATAGTTATATCTTTTTTAGATCCTATTAAACCTGGTTTGGAAAAAGAAAAGTTTGTAGAAAAATTACAAGACAATATTTATAAAGAAATTGATTTGATAAACTAATTATTTTCTGCCAAAATCAGGTTTATTAGTATCTTGACCTGCTTTGATAATTGCTTTCCTAAATTCTTTAGATTTTTCAAATATATCAAGAAGTTTTTTACTATCTTTGTCTGCAATAGCATTTTTAAACTCTGTTAAATTTTTAACAAATTTATCAATTGCACCAATTATTAATTCGCTATTATTAATAAATATATCTTTCCACATTATTGGGTCAGACGCCGCGATTCGAGTAAAATCTCTTAAACCACCAGCGCTAAACCTTATAATATCGTTTTTTTGCTTATCTTCATTGCTCATTGAAGTTTTAACAATATTATATGCGATAACATGTGGAAGATGACTTGTTAGAGACAAAATTTGATCATGCTCTGTTATAGACATTATTTTTACTTTACTTCCTATTGACTCCCAAAAATCGCTGATTTTTTTTATATCTTCTTTTTTTACATCAGAATCAGGAGATAATATCGTCCATCTGTTTTGAAATAACTCTGGAAAACCCGCCATTGGTCCACTCTTTTCTGTTCCGGCAACAGGATGGCTTGGGATCCATGAAACATTATTTAATTTAATTTTTTTTACAATTTCGTTTGGACTTTTTTTAACTGAACTTGTATCTGTCAAAATTGATCCTGGTTTGAGATGATCTTTGATTGATAAAACTGCCGACTCAAATCTACTTATAGGAGTTGATATTAAAACTAAATCAGAATTGCTGACAGCTTCTTTTGGACTAGAAACTATCTTATCTGAAAGATTTTCTTTTTTTATAATTTCGGTAACAGTTTTATTATTATCAAATGTAATCACCTTTTTAACTAAATTACTTTTTTTTAGGGCTCTAAAGACAGAAGAACCAATTAAACCGCAACCAATTATAGATACTTGTTCAAACATTAAAAATTTTCCTAAGTGTTGAAATAAGTTTTTTATTTTCAAAACTATTCCCTATTGTCACTCTCAATGAATTTTTGATATTATAAACATCCATCTGTCTTACAAGTATCCCCGAATTTGCTAACTTATTAAATACTTGAGATGATGATTTGTTAACAAAATCAAAATTTAATAAAAAAAAATTAACATTTGTTTTGTTGGTTGAAATACCAATTTCACTTACCACATCAAATATTTTTTTAGACCAATAATTGTTATGTTTAATACCTTTATTAAGCCAATTAATATCAAGTACCGCTTGTGTAGCAGCAAACAAGGCTGGCCTGCTAACATTAAATGGCGGTTTAATTTCGTAAAGTTTTTTAATTATTGCATTTGAAGAATAACCCCATCCTATTCTTAATCCTGCTAAACCGTATATTTTAGAAAATGTTCTTGTTATTAAAACATTTTTTGATTTAGAAAATAATTCTATTCCAGATGAAAAGTTGCAATCATCTATAAATTCGCAGTATGCATCATCTACTACCAATAAGATATCGCTCCTTAATTTTTTCCTTAAGTCTAACATCTCATTTCTATCTAAATATGTTCCTGTTGGATTGTTTGGATTAGCTAAAAAAACAATTTTCGTTTTTCTATTAACACAGTCCAATATTGATTCCACTGAAGGTGTAAAGTTTTCTTCTTTAGCAAACTTTACATTTGCTCCACACATTCTGCTATAAATTCTATAAATTATAAAACTATACTGCGTAACAACAACCTCGTCTCCTTTGTTTAAAAAAAGCTTACAAACTAGTTCAAATATTTGATCTGATCCTGAACCAAGAATAATTCTGTCTTTATTCAAATTAAATTTTTTTGCAAGAACCTTTCTAAAAAAAGTTCCGTCTGAGTCGGGATATCTTACAAATCCTTTACCAATAGAATTGTATGCCCTAACTGCTTTAGGGCTAGGCCCTAACGCGGACTCATTTGCAGATAATTTGATAGGACTTCTTCTGCTTTTAAACAAACTTAATCCTGCAACATACTTCTCTGCTATAATTTTTCTAGGTCTTGGTAATTTCATAATATTTTAGATGTTTTATATTAGAAGAGACTCCATTTGTATAATGGAAATAAATTTATTTGAATAAATTGACATGTTTGTGGCGATTTAGTATATATGCCTAGCGCTGATTTAACCGAATTGCGAGCGCTAAGTAAATGCA
>MDTB01158473.1_pt1 | contig 16669 bp, 18 predicted proteins | sample 811161 | NCBI WGS metagenome assembly MDTB01 (sample SAMN05326650, study PRJNA326480) | marine metagenome | isolation source: seawater | place: Mediterranean Sea | collected 2009
GGCAATGGCCCAGAGCTGAGCTGGTCAGGTCAGGTCTGCGATCAGGTCAAAACAGCCGTCAGGTCAGGACAGCCGAGGCCTGACGCGCAGCCACCAGGCCCGCCTCAATCGCCCCTTCAAAATATCCAGGCCAACGGGTGGACTGTTCCGTGCCAGCCCAGAACACCCGGCCGTGGGGCTCCTGCCAGGTTGATCCGTAGGCCGTCCAGGCCCCTGGATTGCGGGTGATGCCATAACCCCCAGTGATCCAGGGGTCTTCTGTCCAGCGCTTGATCACAAGCTCGAGAGGTTGGGCGGCCTGCGGTCCCCAAAAGATCTCAAGATCCCGGAGAACAAGCTCGCGCTGCTCTCGATCACTCAATTGGCTGAAACGACCGATCTGCTGACCTGACACAAAACTGGCGAGAATCCCAGGCCGGCCGGACGGTGGGCAGGCATCGGCCGTTTGCTCGAGAACAGACAGATTGCCGGAAGCAGCACCACAAAAGCCCTGATCACGCCAAAAAGCGTTGGGATAAATCGCCAGAACTTTCCACTTCGATGGCATCGGTGTGCGCTGCATCAGCTGCACAAAACGCGGGGGTAGAGGCGGCTGGAACTGAATCTGCAAACGCGTGACGGGTGGGATCGCCACGACAGCTGACGTCGCCTTAATCGTTTGACCATCGCCGTAGGTGACGGTGACCCTCCCCTTCGTCTCGCGAATCGATGAAACGGGGGCGTTCAAGAGGACATCAGAACCAAGCTCAGCAGCCAGACGCTTGGCAACCTCGCCGGCACCGTCATACAGCAGCCACTCTTCAGGGGTCTCCCCTGGTGGTGAGACGGCCATCGTCCAGCACAGATGCAGCATCGACGCTTCATAGGGCTCAAACACTTGCGCCCCACCACCACGGCAAATCCAACCAAACATCCAGATCGCCAGCGGTGAGGCGCCCTGTTCGGACAGCCACTGGGACACGGGAAGTGCATCCAGGGCTGCGGCGTTCGGGGCTGTCCAGGGCTGTTCCGGTGGGATAGTTTCAGCAATCGCCAGCATCGTCTGCCAGAGCCTTAGAGCCGCCTGCTTCTCCGACTCCGGCAGGTCGATGTCGTCAGGGTTGGAGAAACCGATCGACCTCTTGAAGGAATCAAACAGATCAGTGGTCATGGATTGACCGTTCCAGTGGAAAACCCCTTTCCCGTCGTAATAGGAGGGATAACGCTTCATACCGAGCTCATCCGTCAACGCGGCAAAGCGGTGGTGCGTTTTGCCGCCCCACTGGCCGCCCAGATCGACCACGCCACCCCCAGGAACCGCCTGATTCACCATCCGACCACCAATCCGGGGTTTCGCTTCCAGAAGCAGCACGCTGCGTCCTTGCTGTTTGATCGCACGTGCTGCGATCAAACCCGACAGCCCGCCACCAATCACCACAACGTCAACGGAGGTACCTGAACGCACTGCCTTGCCTTGGGCGCTGCTCCCAACAAGGGCGGCACCAGCTGCAGCCGTAGTGGTTAGGAGCGACCGCCGGGACAAACGCATCGCAGATCTGGGGGAGAAGAACCCAGATCATGCAGTGAATCAATGAAATATGAGGAATTCGTTTGGATGCCTCCATAAGCCTTCAGCGGAGACTTCGCCACATCCAGCCGGACTGCATGCCAAAAAGATCGTTAAAAAACCTGAGTATCTTCACTTATTTTCAGTCTCTCAGCGCCAGAAAATAGCAACCTTGGATGCCGATTCCCGCGCAGATCTTTCGATTCTTGGTGGAACCCAGCCATCGCACATGTGCTGCTGTTGAATGAAACCAACTCCTCTTGTGAAGGTCGCTGCATGACCACGACCCTGACGCGGCCATCGGACGGTGAAGGCAGTGTGCAGGTCCATCAGGACCCAGCGCTGAACATCCAGGAGGAAACCCTGGTGATCGCCGTCTACGGCAAAGGTGGGATCGGTAAATCCACCACGTCATCCAACCTGTCTGCTGCCTTTTCAAAACTGGGCAAGCGGGTCCTCCAGATCGGATGTGATCCCAAGCACGACAGCACCTTCACCCTCACCCACAAGATGGTGCCGACGGTGATCGACATTCTGGAAGAGGTCGACTTCCACAGCGAAGAGTTGCGACCGGAAGACTTCGTGTTCACCGGCTTCAACGGTGTGCAGTGTGTTGAAAGTGGTGGCCCACCAGCTGGAACAGGGTGTGGGGGCTATGTGACCGGGCAGACGGTGAAGCTGCTCAAGGAACACCACCTGCTGGAGGACACCGACGTGGTGATCTTCGATGTTCTCGGCGATGTGGTGTGCGGCGGCTTCGCAGCCCCCCTGCAACATGCGAACTACTGCCTGATCGTGACGGCCAACGACTTTGATTCAATCTTCGCGATGAATCGAATTGTTCAGGCGATTCAGGCCAAGGCCAAGAACTACAAGGTGCGTCTCGGTGGTGTCGTCGCCAACCGCTCAGCGGACACGGATCAGATCGACAAGTTCAATGCCCGCACCGGTTTGCGCACCATGGCCCACTTCAAGGATGTGGATGCCATTAGACGCTCACGCCTGAAGAAGTGCACCATCTTTGAAATGGACGATGACGATGAAGCAGTCCAAGCTGTCCGCGAGGAGTACCTGCGCCTCGCCCAGAACATGCTGGACAAGGTTGAGCCGCTGGAGGCCACATCTCTCAAGGACCGAGAGATCTTCGACCTGCTGGGCTTTGACTGATTAAAGGCCCACCAGCCGAAGCGAGAGGTCCCACACCCGTTGGGCCGTCTCAGGATCGGTGGCTTTCTCTGAGAGTTCCTGGCTGAATTGCAGACCATCCTTGGTCTGGCGATTGCCCCAGCTCCAGTGGACTCCGGACTCCGCGAAATCCGGATCAGCAACCACCTGGGCCACGCGCTCGCCAGCCAGGGCCTGAGAGACATAGCCACCTGTGATGTTCTTCTGGAACCAGGGGAAGATGGTTTGAAACGCCTTTGGCGTGTTGCGGAACAACGGCGTATCGGCAACACAGCCCGGATAGAGAGAGGTGAATGAGATCCCCGTCTCCGTATGCAGACGCCTGTGCAGTTCCTGGGTGGTGATCATGTTGCACAGCTTGCTGTCTTTGTAAGCCTTGCCGGGCTTGAACCCCTTACCGCTGGCCATGCTGATCGGATCCTGAAAGCCCGCTTCAAATCCGGAGAGGTCTCCGAGGTCAGCCGGCGCAGGGATCGGGATCTTGCCGCCCAGCTCCTTGGAATTGGCCGTCACCGTGCCAAGGATCACGACACGTCTGGAGGGGTGGCTGGAAACCTTGATCCGATCCATGAGCAGCTGAATCAGCAGGAAATGACCGAGGTGATTGGTCGCCATCGAGATCTCGTAACCCTGCGGTGAGCGCTCCGGTTGCTTCAACTTCGGCTTGTATACAGCGGCATTGCAAAGCAGTGCATCCAACGAAGCTGGCAGCTCAGCAACGGCGTTGCGAACACTGTCCAGATCACCAAGATCCATCAGCACATGGGTCAGCCGCTGCTTGGGAAGATCCAGTGCATCGGCGGCTGCGGCAGCACGCTGAGGGCTTCGGTTGGCTGTGATCACCGTCCACCCCTGATTCACGAGGGCACGGGTGGCGTTGAGACCAACCCCCGACGTTGTACCCGTAATCAGAACAGTCCCGGGGGTCCCCATCTGGCCAGGCGATTGAAGGGAGTCAGTCTGCCGTTCCGCAGCACCAAGCTCCGATGGCGGTCACGAATCTCAGCGCCAGATAATCCGCACGCGATTCGGAGCGATCCACTGGTCCTGCTCTCCGAGAAGCCGCTTCTCACCACCGATGCTGAACAAGCGGTCAAACCGCTGTTGGAGCGATTGCAATTTGGCCGTCTCCACGGTCACAACAGCGTCGATTTCTCCGTGCCGGTCCAACCGCTCCTGGTAAGCACCCGACAAACGAACGATGCTCACGCACCCCAATAGCACCAGCCCCAACTTGACGGCCAGAGCCATCACACTGCAATGCAACTCCCGTTGATCCGTCTGCTTCTGGATCGATGCCGCCAGGGTGGCGGCATCGACGGCTGACGATGATGGTCGTGGCGCAGTTGACGAAGCCAACAGCTGAAGACAGAGTCCCGCTTCTAACGCAGCGGACCTGAGCTGCCAAGGCTTTGATTCACCGTTTGGCAGATCAGGCTTCGTACAAGCTGATCGACAGCCTGAGGGCCAGCACCGCAGCATGGGCAGCGACCACAAGAGCGATAAAAATCTCAGGCGAAGTGAGGGCGGTGTCCATGGAAACGCATGCTGGAAACGACCTCATTGTTCTTCACAGACACCGCGACACGCCATCATTCGCAAAGGCCTGTCACACCAGACCATGGATCCGGTTCTGATCAAAGCCGCAGCCATCCGGCAACTGGACCTCAGCCCGCTGGCCGCCAGCATGGAAGCACCCCTGAACGACCTGCTTGATCTGGGCCCAGTTCTGGAGCTGCGGTTTGACTGGCCCCGTGATCCAGAGGATCCACGAGAGCTGGCGGAATGTCCAGAGCCTCGTCTCTGGGCCCTGCGGGCAGATGCCCGGTTCCCTTGGCTGCCACTGCTGCTCGAGCGTGACAACGGCAGCCTGATTCGCCATGTGGCGATGGTGGTCCCCCACGATTTCAGCCGAACGGAAGGACTGCGTTTCGAGCCGCAGGCTTTGGAACTGTGGATCACCCACCGGTTGATGCATCTCGATGATCTCTGCCGCGCCCATGGCCGCTCAATGCGAGGCAATCTGTCCCAGATGGCTGCCGCCCTGGGCTACGAGTTGGACGACAGCTTCTGGTCGCTGCTGATCTGAACGTTCAGCCCAGCCAGAGGTGCAGGGCCCGTCGACTGCTGTCGATGGCCAGCACGATCGCCAGTCCTCTCAAGAGGCGCACCAGAAACGCTGAATCGAATTGATCAAGGCGACTGGACGTCCATCGGGCCGCCAGAGCAGCCACCCCGCCGAGGAGGAGTCCTGTCAAAGGCTCACCTGTCCCCTCATGCAGGAACTGAAGGGATGCTGCAGTGGCCGAACAAAACACTGCCAGCGTGCTGAGCCGAACAGCGGCATGAATGGGCACGCCCATTGGCCCATTCATCAAAGGGACCATCACCAAACCTCCGCCAAGACCCAACATCCCGGCGGTCCAGCCGGCGATGCAGCCCGCTCCTGCCAGAAACGGCGCCTTCTTCTCCAATTCCTCAGTTTCTTCGTCGCTTGTCACCTCCTGCTCCGGACGCACGCGCACGGCAAATGCAAGGACGACGTAAATCACCGTCTGCAGTGCGACGAGCAGCCAACCGGAAACCCCTCCTGCCAAACCGCCGAAGAGCAGAGCAGCCCCAAAGGCGGCCAGCCCAATCGCAAGGCCTGATCGCTGCGGAATCGTGCCGCTGCGCAAGTGCGTCAGGGCTCCCGAAAGGGCCGTCGGAACGATGGCGAAACTGCTAGTGGCCAGTGCCTGATGAGGTGGAAAGTCCAGCAAGAGAAGCAACGGCGCAAAAATCAGTCCGCCACCGATTCCCAAAAGACCGGCCAACCCGCCGGCGAACAGCCCCAGAGCAATCAACAAAGGGATGTCCCACCATGGCAGCTCGAGCACAGCGTCATCTCGATCAGGATCTCCAGCATGACGAGCGATGGGGCAACTGGACGATTCCTGCCAACGCTGTGCAGCGATGGGCACGAGCAGATGGCGATCGACACGCTGTTACTGGAGCGCAGCCACACCACTCCGATTCTCCGCTTCTATCGCTGGAGCGGCCCCTGGCTGTCGCTCGGACGGCACCAAAAACACTGGCCCCTTCACTGGAATGACTTAGCCAACGCCGGGCGTTTGTCTCTGGTGCGCCGGCCCAGTGGAGGCCGAGCAGTTCTGCATGCCGGTGGCCTCACCTATGCCTTGATTTGGCCGCAAGCACCACGACGACGGCATGAGGCCTACCGAGAAGCCTGCCAGTGGCTGATCGATGGCTTTCAACAGCTAGGGGTGCGTCTCCACTTCGGCGATCAAGCAGCCCTGAACGAGGGAATCAACTGTTTTGCCCGCTCCACAGCGGCCGATCTGGTCGACGACGGCGGGGTCAAACGCATCGGCAGTGCCCAGCGCTGGCTGCACGGGCGGCTTTTGCAACACGGTGAAATCTTGCTCGATCCTCCCGCACCGCTGTGGCAGGACGTCTTCGGAGAAGATGCCCCCGCCGCCGCTCCCGCTTCGATTCCCCGCGCTGGTCTGGATCGATATCTACGGGGATCGCTGCAGCGAAACTGGTCGACGCTGGCGTGGCAGGAACAGGGCCTGGACGCGCAGGAACGTCAAGCGCTTTCGCGGGCCAGATCAGACTCGGATGCCTGCATGGTCTCCACCACCTGAGGAAGCATGACCAGACCCAGCGGGTAAGCATTCTGCTTGCGAGCCTCCTCAAGAATCGGTGGTGGGAGGCGAACGCCCAGTTTCTGTAGAACGGCTTCCCCGACATCCATACGATCGATCGTCCCGGATGGAAGCCCAGCGGGGCTGAAAACCAACAAGCGCCCGTCAGGAGCCTGCTCCAGAGCCTTCACCGCTTGCCAAAGTGGGGCCTTATCGGCAATGGATGGCAACTGGTCCAGGGGTTTCAGGTGATCTTCAAGACTCTGCCGGTCCCATTGCTGAACTGGCAGATCGCGCAAAGGCTGATCATCAACCCATCCGATCCAGCGACCGGCTCGACAGATCAGGATCCAGTCCGGGCCACGCTGGCCCTCAGCATCCTGAAGCCGAATCTGGCTGAGCCGTCTCAGCGGTTGATCAGACTCAAGGACGCGAAAGCGACGGCTGGTTGCCTCGGACACGGAGACGTCCTGAAGCACCTTCTGCAACACCAGCATCTGGGTCTGACCTCGATTGGCCCCCAGCCCAAACCACCCCAACAGCATCAGCCAGAGACCACCGCCACTTTTAGCGACCAAAAACAGGTAAAGCCCGAGAACAATTGCTGTTAGGGCCAGAGCCCGACCCGACGCTGTGGCGACCTGCACGCCGCGACTTCGGCTACCTGTGAACTGCCAAACGAGTGATTTCAGGATCAGGCCCCCGTCCAAGGGGAGACCAGGCAACAGGTTGAACAACGCCAGAACCAGATTGAGGCCTCCCAGCTGGCTGCACAAATTGGCCAGCAGGGGATTGACCGATTGAATCGAAGGGGCTGACAGCAGAAGGAGTCCGGCCAAAACAAGGCTCACAAGGGGGCCAGCCGCCGCCACCCGCAGAGAGCCCATCGCGGTGCTGCATTCCTTCTCAACCCTGGCCACACCGCCCATCAAGAACAGGGTGATGCTGCGGACTTTCACTCCCTCATGAAGAGCCACAAGGGAATGCCCCAGTTCATGCAGGAGAACGGAGACGAACATCAACAGTGCGGTCAGCAGTCCGATCCCCCAGGTCACGCCAACGGCCAGCCCTGCGCCGACACCTGCCGCCAACTGAGCCTGGAACATCACCGTGGTCAGCGCGAGAATCACAAACCAGCTGGGGTGAACCCTCAGGGGGATTCCGCGAATCTTGAGTAGCTCCCAGCCCTCTCCCACGTCAGTATCCGTTTGTTGTCGCCTGAGCGACGATTCCTAACCGATCCTAGGGAGGGCACACGTTGATCTCCTTGCGCGAAAACCGATCCAAGCCCGCCGTGAAAATCTGCGGCATCACGGATCCTGAGCAAGCCCTCTCGATCGCAGCTATCGGTGCTGATGCCATTGGCGTGATCGGTGTCGCCGGAACGCCGCGGTTTGTTGCAGAGCCACTGCGCCGAGAGATCTTTAAGGCTTTGGAGCAGAACGCAAACGACGTTCAACGGGTCTGGGTTGTGGCCGACATGGATGACGATTCGCTCGACGCTGCTCTCGAGGGTGAGGGAACTCCGACGGTGGTTCAGCTGCACGGAGGTGAGTTGCCAGAGCGGTGCATGGCTCTGAAACGACGGCATCCTCGGGTGAACTGGTGGAAAGCCCTGCGGCTGCGTTCGTCTCAGGATTTGCACAGCCTGGAGGGTTACGCGCAATCCGTTGATTCCCTGCTGCTGGATGCCTGGAGCCCTGATCAGCTGGGAGGGACTGGTCACCGTCTCTCCCTCGACGGTCTGAATACTGTTGAACTTCCCCTGCCCTGGTGGCTGGCAGGAGGAATCAGTGCTGAATGGATTCCGGAACTGCTGAATCGGGTCAACCCCGATGGCCTCGACGCCTCCAGCCGACTGGAAGACCTTCCGGGCAGAAAAAATCTTGAGAAGGTCAGGGATTTAATCGAAGCCGTACAACAGAACAGTTGAAGTTGAGCCCCTAAACGAGAATCAAAACCAACTGTTCAGGCTGTGATCTAGCCATCAATCACGGGAAGGGATCAGGTGCTCAGCAAAGCTTCCTGTTGACGCACGAGCTCGAAGAATTCCTGCTTGAGGCTCGAATCGTGTCGAAAATCTCCGCGCACAACGGAGTTAACCATGCTGGTTTGAGGCTCTCTGACACCTCTCCATTTCATGCAGTAGTGCTGCGCTTTGATAATGATGCCAAGACCTTGGGGCTCGCAGAGTTTCTCAATTTCATCGGCCAGAATCATGACGGCCTCTTCCTGAATATGAGGCCTTGAGAACACCCAGTCCGCCACACGGGTGAATTTAGAAAGACCAATCACACGGGAACCGGGTTTGATACCGATCCAGCAATTACCCATGATCGGCACCAGATGGTGGGAACAGGCTGAGCGCACTGTGATCGGTCCAACTGTGTAAATCTCATCCAGCCGCTTCACGTTGGGGAAGCTGGCCACCTTGGGTTGATGGTGATAGCGGCCCTTGAACACCTCGTGGAGGTACATGCGAGCAACGCGCTCAGCGGTTTCATGGGTGTTGTGATCATTGTCGATATCGATCACCAGGCTGCGCAACAGCTCCCGAACTCTGTCGGCCACCTCAACTTCGAGCTGAGCCAGCTCTCCTGGCTCGATCTGGGCAGAAATGTTGTCGTTCGCGAGGAAGGACACCCCCGCTTCCCTGAGGCGCTCTCGTATACGAACGGAAATTGCTGTGTTCAGGCTTGATGCATTTGCGTTTGCAGCGCTTTTTGCATGGCCGTTGCCATTGCCATTGCCGTTACGGGCAGCGCCATTGGAGACGAATGGGACGGTAGATGTCATTAGGAGTCTTCAGAAGGCGCCGATGGACGGCATCAGGGTGAGGTCTTCGATGACCTGATTGGTGGGCTGCTGGGCCAAGTGCACAAGGGCACTTGCTGCTTGATCGACCGTGAGCATGGCACGACGATCGAAATCACTTTGTACGGTTTCTTCGTCCCAGAGGGATGAATCCACAGCACCAAGGGTGAGGGTGCAGGCACGAACGCCGTGGGTCCGCTCCTCAGCAGCCAGGCAACGGGTGAAGCGCACCAACGCAGCTTTGGTGACGCTGTAGGCCCCCCACTGCGGAAATGCATTGTGTGCAGCGTGGCTGCTGACGTTGATCACCATTCCGCCTTTCGAGCGCATGGATGGAACAACGGCTGAACACACCTGCATGACGCTGGTGAGGTTGAGCTGAAGCAACCATTGCCATCGATCCAATGACATAGCCAGTAGATCCCCCGTGTAGGCAGCACCGGCATTGTTGATGAGCACTGAGGGCGTATTGCCCTGGCTCAGCAGCCGGGCCATCGCCGATGCAATGGCGTCCGGATCTGTGAGATCAGCTGGCTCACAGTGGATGGATCCGGACATCCCTTTGAGATTGTCCCGCAGGGCTTCAAGTTGCTCTCCGTTGCGAGCGGTGAGCAGAAGGTTCCAGCCATTGGAGGCCAGGAGTTCAGCCGTGCGGCGGCCAATGCCGCGACTTGCTCCAGTAATGAGGGCTGTGGGCAAGTTGCGTCAGAAAACCCTCATACCTTAAGCAGCAAGCTCGGCCTGGTGTGACTTATTTTCAATAAAACGCCCCATTGAACGGAATTTGCGGTAACGGCCTTCTCTGAGCTGTTGGCCAGACAACAGAAGGAGCTCGGCAAGGTGACGCTCCAGTGCGGCTCTGAGGGTCTGACCAGCCTCAAGTGGCGCCCAGTTGTTGCCTCCAGAGGGTTCGGGCAGAACTTCATCCACCACCCCGAGACCCAACAAATCTGACCCTGTGATTCTCAAAGCTTCTGCAGCCTCTGGAGCCTTCGCAGCGTCTCTCCAGAGGATCGACGCACAGGCTTCAGGACTGGCGACTGTGTACACGCTGTGCTCAAACATGAGCAAACGATCGGCGACCCCGATCCCAAGCGCGCCACCCGAGCCTCCCTCGCCGATCACCGTTGCAATCACTGGAACCCTGAGTCTGAACATTTCGCGGAGGTTCACCGCAATCGCCTCACCCTGTCCTTGCTCCTCCGCCTGCAGGCCGGCGTAAGCGCCCGGTGTGTCGATGAACGTCAGGATCGGCAGCCGAAATCGATCGGCATGATCCATCAGGCGCAAGGCTTTGCGATACCCCCCCGGCGTGGCCATACCGAAATTCCTCGCCACATTTTCTTTCGTGTCTCGACCCTTCTGGTGCCCAATCAGCAGCACGGGCTGATCGCCCAGACGCCCCACACCACCAACGAGGGCCTGATCGTCATTGCCGCGGCGATCACCATGCAATTCAATCCAGTCGTCGCAGAACATCTGGATGAAATCCAACGTGCTGGGCCGATGGGGGTGTCGAGCCACCTGAATTTTCTGAGCCGGTGTGAGCCCCTGGAAAATCTCCTGACGGCGGCGTTCAGCCAAGGTTTCGAGCTGGAGCAGCTGCTGACTGACATCCACCTCGGAATCGCGGGCCAGCTGGCGGATCTGATCGATCTGTTGCTCCAGCTCCACCAGAGGCTTTTCAAACTCGAGCAGGGGGCGTCGGGGCATGGCGGCGGAATCAGGCGGCGGCGGCGTGGAGCTTGGGCTGCAGGTTGAGGGTTGAAAAACCGTGGCGAACAGAGGCCGCTCCGATGAAATCCATCTTCTCGAGAGTGATGTTGTTTCTCCCCCAGCTGAAATTTGTGTGGCACTGCTCGAATTCAAGCAGCATGGCCTCTGCGAAGCAGGCGAACATCTGCCGTTGGGGCTTCTCCATCTCGGCAAGTTGCATCATTGACCAGCCGATATCCCGACAAAACTCGACGATGCCGCCCTTGAGGACACGGATGTCACCTCCGGCGACCTTGGCATCCAGATTCTTCGGGTAGCCACCATCAATCATCAGACAGGGCTTGCGAAGGCGTTCGTGATCGATGTGGAGTGTTCGCGGCATGCTGGCCACCCAAACCACCACATCAGCCTCCGGCAATGCCTCGTCCAGGCTGAGAACACGCCCTCCACCAAGTTCCTGCTGGAGATCGACCAGAGGTTGTTGCTGGCGGGCAACGAGAAGCAGCTCCCCCACGCCGGTGCGAGCCGTGAGCCATCGACAGACCGCACTACCGATATCACCTGTGGCACCCACAACCGCCACTTTGGCTTTTTTCAAATCGATGCCAAGGGACGGAGCATTGTTTTCAACCTGGCGACAAATCACCCAGGCTGTATGGGTATTGCCTGTGGTGAACCGCTCCCATTCCAGAGTGGTGCTCCGGACGGTTTTGTGTTGAAGCAGGTTGAAATTCTCGAAAATAATTGAAGTGAATCCGCCGAGAGCCGTGATGTTGATGCCCTTTTTCTGAGCCAGCTCCATGGCGTTCAACACCTTCCGCCGTGCCGTTTTGAAACGGCTCAGCATCTCCGGCACGAAACATGAATCGATATAGGCACCCTTGATGCGGGTTCCGACAGGACTCGTCATCTCGACATGCTCAACCAACTGGGGAGGAGCACTGCACCAGACATCCAGATCACCTTCCGCGATGTGGTCGAACCCGAGCTCCTGCGCCTTGCGGCGGGCTGCCTCGAAACTCGTGGAGTGTCCGATCAGACCAAACATGCCGCGCGATGAAAATCCATGGGACAAGTCCCGACCGCCCATGCTCCCATGGCGGGAGCAATGGCGCGTACGTGCCCCCTGGGGAACCGGTTTAAAACCGGCCGTGTGGGATCAGACCGACAAGGCTGCAGCAGCCATCCGGGCAATGTCCCTCGAGCTGAAGCCGATTTCAGAGAGTGCTTCCTGGTAGGCGATCAGGAAGTCCTCGATCAGATCCTCTTTTTCCATGTGAAGCACTGCAGCATCAGCAGACACCTCCTCAAGCATCGAGCGGATCAGTGGCAGGTTGGCCTTGTTGGCTTCGAAGAGCTCGTCCTTGCTGGCTTCGAAATTGGCTTTCAACCACTCCTGCCCGTAGTTGAGATGGGTGTATTCATCCTTTACCACCCCCTCGGTGATCTTGCGGGCAAAAGGATCAGCAACGGGGATATAAATGTGATAGGCCGAGATAGCAAAAGCTTCAATCAACAACGCCTGAATGAGCAGGCAGGTAACAACCTTGCCCTCCTTCATTGCAGCCTGAAAATTTCCGTGCAGGGGTTCGAAGAATGTTTTGGCGAACTCCATGTCGGCTTTAACGCCGAGATTGCGTCCACAGGAGGTGAAGCCCTTCATGTGCTTCATCTCCATGCGAGCGAGCTTATTGAGCTCATCAGCCTGATCGGGAATCAGTGTTCCCAGTGAGATGTAGTTGTCATGAGCCTCCTGCTCACCCTCGATGACAATGGCGTTGATGCGGCTGTATGCATCCTTGTAAGCCGCGGTTGTGAAGTCCGGCAGCGCATCCTGGCCCTCCATCACAGCAGCCACAGGTGCATTGAGGGTCGTCATAGAACGGAGCTCACCACGTTTTGTGGATCCGAGAATAACCAGCATTCCTTAACTCTTGGACCTCAGGGTTCTCAGTTCAGGACGCGTCTGTTCTTTTCATCGGTGGCCAATCGGAATTCAGAAGCGACTCCAGGAGCCCATGCCAGTGGGCCACAAGTCTGTTTTCAAGGGCTTCACCGAGCTCTTCGGAGGATCCCCGGCTGTCACCGATCACCCCTGTCTCACTGAGATCCGACGTCAGCCAGGCGCAAGGAGCTGCACCCTCAAGGGACCATCCTTCCGGAGCCTGAGGAACGGGCCCGGGCGCTGAGAGCCCATCCACAGGACGGTCTGGACCCACGAGTTCGGGGGCGAGATGCAGCATCAGGCTGGTCTCAGCAAGGCCGGCATGGAGCCCCTGCTCAAGTTCGACCTGAGGCAAGAGCGTTTCGAGACCATCAACTCCGCTCCAGATGAAACAGGGCAGGACGGCCATCGACGGGGCCAGACAACGCAGCTGGCGAGCTGCCACCTGAAGGAGAGCGATCTGTCCGCCATGGGCGTTGAACAACACCAGCCGCTGGAATCCCATCGCAGCCAACTGCGAGCCGACGCTCTGCAGCAGATGAATCAACAGGTCCGCAGGCAGGCTGAGGGTGCCTGGGAAATCGCCATGCTCTGGTGAGAAGCCGATTGCCTGCACCGGTAAACGCCAGATCGGACAATCCGGGGGCAAACGATTCAGGACTTCGTCAAGAATCCTGTCGGCGAACAGGGCATCCGTGATCAGAGGCAGCTGGGGCCCGTGCTGTTCACAGGCCCCCAGAGGCCAGATCACGGTTGAACCCGGTCGTCGTCCTGCGGCCGCCGCCTTGGGCTGGCTCAGGCGTTCGAAGCGGCGATCGGGCCGATTCATCAATGCTGGCCAAGGAGTAGGCATTCTCGCCCTGACTGTCAGACTGGTCGATCGATGACCCCGATTGGTCCATGGCGTCAGCCGGCAGTCCGCAGCCCAACAGGCCCAAGCCAGCGAAACCGGCTGTCGATACGACCCGTAAGCCGCTGCAGGTGATGCAGATCAATCGGCGGCAGGAAGAACAGGAGCGTCTCGAGCGCGAAGCTGCTGAAGCCAGAAAGGCTGCCGAAGCCGCTGCTGAGAAGGCCCGCAAACTCGAGGAGGCTGCCGGACTGACAGCGCCGACGCGGCCGTCCGATGGTTCAGCGACGGACTCCTCTGGCGATGAGGAGCTTTTTGATATGGGCGCCATGGACGGCATGACCATGGCTGATCTGCTCGGCGCGCCGGATCAGAAGCCCTCCCGGCGGGACGATCCAGGGGGGCCGAGAAGTGTTGATGATTTCGACTTCGATGAGGATGCCTTTCTGGCAGCCCTTGATGAAAACGAACCGGTTGGCACCACTGGAGAAGTGGTCAAAGGCAAGGTGATCGGGCTGGAGAGTGATGGTGTTTACGTGGATATCGGGGGTAAGGCTCCTGGGTTCATGCCCAAGAGCGAAGCGGGCCTTGGTGTCATCACCAACTTCCGCGAGCGCTTTCCAAAGGGTCTCGAGGTGGAGGTGCTGGTCACCCGCGAGCAGAACGCTGATGGGATGGTCACCATCAGCTGCCGTGCGCTGGCCCTGCGCAAGAGCTGGGACAAGGTCAAGGAGATGGAAAAGCAGGGCCTTGTCGTCCAGGTGATCGTCAACGGCTTCAACCGCGGGGGTGTCACCTGCGATCTCGAGGGATTGCGGGGCTTCATCCCCCGCTCCCAGCTCCAGAACGGTGAGAACCATCAGGAGCTCGTCGGCAAAACGCTTGGTGTCGCCTTCCTCGAGGTGAACTCAGAGACCCGCAAACTTGTGCTCTCCGAAAAACGGGCTGCCACGGCTGCCCGTTTCCAGGAACTGAAGGTCGGCGAGTTGGTTGAGGGTCAGGTCGCTGCGGTCAAGCCCTATGGGCTGTTCATCGACCTTGGCGGTGTCAGCGGTCTGTTGCATCAGTCCGTGATCACCAATGGCAGCCTGCGCTCCATCCGTGAGGTCTTCGATCAGGGGGACCGGGTGAAGGCGATGATCACCGAACTGGATCCTGGCCGTGGCCGGATCGCTCTGAACACCGCGCTGCTGGAGGGTCCACCAGGGGAGCTGCTGGTGGAGAAAGAAAAGGTGATGGCGGAGGCGGAAGATCGCGCCGCACGTGCCCAGAGCGTGCTTCAGCAACAGGAACAGGCTGCTGAATGAGATCCCCTGCCAAGACGGGGACGGACTGGGAGCTCGACTTCTACTCCCGTCCGATCCTCGAGGAGGACGGACGCAAGCGCTGGGAACTGCTGATCACGACAACGCCACCGGCTTTCGGCGATGGAAGCCTTTTCCAATTCGTGCGGTGCTGTCCCTCCGGTGAAGTGAATTCGCTGTGGCTGGCTGCAGCCCTGAACGAGGCCGTCGCCGATGCTGAAAGCCAGGGATGGGGGCGACCGCTTCGGCTGCGGTGCTGGCGAAGCTCCATGCGCACGATGGTTCAACGGGCGGCCGCTGAGCTCGATCTCGAGATGATTGCCAGTCGGCGCACCTACGCCCTGCTCGATTGGCTCACGGAACGAGAACAACTGGTTTATCCCCAAGAGAAGGGATTCATGGCCGGCCCACTCGCCCCACCTCCCGCAACGGTGCCTGCTCCCCCAGTACCGCTCCCTGAAGCCGCCCAGGGTGATGCCTGGAGCTGGGCAGCACTCCCGGCGGGACTGCTGCGGGAAGCCAACAGCTGGCCGATGGATTTCAGCGGCCTGATCCCTGTCCCGGATGACATTGACGATGACGCGTCCGTTCCCGGCCTGCGCCTGTTCAGCCAGTCCAGAGCCTTGGCGGTTGCGGGATGGCTGGGAGGTCTCGAGCCGGTGCGGCTGATGCTGGACCGACGGCAGCTTGTTCTGGAAGCTGGTCAGGACGACCGATGGCTCGTGAGTGATCTCGAGGCGAATGCCGCCAACGACATCGACATGGCGTTCACAAAAGCCAGGGAGCAGGTGAAAGGGCTCCAATTCATTGCCATCCAGACCAATCCTGAGGAGCAGTCGTTCGCCGGCTTCTGGATGATGCGTGATGTGCCCATGCTCTGAGGATCTTGACCTCCAGCGACCCGTTCCAGCGACCAGACAGCAGCTTCAACACCCTTGATGGCTGGACATGGGTGGGGTGTTATGGCGGCTACTACCTGCAGTCCGATCTGCTGACGGAAGAGGGGTTCGAGCATGGCTTCTTCACTCGCCTTTGGCATGGCCGCGGGCCTGATGAGCTGGTTGGCTACATCAGCGCCGGGGTGAGCGTGCACAGGCCTCAACAGATCCACAGCGGACTTGTGCTGAACGCCAGCGAGGCATCCCAGGCACCATGGCCGGAGGCGGACGGATTGATCAGCAACCGTGGCGGTCAAAGCCTCTGGGTCTGCGGGGCCGATTGCACGCCGGTGCTGATCGCTGACCCTGGCACCGGGCATGCGGCCGCATGCCACGCCGGCTGGAGAGGCGTGGCCGCGAGGATCTTGCCCGAAGCAATCCAACGTCTTGAAAGGCTCGGTGCGAAACGAGAAACCATGCTGGTGGCACTGGGCCCAGCCGTGAGTGGACGCAACTATCAGGTAGGGCAAGATGTCGTCGACGCCGTGGGCGAGAGCCTTCAAGCACGGAGTGACGACGCTGGAATCAGCAGCAACCGATTGACAACATGCGGTGCCTTATTGCCCGACAGCGAACCCGGCAAACACCGGCTGGACATTCGCGTCGCCGCTGTGAAACAACTTCTCGGTGAAGGTCTGGAGCGCGAACGCATCGCTCACTGCCCGCTCTGCACCGTCGCCGAAGAATCCCTGTTTCACTCCTGGCGGCGCGATCAGGTGAA
>MDTB01205576.1_pt1 | contig 16669 bp, 23 predicted proteins | sample 811161 | NCBI WGS metagenome assembly MDTB01 (sample SAMN05326650, study PRJNA326480) | marine metagenome | isolation source: seawater | place: Mediterranean Sea | collected 2009
GAAAAAGGAAGCAAAAAAACAATCAGAGGATGAGGCGCCGCCGCCGCCGCCGCCGCCGCCGCCGCCGCCGCAGCCGCAGCCGCAGCCGCTGTCGTCTCCTAAAAATTTATCAGATGAACTCATTGAGATGGATTTTAGCGATACTGAGGAAGTAGAGGTATCAAAAGAAGAAACTATTACAAAAAATATTAACGGAAAAAACTACATTATGGAGAAAGGCGATGATGATAACTGCCTGTATGATACAGTAACGGGTGAATGTGTTGGAACATATGACAAGGAAAAAGACGAAATGAAACCACTAACGGATGATAGCGATAGCGATAGCGATAGCGATAGTGATAATGAGTAGGGCCACCATGAAAACTGACACGTCAAGTAGCAGAGTGTATAAGTAATGATGAAGTGGATGGGAATAATATAGAGTAGAACCATTAAGACCAATTAAGTCTATAAACTTCGAGAGAAAGGTCCCATAAGGGATTTTTTTCACTGTATCTCATTTCTCGTTTTCTTACTCATTTCTCGTTAGCGTATTTTACGTAAAATTGAAATACTTACTGGTGAAATCATAATACTGACCCATAAAAAAACCAAGGCTATAAGCATGACAACAGAGATTGAACAGTTGAAGAAGGAGCTGTTGGAGGCACGGGAGGCACAGCGTGTCGCGGAGGAACGTGCCGATTTGGCAGAGATAAGAACTGCCCATGAAGAGAAGGCTCGGAAGGCTGCCGAAGAGCTTACCAAGAATCCAAAGAAGGCATTGGTGTTAAAAGAGTTGAATGCTATGAAAAAAAAGAAGAAAGAAAAGGGAGCATTACTATATTATAAAAACCAGGAGGAGACAGCAATGAAAATCCTGAAAAACATAAATGACGAGGAGAAGATTTTCCAGATGGTATTGGCATCGTGTCAATCAGGAAAAACAGGTTGTATGTTGGCGGTTATTGACAAGATATTGACATTAAACACGAAGATAGATGTAGGAAATATTTTCGTAATAACCGGTCTAAGTAGCAATGATTGGTGTGAACAGACGAAACGGAGATTACCTGCTTCTCTCAAACAGAACGTGTTTCATCGTGGACAATTAATGAGTAATATTTCGTTGTTCACTAATCTTAAAAATTCAGTGATAATGATAGATGAGGTTCAAATAGCATCAAATGATAAGAACACAATAAATAGGTTTTTTGAAAAAGTAGGTCTTAAGAATTTTGATAACCTGAAAAAGAATAATATTCAGATAGTAGAGTTTTCAGCAACCCCGAACAGCACATTAAAAGACCTGATGTCATGGAGCAATGCGAGTGTGAAGCATGTCATGAAACCAGGAAAAGGATATAAGGGACATAAAAATCTTATAGAAGATTTTCGTATCTATCAGATGAAGGATCTGTATGTTTGTGATGATAACAGGCATGGAATGAGTGAGGATGAGGAGCGTGAAAATAATGAACTAATAGCACCAGCGCTGGATGCGATTCAGGAACTAAGATTGTTTATTGAAAAAAAGTATACCAATCCAAAGTTCCATATAATAAGGACACCTTCAAAGGATAGGGCCTCGACAGTGATAGGTAGGTTCAAGGAGGAGTTTGGTAAGAAAGCAAAGTATATCAGTTGTGATTCAGATAGTATAAATGACTTGAAGAAGGAACTGAAAAAACTGCCGTTGTGCCATACGTTTCTCTTTGTAAAGGAGAGTGCGCGTTGCGCCATAACGTTTAGCCAGAAGAGACGTATTGGAGTGTTGTATGACCGTATGTCAAAGACCATAAATGATGATGTTATGGTTCAAGGACTGGCAGGTCGTGCCTGTGGATATGATGTTTGTGATGATATGGTGGTGTTTACACACATACCTAGTATAGAACGATATATAACGATGCTTGAATCAGACTTTGAAAACACACAAGGATTCCGTTTTCATGGAAGCTCAAAAAGAAAGCGAAAAAAAACGTTTAATCATTCAAGTACATATTTAAATACTAATGATAGTGATATTTTAGAAGAAAGGGAACCATATGAATATATAGTTCATCCAGAATATTTTGATAACATGGTTTCTCTCCGTGAGTTCTTATCAAGACCAGATATAATGAGAATGTTAAAGGTAGATAAACCACCAAGACCAAGGGATGTAAAAAAGAGTTTGCGTAAACAATGTGGTGGGTATGCTGTTAGCGCTAGGATACCTAGAACAGGTAAGAAGGCAGGAGAGCTTACATCAGAAGATAGGCTAACAAAATCAATGGCGAAGAATATATCACCAGAGCTGTGTCTTCAAGGAAACACGATATGTGTGTTGGCACTACCGGTGTATGACAGCATGGATACTCCAGCAGACCAAGAGGTATATGAGTTGCGTTATCGTAAGGAAGTATAGTAAGTAGTGTATTATTAAGAAATAAGGCAAGGTAATAACTTTTTTATTTATGTGTGTAAATCTAAAATTGAAATGCTTTTTTCTCTCCAGAGTAATATGCAGCAAAAAAACAAACAAGCAACATGACGACACTGGAACGGACGCCTCCGCGTTTCAATGTTGGGGACCTCGTGTATACCAACGAATGTGTGTGTATTTCCGCGTCGAGCATCGCCTACATCGGTTATACTGGTCTTGATCCTAATGACACAATGACCATATCCAACCTGATGAATGCACACGGATACACAAATGAGCAAGTTATACACGTTCCGGCAGTTTTCGGTGTTATTATTGATAATCAAGAACCAGGAACACCTATAATTGATCGTAATACAATAATCGGTCGTGTGGATGATCACGGAGAGCCATTTGGCGAAGAATTGGTTGAAGATGCCGTGTTGGATTTTCACGGTTCGGGTTCAATTTGGTTTCTTTCAGATAACGAACGCCGTTATTTTGTGAAATGGTTTAATAAACAACCTTATCAATACGATAAACCAAGACCTACCACGTTTACACCACTGACGAATAACGGTAAACCAGTTTTTAATAAGGCATTATTTGCAGAAAAAGATCTACACAAAGCGCCTGACTTTATAGGGAAACTGCAGAGAAAGGTAGCTAAGCGTAAAGAGGTTGAGTCAGTGTTAAATGAACGTCTGAACCTGGACGAGTGTTCTAATAAGTGTATAGCAGGTATTGTTTGTGAGTATTAGCAAGGAGTTAGGGTAATATAACACCAAAAAGGTGTATAAACTTCAAAAAAGAGAGGTCCCATAAGGGACTTTTCTTTTTGCGTGTGGTTTGCTGTAATTAATAGTCGTTTGAGAGATAAGTGAGTGTCTAAAATTGAAATGCTTTTTCTCTCCAGAGTAGTATACAGAAAAACAAACAAGCAATGATGAAATCAATAGTGGAACAAACAAGAGATCTTCCGACGGGTGTTCTTGGGAATGTGTTGACGTTCATACCAAGGAATGAGACGGCGCAGTTGATGATGGACGCGAACAAGCAGGACAAGTTGGTGCTCAAGTATCTCCGCAAGTATAAGGTTGAAGATGGCGATTACAAGGATGAGTTGTACACTACGATGGCTCCGTCGGTAACAGGTAGTAATATGTATGGCGACGAAGATTCAAGTATGAAAATAATTCGTTCAAATATTTCAATTGGAGAGAAGATCAGAATGAGGTCGAACGCTTTGCGTAATAATTTGGTGTGTAGTGGGTGGGTATCAACCGTAGCAAGGACGCTAACATACGATGACGAAGAAGAGAATGGGTTCATCGAGTTCGAGTAAAAAGTAAGTAATAAATAGGTAGTAAAAATATTCTTGTATGATTTATAAGAATATTTTTTTATTGACAAAATTGAAATGCTTATTGTTTGGTTTTACGAGTAGATTTATTTTTAGGTTTCTTTCTTTTAGATTTATTTTTAGGTTTCTTTCTTTTAGATTTATTTTTAGGTTTCTTTCTTTTAGATTTATTTTTACGAGTTTCTCTCCTACGTTTATTAAAACCTCCAATTTTATTCTCCCGCAAATTACCAACTAATTCATTAAATATGTCAAGCTCAATTAATTCTTCTTTTAATAAATATACAAGTGCTAAATATTTATTTAATTGATGAAGATTGATTCTATAACTGTTGATAAGATTATTACCTTGTGTTGTATTAGGAATATTCTCCCCTGAGATTGGTGAAATTCTAGTTCTAATAGCTTCTTTTAAACCTTTTATAACCTTGCATGCGTCTTTAACTTGTTCTTTAATTTCTTTGTCTTTATCTCCACATATAGCAGTAGGAAGCTTAATACTTTCATCATATTTCTTAACTTCCAATTCTAATGATGCGATTTCCAAATTATCTCTAATTCTTTTAATATTTTCATCTCCGGTTATTTTTTCTAATTCAGAAATAATTTCGTTAATTACAACAGTTCTATTCATATAATATAAAGTAATATAATATAAAATTGAAATATTTTATTTAAATATTATGATGTTACTAAAAAAGAGAAAACAATGCAACAAGCAATGAACACAACGATTGATGTTACGAGTGGTGGCGGAACTCATACAAGGTGGAAGTATGAAGATGATTATACGCAAGATGAACTCGATGTAGCAAATACAATGATTATAATGAAAAAAACAGTAAAGAAAGCAGTAAAGAAAGTCGAAGAGAAAAAAGTTGTTAAAAACAAATCATCTAATAAGAATTACGAAATAGCGTATGCGATGTTGAAGTTGTCTATTAGTAAAGAAATAGATGAGTATGATTATCGCAAGTATGTTTATAAAAATGCAGCAGAATCAATCAGTAAACTTGACTATGCAGTTACCAATGGTAATGAGTTGGCAATGGGGCCTAAGAAGGTTCACGGTATTGGTAAAGGCGTAGCACGATTGATTGATGAGTATTTGAAAAGTGGTACAATGACAATAACAGATTATAAAAAAATGCATACAGAGAAAGAAAATCTTTGTAAAGAAACTAATATTAAAGAGTGTAGTAATGATAAATTATACTCTGGATGTTATAGTTCTGAAGAGGAACTCGCAATGAGTGATAGTGATAGTGATAGTGATTGGTCTCCAAATGAGTAAAAAATAATATAAAAATAAACTTAAAGAAAATTTTATTTAAGCAATAAATTGAAGCATATTTGCACGATATATGTAGAGAGCAAAAAAGAACTTAAAGGTAAGTATACAAACTAATATGTAGTAGTATCTCGCCGTAGCTCAGTTTGGAAGAGCAGTTGACTGTAATGGTTAAAACAATTGTAAATCAATTGGTCGCCGGTTCAAATCCGGTCGGCGAGACAAGCATCGTTGGCCGAGTGGTCTAAGGCGCGGCACTTAAGATGCCGTATCTTCGGATGCGTGGGTTCGAACCCCACACGATGCACGATCGCGTAGCTCAGTTGGTTAGAGCACTAGTCTTATGAGCTGGGGGTCGAGGGTTCAAGCCCCTCCGTGATCACAGCCGCAATAGCTCAGTCGGTAGAGCGCAACCCTTTTAAGGTTGTGGTCGGGGGTTCGAGCCCCCCTTGCGGTGATAAGCATGGTTGGCCGAGTGGTCTAAGGCGCGGCACTTAAGATGCCGTATCTTCGGATGCGTGGGTTCGAACCCCACACCATGCAATTAGTTCGCGTAGCTCAGTTGGTTAGAGCACTAGTCTTATGAGCTGGGGGTCGAGGGTTCAAGTCCCTCCGTGAACACATTCGTTTAGAATTTTTTTTTTAAATAAGACGAATATATAGCAGGATAGCGCAGAGGTAGCGTGTTAGGTTCATAATCTAAAGGTCCCTGGTTCGATACCAGGTTCTGTTTCTTAGCCCTAGTGGCGCAATGGATAGCGTATCGGACTTCTAATCCGGTGGTTGCGAGTTCGAGTCTCGCCTAGGGTACATTATCCACAATAGTCTAGGTGGTTAGGATAGCTGGCTTTCACCCAGACGACCCGGGTTCGAGTCCCGGTTGTGGAAAAATAATGGTTTCATAGTGTAATTGGTTATCACTGAGGACTTTGAATCCTCCGATCCGAGTTCGATTCTCGGTGAGACCTTTTTTATTTATTTACTCTAAAATTGAAATACTTTTTGGGCAACTATATATAGCAGATATAAGGAGAGGTGGTTGGATTTCAAATCCAACAACAAAAAAATGTCTAAAAAGAAGTTTGTAGGACGCAAGATGAACGCAGGTAAGTATTTTGAAAAACTAGGTAGGTGTGATGAAGACCGCGAAGTGTATACAGATGAGGATAGTATATTAGCACCATTTTTAAAAAAATTTCTCAACAATGATGTTCAATTAAATATTCTCTCCTTTCTAAAACCAAACGAAGAAAAAATATACGAAGAAGATGACAACGAATACATATCAGATGATAGGTATGATATGTATTATGATGACTTTATTATAGATGAAGAAGAAATAATTCAAGAACAAATGGAGAGACATGAAATCATTAATAATAAAAATTTGACGTAAAATAGTGTTATATATTTTAAAACTCATTTCTCAGTTTCTCACTCATTTCCCGTTTGCTATATATTGTGTATATTTATATAATTGTATTATACTTTATTAAATAAAAACTATTTGCTTGTATGGTATAGAGAAAAATAAACGGAGAGAATATAATAATTTATATTCTTTTTTATTTGTATAATTCAAAAACTTATTAAAATTCAATATTTATATAATTCAAAAACTTATTAAAATTCAATATTTGTAAGGTATTTATTTTAAAACTCATTTCTCATTTTCTCACTCATTTCTCGTTTGCCTTATTTTGCCTATTTTAACACTATATTTCAAATAAAGTTTAAATATAACTTTATTTGAAAACTTGTATGGTATGGTATGGTATGGTATGGCATGGTATGGTATGGTATGGTATGGCATGGTATGGTATGGTATGGTATGGTATGGCATGGTATGGTATGGTATGGCATGGTAAACCTTGGTGAACGAGTGTTATAAAAAACAATTCCAATTAATGCGGTAAACGACGAGTTTTGGAATTTACTATTTTTTTTTTCGCATCTTTCCTTTTGCTTTTTTTGTTTTTCCTTTTGCTTTTTTTGTTTTTCCTTTTGAATAAGTAGACTTATTTTTAATTTTCTTTTTAGTTATTGAACTTCTTTTAGTTCTTTTTCCACCAGTTTTTTTAGGAGGAGTAACAATGTTTATTCCTTGTTTTATTTCATCATTATTGGATTGTGGAGTATTGTAACTAGATTGTTTGTTGACGCTCTCTGCTGCTTGTCTTTTTGCTTCCTCTCTCTCTTCTCTATCAAGTTCATCTAAAACTTCGCGTCGCCAGTTCCTGTCATTCGCTTCCGCCATCATTGCCTGACCCCTTAAAAAACTTTGCCTAGAGTATTCTGAACTCGGGTTATTTCTCATTTATATATAAATTACATATTAAAATTATATATTAATGATCAAAATATGGATTATCCATATCACAATAATGTTTTGGATTTTTTTATAATCCTCCGGTTGATATATATTTATTTTTTCAGCTTGTTGTAATAAAAATTTAAAATTATCCTAACATTCATTTGTATGACCTACATCTTCAGCAAAAATTAATGTATCATATAAATAATATATTGAAGGCATTATAAATCAGATTAATTGTTACTATAATTAAAAACAGCTTTTCTTATTTTACAATAAAACATTAACAACATTAGTATTCCAATGATAGCTATTGGTAATGTATAAATTCTAATTTCATAGGGAATATATAGTAATAATGAGACTAGTGTTAGAGTTGAAGAAAGAATAACACCTATTATAGGAAATATAAATGTTCCAGACCAGTGATCTATAAAAATCAAATAATTTTTTGTTTCCGTAGCATTAACCATCGTAATAATAATTATACTAAAAATAAGTGTAAATAAAGATAGACAAATAGCCAAAGCGGAGACAATTAGTAAAGGATTATTATGTTCATTATTTTTTCCCATAAAACTTACAGATAAACCGCTCATTATAGCAGTTGTAATAGAAATGATTTCATACACTTTTGTTAACCGTGAATTAAAATCAATAGGATTTTCGTTATAAACTTTTTTCCATATGTTTATTCGTGAATTTTTATTGAAGAATCTCAACATAATGAAAAAATATTTAAATATTTAAGTTATTTATAATTTCACTTAAATTTTCTCTCCACTAATAATTAGTTTAAATAAAAAAAAATATATTAATAAGTAATAATATGATATTAATAACACAATTGTTTAAAACAAATGAAATACGACTTCAAGAAATATTAAAAGCATTAAAAAAAAATACAGAAAATGAATATATAAAAGAAATAGTTTTATTAAATGAAGAATATATTAATTTAAAGTTTAACAGTAAAAAAATTAAACAATATATAGTAAAAGACAGGTTAACATATAAAAAAGCATTTGATTATGCGAATAAATATAGAAAAAAATGAAATAGTGATTTTATTAAATTGTGATATATGGTTTGATAACACAATAAAACTAGTAAACAATTATGATATGAATAATACAATAATAGCATTAAGCAGATATGATGCCCAGAAGAATGGTAGATATAAATTATTTAATAGACCAGATAGTCAAGATTGTTGGATATTTAAAAATCCAATTAGTTTAGAATATGATCATAAATTTGTATTAGGTAAGGGAGGATGTGATAATCGTATAGCGTGGATAGTTAACAATTCAAAAAAAAATAATATAAAATATAACATTATTAATCCTGCAACAATTATAAAATCATATCACGAACATATTAGTAATATTAGAAACTGGAAAAATAAAGATATTATTTCACCGCCTTATCATTTTATTCCAATAACATAAAAAACAATAAACATATTCATTTTCTCTCCACTAATAAAAATACAAAGCAAAATAATAAATATAAAATAACAATTAGAATATGTATTATATGTTTACAAATGCTAAGAATTGGAAAGAATTAATGAATGAAGTAAAAATAGCACGAATAAAAAACAATAATATAAAAAACAATAATATAAAAAACAATACCAAAACCAGTAAATTAAATATGGATATATGTTTATTAGAAATAGAAAATAATAAATATGATAAAATAATAGAAAAAGAAATAACAACATTTGATACAGAGATAAAATTAGAATTATTAAAATATGGTTAAAAGAATGGAAAAAAAAATATACAACTGAGATACAAGGTATAGATTATAACCCACTAATTATAATGGGTGAATTAATTATAGAATTATACAATTATCAAACACGCCCACGCCTGCGCCTACGTTTATTTTTATTTCTTTTATTCTTTTTATTTTTCTTATCTGTGCAACCAATATGAAAGACATAATCACTTTTTAAAAAGTTTACAGAATATTGTTTAAAAGAAGAACCCCCTATACCTAATGTATAAGGTTGTAAAACAATTTCTTCATCACCAGAAACATATGTATCCATATCAATATTCATATTCATATCCATATCCATATCCATATCCATATCCCTATCCATATCCATATCCCTATCCATATCCATATCCCTATCCATATCCTTTTGATTATTTTGAACTTGAAGAGAATTCATGATATTCATATTTTTTAAATGCGTCAATGTTTTTTTGTAATTAAAATAGCAGACAATATCAGAATCAATTTTAGATTAAATTAATTAAAATTAAATAAATAAAACTTAAATATCAGTTGGTATACATTCAAAGCAATGAAAACGTCCTTTAATATTCATACCAAAAGAATAATCAAGATCACCAGGATATTTCTTACATACACAACAAATATGTGTCCGTCGTATTATTTTCATTTCCTTCTCCCAATCTGGATGAACGGGTTTGCGTTTACCATTAGCCCGTTCATTAGCTTGATAAATATTCCAAATGTCTATATATGATTCATTACTCATAATATATTTTAATAGTATATGCAAAGATAATGTATTTCAATTTTAAAAATATTTTTTTTTTCATTTCTCTCAACATAAATAATTATAATGACAAAAATTGAAGCAGATATATTTAAATAAATGATATAATAATGGGTAATTGTATATTATCACAAAACCAACAGCAAAAAGATGACGATATAGATAAATCAGTAGAAGTAAATTCAGACGATATACCATATGATGAACGAACAAATAGGGAAAAAATACAGAATGAAATGCAACAAATGATTAATTGTATGCAACGTCATGGAGAAATATAATAATATTATAAAAAAATATAGCATATAATAATTTAACTTAAAAAAAAGCACTAAAAAAACTAAAATAAATTATAAAATTGAAACACTTTTTATAGATAAATAAATATCAATACAACAAATATCATAAAAATGAACGAAGCATGGTATGAAATACAAGGACCCTCAAGAGAGGAAGTAATAAACACAATATACCAATGTTGGTTTATCAGAAATTTAAGATCAACAACAAATGAATATGTTGCCAATAAAATACTTCATCAAAAATTAGTGAACTATTATAATAAAAAAAATAATATAACACTTAAAAACTTTAATTTTAATCCTAATGGTGAAAGTAATATTCCAACATTAAAGTTAAAGTATGTTAAAATAACATTTGAACAAATTAAATTACATCCAAATGTGATTATTATAGTATCAAAAATAATTGATGAAGAAATAAGCAAAATAGAAAAAAATGATGGGTTTGGATCTTATAGGGGATTTCAAACATTTGTTAAAGGCACATTAGAAGAAAATATAATAAATCGAGTAATAGAAGAAATATGGTGTGTTGTGATTATAAAAAAAGAAATGAATAAATTAGTAAAAAAGTGGATAAAAAATAGATATGCACCAGGCGGAAAAGGATATTTTGAAGCAAAAAAAAGATTTGAAAATAATAATTACATTACCATTTAGATATTTTATATAGAATTATTATAACAGATATATAAATTTTAAAATCTTTAAAATATATAAGTAATGAAAAGTAAAAATAAATTAAATGATATAAGTAATAATGAGATATCAACCGATAACATAAGTGATTTAAAGGAAAAAATATATTATAGCAGTGAACCAAGTGATACATCAGGAACAGGTTCAGAAACAGATATTGAACCAAATAGTTCAAGCAGCGACAATGAATTTTCGCCCGATAAATATGATATCTTGTTTTGTAATAAAAAAAACAAAATTATAAAATATAAAAAAATTAAGTTATAATGATGTATGTCGTCAAATAATAAAATATTATGAACCAGATGTAGTTCATAAATACTCATCAGCATTAGACATATTGGCAAGTTATTTAAAAGGTCAAAAAATAATTTATATGGAGGCAAGAAGTTATAAGGAAGGATTATTAAATAGTTTGATGTTACCAGCAATTTTTTTATCTGCATTAGTATCTGTATTACAATCAACACTCAATTGTAAAGAATATGGAGAATTAATTCTCTCTTCAATATCAGGTTTTATAGCATTTTTACTGTCAATAATAAATTATTTAAAATTAGATGCATCGGCAGAAGCATATAAAATAACATCGCATCAGTATGATAAATTACAAACATGTGTAGAATTTGAATCAGGAAATGTATTATTATTTAGTGATCCAATATTAACAAAAAAATGTCAAAATAAAAAAAAATATAATACAGAAGATGAAAAAAAATTAAATGAAAAAACCCGACACATAGAAGAAGTGAAATTATTAAACAGAATTTCTTATAAAATAGAAAATGTTAAAAAAAAAATAGGTGAAATTAAAGAAGCAAATCAATTTTTAGTACCAAGAAATATTCGTTATAGATATCCATTAATATATAATACAAACATATTTTTAACAATAAAAAAAATAGACGATAATAAGGCAAAACTAATAACACATTTAAAACATATAAAAAATGAAATAAGATATATTGAAGCAATAAAAAAAAAACAAATTTTTTCTTTAACAAAAGATAAACATGACAGATTAGTTTATTTATTTAATAAAAAAAAAGATTTGATAAATAAAATAATCCAATTGAATACAGCTTTTTCAAAAATAGACAAAATGTTTCAACAAGAAATAAGAAATTCTGAAATTAAAACTAAATCACCAATAATATTTTTATGTAATGATATATGTTTTATATTAAATAAAATATTTTGTTGGTGTTTTAGAAATAAAAACAAAAACAATAACAACGGGAATTTTTGTCTTCCAATTGATTATATTAAACCAGAAGATTATGGTTTTGAAATAATAATAGTTAACGGATGCAATGAAAATGAAAATGAAAATGAAAATGAAAGAAATAAGGATTGTATAATAAAAATAGAAGATGCAGAAGACATTGATGTATCAATAGAAAACAATAAAAAAAATAAAAAAAATAAAAAAAATAAAAAAAATAAAAATTTAATAGAAATCAATCCTAATATTAATGAAAAACTAGATAGTCCTGATCAAAAAATAAAAAGAATAAATACTTTTGAAATATCAAATAATTCTTTATTAGATATAGAACATGTAAAAAATAAAAGTGAAAACACAAGTATATAAATTGAATTAATCATAAAATTGAAACACTTTTCAGCAACATATTTGTATAAGCAACAAGCAAAAAAGCAACAAGCAACAAGCAAAAAAGCAACAAGCAAGAAAATGACAAAAACAAAAACAACAAGCAAAAAAGCAACAAGCAACAAGCAACAAGCAACAAGCAACAAAATGACAAAAACAAAAACAAAAATAAAAACAAATATAAATATAGAACCATTTTGCAAGATATGCTATGATTTTAATAAACCAGAACAAGAATACACATCACATTGGGTAAAAGATAAACAAGGACCTGAAGGAAAAGTTGTATGTCCATATTTACTTAATATGGAATGTAGATACTGTCACGAAAAGGGACATTTACTTTCAAATTGTCCTATTCTAAAACAAAAAAATAAAATAAAAAAATCAGCGACGTTTATATTAAATGAAAACACACAAAAATCAATGATGCCACCAGGTCTAGAATTACTTCAAGAAAAATTAAATGTAGATAATTTGCCAAAAATACCTTCTACTCTTCCACCATTATTAACATTAACATTAAAACCAAAAGAATTTACTGAAGATAAACAAACCAAAATAACATATGCAGATAAATGCAAATATAATGGTAAGATACAAATTAACAAAACTGAAATAATTACAACTAAAAAAAAAGCACTACTAAAATCAAAAAAGAAATTTAATTGGGCAGATTCAGATAATGAAACAGAAGATGAAAATGAAGATGACAAAAATAATATATGGTTATTAGATTAAAAAAATAAAAAAAATATAAAAAATAAAAAAAATATAAAAAATAAAAAAATATTGAATGTGTATTATAATCCATTCAATATTTTTTTATTAAATAAAATAACACATAATAAATAAGTGATATTATAATTATTATATAGGATGGCAATAAAAACTGCATTAGTAACAGGAGGAACTCGCGGAGTAGGAAAAGAAATAACAAAAATGTTTTTGAATAGAAATATAAATGTTATCATGACAGGAAGAAATATAGATAATGTAAAAAAAATAGAATATGAGATAAATAAAAATAATAATAAAAATGCACGTGTTTTGGGTTATAAATTAGATTTTACAGATTTAGATGGAAGTAGTGAAATACTAAATAAATTAAAAAATAAGGAAATAAAACCAACATATTTAATAAATAATGCAGGTGTATTAATGTTAGATGATATGAAAAATATAACACCAAAACGAATGGAAATAATGTATGCCGTTAATACATTTGGACCTTTGCTACTTACAAAATATTGTATGGAAGATATGTAGAAAAAAAAGTATGGAGCAATCTTGTTTAATAGTCCACCATATATTATAGATGATAAGACAAAATATTTAATGCCTTATATGCAAACAAAATTAGCACAAACAACATTAATGAAGTCATTAGCACATTCAATATCAAATAAACAAAATACAAACACAGATTTAGACATACTTATATCAAGTTTTTGGACGAATTACCCTTTATTAACAGATGCAATATTAAAAAATGATGTTGGTTCAAAAGAAGATTGTATGCATCCGAGTATATTATCAAAAACAGTAGAGGAATTATTATTTAATACAAAGAACCGACAAGATTATATAGGAAGGGAAATAATAGATAAAACATTTTTAGAACAACAAAACATAGATATAACCCCTTTTAAAATTAGTAAAAATAAAGAAATAGATAATTTAGATAATCTATTTTTAAAACATTTACAAAAACAAAAACCAAAAAATAGAGAGTTTTTACTTCCAGGAGTTTAGTAATTAAACAAAAATATTTTTTATAATTTATTTATCACTTTTAGTTTCATTTTTAACTTCCACTTTGTGATCATGTTTGTCTTCATGTTTATCTTCATCATTGTCTTCTTTAACAGAATTTTTAACATCTGATTTATTACGACAAGAATTAAATTTACTCATAGAAAATTTAAAAACAGGACAAATACAACTATTAACAGCGACATCAACAACTTGATTAATATTTAATTCGCCCTTACTAGCAGCAACAACCAGCTCAATAGTACCTTCAATGCCACCACTCTTAAATGTATCTTGTAATAATTTTTTTTCATGACTTTCATGTAATTCTTCAATTAAACTACCAATTACTTTTAAAGCAAATTCCTTCTGTGCAGGACCCTTAGTAGGTGTATCTTCTATAGCTTCCATTACAAATTGAATAATTTTAGGTAATGTAGATGGTTTAACGCCAATATCACCTAAACTTTCCTTAACCTTATCTAAAACACTATTAAGTAAATTTTCAGTAATATCCTCAACAACATCACCAATTTTAGAAACGGCAGTATTATCATTGTCAGATTCTTTTTTATTTTCAATAAGTTCTATAGTAGGAGACGAAGACACATTAAATTTAACAGTTTCATTACTAGCAACAGATTTAAAAGTTTCTTTCTTATCAGTAATAGTATCAGTATCGGTATTAGTATCAATAACAGAAATATTATTTTTAGATGTATCAACAACAATAGACATAATAGAATTGGAATCATCAATAACAGATGATGAATCATTAGATAAATCAACAATAGAAATAACTGAAGATGAATTGTTAGAAGAATCTAAAATATAAGCAACAGATGACAAATTATTAGAAAAATCAACAATAGAAGGCGACGAATTAGAAGAAGAAACAATAAGAGAATCTGGATTTAATTTACTATCTTTTACAGATTCAGAAAAAATCAAAATTTTATTAACCGTCTCAAGATTAGAATTAGAATTAGAATTAGAATTAGAATGAGTATTCATTATTATAATAGTAATATGATAAAAAAAAATAAATAACTAAATAACTAAAATATTTTAAATATTATAGCATGGATGATAAATAAAGAAATGATAAAATATTTGAAAAATTATATTAAAAGTAATAATAAAAATAATAGTATCAAAAATCAGTTTATAATTTTGTCTACAATAAGTAATTAAATTTTTAATCAATATTTTAAAATTATTAATTATATTATATATTTCATAAATAATACTCCCAAAAAGCATTACCATTAAAGCACCAAATATGGGAAGAATAATATAAATAAATACAAATAATAAAATAACACCATAAAATATTACATAAAAATAATAATTAATATTATACAAATAAATATTCATAATATCCAAAGAACACTGATATTTTTTAACAAAACTATTAACCATTTTTTCATCAATCATACTTTTATTATTTTATACAAATATAGAGAATAATATGAATAAATTTTAAGATAATAAAATAAAAAATTTATTTTATTTTATTTTATTTTAACGCTCGATATTGGGATCGAACCAATGGCCTTCCGATTAACAGTCGGACGCTCTAACCAACTGAGCTAATCAAGCATGTATATATATATTTTAATAATTACAGCTCTCAATCAATTATAGTATAGTATAAAAAAAATCGGCCAAATTATATTAATAATAGTAGTAATAGTAATGGTAATAGTGCAAGCCATTACATATACATACCTTAACACAAATAAGACCACAAAACCCAACAATACCACAAATCCCAACATAAATAAAGTAAAAAAAAAAAATATTAATTTTCTTACTAACACGAATATATTCAGAAAATAATATTATTTAAAACCCATATACTAACAAAAAATCAGGTAAATATAATGTTAACGCTGCGTCTTCACCGAATTACAAAAAGTAAAACAATTAACCACAAAGGCAGTGTGCGCAGTCTTTAATCAAAATATCATCATGAAAAATTATCAATATATATCCAAACATCAAAAATGGGGTTACTGACAACTATTAAATTAATTGAATAAATAAATGCTGTGAGTTGTCAACTATATGTAAGGATAATATAATAGTATTACTTATCTTTAAATATATTAAAAAATTAAATATTAAATTAATATAATTTATTATTACAGCAAGAATTACATTTGCCATTACATTTACCATTACATTTACCATTACATTTACCATTACATTTACCATTAAAAAAATGATTAAATATTATATAAAATGCCGCACCAGATAAACAACCTATAAATGTTCCAACAATAAGTTGAGAAATTGAATGCATTTTATAAGTATATCTTTGTATCAATGTAATAAATAGTTGTATAACCGAAAATGTAGAAATATAAATATTATTAAATTCAAGAATTAAAAAA
>MDTB01004188.1_pt1 | contig 16668 bp, 16 predicted proteins | sample 811161 | NCBI WGS metagenome assembly MDTB01 (sample SAMN05326650, study PRJNA326480) | marine metagenome | isolation source: seawater | place: Mediterranean Sea | collected 2009
GGCTGTTCGCCCATTAAAGCGGCACGCGAGCTGGGTTTAGAACGTCGTGAGACAGTTCGGTCCCTATCCTCTATGATCGTAAGAAATTTGAAGGAATCTGCTTCTAGTACGAGAGGACCGAAGCGGGTAAACCTCTAGTGTGCCTGTTGTTACATCAGTAGCATCGCAGGGTAGCTATGTTTACTAAGGATAAGCGCTGAAAGCATATAAGCGCGAAACCTATCCTAAGATAAGATTTCCTGTCTTCGGACGATAGACTTCCGGTAGACTACCGGGTTGATAGGCCATAGATGTAAGTATAGTAATATATTCAGTCGAGTGGTACTAATTAGTCTATGAACTTGATTAATATTAATTTACAATTAATTAAACATTTTTATTAAACTACAAAAATTAATTATTCATTAGAATTTCTGGTGATCATAGTGCAAGGGTCACACCCGACTCCATTCCGAACTCGGAAGTTAAGCCTTGTAACGCCGATGGTACTTCACGGGAGACTGTGTGGGAGAGTAGGTCGTCACCAGTAACATTATTAAAAATAGGGATCATTTTTGGTCCCTTTTTTTATATAATTATTCTTGTTTACAAGTACAGATATATATAATTTTCTGGAGGATTAGTTATGAATAAGAAAATAATTAAAATATTAGTGCTTTTTCCTTTATTAACTATTTTTGAGTTTGCTTACTCACAATGTGGTGACTTTGAAATTCAAGAAGATTATTTTGCTGATCAATTAATTGGTTTTTATATTAATAGTATAGATATTAATACTGGCGATACATCTGTTGAATATTTCAGATATAGAATAATACAAGAAAATAGTCAGATTAATAATCTTAAGGCAAATTATTCGCTTATAATAAACTCACCTGATTTAGGTCTATCAAACTTTGAAATGATGTCAGGTGTAGTTGATATTTCCAATATAACATTTCCTGAATTAGTATTTAGTAATTTAGATATAAATTTTGATACTCAATCTATTCCTGGAGCTGATTTTAAATCTGAGGAATCTAATTTAGCTTCTTTAGATGAGCTAGAAGCTATACAAAGTGTAATTTTATCATCGGGAAAAATTCCAAATGGTACATATATTTTTAATGTAACTCTCAGATGTACAGATGATGATTCTATTATATATGACTCAATTACTAAAACAATTGATGCATATGAACCAGTTTTCTTAGACTTATTATCTCCTGGTGGAAATATTCAGGACACAACATCTACCGCTATATTTAACACATTACCTCTTTTTACATGGAGTAGTGATTATTGTAGCCAATGTGAGTATGGCATTAGAGTTTGTGAGTATAATACAAATTTACACTCCTCACTTTCAGATGCCATTGAAGATATTTCAGTGTTACCATCTAATCAAAATATAGAGTTTTATCCATTACAAACTAATGGTAGTTTTGCTTATCCAAGCCAAGATGCTTTTGATTTAATTCCAAATAAATTATATGTTTGGCAAATTCAAAGAACATATTCTACTACTTTAGGAACACAAGAAAACAAAAGTGAAATATTTGTCTTTAAAATATCCTCATTTGAAAATTTAGTTGATGAAGCAGAAAATAATGACCCACATAAAGAATTATTACAGGCTCTTTTAGGTTATAAATATGAAGAATTATTTAATAATGATGGTGAATTAACTAATTTTAAAGTTCAAAATAATACAATTATTTTAAACGACCAAGTTATTCCTATTTCTAACTTATACGATATTATAGAAAAATTAAATTCTGGTGAAATACAAATAATTGATATTGAGGTTGAATGAGAAAAGCTTGTTACATATTATTTATAATATTATTTAGTCTAATATATTCAAATCAAACTATAGGACTTGTTACTAAAACTAAAGGTAAAGTTGAATATCAAAAGTTTTCAGAAAAAAAATTCTCTTCAAATATATTTAAAGGTTTAGGTCTTTATGGAGATGATAGAATTCGTACAGGAGAAAATGGATTTTCTATATATAGATATTTAGATGATGCTAGTTCAATTAAAATTTTAAAAAATTCAGATATTAGAATCGAAGGAAGAATAAAATCTAGAAGTATTGTTAAAAACGTGGAAATAAATAATGGAATTCTAAATTTCAATATAGATAATCAAGCTGATGAATATTTTACTATAGTAACTCCAACTTCAGTAGCAACTGTTAAGGGTACTGAATTTTGGTTAATTTGCAATGGACCTGAAGGTGATAAGTTTCTTGGTGTAGAAGGAGAGGTGGAGGTTAAGAATATTGAATCTGGTAGAATTGTTATGCTAACTCAGGATTCACAAGTAGTTTCTACAGGAAATGGTTCAATAATATCACAAAATATGACAAGTCAAGAAATAGAGCAAATTCAAAATTTAGATCAAGAAGATGGTGACTATGACAGCTCTGATATTGATACAGGCTTTGATGATACATTAGATAATCAAAATGCAAACACAGATATTGATATAACAATTAATACTGAAAATGTCATTAGAATCCAGTTAGAAGATTCAGAGGGTAACATTAAAGAAATAATACTTAAATATAAATAAATAGAATTTATTTATGTCAAAATATTTTTTTTATTACATTTTCTTTTCATTTCTTTTTTCAGGTATGATTCAACATTCTCATGTTAATAGTACGGTTTCAAATTCACCAATTGATATTGAAGTATTAATTAATACAAAGTTAGATAATATTAAAAAAGTAACCTTATTATATCAATCAAATAATCAAAATGAATTTTTAGAGATGGATATGATTCACTCTAAAGATAATTTTTTTTCATCAACTATTCCAGCTGAATATGTTACAAAAAATGGAATTAACTATTATATCCTTTTAGAATTATATGATAATAGTTTATACTCATATCCTTATCAAAATCCTAAAATGAATCCAATATCTATTGTAGTTAAAGAAAATTTTAAAAAAATAAAATCTAGAAGTAAAGTTAATAATGATGGTGTTCAAATTTTAAGTCCCACACCTAACTCAAGGGTTTATAAAGCAGATTTATTAATTTCTTTATCTTTTTTTAAATTAAAAAATATTGATTCATCAAAAACTAAAATATATTTAAATAATAGAGATATTACAGGTAAGGTTACCATGTATGATAATTATTTTATTTATAAGCCAGATTTTCTCGTTGATGGTAGATATACCGTAAAAGTTATTTTTTATGATAAATATGATAGAGTTTTACCACCAACAAATTGGGATTTTACAGTTATATCAAAAGATAGGCTTCAGGGTTTATCAACATTATTTAGTCATACTGGAAAAATAACAAATACTTACTCTATTAATAACACTACATATGAAAACTTAAATGCAAATAATTTAAACATAGATTACAGAGTCAACTTTGATTTTTTAAGAATAAGAAATAAGTTTAAAATTTCATCTGAGAGTAATATTTATGAGCAAGATAAAAGTAGATATTTAGTTTCAGTTAAAGCACCATATGTAAATTTAGAGTTAGGAGATTCATATCCAACTTTTAATCAGTATGTATTAAATGGATATAGAATTAGAGGATTAAATCTGCAACTTGATTCTAAATATTTTGATACAAAAATTGTTAGTGGTGAGCTTTCTAGAAGTATAATTGGTGATCCAAATAATAATGGTTTGATTTTGTCAAATTTGAGCACAAATCAAATATGTATTGATTCAAATGGTAATTATATTGAAGATATAACACAAGAGACATGTTGTCAGGATGGTTGTGGTGATGGATTAAATCAGTGGATAAATGATGATAATTATACCATAGATTTTAGTAGAGATAATTATACTTTTAAGAGAAATATGTTAGGTGTTGATTTAGGATTTGGTAATCCAAATAAATTATTTTTTAACTTTGGATTTTTAAAAGCAAAGGATAATATCAATACTTTATCTAAAATTACTAATTCAATGCCAAATTATATTATTGAAATTCCAGAAAATTTAGTTGACTCCTTAATAAATTCAAATAATATTGAAAATTTTTCTATAAGTATTGATGGTTGTGACACTACTTATTCCATTGCATATAATAATTTAATTTCTAATTGGAATAATTGGTATACAAATTATGATTACAATTTATTATCAGAAAATTGGGTCGGAGATAAACCTCAAGATAATTTAGTTTTAAGTTCTAACTTACACTTTACATTAGATGAGCAAAATATAATATTTAATTTAGGATCTAGTATAAGTTTGCTTAATACAGATATATGGGAACCTGCATTATCAATAAATGATTTAGACATATTATTTGATGATAATGAAGATGGAATGATAATGGGTGATTTTGAGTTACCATCAGATATTGATTTATCTGATTTTGAGGATATTTTTCAGTTTAGTATAAATCAAACCCCCATTTTACCTATTGATTTGTTATCTGATGCAACTTTATTCGAAAAAATTATCACAATGCCTTCTTTAGCTTATAATTTTGATATAGCTTTAAAATATTTTCAGCATAATTTTAATATTGGTATAAAACAAGTTGGACCAGAGTATAACTCTTTAGCAAACCCATATTTACAAACTGACTTAAGAGAGCAATATATAAGTGATAAATTTAGATTAATCAATAATAGACTATTTGTTAATTGTGGATTTAAAAGAATTGAGGATGGTATTGAAATAGATAAGAAAGCATTATCTAAAACTGATAAGTATGATTTAGCGCTCAACTATTATCCAGGTTATGGCTTGCCTACTTACAGCATGTCAATGAAATTAGTAAATAGAGATAATGGTGTAGACTCGCTAGATGTTTTTACCTACCAAGAGCCTGGACATGAAGGAGAAATTGGAGCTGATGAATTTGGTTATATTACGGTTTCTGATACTACAAATAGAAGAGAAAGCACATCAAGCTTTCAGACAAATTTTAGTATTTCATACGATTTTAAGTATATAGGCGAGCATAATTTTTTATTTAATATATCTCAATCTAAAAAGAAAGATATATTATATAATACAAATATTGATTATGATTCCTCTTACTTTTCTCCTCGTTCATTAAATCAAACTTTTATTTTAAATATTAAATCTAAATGGTCAAGTAATTATTCATCTAATTTAAGTTTTAGTTATAACTATTATGATTATGGAAATAATTTATATTTTCAAGATCAGGACATAAAACAAATAGATCTAAAAGGATATTCATATAGAAACACAATTTTAAATACTTTACAACTTGGTGGTTCTATAAGTTGGGCAAATGGTTTTTCAGAATACTTACAATTAAACCCATATGTAAATATCAAATTAAAAGTATTTAAAAATTTATTTTTAGATTTTAATTATCAATATAGATTTAGAAAGATGAGTAATAACCAGGAATATAAAAGTATGTTTGTCTATTCAAAAATATCCTATAATTTTTAGTAAAATATAAAATTTTATGAAGAAATATAAATTAGCATTTTTATTTACAATTTTATCAGTCATAATTAATTCATTTTTTTATTGGCTTGGCACCTATGATTCATTAGAACAAAATATTTATGATTATAAATTCAAACTTAGAGGTCCAATTAGTGGCGATCATTTATATGATAAAACAGGCCAACTAAAAAATAGATATGATAGAGTTCAAAATAATAGTATTAAAAAAGATTACACATCTGATAATGATATAGTTATAATAGGTTTAGATCAATCATCGTATGAGAATATTGGAAGATTTTATCCTTACGATAGAGGGTTGATTTGGTCAAAAGTTGTAGATAATTTAGTTTCATCTGGAATTTCAGTTATAGCATTTGATATTATGTTTGATAATAAGACATTATCAGATTCATTATTTTCTAAATCAATAAAAAATGCTACTTTAAAAGGTGTAGATGTAATTCTTGCAGCAAATAATCAAATAGATATAGGAACAGCAGGAAAAAGCTTTAATTTGGTGAAACCAAGTTTAAACATACTTAAAAATAGTAATGCAAAATTAGGTTTGGTTGGAACAGTAAGTGATCAAGATGGATTTATAAGAAAATACATATCAAATGATCCTAGAGTTAATGATTCCTATCAAAATGAATATTATTCTTTAGCACTTCAAAGTGTTTTTTCGTTTAAAAAATTAGATATTAATAATAAAGACTTAATTAATCAGTATTTAAATATCCCTTTATATGAAAATCAAAATACATTTTTAATAAACTATTATGGACCTAGTTCATATGGAAGATATAAAACATTTAATACAATACCTTTGCATGAAATACTTGATGATGGTTCATGTTACCCAGAAGAGGGTGATTGTGAGCCTATTTTAAAAAATCATGCTGAAATAGATGGTTTTATGGAATTGTTTACAATGAAGGAGTGGCGTGGTGTAAATCCTTTTTATAATAAAATTGCTATTATTGGCTCTGCTTTACAAGAACATCATGATATTTTCAATATACCTTTAGATAAAAATGGAGAAATGTATGGTGTTGAAATTCATGCACATGTTATACAGCAAATTTTAGATAATAATTATATTTATGCTCCTATTTCATACATTGGATCAGATACAGATTTTAAAGACAAAATAATAAGTATTCTGATTATACTCATTATTTCATTTATGATTTTTTTCTCTATGATATATCTTAATCCTATATATTCTCTAGTAGTTTCTTTTATGTTAATTTTTATATGGCTTAATCTTTCTATTGGATCTTTTTTAAATGATTATGTATGGTTTATTAAATATATTTTTGGAATTCAATTAAACATACCAATGATTGGAGAATCATTAATATTACCAGTAATATATCCAATTACATCAGTCATTTTTAGTTATGGGTTTAATTTGTCTTATAAATTGTACATTGAAAATCAAGATAAGAAATTTTTAAAATCTACTTTTGGTAATTATATATCATCAGATTTAGTTGATCAAATGTATAAAAATAAAACAATCCCAAAATTAGGAGGTGAGGAAGGTTATCATACAGTCATTTTTTCAGATGTTGCTAATTTCTCTTCAATTTCAGAAGAATTATCACCATCAGAAATTGTTGAGGTATTAAATGAATATTTAACTGAAATGACTAAAATTATATTAGATAATGGTGGAACTATTGATAAATATATTGGAGATGCAATTGTTGCTTTTTATGGGGCACCAATTGAAGTAAAACATCATGAAAATAAAGCAATTTTATCTGTTATAGAAATGAATGAAAAATTGAAAGAGTTAAAAGAAAAATGGTCCATTGAAGATAGATGGCCTAATTCCATTAAACACATGAAGCATAGAGTAGGAGTTAATACTGGAAATCTTGTAACTGGAAATATGGGGTCATCTTTACAAATGAACTACACCTGTATGGGTGATGCTGTCAATTTAGCTGCTAGATTAGAATCTGGATCTAAATTTTGGGGTATAGATGTACAAGTTTCAGAAACTGTGTATAATGCCACAAAAAATAGCTATGTTTATAGAAATCTTGGATTGATTCGTGTAAAGGGAAAAAGTCAATCGGTAAATGTATATGAATTGATTTGTCACAAAAATTTTTTAGATAAGCCTTTAACAAAATTATTAGCTAAATTTGAAAGTGGTTACGAACAATATTTAAAACAAAACTGGGATGAAGCAATCAAAATTTTTAATGAATGCGCTCAATTGGAAGATATGTCAAGTTTAAATAGAATAACTAATCCCAGCTTAACTTATATAACAATTTGTAAAGAATTTAAAATTAAACCACCTAAAAAAAATTGGGATGGTACTTACAACTTTAAATCAAAATAATAAATGATTGATAAATTCAGTAAAATAACAAAAAGTAATTTAGAAACAGAACAGTTAGGGTTAAAATTTTCAAAAAAAATTTCCAAGGGTGATATTATAGCTTTAAATGGTAATTTAGGTTCAGGAAAAACAACTTTTGTAAAAGGTGTTCTTAAAGGGTTAAACTATGAATATGATGTAACATCACCAACCTATACCTTAATAAATGAATATCATGCAAATTTTAATGTTATTCATATTGATTGCTATAGGGAAAAAGATTTAAATAGATGGTTAAATATTGGTATCACAGATTATTTTGTTGATGATTATATTTTATTTATTGAGTGGTATGAAAATATTAAATCAATTCTTCCTAAAAACATAAATTTAATAAATTTTAAGATGATTTCTGAAAATGAAAGATTAATAAATTGTAATGAATAAAAATATTTTATCTATAGAAACTACTACAAACATTTGTAGTGTTTCACTTTTTTCAAATAATAATTTAGTTTCATTAAAAGAAGATGATAATCGAAATCATTCTACTATGTTAGGAAAATTTATACATGAAATTTTTGATAAAGAAAAAATTAAATTGATTGACATAGATGCTATTTCATTATCTATAGGTCCTGGTTCATATACTGGGCTTAGAATAGGTTTAAGTATGGCAAAGGGTTTGGCATATACATTAGATAAGCCAATAATTCCAATTGATACTATAGAAGCAATAAACTATTCAGTAAAGGATAAAAATTATTTTATTGTTATTCCAGCATACAAAGAATTTTGCTTCATTCAGGAATATCAAAATGGAAATAAAGTTAATGATATTCAATTTGATAATATTGATATTATAAAAAATAAGGATAATATTTATGGATATTTAGAGAACAATTTTGATTTAAAAATAAATCAAGTCTTACCATCTTCTATAAATATTGCTAAAGTTGCCTATAAAAATTTTGAAAAATATATTTGTCATGATATTAAATTAATCAAACCAAATTATGTTAAACCAATAAAATATAAAGAAATTAAAATGGATTAAATATGCCTGAATGGTTTAGAAGAAAAAGTCAAAATATTACAACAAAAACTAGAAGAGATACAAAAGAGGGTATGTGGGTTAAGTGTCCAAGTTGTGGTGAGGTAGTTTATAGTAATTTACTAAAAAATTCATTTAATTTATGCCCTAGTTGTAATCATCATTTTAATTATTCCTATCAAGATTATATTGATTTATTAATTGATGATGAGGATAAAATCTATATTGGAAAAGAAATTTTTTCTTCTGATCCGCTAAATTTTTCTAGTTCAAAGAATTATAAAGAACAGCTTGAAAAAGCTGAATCTAAAACGGGTATAAATGATGCTATAGTAGCTCTTCAAGGAAAAATAAATAATAAAAATATTGTACTTGTTGTACTAAACTTCAGCTTCATAGGCGGAAGTATTGGTTCTGTTATGGGTGAAGTTATAAGTAGAGCAATAGAGCATGCCAATGAAAATAAAATGCCCTTATTAATAATATCAGCTTCAGGTGGGGCAAGAATGCAAGAAGGAGCAATAAGTTTAATGCAGTTAGCTAAGATGAGCACAAAAATGTCTAAATTTTCTCAAGATGGTGGATTGTTTATATCCCTCTTAACAAATCCAACTATGGGAGGTGCAAGTGCTAGTTTTTCAATGCAAGGTGATATTATAATTGCTGAACCAAATGCTTTAATAGGTTTTGCTGGACAAAGAGTTATTAAACAAACAATTGGTGAAGATCTCCCAAAAGGATTTCAAAGATCTGAATTTTTATTAAAAAAAGGTTTTATAGACCATATCATTCCTAGAAATCATTTAAAAGATAAAATTTCAAAAATAATTAATTTTTTTTATGAGTAAAACTAAATTACAAACAGTTGCAGTAATAGATTTTGGTTCTCAATATACTCAGTTGATAGCAAGAAGAGTTAGAGAACTCAATATTTATTCAAAGATATTTAAACATGATATTTCTATAAATGAACTTTTAGAAAATAATATACAGTCTATAATTTTATCAGGTGGACCATCAAGTGTCTATGACAAAAATTCTCCAAAATTAAACAATAAAATTTTAGATATGGGAATTCCAATATTAGGTGTTTGCTATGGTCTTCAACTTTTAATTTATAATATGGGAGGCAAAATAAGTAAAGGAAATATTGGCGAGTATGGTAATGCAAATATTGAACATTATAGAAAAAATATTCTATTTAAAGAGGTTCCAACAACAATTAATGTTTGGATGAGCCATGCTGATAAAGTCGTAGATATATCAAAAGACTGGGAAATTATTTCAACTTCAAATAACAAAATTATTTCAGCTATATCACATAAAAGTAAACCATTTTATGGGGTACAATTTCACCCTGAAGTAACTCATACAGAATATGGGACTCAAATTTTATCAAACTTTCTATTTAAAGTATGTAATTTAAGAAAAAATTGGACAGCTGAAAATTTTATAAATGATTCAATTGAACAAATTAAAAATCAAGTAGGTAATCAAGAAGTTATATGTGGTCTTTCTGGTGGTGTGGATTCATCAGTTGTTGCTACATTATTACATAAAGCAATTGGAAAACAAAGCAAAGCTATATTTATAAATCACGGTTTATTGAGAAAAAATGAAGTTGATGATGTTCTAATTAATTTAAAATCAGGTTTAGGCATAAATATTAATTATTTAGATCAATCAGATATCTTTCTAAAAAAACTCAGTAAAGTTATCGATCCAGAGAAAAAAAGAAAAATTATTGGCGAGCAGTTTGTTAGATCATTTGAATCTGAAATATCTAATTATAACAATGTTAAATATTTAGCTCAAGGCACATTATATCCTGATGTAATTGAATCAGGTGGTTCAAAGCATGGTCCTGCAGTTACTATTAAGTCTCATCACAATGTTGGTGGATTACCTAAAGACATGAAATTAAAACTTTTAGAACCATTAAGAAATTTATTCAAAGATGAAGTTCGAGAAGTTGGTCGTAAATTAGGGTTATCCTCTATGGTAGTTGACAGACATCCATTTCCAGGTCCTGGTCTAGCTGTTAGAATAATTGGTGAAATAACAGATAGGAGAATAAAAATACTTCAAGAGGCTGACTATATTTTTATGAAAATATTAAAAGATACTAATGAGTATCAAAATATATGGCAAGCTTTTTGTGTATTAATACCGATAAAAACGGTAGGTGTAATGGGTGATTCACGAACTTATGATAATTTGATTGCACTTAGAGCAGTTACAAGTACTGATGGAATGACTGCAAAATGGTATGAATTCAAACCAGAAATATTAGATATGTGTTCTAATGAGATTATTAATAAAGTAAATGGTGTTAATAGGGTAGTTTATGATATTACTTCTAAACCACCTGGAACAATAGAGTGGGAATGATTAAAATTAACTTCTCTAAAATTTTTAACAATGAAATTGATGCCCAATTTCAAACTGAAAGTAATTTTTTAATTGACCAAGATATAGCAACCCCAAATCAAACGCATTCTTCAAATGTTAAGTTTGTAACTCAACCTGGATCTTATGATAATACTGATGGTTTAGTCACATTAAAAAAATACAAATTAAAATTAATGATAAAAGTTGCAGATTGTGTCCCTATTTATTTGTATGATTCAAAAAATCAACTATATGGACTAATACATTCAGGTTGGAGAGGTACTAAAAATCATATAATTTTAAATGCATTAGAGATTTTTAAAAAAAAAGGATGTTCAAATTTTAAAGATGTTAAAGTTTTTATTGGTCCACACATTAAAGATCTTTCTTATGAAGTAGATTGGGATGTAGCGCAATATTTTTCTTTTGTTTGTAAAAATAAAAAATCAAAAAAATGGCTATTAAGTTTAGAAAAAGAAATTATCTTTGATTGTATATCAGAAGGTATTTTGAATGAAAATATATTCGTTTCAGATATTTGCACTTTTAGATCAAAGGATTACGAAAGCTTTAGAAGAGATGGAGAAAAATCAAAACGTATGCTAGGAATATTAGGTTAATGGAAAATAATTTGTTTTATGTTTTAGCTTCTGGGATTATGCAAGGACTCACTGAGTTTTTACCTATTAGCAGTTCAGGTCATTTAATAATTATTAAAGAATTATTTAATTATGATGCTAAGGATTTTAGTTTTGAGATAATGTTACATTTAGGAACAGTTTTTTCAATTATAATTTATTATTATGCTGATTTAAAAAAATTGTTAAAACCTAATAAAGAAAATTTTAATAATATTAAATTAATTTTTTTAGCTTGTTTACCTGTTAGTATCTTTGGTTTATTTTTTAAAGATTTTATAGAATATAATTTTAATGATGTTAGTTATTTACCTTATACTTTCTTAATTACAACGATTGCATTATTTTTAACAAAATTTTTTAATGGAAAAAAAGATTTAACTGTTTATGTGGTTATTTTAATGGGTTTATTCCAAATATTAGCATTATTTCCAGGAATATCAAGATCAGGCATTACAATTTCAACTTTATTAATTATGGGAGTTAATAAAGAAGATGCTATAAAATTTTCATTCATTATGGCTATTCCTTTAATTATGGGAGCCGCATTATTAAATGGTAATTTTTCATTGAGTATAATTTCATTGATTGGTGTTTTTGTGTCATTTATTTTTGGGTGGATTGCTATTTATCTATCTAATATTTTATTATTAAACCAAAAATATTGGATGTTTTCTTTGTATTGTTTAGGTATATCAATAATTTTATTTTTTAAAATGGTTTAACTTATGAGTAAATTAATTTCATTAGGTCAAGCTATAAAAAAATTAAGATCAAATAATATTTCTAGTTCGTATTTTTTATATGGAAATGATATATATATGCAAGATTTTTTTCTTAATCAAATTAAGCAAATGACACCTGAATCACAAACATATCTATACCATTTAGGTTATGACAGTCAAGAAAATATATTTAATGAAATTTCAAATACTTCTTTATTTGATTCTCAAAAAACAATTGTTATTAAAAATATCAATAAATTTTCATTAAAAGCAAAAAAAGAATTGATTGATTTTGTAAAAAAAAATGAACATAATCATTGTTTAGTTTTTGTAAAAAATAATTATGATAGCAAAAATAAATTTATTGATTCTTTAATAAAACATTCAACTTCAATTGATGTTAGAACTCCATTTGAAAATCAAATGCTAGATTGGGTTAAATTTTTTACAAAACAAGAGAACTTAAAAATTGATTCAAATGAAATTCCCAAATATATTGAGCATTTTGGAAATAATATTTCTAATGTTATGAATTATATAAAAATTGATATACTATCAAAAAGTAATTCAAATACAAACAGGACATATCATTTATGGAATTTACAAGATTATCTAGGCAAGAAAGATTTAAATAAATCTATTGAAATTTATACATCATTGATATCAAATAGTAATTCAACTAATTTGATTTTAATTTATTTGCATAATTTTTATAAGGCTTTATATTTGAAGAAGTTTTATGGAAATGATTCTTTGCTAAACTTTAATTATACAATAAATAAAATTATAAAATCCAAAATACTAACATATTCTAGGAAATTATCAAAAAATGAAGTTGAAAATATATTGGTTGAAATAAATGATATAGATTTTTCATCAAAAAATGTAAGTCAAAATCTTGATAATCGAATGAAATGTTTAATAAATAATATATGTACGAGCTATTATGATCGATAAATCAGATGAAGAATTGATAAAAGAATTTCAAGATGGAAATGTTTCTGCTTACAATCATTTACTCTACCGATATAAAGATAGGCTATTAAATTACATTTATCAGTTTGTTCATGATATGGATTTAGCTGAAGACCTACTTCAAGATACTTTCTTAAAGCTATATACACATAAAAATTCATATAAAAATATAGCTAAGTTTTCCACATGGATATATACTATTGCAGGTAATTTTGCAAAAACTGAATTAAGAAAAACAAAAAGAAGAAAAACATATTCAAATAGTGAATTAAAATATTCTGAAAATGAACTTATTGTTCCAGACTTTTCAAATGAAGCAGATAAAGAAATTATTGATAAGAGTTTAAGAAATGATTTAAGGTTGTGTTTATCTGAGTTACCATTAGATTTTAGAACAATAATAATTTTAAGAGATATTCAGGAACTTTCTTATGATGAGATAAGTATAATAATTGAACTTCCATTAGGAACAGTTAAATCTAGAATAAATAGAGCTAGATTAAAATTATATGAATGCTTAAATAGTAAAAAGGTTTTATAAAATGAATAAAGATTACAATACATTGATATCACAATATATAGAAGATGATTTAGATAAAGAGGTAAAAAAATCATTTGAAACATATATGAAAGAAAATCCAGAATTTTCAAATAAGGTTGATAAAATAAAAAATAATATTTTTCTTTTTCAAAGTCTACCAAAAGTAGAAACCTCAAAAACATTTTTAAGTAAGCTTGATTCTAAAATTAGTAACAATGAATCAAAAGAATTTTGGTTTTTACCAAATTTAAAAACAGCTTTTCCTCTTGGATTTTCGTTAATGATTTTATTTTTCATACTTATTAACTACGAATCAAAAGGTGATAATTATTTTGCTAAACAATCTAATTCTGAACAAAATTTAATTGAAACAAAAATTGATTCTTTAATTATTGATGATTTTGAAATAAAGAGAGTTAAAGGATCTAATATTAAAAAATAAAAATTTCCTTTAGTTTTTATATAGTATTTTCGTAGATTTACCGCTCAGAAAGAGGATTTTATGGCTAAAAAACAAACATTTGAAGATAAGTTAAAAAAAGGCGGAAAAAACTTAGTTAAAATTAAAGTTGTTCATGCCCTTGACCCTGAAAAAACAGGAAATATCAAGTTTAAAGAAAGAATGTATACAGTTCCAGAAGGTAAAAGTCCAGATCAGTTTGCCAAAGAATTGTTTTCTAAATAAATAGAATTCCAACACCTTCCTAAATAATTGGTTATGTTTTTCTATCAACTTAATTTAGTATAAACTTAATAAAATTTAATTATGCATAAAAACATTTCAATTATAGTTCCAATATATAATGAAGAATCATCTATTAATCAACTGTATGAAGAAATAGTTGATTCACTTAAAAATATAACAAAAATTTATGAAATTATATTTGTTGATGATGGTAGTACTGATAAAAGTATTTCTAACATCAATAGTTTAGTCTCTAAAGATAATAATATAGTTCTTGTTCAGTTAAATAGAAATTATGGAAAATCTGATGCGCTTCAAGAGGGCTTTAACATTGTAAAATATGATTATGTGATTACAATGGATGGTGATTTGCAAGATGATCCAAAAGAAATTAAAAATTTGATAAATGTGCTTGATGAGGGGTGGGATTGTGTTTCAGGTTGGAAAAAGAATAGAAAAGATCCATTATCTAAAACTATTCCATCTTATTTTTTTAATAGATTTATAAGTATTTTTTCTGGATTAAGAATACATGATTTTAACTGTGGAATAAAAGCTTATAAAAAAAATGTTATAAAAAGTCTAAATATTTATGGTGGTTTACATAGATATATTCCTTTACTATTATTTAATAATGGATTTAAAGTAACAGAATTTGTTGTAAATCATAGACCTAGAGAATATGGTGTCACTAAATATGGTAAGTCTAGATTTTTACATGGAATTTTTGATTTTCTTACTATTAATTTTTTGAAGAAATATTTTAATAGACCTATGTATTTTTTTGGTACATTTGGAATTGTTTTAAGTGTTCTAGGTTTGGGAGTTAATATTTATTTAACAACTCTTTGGTTTCAAGGAACATACATTGGTAATAGACCATTATTTTTTCTTGGCATATTATTAATACTTGTTGGTATACAATCTTTATCTATAGGATTAATAGGTGAACTAATTGTTAATTCTGCAAGAAACAAAGAAAATAAAATAAAAAAAATAAATTCAGAAAAATGAAAATTGTTTTGATCAGCCCTTCGCCACCTTTGAGGGGAGGTATATCAGATCATAATATAGGATTATATCATAAATTATCTGAAAAACATGATGTAGAAATTTTTTCTTTTAGTTATTTGTATCCAAAGTTTTTTTTCCCTGGAAAATCTCAAAATTTTTCCAACAAAGATAAATTCAAAAATACTCATTATACAATTAGTTCTATAAACCCAATTAGTTGGATAAAAACTTCTAATAAAATTAAAAAATTGAATCCAGACATTGTAATTTTTTCATTTTGGAATCCTTTTATAGGATTATCATTAGGTACAATTGCAAAACTTTTAGCAAGAAATATTAATAGAAAAAAAATAATTTCAATTTGTCATAATATAAAACCTCATGAACAAAGTTGGTTTGACAAAAAATTAGTTAAATTTTATACTAATACATTTGATAATTTTATTTTTATGTCATCTTTTGTTGAAAATGAATTAAATGAGTTTAAAAATAAATTTAAAAGCGTTATTAGATTCTTACCCTTTAATATTCATTATAAAACATCTTATGATAAAATAAAAATTTCAACAGAAATGGGATTTTCATCTAATGATAGAATAATTTTATTTACAGGGCTTATAAGACCATATAAAGGTGTGGATAATTTGTTATTAGGTACTAAAAGTTTTCTTAAAAAAAATAAAAATCATAAGTTAATAATCGCTGGTGAAGCTTATGAGGATACAGAAAAATATAAATCTATAATTCGCAAAAATGGAATTGATGATAAAGTTATATGGATTGATAAATTTCTAACACATTCAGAAATTGAAAAATTAATGATTATATCTGACGTATTAATTTTACCCTACAAGTCTGCCTCACAAAGTGGAATTATTTCTAAAGCTTGGA
>MDTB01115178.1_pt1 | contig 16668 bp, 13 predicted proteins | sample 811161 | NCBI WGS metagenome assembly MDTB01 (sample SAMN05326650, study PRJNA326480) | marine metagenome | isolation source: seawater | place: Mediterranean Sea | collected 2009
CTATGAAAATACCAGAAAATCGATTGCCCAGTTTATCAATGCCAACGAGTCTGAGGAAATCATCTTTACCAAAGGCTGCACAGACAGCATCAATTTGGTGGCATATTCCTTAGGTGGATATCTACTGAAACCAGGTGATGAAGTATTGATCTCGTGTATGGAACATCATTCTAATATTGTTCCATGGCAACTCATTTGTGAGAAGACCAAAGCTGTTTTGAAAATTATGCCTATCAATGATAAGGGAGAACTCATCTTTGAAGAGTTTTTGAATCTACTCTCAGAGCGTACCAAGATTGTATCAATGGTGCATATTTCTAATACATTAGGAACCATTAATCCTGTGAAAGAAGTCATTGCAGCAGCACATAAATGGGGCGCAAAAGTGCTGATAGATGGTGCCCAAGCAACACCGCACAATAAGATTGACGTCAAATCATTAAATTGCGATTTTTATGCTTTTTCTGGACATAAAATGTATGGACCGACCGGAGTTGGTGTCCTTTACGGGAAAAGATCTCTATTAGAAGCCATACCACCCTATCAAGGAGGAGGTGAGATGATTAAAGAGGTAAGTTTCACGCAAACAACCTACAACGAAATTCCCTTCAAATTTGAAGCAGGTACCCCTAATATCGCAGGTGTCACAGCTCTCAATAAAGCCATTGAATTCGTACAAAGTTTTGGTTTAGGCCAAATCAGCCATCATGAAAATGCGCTTTTGTTGAGAGCCACTACTCAGCTGAGTGAAATTGAAGGGTTTCAACCTATGGGTACCGCTTCAGAAAAGGCTTCTGTAATTTCGTTTAATTTTGAGGGAGTACATCCATTTGATTTGGGTGTCTTATTAGATGCCAAAGGTATCGCCATTCGAACGGGACATCATTGTACGCAACCTCTAATGGACAGATTTAAAGTAGAAGGTACCGCACGGGCCTCTTTTGCGATTTATAATACTTTTGAAGAAGTGGATCAATTTGTATCATCATTGAGTAACCTCATTAAAAAACTAAGATAAATGAATATTAAGGTTCGCCAGGAAGAAATAATTGAAGAGTTTGGATTACTTGATGGTGATTTAGAAATGTCCATCAATTACCTCATTGAACTGGGAGATCAATTGGCGCCCTTTCCCAAAAATAATAAAAATGATGATTTTATTGTCAAAGGATGTCAGTCAAAAGTTTGGTTATTTGCACAAGAAGAAGATCAACAAGTAATTTTTCATGCCGATTCAAATACCGTAGTTACCAAAGGACTAGTCAGCCTATTGGTGAGGGTACTTTCGGGTCATCGTGCAGAGGAAATATTAAATGGGGACATTTATTTTCCTGATAAGATAGGAATGGGTAGATTTATAGGTAGTCAAAGGTCAAATGGATTTTCAGCCATGATTAAACAAATGAAATTGTATGCCTTAGCCATCAACATAAAAGACAAAAATGAGTGACCCTGTGAATAAAAAAGAGAATGCAGATGCGCAAAATGCTCTTAAAGAAAAAATAGTTGATGCCATCAAACTGGTATATGACCCTGAAATTCCTGTAGATGTCTACGAATTAGGATTGATCTACGAAATCAATATTTTTCCCGTGAATAATGTCCATGTCCTCATGACTTTAACCTCCCCAGCATGCCCGAGCGCTGAAGAAATACCTGGAGAAATTGAAATGAGAATAAAAGAAGTAGAAGAAGTTAATGACGTCAATGTTGAGGTAACTTTTGAACCTCCTTACGTTGCAGAGATGATGTCCGAGGCGGCACAACTTGAACTAGGATTTTTGTAAATCAATATAAACTGAGAATAATATGTATCCAGAACATTTAGTATTGCCCATGCGCGAAGAACTTACCAGTATCGGCTTTAATGAGTTAAAAACGGCTGAGGCCGTAGATGCGTTCATGAAAGAACATAAAGGCACTTCCTTGGTGATGATCAACTCTGTGTGTGGTTGTGCAGCCGGCGCCGCCAGACCCGGTGTGGCCATGTCACTTGATGCGAGCACCAAGAAACCAGCAGAACTCACTACCGTATTTGCCGGTGCTGATATCGAAGCCGTTGCTAAAATGAGAGAGTATACCCTTCCCTACCCACCCTCGTCTCCAGCTATTGCCTTGTTTAAAGATGGTGAATTAGTACATATGATCGAACGACATCATATCGAAGGAAGACCTGCGAAAATGATTGCAGAACATTTAGAGCAGATTTACGAAGAATTTTGTTAGGATAAACTGCTTTTCAAAGAGATCCCGAAAGTATCGCCAAGGATCTCTTTTAATATACCTTGCTTACATATTCATCATTCTTTTGCAAGCACACTTGTAGCTACTCCCCGTACTCTCAATGGAAAAGACATCGTTTGATCAACTCTTTATGGAATTGGCGGTCAATTTGGCCAGCAAATCACATTGTATCAAACGACATGTAGGGGCAGTACTAACCAAAGACACACGAATCATTTCTATTGGTTATAATGGGCCTCCGCCAGGCACCCATAACTGCGATGAAAAATGGCCTGAAACTGGTTGTGAAAGTGATTCAAAGGGAAGTTGCTCTTTGGCTATACATGCTGAACAAAATGCCATACTTTATGCTGTTAAGAACAACAGCTCGGTAGAAGGAACAACTTTATACGTTACTTTATCTCCATGTCTGGCTTGCGCACGCATTATTTTGACCATGGGAGTTAAAAAAGTAATTTATTACAAATCCTATGCCGCATACAAAGGAATAGACAAGGACGAAGGCGTTGATTTTCTTCTTCAATTTGGAATAGAAGTAGCGGCCTATAAAGGGGATATCAACCCTGTTCAAGATACTTTGGTTTAATAGCCATCCATGTCACCTCCTCCATAACCTCCTCCACGATTTCCACCTCTCTTCTTCTTTTGATTGAGTCTATAGGTGAAAGACAAAGTCGCTTGACGGCGGCGGCGTTGATATTCATATTCGGTATAATAATTTTCAAGATCGGTAACACCTCTGTATTTTCTGGTATTAAATAAATCTCGAATGCTTAAAGAAAAGGTCCCATTTTTGTCCAATACATCCTTAGAGAAGCCCAAGTCTAGTGACATCATTGATAATCTCTTTCCTTGAGTCGTATTTTGAGGTGCGCGGTACATCAAATTGACCTGAGCATCAAATAGCTTCTTGAATTTTAAATTATTGCTTAATCTGGTTGAAAAGCTGTAAGCCTCAGCACTTAAAACTACGGGTGCGGCATTCTCAACCAGTAACGTTCCTTCTGTATTGGAATAGAAAAAATTAGCATTACCATTTAAACTCCACCATTTTGAGATCTCCAAAGAACCATTCATTTCTATACCCATAGAATTTCTAAAACCCAAATTTTCCGGTTTGGTAATGGTCACATTGTTTAAGCCGAGTGTATCGACAACTGAAGTAATCCGTTGTTCAACATTGGTACTGTGACGATGATAAGCCCCGAAATAAAATGAGGATTTATCAAAATTTTGTAAGTATCCCAACTCATAAGAATCTGCATAACTAGGTTTTAGGTTGGGATTGCCTACCCAAAAATTCCGTGAATCAGAAATGGAAAAGAAGGGATTTAAACTCCACAAACGAGGCCTTTGTATTCTCCGACTAAAACTGGCTTGTAATTTATGCTTGTTGGCTAGATTATAGGTAATAAAGGCACTGGGAAAAAAATTGGCATAATTTTGATTGTTCTTCTGACTTGTGTTCAACAACTCTGAACTCACATCACTGATTTCATATCTGGTCCCAATTTGATAAGATAACTTCTCAAATTCATTGTTGAAAATGGCATAAAAAGCATAGATGTTTTCATCATAATGAAAATCATTAGATAAATCCGTGTTCTCTATATATAACTCACCATCATCACTGTTCTGAACGATATAATTGTTAAATATCTCTCTAAAGGTCAATCTTGAGCCCAATTCAAATGAACCCACATCACCCAATGGATGAAAATAATCTGTTTGAAACATTATTCTTTCTTCACCTTCGGAGTTTCCCGAACTCATGTAACCTGATGTTTTAAAATCAGTTTCTCCGATGCCTCTGAAGTCCTCTACTACACTGGACCCTCCTACTTCGCTGTTGTCCTGACTCTGGAAGTCCAACGTTAATTTATGGCCTTTACGTTGAAAGTTCTTTTCTAAATTTAAACCGTACTCTAAGTTCTGATCGTCTTCCACCTGCTGATCATCCCTCAGCAATTGACTGAAATTATCCAGCTGATCGTAATCATTGTAGGTCATTTTAGTGAAATTATCTTCATCCGAGAAACGAAAAAGATAATAAACGGTCAATGTGGTTGATTTATTAATGAAAAAATCCGCACCAAATCTCGAACTGTAATTTAGACCCCCGCGTGCCATGTCTCTGTCGACATTGGTTCTGTAACTAGTATCTGAATAATTAAATCTTTGGTTAGAAAAAGCTGTTCCTGGAGCATTGCGATAGCTCCCACCGAAATTAGTAAATAAGTTCACCCACTTTCGACGCAAATTAATACTTACCGAACCTCCATGATTGTCCGGATAACCTGTATTCACAGAAAAACTGCCATTTAGCCCTTTGGCTCGTTCTTTTTTTAAAATAATATTGATAATTCCCGCTTGACCCTCAGCGTCATAACGTGCCGAAGGATTGGTAATGATTTCTACGCGTTCAATTAAATTTCCTTGAAGTTGTCTCAGTGCATCGGAGCTTGACAGCCCAACAAGGCCTGAAGGTTTGCCGTCAATGAGTATCTTCACATTGTTACTCCCTCGCAAACCTACATTACCATCTACATCGACGGCTACTGAGGGCAAATTATCTAAAATGTCCACAGCGCTGCCTCCGAGATTACTTAAATCTTTACCTACATTGTAAACCTTCTTGTCTAACTGTAATTCCATTTGGGTTCTTTCACTCTGCACGACGACTTCATCCAATTCTTTGGTATCTTGATCCAAAATTAATTGGCCCAGATTTATTTTGTTCGGATCATTGCTGGATATGGTTATCTGAATCGTTTTAGACCTGTAGGTTAAAAACTGAATTTGCAATTCATATGATCCTGGAGTCAGCTCAAGATCAAATCCTCCTTTTTGGTCGGAAAGCGCTCCTCCAACTAAACTTGAATCCAAAGATTGGAACGCACTGACAGTAGCAAATTCAACAGCCTCTCTAGTATCTCCGTCTATAATAAGGCCAGTGATCACTTTTTTTATCTTTCGTGGAGTCTGATTTTGAGCCATTAATTGGGACCCGAAGATTATTAAAGCTAGGGTGCAGAGGTAGTTTACTTTTTTATTCATTTTTCTAATTAATATGCAAGTCTAAGATTGAAATCTGATAAAATCTTGAGGACTATCGTTTGGCCATGAATATTGATGAAAAAAAATGACAGATAAGGATAATTAAAAATTAAGCTTTAATATGTGTCTATAATCTTCCACTTGGTAACTTATGTTGTGTTTATAATTTTCTGCTATTTTTTGCACGATCGAAAGTCCTAATCCCAGAGAATTTATATGTTGATTTGATTTTTTGATCCGCTCAATAAAATTTATTGGTCAACATCAGTTGGTAGTCCTGAGTTCCATATAATTAGCATATTTGCACTCAGTGTCAAATTAATCTTTCCAGATTCAATATTATGCCTTATGGCATTAGTTATTAAGTTGGTTAACATAATTTGAACTAGTACGCGATCACCGGAAATCTCAATATCCTTAGCTAGGTCAAAACTCAAACTGATTTTTTTCAAAATCAATAACTCCTCGTATTCTGTTAACAGCGCTCTGAGTATCTCGCTCAGGTTTAATTTTTCAGTGTTATTGAATTCATGATTTTCTATTTTAGTCAATAATGACAACGAAGTGGTCATTTTACTTAACCGAGACAAAGTGCTTTGCATCTCGATCAGACTGTTCATTTGATTTTGACTCAAATTATTTTCTTCGAGCATATTCTCTAGTTTCCCCTGAATGATGGCAATGGGTGTTTGAAATTCATGGGAAGCGTTTTCCGTAAACTCTTTTAACAACTGATAATCGGAAATTATTTTATTAGTCATTTCCAGTAAAAACTGATTGATTTTATTGAATTCTTTAACTCTACTGATCGTGAATTGAATAGGCCCTTTTTGGGTGATTGAAAAATTTTAGATATTAGTTAAAAGTATTCGAAAAGGTGCAAGCAAATAATACGATATAAACAAAGCAATCAGTACAGTTGAAAAAAGTAAAATCAAAAAGGTAATCAGCATACTTTTTGTGACAGTTTTTATAATATCATCAGACTCTACAATTAAATCAAATTGGATAATATGATATCTTTGTTCAGCAATTTCCACAACAGATTCCAACTTAATTTGATTTTCCATTTTACCAAAATGCTCATTCTGAATGAGTGTATCTGAAAATATGGGGCCATACAACACTGTTTCACCGGATACCGGTTCGAGAATTGTTTTATTTCTCACAAATCCATCAATAGGTGGCCTCATTTCTAGATATTTAAGCAATCTTTAATATCGAGATTTCAAAAATCTTTTTTCTTCTGATTGAATCTCCTTTTTTACTACCTGGTAAGAAATGAATCCACCCCCGAGAAAAAACTACGGCAGCCACCAATAAAAAAGCGAGTGTGAAGCGTGAAATTAAATTCATGATTCCATCATTTTATAACCACCACCATAGACCGTTGAAATATAATCCTGACCTCCCGCATCTTTTATTTTTCTTCTAATATTTTTGATATGCTGATAGACAAAATCAAAAGAATCTGCCATATCCATATAGTCCCCCGATAGATGCTCTGCAATGACTTGCTTGGTCATTAATCTATTTTTATTTACCATAAAATATCTTAGTAACTCAAATTCTTTTTTGGTCAGATCTAAAACAATATTATTAAGCTCCACTTGTTTGGTCTCTCCTTGAATCATTATTTCTTTAAAAATTAAATTAACTGCCCCTTTTTGATGTCTCCTTCTATAGATCGCTTTCAATCTGGAATTAAGTTCAGCCATGTGAAAAGGCTTGGGTAGATAATCATCTGCTCCCATGTCCAACCCCTTGAGTCGATCATCTAAGGCATTCTTAGCTGACATGATGAGTACTCCCGTAGCTGACCATTTTCATTTAAGTTGCTCCAGCAAAGTCAACCCATGTCCATCTGGAAGTGTTAGATCAAGCAAGACGATATCATAGGAAAATCCATAGAGTTTCTCTAATGCTTGCTTAAGGTCAGTAACTTGTTCGCAAACAAAACCTGAGCGTCCCAAATAAGTGGTAATGATGGTGGTAAGCGCTGCGTTATCCTCAACGATGAGTACTTTCATAAATATAAATATAGCCTCTCTTTTTGAAGAGAATTTGAATTTGTCCAATTTGTACGAAAATCTTCTCTTAATAAACAAGCCCGATCTAAGTCATCGATTGTAAAACAATCAAACTTATATTTTATGACCAATTAGATTCTTAACCATCCAAACTATGGTAACTTTGTAAAACAAAAAAACTACTTACTAAACCTTTTTTTAAACCATCAAACTTCCAACAATAAATCACAATATGCCGAAGTGGTATTTGCTTTTTTTCTTTACTTCCTTGAATTTCTCTGCGGTATCTCAATACGTAATTCAAGGAAAAATTACCGATGCAGAAACAGGAGATCCTATTCCCTATGCAGCCGTCCTTATAAAAGGTACAATGAGGGGTGCTTCGACAGATTTTGAGGGTAATTACAAAATAGTAAGTTTGGTGATTTCCGACAGTATCAACGTAACCTATTTGGGTTACGATTCGTTTAACAAGAAGCTATCTCAAGAATATAATCAAACCATAAATATTCAGCTCAAACCCTCAGATTTTGAATTCGAGACTTTCGTTTTTGAAGCAGGTGAAAATCCGGCTTTTGCTATTATTGAAAAGGCCGAAAATTTGAAAAATTCCTTTGATTTAAGAAAGCTGGCTTCTTACAAAACCAGAAATTATACAAAAATTGAAATTGATATTGATCACATCTCTGAGGGCTTCTCAAATCGAAAATCGATGCAGAAGGTTACTTTAACTTTGGATTCGATAAAGCAACTTACCGATGATGAGGGAGATAAAATATTGCCTATATTTTTTTCTGAGACCTTATCTAAATATTATTATCGTAATCCCCCTAAACTCAAGAAAGAAGTCGTACAAAATGCACGTTTAAGCGGTGTAGGTATTACTGATGGTTCAACTATTTCTCAAATAACAGGCTCGGCTTTTCAAGGATATAATTTCAATACCAACTGGATCAGTATTCTAGAAAAAGAATTCGTTTCACCTATCGCGCAGGGTTGGAGAAATTTTTATGATTTTGACCTTTTAGATTCTGTGATCGTCGATAATGAACAGCTCTATGTCCTTAAAGTTTATCCCCTAAGAACGCAAGATTTAGCCTTTTCAGGTACCCTATGGATCAATAGCCAAACCTATGCGCTCCAACAACTTGACTTGACCATCTCGAAAGATGCGAATTTGAATTTTATAGAACGCATCAAGATCCAACAAGAACTGAAAGCGACCCCTTCTGGTCCTATGATTCCCATAAAAACAAGGGTTCAAATTAAAATAGGCCAAATTACTCCCAAAAGCGCAGGTCTTTTAGCTAAATTTTATACCTCAGTAGATAGTATCTATGTTGAAGCTCCAAAACCCTCCTCTTTTTTTACTCAAAACGTAGTGCTGGCAAACAACTTTAAAAAAGGAAATGACCTTTTTTGGAAAAATAATCGGGCTGATCCATTATCGATTGAAGAAATTGCAGTGCTGAAGATGGTAGATACTTTAAAAAACATCCCCATCATTAAGCGCTATACTGAAGGATTGAAGTTTATAGGATCAGGTTATTTACCCATTGGTAAAATGGATTTTGGACCTTGGCCTGGGTTTTTTAACATAAATGACATTGAAGGCGTCCGAATGGGTATGGGGGTCAAGACCAATATTAAATTTAGCAACAAATGGTTACTCCAAGGTTACTTGGCCTACGGCTTCAAAGATAAAAATATTAAGTATAAAGGCTCTGTAACCCGGATCATTGATCGAAACAGATGGACGACCGCAAGTCTGTCGGTAAAACGTGAAATTGATCAAGTTGGCCTCGAAATGGAGAATCTTCAAGAAAATAATGTTTTTCTGGCTGCCAGTAGATTTGGTACTTTACGTAGTCCCTACCTCGTGAATAATCAAAAGTTAATAATAGAACGTGCTTTTTTTAAAGGATTTTTGGTCAGCGCAGAGCTACGAACAAACCAATATGATACCATAAGCAATGGATATGATTTACAATCAACCTTCAATACCAGTGAGGTCAAATTAGGCGTACGTTACGGAAAAGATGAAATCATCATCATCGACAACAACCGAAGAATCTCATTTGGACCTTCAAAATGGCCCATTGTAGAACTCACTTATGCCAAAGGGTTTCATTGGGCACTAGGTGATTTCAGATATGATAAATTAAACTTCTATCTTTATCAAAAAATAAACGTCAGCCTATTGGGTGTTTCCCGTTATGAACTAGATGCAGGTAAAATTTTTGGCGCGGTTGCCTATCCCCTGCTTAAAAATCACTTGGGAAATGAAATGATTTTTTATACCTCCGCTGCTTTCAACACCATGAATTTTAATGAATTCACATCAAATCAATACCTCAGCCTTCGTTATCGACATTTTTTCGAGGGTTTTGTCTTGAATAAAATACCCCTTATCAAGCAATTAAAATGGCGTTTGGTAGCCAATGTCAATCTCCTTTATGGAAACCTAAAAGAGCAAAACATCATCGAATATGATCCCACCACTCATGACGATGACTTTCTGGAAAACCTCAATCCATTCCATCCGAATATCCCTTACATCGAATTAGGTTATGGCGTTGAAAATATATTTAGATTTTTTCGTGTGGATTTCTTTCACAGAATGAATTACTTGGACTTACCCACTGCCAAACCTTTTCACGTACAAGTTTCTGCACAAATCATTCTTTAGATTAAAAAACATTTACCTCTCTGGCCAGCTCAATCCCAAATTTTTTCTGAATGGATGCCTGAATTTGTTCGGATAATTTCAAGATCTCTTCACCCTTTCCCTCCCCATAATTCACCAATACCAAGGGTTGACGCTCATGTACACCAATTTGATCCACACGTTTACCCTTCCAACCACATTGCTCAATAAGCCAAGCTGCAGGTATCTTGATGCTTCCTAAATCTAAAGGATAATGGGGTAAATCCTCATAAATTAAGCTCAAAGCATCATGTAAAGGTTTTTCTATGATGGGATTTTTAAAAAAACTGCCGGCATTTCCAATTTTGATAGGGTCTGGGAGTTTCGTTTGTCGGATATGAATGACGGACTCACTGATATTCCGAATATTTAATTCCAATTCTTTTTCATCTATCATTTGTTGAATACCTCCATAGGATACATTAAATATGGGCCGGGTAGTTAAGACGAAAGTAACCGATGTAATCACAAATTGATCTTTACCACGCCCTTTGAAAAAACTGTGTCGATAATCAAATTGACATTGCTCTTTGTTGAACGATCTGATTTTTCCTGACTTTATTTCATAGGCCTCCAATGATTCAAATACATCTTTGAGCTCAACACCGTAGGCTCCTATATTTTGAATGGGTGCAGCTCCGACCGTCCCTGGTATCAATGATAAATTTTCAACACCCCCAAAATCATGATCTAAGCACCAGAGCACAAACTGATGCCAAGCCTCACCTGCACCGACTTTTACCCGTACTTCATGATTTTTTTGATCCAATACCTCGATCCCTCTAATATTGATTTTAAGGATCACCTTCCGCTGATTCTTTGTGAACAGTATATTAGAGCCCCCCCCTAATACTAATTTGGGCAATGCCCTAAATTGAGAGGATTGATAAGCCTCACTTAATTGCTCATCACTTTCAATCTCAAGTAAAAACTGAGCTCTGGCATCAATACCAAAGGTATTGTAACTTTTCAATGAGATATTTTTCTTTGCAAACACCTTTTATGCGGAATCTTCTTTTACCAAAATATAAATTATTCTCTTTCAAACAAAACTTTCCCTCCCACGATGGTCATAGCAACCTGAGTTTTTAATATCTCATTTTCTTCTATAGACATAATATCATGATCTAAGATGGTAAAATCTGCTAATTTTCCCACCTCTATCGAACCTTTTATCTCTTCTTCAAAGGCTCCATAGGCCGCATCGATGGTATAAGATTTCAATGCCTGCTTTCTGGACATTTTTTGAGAAGGTTCATATCCGCCTTCTGGCGTCCCTTTCAATGTCATCCGAGATACTGCAGCATAAAAAGAAGCCAATGGATTGATGGGCTCCACTGGAGCATCAGACCCGTTAACGATTGGAGTCCCTTGCTCTAGTAGTTTTTGCCAAACATACGCACCCTCATCAATTCTCTCTTGACCCAAACGATCGATCGCCCATGGTCGATCAGAGGCCATATGAATGCTTTGCATAGCCGGGATCACTCCAAGTTCCTTGAACCTGATCAAGTCTTGTGAATTAATGTGCTGCGCATGCTCAATCCTGTATCTGCTGTTGTTCTTTCTTTTAGGATAAACCTCAAAGGCTCGGGCATACATATCTAAAACTTCTCGATTTCCTCTGTCTCCGATGGCATGCGTACACACTTGAAAACCTGCCTGAGTAGCTGCTAAGGTCAGTTTATTTAAAGCTTCCATATCGCGAACATTGTGACCGAATTTACCCGGTGCATCGCTGTATGCCTTGAGTAACCAAGCCCCTCTAGAGCCTAACGCACCATCTGCATAGAGCTTCACAGATCTAATGGTGAGTCGATGTAAAGAATCTATAAAAATCCCCTTGGCAAAATAATCCAACAAAAGATCCTCATCGTCTCCGCTCAACATGACATAGAGTCTGATCTTGAGCTCATCTCGACGTAACAGTTTATGATATAACTCTACCCAAGAAGCCCCCGATCCCGCTTCATGAAAACTAGTAATTCCATTGGCCAAAATATGATCTATGGATTGCTTTAAGGAAGTTTCTAACCATTGCGCACTAGGCTTAGGTATACGTGTGCGTGCATTGGTGTGTGCTGTTTCATTGAAAATTCCAGTCGGTTGTCCGTCAAATCCTTTAAAAATCTCTCCCCCATCTGGGTCAGCGGTTTGACCGTCCACCCCTAAGATTTCCATTGCTTTTGCATTCGCTAGTCCAAGATGACCACTGGCATGTGTCAAATAGACCGGGTGATTGGGTACTAAGTCGTTCAATAAATCATTTGAAGGAAATCCTTTGAAGCTACGTTCAGCTTCATTGTTCCATTTATCTTGATGCCATCCTCGACCAATGATCCAATCGCCTTCGGGTAGAGTCTTCGCTTTTGCAGCTACGATATTCACTATTTCAGTATAACTCGTGGTGCCCATTAAGTCTAAATTCATCAAGTTAGCCCCTATTTCCATAATGTGAGCGTGACCTTCAATAAATCCAGGAAACATCGTTTTGCCTTTGAGGTCGATCCATTGAGTCTCTTCATCTGAAGATTTAATTACCTCATTATAGCTACCCAATTTCCATATTTTACCTCCTTTAACTGCTACGGCCTCCACTTGGGAATCGTTTACATCCACAGAATAAATGGGTCCATTGTGTATCACCAAGTCGGCCTTTTCTTTTTCTTGACAACTCAATGAAAAAACAAATAGAATAAGGGAAATCAAATAAATATTTTTCATGCGGTGCTTTTAATTCATCCAAATTTAAGGGGTTCTGTACAATTAATTAAGTTTTTTAATACCTTCTCATTATTTCTACTAATAAGTTAAAATTAGAATACATTATTTTTTAATTTAATCACTATATTTGCGCTCCATTCAGAAGGATGAGTATGGATCAATTTAACCATATATTTTCAACAAAAATTACATGTATCTCCCTTATCATGTAAGTGTATTTAAAAAGGGTTCATTATTATGCCAAAGAAAGAAGAGAAGGATCAAAAAGAGGTTGCTAAAACAGAAGAAAAAGTAGATACGACCAAAAAAGTGAAAGCTACGAAGGTAAAAAAAGCAAAAATCGAAGCGAAAGCAGCACCTAAACTTAAAAAAGCGAAGGAAAAGAAAGCTGAAGCCTTAAAAGAGGAAAACAAAAAAATACCAGCAAATGCTAAAAAAGTGACTCCCAAAAAAGTGGAGAAAGTTGAAGTAGCATCGAAGGAGAAGTCAGGAGCAAAAGCATCCAAGGAGAAGCCAGTAGTAAAAGCATCCAATGAGAAGTCAGTAGCAAAAGTATCGAAAAAGGAGCCTACAAAAAATGCTCCCAAAGTTGAAGAAAAAGAAGTTCCCGTTTCCGAAGAAGTAGCCGACCTAACGCCCAAGGCCAAGACAGAAAAAAAAGAAGTCAAAATCAAAAAACCTGCACACGTTCAACAAACCTGGGAAGAATTTGAGAATGAAAACAAATCTGAATATTCAGATAAAGAAAGAGCAGATCTCGAGTTATTGTACGGAGAAACTGTAAATACAATTATCGAAAAACAAGTCATCGAAGGACACGTAGTCGCATTGACCAATCGTGAGGTTATCGTCAATATTGGTTTTAAATCTGATGGAATCGTATCAAGATCAGAATTTAGAGATGTTGACGAATTAAAGGCTGGTGATCTTGTTGAGGTATATATCGAAGAACAAGAAAATGCCGTTGGGCAACTAGTTCTCTCACGAAGAAAAGCAAAAATTGTCAAGGCTTGGGATAATATCCAAAAAGCACTTGATGAGGATATCGTCATCGAAGGTATCGTCAAAAGACGTACCAAAGGAGGTCTTATTGTGGACGTATACGGTGTAGAAGCCTTCCTTCCAGGGTCTCAAATTGATGTCAAGCCCATACGAGATTTTGATGTTTTCGTAGGTAATAAAATGGAAGTCAAAGTCGTTAAAATTAATTATTCAAACGATAACGTAGTTGTCTCTCATAAAGTACTTATCGAAAAGGATCTTGAAAAGCAGAAAATTGAGATCCTAAACAACCTTGAGAAAGGCCAAGTATTGGAAGGAATCATCAAAAACATGACCAACTTCGGTGTTTTCATCGATCTTGGCGGTGTTGACGGATTACTGCACATCACAGACATCTCATGGGGAAGAATCAATCACCCTGAAGATATATTGAAGTTAGATGAAAAAGTAAACATCGTTGTCCTTGATTTTGATGATGAGAAGAAGCGAATTTCACTTGGAATGAAGCAATTGACTCCTCATCCGTGGGATTCATTGGCTGCCGACATCGAAATCGGATCTAAAATCAAAGGTAAGATTGTCAACGTTGCAGATTATGGTTCTTTTCTTGAAATCATTCCTGGCGTAGAAGGATTGATTCACGTAAGTGAAATGTCTTGGTCTCAACACCTGAGAAATCCACAGGACTTCATGAAAATCGGAGATGAAAAGGATGCCATTGTTTTGACCATTGATCGCAATGAACGAAAAATGTCATTGGGCATCAAGCAGTTGTCTGAAGATCCATGGACAAAGCAAGATGCATTGGTCAAATATGCTGTAGGAACCCAGCACAAAGGTATTGTCAGGAACTTAACCAACTTCGGACTATTTATAGAACTTGAGGAAGGAATTGATGGACTTGTTCACGTTTCTGATCTGAGTTGGACCAAAAAAGTAAAGCATCCTTCTGAATTTGTGAAAATAGGTGACGAACTTGAAGTGATTGTCATGGAGCTTGATACAACCAATAGAAAACTGGCATTAAGTCACAAACATCTCGAGGATAACCCTTGGGATGACTTTGAATCTGTATTTACGCGGGGTTCTATGCATAAATGTACTATTTTAAGCAAAGGTGAGCGAAATGCCATCCTAGAACTTCCTTACGGATTAGAAGGGACCTGTAACAGCAAAAACTTAACCAAAGAAGATGGTTCAGAAGGTACTGAAGGGGAGACATTAGATTTCCGAGTCATTGAATTTGCAAAAAATGATAAGAGAATTATCCTGACCCATACAGGTTCATGGAAAGAAGCAGATCATATATCCAACGAAACTCCAAAGCCGAAAGCACCAAAGGGAAAGAAAACGGTTAAAAAGAAAGCTGATTCAAGTAGTTCTACCCTTGGAGATATTGAAGCTTTGTCATCTTTGAAAGAAAAAATGGAAGATGGAGCAAAAGCTGAGATAAAGAAGGCTGTAGCTAAACAAGCGGCGAAAAAAAAAGAGAACCCTGAAGATGAGGAATCATAATAAGGTTTGAATCATTTTGAATGACATTAGTGGGAAACTGCTGGTTATTCAAAATGATTAATTGAGTAACTAAGGTTCCGTGGCCGAGTGGCTAGGCAGAGGTCTGCAAAACCTTTTACGGCGGTTCGAATCCGTTCGGAACCTCAAAAAACCCGTCTAATGATGGGTTTTTTGTTTTAATCTCTTGTGTTATCGTCTACTTAAAAATAGAACCCCGCTAAGGGATTTACATGCAAATCATTATTTTCATCCTAGACAAACCAGAACGCACAAATGACTTAGGTATCTAAATATGTGCAGTATCCAAACCTTCGATGGCATGCAAGGTTTGAATCAGTAAAGAATAGTTTAGTTATAGCCAGTAAATTTAAGTTTTTTCTGTGATCACAACACTTAAAAAAAAACTTCTTTTAATAATTTAAAAGGAGCTTTTTTTAAGTATAGTATGAAAAGGAAATACATCCCGAATTTAAACCATCTCTACTCAGTAGGATGATTTTCTCTTCAAATAAAATATTAAAATAGTGCATCAATTATTAGTATTGAGTTCTTCCAAAGAAGACATGTTTTCTGGTGAGCTCATTTCTGGTTGAAAAGACATACTGTAACTACTTCTTCCATATATTTCGAGTGACACCTCAAAAGTCTGAATATCTTCTTCATAAGCATCCTCTCCAAACATTTCATTTTATTTTTCTACAACTTTCACCCATTCCTCGCTATTGTCTGTAGCTTGTTCTTCATAATCTTTATGCCCAAAAACAACGTTAACTGTATTTCCATTACAACCCGAACCGCACCACCATACTTGCATAAATATATCTGCATCTGCATAGTTCCTTTGTAGTTGTAGGTTAAAATACGTCTCAATTGCTTTGCAAATGGACTAACCGTAACGTGCGATGCATTTTCACATAGCCCTAGCGTTGTGCATCAGAGGAAGTATGTAAGTCCCCAACCAGATCGTTCCAATAGTCATTTCCCTTGGGGTGATTGCTATCAAAACCTGACAGCTCCTCCTCGTATCTTACTCGAAAGTATTCTCCCGAATACGGGCACTATTCACTAAAAAGGTAAAATAACTTATTTGTCCTTCCTTCGAATTGTAATTACCCGTTTTCTTTTTAGCACCCTCTTTAAATTAGGTTTCCATACCCCTATCGACTTTTAGGTATCTTATAATGACGACCTGTGTATGACCGGTCATCATTATGAAGCAGCTTATTAATGTAATTATTGACTTTTTCATGATTTTTTGATTATTTGATTGATAAGGATAAAACATCATACTATTAAAATATAATATGCCAACTTCGTTGATTCACATCTCTCCTTCAAATCGATAGAGTCATTAAATAATATGGAAATTATCTATCAAAATTTTAACAA
>MDTB01158649.1_pt1 | contig 16667 bp, 14 predicted proteins | sample 811161 | NCBI WGS metagenome assembly MDTB01 (sample SAMN05326650, study PRJNA326480) | marine metagenome | isolation source: seawater | place: Mediterranean Sea | collected 2009
GGAATTGGTATACGCGCTAGTCTTAGGAACTAGTGCCGCAAGGCTTAAGAGTTCGAGTCTCTTCTTGCCCACCAAAAAATTATGAAAGTAGAAATAAATTCAAAAAAAGGTTTAAAAACAACATTATCAATTGTTATCGATAAAGCTGAGATTAAAAAACAATTAGAAATTAAATTGAGTGAATATCAAAAACAAATTGACCTTAAAGGCTTTAGAAAAGGGAAAGTACCATCATTAGTTATTAAAAATCAATTTGGAAAAGCAATTTATGGTGAAGTGATAGATAAGATTTTAAAAGAAAGCACAACGAAAGCAATTCAAGATAAAAAACTTAAGGTAGCTGGACAGCCAAAAATAGATCTAAAAACGTTTGGTGAAGGAAAAGATTTAAACTTTGAGATACAACTAGACTTATTGCCTGAAATTAAACTTCTACCATTTGAAAAATTTACTGCTACGAATTACTCAATCAAAGTAAGCAAGGAGGAACTAGATAGTAGATTAAAAAATATTGCTAACGAGTATAAAGACTTTGAAGATAAACAAGGTGATTCTAAATCAGAAGTAGGGGATCAAGTTGTATTCGACTATCAAGCGACTGTAGACGAAAAAGAGTTTGAGGGAAGCAAAGGTCAAGGAGTTGCTATAGAACTAGGAAAAGACTTATTTTTAAAAGATTTTGATAAACAATTGGTTGGGGTCAAAAAAAATGAAAAAAAAAAAGTAACAGCTTTTTTACCTCAAAACCATCCAAATAAAGAACTTGCTAATAAGAAAACAGTTTTTAATTGTGAAATTAAAAACATTAAAATTTCAAAAAAAAATAAATTAGATGACTCCTTTGCTAAAAAACTAGGTGCTAAAGATCTTTCAGATTTAACTCAAAAAATTAAAGATCAAATTTCTAGTCAATACTTAATGGCTCTTAATTCAATTACTAAAAATGAAATATTAGATCAATTTGAAAAATCTCATAAAATAGAAATTCCCAAAAATTTAATTGATAACGAGATGAAAGCAATTTCTTCTAATCCTAATATTAAAATGGATAATAAAAATATACATCAAATAGAAAAAAGAATTAAACTGGGTTTAATTTTAAATGAATGTGGGGAAGCAAATAAGATTAAAGTTACTGAAGATGAAATAAAACAAGAAATACAAAAACAAGTAAAAAGTATGCCAGGTCAAGAAAAATTAGTATTTGATTATTATCAAAAAAACCCTTCTGCTACCCAACAATTACAGAGTAGTATTTATGAAGAAAAAATAATTAAATTTATAAAATCAAAAATAAATCTAAAAAATAAAGAATTATCGGTAAAAGAGGCTGAAACAATGATCACGAAATTTAATGACACAAATAAAGAAAAATCTGCTCAACAGCTTAAAAAAAAAGAAACTAAATCTGAAAAATCAAAAAAAATTAGCAAAAAGTAATCAATAGTTGTATAAGTCCAAAATATGAGTCGTGAACTTGAAGATAAAATGAATACTCTAATTCCTATGGTTGTAGAACAATCAAGCAAAGGGGAAAGAGCTTATGATATTTACTCTAGACTTTTAAAAGAAAGAATAGTTTTTTTAGTAGGTCCAGTTAATGACACTGTTGCCTCTTTGGTGACAGCTCAATTACTTTTTTTGGAGTCTGAAAATCCTAATAAGGAAATAAGTTTTTATATAAACAGTCCTGGTGGACTAGTAACGTCTGGTTTAGGTATTTATGATACTATGCAGTATATTAACTCTCCGGTTTCTACATTATGCATAGGTCAGGCTTCTTCTATGGGTTCATTTTTATTGTCGGCCGGTCAAAAAGGAAAGAGATATTCTCTTCCTAACTCAAGGATAATGGTTCATCAGCCCTCAGCTGGTTTCCAAGGTCAAGCAACTGATATACAAATACATGCAAAAGAAATTCAATCTCTTAAAAATAGATTAAACATAATTTATTCTAAACACACTGGCAAATCAGTAGATGAAATATCCAAAGCCTTGGAAAGAGATAACTTTATGACTCCTGAAGAAGCAAAAAGTTTTGGTTTAATTGACTCTGTTGTGGAAAAAAGAAAATAAGACACAATATATAGCTTATATTTCAACTTCAGCTTGATATGAGATTGTTTCAACTTTATTATCAAAAATGTGATTCGTTATGAGTGAAAAAAATAATAAAAATATTTTGTATTGTTCTTTCTGTGGCAAAAGCCAACACGAGGTGAGAAAATTAATTGCTGGCCCAACGGTATTCATATGTGATGAATGCGTTGAGCTTTGTATGGACATAATTAAAGAGGAAAATAAAAGCTCACTTATTAAACACCAAGACGGCGTTCCAACTCCAAAAGAAATCTGTGCAGTGTTAGATGATTATGTAATTGGCCAGAAAAAAGCTAAAGAAGTTTTATCTGTAGCCGTTCACAATCATTATAAAAGATTAAACCATGAAATGAAATCTAACAAAGATGTTGAATTATCAAAGTCAAATATTCTTTTAGTTGGTCCAACAGGCTGTGGAAAAACTTTGTTAGCTCAAACATTAGCAAAAATCCTTGATGTTCCTTTTACTATGGCTGATGCTACTACCTTAACAGAGGCTGGGTATGTTGGTGAAGATGTTGAAAATATAATTTTGAAACTTTTACAATCGGCTGATTATAATGTTGAAAAAGCGCAAAGAGGAATTGTTTATATTGATGAGGTGGATAAAATTAGCAGGAAGTCTGAAAACCCTTCAATTACAAGAGATGTTTCTGGAGAAGGTGTGCAACAAGCATTATTAAAAATTATGGAAGGTACAATAGCAAGTGTGCCCCCACAAGGTGGTAGAAAACACCCTCAACAAGAATTTCTTCAAGTAGACACAACAAACATTTTGTTTATTTGCGGCGGTGCTTTTGCTGGGTTAGACAAAATAATTGATAGCAGAGGTAAAGGAAGCTCGATAGGATTTGGTGCAAAGGTCAAAAGTTATAAAGAGCAACCACTATCAGAATTAATGAAATCCTTAGAGCCTGAAGATTTAATTAAATATGGCTTAATACCAGAGTTTATTGGTAGGATGCCAATAATAGCTACATTAGACGAATTAAATGAAAAATCGTTAATTAAAATTTTAAACGAGCCAAAGAATTCTCTAATTAAACAATATAAAAGACTGTTTGAATTTGAAAATGTATTATTAGAATTTCAAGACGATGCTATTCTCGAAATAGCCAAAAAAGCTATTAAGAAAAAAACAGGTGCAAGAGGTTTAAGATCTATCTTAGAAAGCATTTTGCTTAAAACTATGTTCGAATTGCCAGATAAAGACGATGTTTTAAAGGTTACAATTGATAAATCTTCAGCTAAAGGTGATAGTGACCCAATTATCACTTACGGCAAAAAACAATCAACATCTGTAGCTTAGGTTAATTTGTTCCTTGAAATATTTATAAAAATTAACATATAAGTAGGTATGAATGTTAAATACACAAAACCATTATTACCATTAAGAGATATAGTTATTTTTCCATCTATTGTTGTGCCTCTTTTCGTAGGTAGAGAAAAATCTATTAAAGCTCTCCAAGAAGCAATGAAAACTGATAAATCAATCGTTTTGGTTGCACAAAAAAATTCTGAAATAGACGACCCCTTAGAAAAAGATTTATTTGCTTATGGATGTATGAGTAAAGTGTTGCAGCTTCTTAAACTGCCGGATGGCACGGTAAAAGTTTTAGTTGAGGGTCAGAAAAGAGTTAAAATAGTTGATATAAAAAATGAAACGAATTTTCTTAATGCAAATGTAGAAATAGCGGAAGATACTAACATTACAAAAGAGCTTGATGTTTTTGCTCAAAGTCTTGTCAAAAAATTTGAAAAGTTAATTGTTTTAAATAAAAAAGATTTTAATGAAAATTTAAACACAATCAAAAACTCTAAAGATGCAAAAATAATAGCTGACAACATTGCAGCAAATTTGAATATAAAAATATTTCAAAAACAAGAAATTTTAGAAATCAGAGATTTAAGAAAAAGATTAGAAAGAATTTCTGAGATAGTAAATAAAGAAACAAGCGTGATATCAGTAGAAAAAAAGATTCGTGGAAGAGTAAAGAACCAAATGGAAAAAACTCAAAGAGAATATTATCTTAACGAGCAGCTTAAAGCTATTCAGAAAGAACTTGGAGAAATAGATGAGGGAAAAGATGAAGTTGCTAATATTTCAAAAGCTATTACTAAAGCTAAAATGCCAAAAATAGCCCAGGATAAATGTTTTTCAGAGTTGAAAAAATTGAAGTCCATGAGCCCTATGTCTGCAGAAGCTACCGTAGTAAGAAATTATCTGGATTGGATGACAGATCTACCATGGTCTGAAAAAACAAAAATAAATACTGATTTGGTTTCAGCTCAAAAAATATTGGATGAAGATCATTATGGTTTAGAAAAAGTTAAAGAGAGAATAATTGAATTTTTAGCTGTTCAAAAAAGAATCCAAAAGATGAAAGGACCAATTTTATGCCTAGTTGGTCCTCCAGGTGTAGGGAAAACATCTTTAGGCAAATCAATTGCAAAGGCAACCAATAGAAAATTTATAAGAATATCTCTAGGCGGAATAAGAGATGAGGCAGAAATTAGAGGTCATAGAAGAACCTATATCGGATCATTACCAGGAAAAATTATACAAATGATGAAAAAAGCAGGAACTAGGAATCCACTATTTTTATTAGATGAAATTGATAAAGTTGGAAATGATTACAGAGGTGATCCGTCTTCAGCATTGTTAGAAGCATTAGACCCAGAACAAAATAAAGAATTTAATGATCATTATTTAGAAGTAGACTATGATTTGTCAGACGTTATGTTTGTAACGACAGCAAACACATTAAATATTTTACCACCACTTTTGGACAGAATGGAAGTCATAAGAATTTCTGGATACACTGAAGATGAAAAAGTGAATATCTCTCAAAAATATTTAATTCCAAAACAAAGTAAAAATAATGGATTAAAAAATGATGAGTGGAAACTTAATGAGGAAGTTAACAGACAAATAATAAGAAATTACACAAGAGAGTCCGGTGTAAGAAATTTGGAGAGAGAAATTGCAAAAATTGCTAGAAAACTTGTGAAAAGAATTGATGGAAAAGAAAAAGTTAATACATCGATTTCTGAAAAAGATTTAAACAAATTGCTTGGAGTTCAAAAATTTAAGTACGGTGAAATAGAGGAAGAAAATAGAATTGGTGTAGTAACAGGTTTAGCTTGGACAGAGGTAGGAGGAGAAATCCTTAAAATTGAGTCTGCTGTTATGCCTGGAAAAGGAAAAATGCAAATCACCGGAAAACTTGGCGAAGTAATGCAGGAATCCGTTAAGGCAGCTAAATCATATATCAGATCAAAAAGTTTAGAGTTTGGAATAATTCCTCCAATATTTGATAAGAAAGATTTTCATATTCATGTACCCGAGGGAGCAACGCCTAAAGATGGCCCTTCAGCAGGTATTGCCATGGTTACATCAATTGTATCAGCAATTACAGAAATACCAGTTGATAAAAAAGTTGCTATGACAGGTGAAGTCACGTTAAGAGGTCTAGTTTTACCTATAGGCGGATTAAAAGAAAAACTTTTAGCTGCCCATAGAGCAGGAATTAAAAAAGTTTTAATACCTATAGAAAATAAAAAAGATCTAACTGAGGTTCCAGATTCTATTAAAAAAAACATGGAAATTATTGCTGTAAAAAATGTCGATGAAGTTCTAAAAATCGCTTTAACAAAGAATTTAAAAAGAGTTGAGTGGGTCGAAGTAGAACAGATCTCTAAATCTAAAACTAAAGAACAGACTAAAAGTACTCATTAATTGTATATTTCAGTTACTAAGTTTATTGTTTCTAAATAATATTTAGAGTAGATTTATTTTTCATGGGAAAAAAAATTATTATCACAGGAGGATTGGGTTATATTGGTACCGAATTGTGTAAGATTTACTCAGGTTATAGTTGGAATGACAACATTACTGTTATAGATAATCGTTTCATTTCAGAGAGAGTAAATCAGCTTAGAAATTGGAATATAAATTTTATCCAGGGAGATATTTTGGATAAAGATCTAATAAACTTACATTGCAAAGAGGCAGATGTAGTTCATCATTTAGCAGGAATTACGAAAGTTCCAAGAGTAAAAAGTGAGAGCAATAACGAAGATGATAAAAAAATTAAACTAGTTGCAGAACAAGGCACTCAAAATATTTTAGACTCTATATCTGACAGATGTAAAATTATAATGCCATCAACGCATGTCGTTTATGAAGGCATAAACGAAGTTAGGAGAGATATTTCAGAGGAAGAGGTTACATCCCCAATATTATCTTATGCACAGTCCAAAGATTATAATGAGAAACAATTAAAAAGTTCAGGGAAAAATTATGTCATTTTAAGACTAGGCTCAGTATACGGATTTTCTTCTGACACTATGAGAATAGATATAATGCCAAACTTATTCTCAAAAATTACGTCTCAAAATGGTATTTTGAAATTATTTTCGGGCGGCAAACAAATTAAAAGCTTAGTTCCTTTAATAGATGTAGCTAGGTGTTTTAAGTTTGTTGAAGAAGAAGATAATATAAGTAAAGATTTATTTAATCTGACAAAAGATATTGTAACTGTAAAAGAAGTAGCTGAAATTTGTAAAAAATATAACCCCAAAGTTGAGCTTAGAGAAACTAATGATGAGATACCTAATTTAGGTTTTTCACTTTCTAATAAAAAAATAAAAAATAAAGGTTTTAAATTTCTTTACTCTTTAGAAGAGAGTATTAAAGAGATGGTTTCAAAATGGTCAAAACAAATAATAAAAGAAGATTTAGAGTACGTTAATAATGGTGAAAATGAATATGTAGATAGAAGAGGAAAAATTAGTAACCACGAATTGACCGAACCTATTAATTTAATTGGTTTAATAAACTCAAAAAAGGGAACAATAAGAGCAAATCATTATCACCCTCAACAAGAACAGAAATGTTTATTTACCAAAGGACAAATAATAGAAGTTTTTCAAGATATATTAAATCCTGGTTCTCCTAAAATTACTCAAGTTGTTAATGAAGGTCAAATGTCAATAATTAAACCAAACGTTGCACACACAATGGTCTTTACTAAAGATACAACTTTTTTAAATTTAGTTAGAGGAGAAAGAGAGCATAATAATTATGGCATTACTCATACCGTAAAACATGTTTTTGTAGACGAAGCTGAAAAAAAACTATTAGTCAATTGTTATAAATTTGATTGTAGGTCATGTGGGAATGAAAAATTAAAAAGAGTTGTTTCTTTAGGCTATCAACCACTCGCAAATAACTTATTAAATAAAAAAAATGATAAGAGTGAACTTTATCCTTTAGAAATGAATTATTGTGATAATTGTCATAACTGTCAACTTTCAGTAGCAGTTGATCCAAAAAAAATGTTCATAAACTATTTATATACTTCTTCAACGTCAAAAATTTTCAGAGATCATTTTGTTAAAGCTACAAAAAAATATATTAAAGAATTTAAATTAAAACCGAAAAAATCATATATAATTGACGTAGGAAGTAATGATGGCGTTGCACTTAAACCTTTTAAAGATCTTAAATTTAAAAATATTTTAGGAATAGAGCCGGCTAAAAATCTTGCAAAAATAGCCAACAGAAATAAAATTAAAACATTTAATGGTTTTTTAAATAAAAAAAATACAAAAAAAATAAAAAAGGGTGCAAATTTAATCCTTGCATCGAATGTATTTGCGCATTCAGATAATTTAAGAGAAATGGCAGAATGCATGCTGAAGTTATTAGACAATAAAGGGATACTTATAATAGAAGTGCAGTATTTATTAAACACTTTAAAAGATCTTACATTTGATAATATTTATCATGAACATTATAATTATTGGTCACTGACTTCTTTGAATAACTTTTTTAACCAATTTAATGCTCAAATATTTCGATCAGAAAAAATTGACACTCATGGAGGTTCTGTAAGAATTTTTGTCTGTAAAGATGGACGAAAAATAGAAACAAGTGTAAAAAAAATGTTAAAAAGTGAAGAAAGTTTTGGAATAAAAAGATTTAAAACATATGAAAATTTCGGAAAGAAAGTTTACAAAATTAGAAAAAATATACTTAAAAATTTTGGTAAACTAAAAAAAAACGGAAGTAAATTAATTGGCTATGGAGCTCCTGCTAAAGCAACTACTGCATTAAATTTTTATGGAATAACAAATCAAATTGATTTTATTGTTGAGGATAATGCACTAAAACATAACAAATTTATACCTGGAGTAAAAATTCCTATTAAAAGTAAAAAAAATGTTAAGAGCGATAATAATACTATGATTGTATTTGCGTGGAATTTTTTTAAAGATATAAAAAAAAATAATTCTAATTTATCAAAACAAATTATAAGTATTAAAGATTTAGAAAATTAATTTCAAAATATAGCATCCTTGAATAGAACACTAAAATTGTTTAAATTTTCATATAAATACTCAATGTAAATTTCTAAAAAAGGAAAACTAGAAACTAACATCTCCTTGGTTAAGTTGAGAACTCCAAAAAGAAAAACAATTATAATTAAATTAAAAATAATGTAACTATAAAATCCAAAATAAGAAACTGATGGCATGTTGTGTGTTTTGTTTTTTATCTTTTTTGGCTTGCTCTCATTTAAACTAATACCATGTTTTTTTTCTAAATATTCTTTTGAGTATATTGATGGTCCAGTTCTTTTATTTATTTTTCTCTTTTTTGTGATTTTATTTGAAACTTTTTTTTCTATATTTTTTTTCGTATCTATTTTTTGTTTATTTTCAATTTTTTTATTGATTGGAAATTGTGTCCATTTGTTACCGCAAGAACTACACTGAACTAGCCGCCCGTCACTTGTTATTGCGCTATCAGGAACTAAAAATTTTTTTTGACAAGATTTACATTCAAGAATCATCGTAATTTATAATATAGCTTATTTTGTAGTCTATAAATACATTTTTACTTTATAAGATATTTATTGTATATGTCGTTAATTCAATAGTAGTGAGCTAAATTTATTCTTAAATAATTAAAAATTGCTTATATTTATACAAATAAAATATAATGGTAAATAATTTAGAAATCTTAAATAAATATCTCAAAAACTCTGAGAACTTTATGTCTGCTTACGGTAAACACCACTTATTTAAAAGTAACTTTTTAAATATCGAAGAACCTATGAACAGTGGAATATTTGTTAAATCAACGATATCAACAAAAATAAAAGAGTATATAAGTATAATACCTCAACTAATAATTTATAAAAATGAGATTTTTACTAACGAATATATTAAAAAGTATAAAAAAATATGTTCTTCTCAATCAAGATGGTTCAATCTTGAAATGATCATACAAGGAATTATTTTAAAAATCTTACACGATCAAAGAGTTTTAAACGGCGATGTTTGTACGATTGGTGATGGTAAGGCACATTTTGTATATGGAGTTTTAGACAAACAAGATGTCAATAAAATTTTTTCTGTTAATTTACCTCAAGCGCTAATTCAGGATTATTTAATATTAAAAAAATTTAATTCTATAGATGAAAGCCTTATAAAAGTTGTTGAAAATGAAAAAGATATTGAAGACGAAAAGTGTAAATTATTTTTAGTACCTGTGCAAAACAAAGCCTTTCTGAATAATAAAAAGATAAAATTGTTTGTAAATTCTTTTTCTTTTCAAGAAATGCCTCTTAGTGAAACTAAGAAATATATTGATATAGTAGTTTCAAATAACGCTTATTTATATTCTTTAAATAATGAAGTTAAAACAATGTATGATGGAGAAAAAATAAATTATAATGATTTTGGAATAAAAAAAAAAGGAAAAATAATTTTTGAAAAAGAAGCTAAATTTGTTAAACATTATTACAATACAAACTTCCCATTTATTCATAAAAAAAAAGGTAAAATTATAAGCACATTAGCAAAATTTTAAAAAAACATTGATTAAAGTGTTTGTTAATTGTAGAAGGACGATACCTTAAAATGTATTAAAATTTAGGGCGGTTAGCTCAGTTGGTAGAGCATCTCGTTTACACCGAGAGGGTCATAGGTTCGAGTCCTTTACCGCCCACCATTAGGGGGTGTAGCTCAGTTGGTTAGAGCGCCTGCCTGTCACGCAGGAGGCCGCGGGTTCGAGTCCCGTCACTCCCGCCACGACAATTTAACAATTTTTTAAATTTAATTTATAAAATACTTCGGAAAAGATTTCTTTTTCATAACAATTATTTAAAATGTTTTCCAACGGTTTAGCCTCCCCATGAAGGGGAAGTAAAACATAAATATTTTTTATATTATGTTTTTTTATTTTTTCTAAAACAAAATTTTTCCAGTATTCAAAATATTTACTATTTGAGGATGGATAACCATGAAAGTCATACCAAAACCTTGTAGGCGAGTAATCATATTGATTTAGAAACACTGAGATAAAACCATAGTCAGTTACTAACATTTTTTTATTTTGATCTTTTTTTAAAATCTCGAAAGCTAATTTAACATTTGCAGCTTCTTTTTCAGGGTTGTCGGGATAAAACATTGTAATCCACTTAACTTTTGACAACTTGGAGTGTATTAGCTCTCCATTTATGGAATTATTCATATTTACACCTCTTAAATCCATAAAAGTTCTATTTTGAATATAATTAACATAATAATAAATCGTTGATGAAAAAGTTAAGATTAGTAAAAAATTATTAATTGATTTTTTTTGATTCAAATATTTCTTAGCATATGCATGAGAAAAGCCACAGAATATAGGAATTAAACAATATATAAAAATTGCATTAATAGTCATGAGTTGATGCATAATTGCTAAAAGACAAAACATTATAAAACCGAAAATAATTAAATAATCTGAAAAATTTATTTTAATTTTCTTGGTAGAAAATTTAAAAAATATATAAATTAATATTGAAATAGATAAATATAGTAACTTATATCTCCATATGATTCTTTTAAACTCTAAAGGGTATAACCAATCAAGTCTTGTTCCTCCTAATGATTTAGGATAAAGAAAATACTGATAAAAAAAATCTTTTAGATCAATTTTAGCTAAAAATAGTAAGATAAAAAAAAGGGTCAAAACAAATATAAAGCCTAAAATTGCTGAAAATAGATTAGAAAATTTTTTTTTCTTAATAAAATATAATAATGAAATGAATGTAATTAATATAGTCACGTATAAAGTTGGTGCTTGCTTTGACATCAATGCAAAACCAAGTAACACAGGTGTTACAAACCAGTAAAAATTTTTCTTTTTGGATATAGCCATAGTTAAAGAGTAAAAAGACAGTAAACACAAAATTAGAGTATGATGATCACTGAAAGGCGTTCCTGCAGTTGGGTAAGTTAAAACTGCTACACATAAAGAATAAAAAAAACAAATATAACCTTTAAGTTCAAATTTTCTTAAAATAAAAAATGTTGATATTGTTATTAAGCAATTAAAAATAGATGCGTGAAAAACGTAAGCAAACCAAGAAACACCAAAAATTTTAAAAAATATAGCTTGTATTAGGTCTATAAACGGTTCTTTAATGGTCCAATAGTCTTTAAAAGGATAGTAACCATTCATCAAATCATATCCAGAATTAAAAACTAAAAAACTATCTATTGGTAATATTCCTATGTAACCATAATATTGATTAATCAAAATAGAAAAAAAAACTAAAAAAGTGACTAAAACAAAATTTGTAAGTGGTTTTTTAATTATTTTCATTTAATTTTCTTCAACACAATAATTCTATTTAATGCAAAAATACTTGGTAAAAAAAAGATTAAAATCTTATCAATTATATTAAAAAACTTTAAAAAAAAGGAATTAAGTTTTAAGTGAAAAAAGCTTGAATTAACTCCACCTGAATTTAAAAAAATAAAAAATTCTGTTAATCTATTTTCAATAATATTATATTCAGGGAATTTTTTTTTAAATTTATTGTTATCTTTAAATAATAATTGTGCTACCGCTGTGTTGGAGATCCAAGGACTTTTGGGATTAAAAATATTTTTTTTATTAAAAACTTTAGCTTTTAATGACCAACCTTCATCATCTAGCAATATCTGAATTAGTTTCAAAAAAAACGATGTTTCAGGTTCATTAATTAAAACATAACCATTTTTTTTTAAATAATTACCCATATTTTTTAAAGTTGAGTATGGACTTGAACAGTGATGAAGTGAATGATTTATAATAAAAATATCCACTTTTTTTAAGTATTTTTTACCAAGATTAACTTTTTTCATATCAACTTTTTTGTCTATCCATGGATATTTTATAATATCAGTCAAAATAATATTTTTTTTATCTACTATTTTTTTTATACAACCATTGCCTGATCCTAATTCAACTATTATTTTTTTACCACGCAAGTATTTTTCCATCCAATTGAATCTTTTCTCCAATAGATAAATTAAATTTCTGTTTTTGTTAGACAAGATTCTTTTTCTATTCTCAAAATTATTTGGAGCCTTAATTTTTTTTGCTTTAAATTCTCTTAAAAAAAACATATTTATATTTAAGTTTATATTCGCTTAGAAACATTAGTTATATTCAACAATTTATACAAACTTAATAAGGGATTTGAGAATCATTATCAACTAATTGCTACATTAGTGATCTAGACACATTAACTTTAATAAGATAAATCAAACTTAAGATTAATATAAAAATCCTCAAACTATGTGTATTGAGGTAGATATTGATTAAACATGATTTATACTTTTTTAACAGACTATTTATCCATAATAATATTTCTTTTTATAGCCTTACTATTAAGTATTGGTTTTGTATTAATTAATTTTTTAGCCGCTCCTAACAACCCTGACCCAGAAAAACTATCTGCTTACGAATGTGGATTTGAGGCTTTTGATGATTCTAGAATGGAGTTTGATGTAAGATTTTATCTGGTCGCTATTCTTTTTATTATATTCGATTTAGAAATTGCTTTTTTATTTCCCTGGGCAATTACGCTAGGTAACACTGGAGTGTTTGGCTTTTGGTCTATGATGATATTTTTAGCAGTGTTAACTATTGGTTTTATTTATGAGTGGAAAAAAGGAGCTTTGGAGTGGGAATGAAAATTTTAGATACAAATGAAAGACTAAAAGATGTCCCAGAAGAATTTAAACAAATAGCAAAAGATTTTTCAGAAAAAGGTTTTATAACTACGTCCACTGACAATTTAATAAATTGGGCAAGAACTGGATCTCTACACTGGATGACTTTCGGACTAGCTTGTTGTGCGGTAGAAATGATGCACGCATCAATGCCAAGGTACGATCTTGAAAGATTCGGGGCTGCACCTAGAGCCTCACCAAGACAATCCGATGTAATGATAGTTGCTGGTACCTTAACTAATAAAATGGCTCCAGCTCTTAGAAAAGTTTATGACCAGATGCCAGAACCAAGATACGTAATTTCAATGGGGAGCTGCGCTAATGGTGGAGGCTATTACCATTATTCTTATTCTGTTGTAAGAGGTTGTGATAAAATAGTTCCTGTTGACATATATGTACCAGGTTGCCCACCGTCAGCAGAAGCTTTGTTATATGGAATACTTCAGCTTCAGAAAAAAATTAGAAGAGAAGGGAACATACAAAGATAAAAAGCATGGCTATTAATAACTTAGATTTAAAAAAAATTGAAAAAATAATTAATGCTGAACTTTCTAGTAAAATAACTAGTTCTAAAATAAGTTTTGAAGAATTAATGTTATATACATCAGCTAATGAAATAACAGAAGTTATTCAATTTTTAAAATCAGATAACAGATTTAAATTTAAACAGTTAATTGATATTGCGGCGATAGATTATCCAAACAAAGAAAAAAGATTTGAACTAGTATATTTATTACTTTCAATTGAGAATAATCAAAGAATAAAAATATCAATTAAATTTGAGATAGATGAAAAAATACCATCTTTAACAAAAATCTTTCCTTCAGCTAATTGGATGGAAAGAGAAGTATTTGATATGTATGGAGTAAAATTTATCAATCATCCAGATCTAAGAAGAATTCTGACAGATTATAATTTTAAAGGTCACCCATTAAGAAAAGATTTTCCTTTAACAGGATTTAACGAAGTTAGATATAGTGAAAAAGAGAAAAAAGTAATTTATGAGCCGGTAAAACTAGAACAAAATTATAGAAATTTTGATTTTAGTAGTCCATGGGAGGGTACGAAATATCAAAAGGAAATTAAGAGGGGTGAAAAAAATGAAAAAAACTAAGTCCATGACTTTAAATTTTGGTCCCCAGCATCCCGCTGCTCATGGTGTATTAAGACTCATACTGGAGTTAGAAGGTGAGATTGTTGAAAAAGCAGATCCACATATTGGATTACTTCATAGAGGCACAGAAAAACTAATTGAAAACAAAACTTATACTCAGGCCCTACCATACTTTGATAGACTGGATTATGTAGCTCCAATGAATCAAGAACACGCCTTCGCTTTAGCTACTGAAAAGTTGTTAGATATTGAAATACCTTCAAGAGCTAAATACATTAGAGTTATTTTTTGTGAAATAGGAAGAATACTTAGCCATATACTTAATGTAACAACTCAAGCCTTAGATGTTGGAGCGTTAACCCCTTCTTTATGGGGTTTTGAAGAAAGAGAAACTCTAATGACTTTTTATGAAAGAGCATCTGGATCAAGATTACATGCGAATTATTTTAGAACAGGCGGAGTTCATAAAGATTTACCCACTAAACTTATTGAAGATATTGAAAAATTTTGTGACAATTTTCCAAAAATAATTGATGATTTAGAAGATCTACTAACAGAAAATAGAATTTTTAAACAAAGAAATGTTGAAATTGGAATAGTTTCTAAGAAAGAGGCTTTAGATCATAGCTTCACAGGAGTTATGCTTAGAGGTTCAGGAATACCTTGGGATTTAAGAAAATCTCAACCTTACGAATGTTATCAAGATTTAGACTTTAAAATTCCAGTAGGTAAAAATGGAGACTGTTACGATAGATATCTTTGTCGAATTGAAGAGATGAGAGAGAGTGTTAAAATAATTAAACAATGTATTAAAAAACTTCCTAAGGGGCCTGTCAAAACAGTAGATGGTAAAATTTCTCCCCCTTCAAGAGAAGACTTAAAACAATCTATGGAAGCTCTTATTCATCATTTTAAATTATTTACTGAGGGTTTTAGAGTACCAGCTGGAAATGTATATACTTCAGTCGAAGCTCCAAAAGGAGAATTTGGAGTTTATCTGATTTCAGATGGAAGTAATAGACCCTATAGATGTAAAATTCGAGCTCCTGGGTTTTCTCATTTACAAGCAATGGATTTTTTAATTAAAGGACATATGCTAGCTGATGTGCCTGCAGTTTTAGGTTCATTAGATATAGTATTCGGGGAGGTTGATAGATGAGTCTTAAAAAAGTAAGCTCAGAGCAACCCAAAAATTTTAAATTTAACGAAAAGATTAAAATTATTGCTGAAGAAATTTTAAAAAAGTATCCCGAAAAAAATAAAAAAAGTGCAGTAATGCCTTTTTTATATTTAGCTCAAAAACAAAACAATAATTGGATACCTTTAGCTGCTATTAAATATGTTTCAAGATATTTATCAATGCCCTACATAAGCGTATATGAAGTAGCAACTTTTTATAGTATGTTTAATCTATCTCCGGTAGGAAAATATTTTATTCAGGTTTGTACTACAACACCGTGTTTAATAAGAGGTGCTGGCAAAATAGTTAAAATATGTAAACAAAAAATTTCTGAAAAAGAAAATCAAATTTCTAAAAATGGTGAGTGTTCTTGGACTGAGGTAGAATGCTTAGGTGCTTGTGTAAATGCTCCTATGATGCAAATAAATAACGATTATTATGAGGACTTAGATGAAAAAAGTACTGATAAAATAATAGACTCAATATTTAAAGATGAAATATTAAAACCTGGCTCTTATAGAGGAAGAAAAAATACTTCTCCTGAAAATAAAAAAATAATTAATGGATCCGATCATGCTTAAAGAAGAAAATAAAATATTCAAAAATTTATATAATAATTATGGTTGGGAATTAGAAAAAGCAGTTGAACGAGACGACTGGAAAAATACTAAGGAAATTATTTCAAAGGGAAAGGAATGGATTATAAATGAAATTAAATCTTCCGAATTAAGAGGAAGAGGCGGCGCTGGTTTTTCTACTGGAATGAAGTGGTCTTTTGCTCCTAAAAAAATTGGTTCAAGACCACATTATTTAGTTATAAATGCAGATGAGTCAGAACCTGGAACATGTAAGGATCGTGATATTTTAAGATTTGAACCTCAAAAGCTTATCGAAGGATGTTTAATAGCAGGTTTTGCAATAGGAGCACATGTTTGTTATATTTATATTAGAGGTGAGTACTTCTTTGAAGGTCAACGTCTTCAAGACGCAATAAATCAAGCTTATAAAAAAAATTTTTTAGGTAAAAATGCGTGTGGATCTGAATGGGATTTTGATATTCATATACATTATGGTGCTGGTGCTTATATTTGTGGAGAAGAGACTGCTTTACTAGAAAGCATCGAAGGAAACAAAGGTCAGCCTAGATTAAAACCACCATTTCCAGCTTTAATTGGCTTGTATGGATGCCCCACAATAATTAATAATGTTGAA
>MDTB01231170.1_pt1 | contig 16665 bp, 11 predicted proteins | sample 811161 | NCBI WGS metagenome assembly MDTB01 (sample SAMN05326650, study PRJNA326480) | marine metagenome | isolation source: seawater | place: Mediterranean Sea | collected 2009
CTCCGTGACTTTAGAGACGACACCAGCACCTACGGTACGGCCGCCCTCTCGAATCGCGAATCGTAATCCTTCTTCCATCGCTATAGGCTGAATCAACGTCACCTTCATCTGAACGTTATCACCAGGCATCACCATTTCAGTTCCCTCTGGCAAATCACAAGCACCCGTCACATCAGTTGTTCTAAAGTAGAACTGAGGGCGATATCCATTGAAGAACGGGGTATGCCGCCCACCTTCATCTTTGCTCAGAATGTAAACCTCAGCATCAAATTTGATGTGCGGTGTAATTGAACCGGGCTTAGCCAATACTTGACCACGCTCAACATCTTCACGCTTCGTGCCCCGAAGGAGAACACCAACGTTATCGCCAGCCTGACCTTGGTCCAGCAGCTTACGAAACATCTCAACACCCGTACACACTGTCTTAACCGTATCTTTCAAGCCAACAATCTCAATCTCTTCGTTAACCTTGACAATACCTCGCTCAACACGACCCGTCACTACCGTGCCACGACCTGATATAGAAAATACGTCCTCTACAGGCATTAGAAACGCCATATCTAGCGTTCGTTCTGGCTCAGGAATGTATGTATCAAGCGCTTCAGCAAGCTTCATGATCGCTTCCTCACCATGCTCACCTGTGTCGCCCTCAAGCGCCTTAAGCGCAGACCCAATCACGATCGGAGTGTCATCACCCGGGAAGTCGTACTTAGATAGCAGCTCTCGCACTTCCATCTCAACCAATTCAAGCAACTCAGCATCATCAACCATATCGGCTTTGTTCAAAAACACGATGATGTAAGGAACACCAACCTGGCGCGCTAACAAAATATGCTCTCGAGTCTGTGGCATTGGACCATCTGCCGCTGAAACCACTAGGATCGCACCGTCCATCTGCGCCGCACCTGTAATCATATTCTTAACGTAATCAGCGTGGCCTGGACAATCAACGTGAGCGTAATGACGACCTTCAGTCTCATACTCAACGTGCGATGTATTAATCGTAATACCCCTGGCTTTCTCCTCAGGCGCATTATCAATTTGATCGTAACCCTTTTGTTCGCCGCCAGTCTTGGCAGACAAAACAGTTGTAATCGCCGCCGTTAGCGTCGTCTTACCATGGTCAACGTGCCCAATTGTTCCAACATTCACGTGCGGTTTTGTCCGCTCAAACTTTCCCTTTGCCATGATGTCCTCTTAACCTTTAATCAATTAGTCAAAAACCGATAATTACTATTTATTATTTACGACTGCTTCCGCAACATTTTTAGGCGCATCAGCATAATGCTTAAACTCCATCGAGTAAGTTGCACGTCCCTGCGTTAGCGAGCGCAATGTGGTGGAGTAGCCAAACATCTCGGATAATGGGACTTCTGCTCGAATAGCCTTCCCGCCACCGACCATATCTTCCATTCCTTGGATGGTGCCTCGACGTCCAGACAAGTCACCCATCACGTCACCCATTTTTTCCTCAGGTGTTTCCACGTCAACGGCCATCATCGGCTCAAGCAAGACCGCGGTCGCCTTTCTCATGCCATCCTTAAATGCCATTATCGCAGCCATTTTAAAAGCATTTTCAGACGAATCAACCTCATGGTACGAACCATCAAACAAAGTAACCTTAACATCAACCACTGGATAGCCAGCAACAACCCCTGAGGTCATGGCCTCATTCAACCCTTTCTGAACTGCAGGAATATAATCTTTCGGCACAGACCCGCCTTTAGTCGCATCAAGGAATTCAAAGCCCTTACCCTGATCAGCAGGCTCCATTTTCAACCAAACGTGGCCATACTGCCCTTTACCACCACTCTGTTTTACAAACTTACCCTCAATTTCGATAGATTTTTTAATAGCTTCTCTATAAGCAACCTGAGGCTTTCCAATATTGGCGTCGACGCTAAACTCGCGACTCATTCGATCAACCAAAATCTCAAGGTGCAGCTCCCCCATACCAGAGATAATTGTTTGACCAGATTCCTCGTCCGTTTTCACTCGGAAGGAGGGGTCCTCTTGCGCCAAGCGACTCAAAGCAATACCCATTTTTTCCTGATCAGCCTTAGTTTTAGGTTCTACCGCTTGAGAGATTACCGGGTCTGGAAATTCCATTCTCTCCAAAATAACAGCCTTATCTTGGACACACAAAGTGTCACCAGTCGTAGCATCCTTCAATCCAACCGCTGCCGCTATATCTCCAGCTCGAACCTCTTTCAACTCTTCTCGGTTATTCGCATGCATCTGAAGTATGCGACCAATCCGCTCTTTCTTACCTTTCACCGGGTTATAGACAGAATCCCCTGCCTGGAGAGATCCTGAGTACACCCTGAAAAAGATTAACTGTCCAACATAAGGATCAGTCATAATCTTAAATGCCAATGCGGAGAATGGTTCTGAGTCGTCTGCCTTTCGATCTGCAGGCTCACCAGCCTCTGTCTCACCAGTAATCGCTGGAACGTCAAGCGGCGAGGGTAAATAATCAATCACGCCGTCCAACATCGCTTGTACACCTTTATTTTTAAATGCGGTACCACACATCATGGGCACAATTTCAACCGCAATAGTACGTAGACGGATGCCCTCTTGAATTTCATCCTCAGACAGTTCACCCTCTTCAAGGTACTTATTCATCAATTCCTCTGATGACTCTGCTGCTGCCTCGACAAGCTTTTCTCGCCAGTCATCACATTCAGCTTGGAGCTCAGCGGGAATATCCCTCATTTCAAATTTCGTACCACCCGTCGCGTCATCCCAGTAAATTGCCTTCATTTTTACCAGATCGACGACCCCTTCAAACCCCTCTTCCGCACCAATGGGAACCTGAAGCGCTACTGGATTGGCTTTTAACCGAGCGCGCATTTGATCATAAACTTTAAAGAAGTTCGCACCCTGCCGATCCATCTTGTTCACAAACGCCATTCTCGGCACGCGATATTTATTAGCTTGGCGCCAAACTGTTTCTGATTGAGGTTGAACTCCACCGACGGCACAATAAACCATGCAGGCCCCATCAAGCACTCGCATCGAGCGCTCGACCTCAATCGTAAAGTCCACGTGCCCAGGGGTATCAATAATATTGATCCGATGCTCGGGCAAAGCTCCGTCCATTCCCTTCCAAAAACACGTTGTTGCTGCAGACGTAATGGTGATTCCGCGCTCACGCTCTTGCGCCATCCAATCCATTACTGCGGCTCCGTCATGTACCTCACCAACCTTATGAGAGACACCCGTGTAGAACAGAATACGCTCGGTCGTAGTGGTTTTACCAGCGTCGATATGTGCACTGATTCCGATATTTCGGTAACGCTCTAATGGAGTAGTTCGGGCCATGCGTGCTTTCTACGAAACTAATTAATTAAAAACGGAAATGGGAGAATGCCTTATTTGCTTCTGCCATACGATGAACTTCTTCTTTCTTCTTGACTGCACCTCCACGTCCTTCAGACGCATCTTTTAGCTCATTACCCAATCTCGCTGCCATAGATTTTTCGCTCCTGGATCTTGCCGCCTCTTTGAGCCAACGCATCGCCAAAGCGCTACGTCTAGATGGTCGAACCTCGACGGGAACTTGATAATTTGCTCCTCCAACCCGTCGAGATTTAACCTCAACAAGGGGACGAACGTTAGATAGAGCCGTGTTAAATACTTCCAAGGGATCAGCCTGCCCACCCTTTTGGATATGGTCAAGAGCCCCATAAACGATCCGTTCAGCCACAGATTTTTTACCAGCCTGCATTATTACATTCATAAATTTCGCGACCTCTTGGTTGTGAAATTTTGGATCTGGCAATATCTCCCGCTTTGGCACTTCTCTACGTCTTGGCATTGAATCCTCTTTATATTTTTCCTAATAACGACTAAATGTCGTTAAATCTTTAACCCTTAGCCCTTTTGGCCCCATACTTAGACCTAGCCTGCTTACGATCCTTTACGCCCTGCGTATCAAGACTACCTCGCACGACGTGATATCGAACTCCGGGAAGATCTTTAACTCGGCCACCTCTAATCAACACAACGGAGTGCTCTTGGAGATTATGGCCTTCTCCCCCGATATAACTAATAACTTCAAAGCCAGTCGTTAAACGCACTTTGGCGACCTTTCGAAGTGCCGAATTCGGCTTTTTAGGTGTGGTTGTATAAACCCTAGTGCATACGCCACGTTTTGCTGGCGCACCGCCCAGCGCCGGCACCTTGCTTTTCGCGATTGGCACTGACCGGCCTTTGCGAACCAATTGATTTGTAGTTGGCATCTTAAAATTCGAGTCCTAAAGTAATATGGCCTAAACAAACAACAATCGGGGCCAACAAATCGTTAACCCCAATATCTGATTTAATAACCGTTACCCAACCATTCGCAGACTGGGAAAAAGACGGGCGATTCTAAGACCACCCGCCGCCTATGTCAAGCCGCAGCCTCCCCTTCGTCTTCCGAAACCTCCTCAAATACATCATTAGATTCAGGAACCACAGCCTCAAAAATATCAGGAACTTCTGGTCGTTTTCGATTTCGATGGTACGCAAGCCCAGTTCCGCCGGGAATCAAACGACCCACAATGACGTTTTCTTTAAGGCCCCGGAGCTCATCTCGTTTACCCATAATAGCCGCTTCAGTGAGCACTCTAGTTGTTTCTTGGAAAGACGCGGCAGAAATAAATGAATCGGTCGATAGCGATGCTTTAGTAATACCTAACAACACATTGTCGTATGCAGCCGGCGCTTTATCCTCAGCTACGAGTTCTTCGTTTGCCGCCAAAACGTCTGAACGCTCTACTTGCTCACCTTGAATGAAGTCGGTTGCGCCAGAATTTGTGATATTAACGCGACGCAACATCTGTCTGACGATAACTTCAATGTGCTTATCATTTATCTTCACACCCTGTAAGCGATAGACATCCTGCACTTCGTCGATGATATATCTGGCTAACGCTTCAATACCCAATAACTTAAGAATCTCATGCGGATCTGGCGGGCCATCAACAATCATCTCCCCAACGTTAACCATTTGGCCTTCGTGCACCATCACATGTTTATCTTTCGAGATTAAAAACTCGTGAGATACGCCTTCGCTATCCGTAATAACCAATCGCTGCTTACCTTTTGTATCCTTTCCAAACGATACCGCGCCCGTGACAGCCGCTAACACCCCGGCATCTTTCGGTGCACGGGCTTCGAATAGTTCCGCAACTCTAGGCAAACCGCCTGTGATATCCCTCGTTTTAGAACTTTCCTGCGGAATACGGGCTAAGATTTCTCCAACTCCAACTTTTTGTCCATTCTTCACGGTAATCACAGAATTAACCGGCACCGTTATATTGACCGGCGTTTCGGTTCCGGCGATCTTAATTTCCTCGCCACTTTCATCGATCAATCGAACGCTTGGACGCACATCTTTGCCTTGAGAAGATGAGCTTCTCTTCGGATCAGTCACAACCAAAGTGGACAACCCTGTAACCTCATCGATCTGCCGGGCAGCGGTAACACCCTCCTCAACATTCTCGAATTTAACTGTCCCAGAATATTCTGTAACAATCGGTCGTGTATGTGGGTCCCAATTCGCAAGGATCTTTCCTGCTTTCTCCGATATCCCGTCCGAAACATGTAACAATGCTCCGTAGGGAACTTTGTGTCTTTCTCTTTCCCTACCTACCTCATCGTGCACCACAACTTCACCAGAACGGGCGATCACAACCTTTTCGTCCCGCTCATTAGTCACGTACCGCATTTGAGGAGAAAATTTAATAACTCCTTTTGACTTTGATTCAATCTGACTTGCTACCGCAGTACGTGACGCGGCTCCACCAATGTGGAAAGTCCGCATCGTTAACTGGGTTCCAGGCTCACCAATGGATTGAGCCGCAATCACACCTACCGCCTCCCCAGAACTTACTAAGTGCCCACGACCGAGGTCTCGGCCGTAGCATTTCGCGCATAGCCCATAACGCGTTTCACACGTAAGAGCCGTCCTTACTTTGACTTCATCAACCCCGCTATTTTCAATCTGATGTACTAACTTTTCATCGAGTAGCGTTCCTGCTGTTGCGAGCAAGGCCCCATTTTCGGGATCTATTAAATCATCAGCAACTACTCTGCCAAGAATTCGTTCGCTCAGCGGCTCAATAACCTCCCCACCTTCAATCAAAGCTTTTTGAACGAAGCCACGCGAGGTACCACAATCATCTTCAACGACAACTAAATCTTGCGTGACATCTACCAACCTCCGAGTCAAGTAACCAGAATTAGCGGTCTTAAGCGCTGTGTCTGCAAGTCCTTTTCGAGCACCGTGCGTCGAAATAAAGTACTGCAAAACATTCAAGCCCTCTCTGAAGTTCGCTGTAATCGGAGTCTCAATAATCGATCCATCCGGCTTTGCCATGAGCCCACGCATTCCGGCCAATTGACGAATCTGAGCCGCAGATCCTCTGGCACCAGAATCAGCCATCATATAGATAGAATTAAATGACTCCTGATGAACTTGCTGCCCTTTTTCATCTTTGAGTAGCGCCCAAGAACTAGAATCAGAATTCCATTTCTTTACTGGCTCTTGACCTAAACGGTCCATCATTGCCTTAGCAACCACATCTCCTGCGCGACCCCAAATGTCGACAACTTTGTTATAGCGCTCACCTTGAGTGACTAGACCGGAGGTATACTGATCTTCAATTTCTTTTACCTCCTCCTCAGCTTCAGCAAGAATAGTACCCTTATCCTCTGGAATCTCCATATCCTTAACTGCGAAAGACAAGCCAGCCCGCGTCGCGAAAGTAAATCCCGTATTCATTAACTTATCCGCAAAAATAACAGTCTCCCGCGTCCCACACTCCCGGAAACTTATGTTAATTAAGCGGGAAATCTCTTTCTTTTTTAGCGTCTTGTTGATGATGTCGAATGGTAATCCCTCTGGAAGGACCTCTGATAAAAATGACCGACCAACAGTAGTCCTGTAACGACTAGTGCTTCTTGTGAGACCTGCGTCAACATCAACCTTACCTTCAGTGATACGAACCTCGCATGAAGCCTGAAGATCAATATCACCATTTTCATACGCACGCCTAGCCTCTGTGACGTTAGAGAAGATCATACCCTCTCCCTTTGCTCCCAACTTCTCTCTAGACATATAGTAGAGACCTAAAACGATATCTTGGGAAGGAACGATAATCGGCTCTCCGTTAGCTGGAGATAACACGTTATTTGAAGCCATCATCAAAACTCTAGCTTCCATCTGCGCCTCAATCGATAGCGGGACATGAACCGCCATTTGGTCACCGTCAAAGTCAGCGTTGAAGGCCGCACACACTAAGGGATGTAACTGAATCGCTTTGCCCTCGATTAACACTGGCTCAAAAGCCTGAATACCCAACCGATGGAGAGTTGGCGCTCTATTTAACAGAACAGGATGTTCTCTAATGACGCCTTCCAGAATATCCCATACCTCTGGTACTTCCTGCTCCACCAATCGCTTAGCCGCCTTGATGGTCGTAGCAAACCCTAAAGTCTCGAGCTTATGAAAAATAAACGGCTTAAATAACTCAAGCGCCATCTTCTTAGGTAAACCACATTGGTGTAGCTTCAACTGAGGCCCTACGACGATTACGGAGCGCCCAGAGTAATCGACGCGCTTACCCAATAAGTTTTGGCGAAAACGGCCACCCTTACCTTTGATCATATCCGCTAAAGACTTCAATGGCCGCTTATTGGCCCCCGTCATCGCTTTACCCCGTCGTCCGTTGTCGAGCAGTGAATCAACTGACTCTTGGAGCATTCGCTTTTCATTTCTACAAATAATTTCTGGCGCTTTGAGTTCAAGTAATCTTTTCAACCTATTATTTCGGTTAATTACCCTTCTGTATAAATCATTAAGATCTGATGTAGCAAAACGTCCACCGTCTAGCGGAACTAAGGGGCGAAGATCAGGAGGGAGCACTGGCAGAACCTCCATAACCATCCACTCAGGCTTAATGCCAGACTTATGAAAAGCTTCTAAAACCTTAAGTCTTTTAGCAATTTTTTTAATTTTAGTCTCTGAGCCAGTTTCGCTAAGTTCCTGACGAAGTTTTTCTACTTCACCACCGATATCGATGTTCTTGAGAAGCTCCCGAATCCCTTCAGCTCCCATAACCGCTGAAAACTCATCGCCAAACTCTTCGAACTTCTCTAAGTAATTATCTTCAGACAATAGATCTCCCTTATTAAGCGGAGTCATGCCTGGGTGCGTCACGATATAAGCTTCAAAATACAGCACTCGTTCGATATCTCGAAGTGGAATATCTAAAACTATTCCCAACCTTGAAGGTAGGGACTTCAGGAACCAGATATGAGCCACGGGAGACGCAAGTTCAATATGAGCCATTCGCTCACGACGAACTTTTGATAGCGTAACCTCAACACCACACTTCTCACAAATAACACCTCGGTGCTTTAGCCTTTTATACTTTCCACAAAGACACTCGTAATCCTTAGTAGGGCCAAAAATCTTTGCGCAAAACAAACCATCTCTCTCGGGCTTGAAAGTCCGATAATTGATTGTCTCAGGCTTTTTTACTTCTCCATAAGACCAAGATCGAATCTTCTCAGGAGATGCGAGACTGATTTTGATGGCATCAAAATCCTCTTCTTGCTTTGCTTGCTTAAATAAATCTAACAACGCTTTCATTGTTTACCCCTTTAAAATTCTTTATCGACGAATTAGGTGCGGTTTAAATTCGGCTTTAGTGACGGTCAAGGTCAATATCGATGACGAGCGATCGTATCTCTTTGACTAAAACATTGAATGACTCAGGCATCCCTGCGTCGATTTTGTGCTCACCTTTTACGATGTTTTCATACACTTTAGTTCGCCCATTAACGTCATCAGACTTGACCGTAAGCATTTCTTGTAAAGTGTAAGATGCTCCGTATGCTTCTAACGCCCACACTTCCATCTCCCCAAAACGCTGGCCACCAAATTGAGCCTTACCACCAAGCGGTTGTTGCGTGACTAAAGAGTATGGACCTGTAGAACGCGCATGCATTTTGTCATCAACTAAGTGATGCAACTTCAGCACATGCATATATCCGACGGTAACTTCCTGATCAAACTGATCTCCGGTCCTACCATCGATAAGCTTAATTTGCCCACTTTGAGGCAATCCGGCGAGTTCCAGCATTTGTCTAATTTCCGGCTCATCAGCTCCGTCAAATACTGGGGTTGCAAATGGGACACCATGTTTCAATTGCCCCGCCAGATCTAATACTTCCTGATCTGAGAGCGTTTCAATGGTCTCAATCTTGCCGCTGGTATTGTAAACCTTAGACAGGAACTGTCTAATCTCATCAATCTTACTTTGCGCGCGTAACATAGCACCAATCTTGTGGCCAAGACCTTTAGCTGCCCACCCAAGGTGCGTCTCCAGAATCTGGCCTACATTCATGCGAGAAGGCACGCCTAGGGGATTAAGCACAATATCCATTGGCGTGCCGTCAGCGGTGTGGGGCATGTCCTCGATCGGTACGATCTTAGAAATTACCCCCTTATTGCCGTGTCTTCCTGCCATTTTATCGCCCGGTTGCAACCGTCGCTTAACCGCAAGATACACTTTCACCATTTTCTGAACACCAGGCTGCAACTCATCACCCGAGGTTAACTTCTTCTCCTTTTCATCATATCGTAAGTCAAAGTCAACTCGAGCCTGTTCGATGCCCTCGCGAATCTGCTCAACTTGATGAGCTGCACTCTCGTTTTGAAGCACGATATCAAACCAATTGTATCGATCTACATCGGCAAGGTACGATTTAGTGACCTTAGCGCCTTTTGAAAGTTTACCCGAACCGTCATTAGTCTTCGGCCCACTGTTAGCTACTTTTCCCATCAGGAGCCGCTCCATTCGACCAAACGCATCGTTTTCAACAATCCGCATTTGATCTGATAAATCCTTACGAAAGCGTCCCAATTCGTCATCAACAATTGCCTGTGCACGACTGTCTCTTTCTACGCCCTCACGAGTGAAGACCTGCACGTCAATCACGGTACCGGCCATACCTGACGGAACCCGAAGAGACGTATCTTTAACATCCGAAGCTTTTTCACCAAAGATTGCACGCAGTAGCTTCTCTTCTGGAGTCAATTGCGTTTCACCTTTCGGAGTCACCTTACCTACCAAAACGTCGCCAGCATGAACCTCCGCGCCGATATAGACAACACCTGACTCATCTAAACGCCCTAACTGAGACTCGGCAAGATTGGAAATATCTCTTGTTATTTCCTCTGATCCTAGCTTCGTATCTCTGGCCACAATGGATAACTCTTCAATATGAATCGATGTAAAACGATCTTCGGCTACGATTCTTTCTGAGATGAGTATTGAATCCTCAAAGTTAAAGCCATTCCATGGCATGAACGCAACGAGAAGGTTCTGTCCTAACGCTAACTCACCTAAATCTGTAGACGCTCCATCTGCAATCACATCGCCACTCGCAACGATATCTCCTGGCTTAACAATCGGTTTTTGATTGATATTCGTATTTTGATTAGAGCGCGTATATTTAACCAAATTGTATATATCAACACCGACATCTCCGGCACGCGTCTCATCATCATTAACTCTAATAACGACTCTTGCAGCATCGACATAATCAACAAGTCCACCACGTTCAGCTTGAACAGCGGTTCCTGAATCAACCGCCACCGTTCTCTCAATTCCCGTACCTACAAGAGCCTTCTCCGCTCGCAACGTAGGAACGGCCTGCCGTTGCATATTAGAACCCATCAGAGCTCTGTTAGCATCATCATGCTCTAGAAATGGAATCAAAGATGCAGCCACGGAAACAATCTGGGACGGCGCAACATCCATCATCTCCACTCGCTCTGGGGACACTAAAGTGAATTCGCCACGGTGTCGACACGACACTAGCTCGTCAGTTAACTTACCCCCTTTATCATAAGCAGCGTTCGCTTGTGCAATAACGTATTGACCCTCGTCAATTGCTGACAAATATTCGATCTCATCTGTTACTTTTCCATCCTTCACACGCACATAAGGGGTTTCCAGAAACCCATACTCGTTCGTTCGCGCGTAAATCGCTAACGAGTTGATAAGACCAATATTTGGTCCCTCTGGTGTCTCAATAGGACATACCCGTCCGTAATGCGTCGGATGCACATCCCGAACTTCAAAACCAGCACGCTCTCGCGTCAGTCCTCCAGGCCCCAAAGCAGATATTCGTCGCTTGTGAGTGATCTCTGAAAGAGGATTTGTTTGATCCATAAATTGGGATAATTGAGAAGATCCAAAGAATTCTCGGACGGCCGCTGAAACCGGCTTTGCGTTAATCAAGTCATGAGGCATCAAATTCTCCGACTCAGCTTGAGACAATCGTTCTCTTACCGCACGCTCCACTCGAACCAACCCGGAACGAAATTGATTCTCAGCCAGCTCCCCGACTGAGCGAACACGTCGGTTGCCTAAATGATCAATATCGTCAATCTCGCCACGTCCATTACGCAATTCAACCAGAATGGCGATAACAGCTAATATATCGGCGTTAGTCAGAGTGCCCTCTTCGGGAATGTTGTTTTTCTGAGCCTCGTCATAGAAACTCTTGAGCCAGTCCGATGTTTTAGCATCTATGGCTTCTGGATATGCTCTTCTATTAAATTTCATCCGACCAACAGCAGACAAATCATAGCGCTGCGAAGTATAGAATAAAGAACCAAATAAGGCGTTAACCGAGTCCTCGGTTGGCGGCTCACCAGGACGCATCATTCTATAGATCGCCACCTTAGCTGAAAGCTGGTCCGGAGTATCGTCAGACCTTAATGTTTGCGAAATATAAGCGCCTTGATCTAAATCATTCACGTAGAGTGTCTCAATCTCACCTATATTTCCCTCAATCAACTTTTCGATCAGCTCCTCAGTTAACTCCTCGTTAGCGGAAGCAATGATTTCACCCGTATCTAAATCGATGATATTTCTGGCCAAAATCCTACCGACAAGGAATTCGTTCTCAACAACGACCTTTTCAACACCCGCCTCACGTATATCACGAACGTGTTTCGCCGTAATTCGCTTATCTTTTTCGACAATTAACTTTCCTTGCTTCGTCTTAATATCAAAGCGAGCGGTCTCACCTCTCAATCTATCAGGCTTTATATGAAATTCGGGACCTTTTTTTCCAAATTCAAATTGATCGAATGAATAAAAGAAGCCGAGAATATCTTCCGCATTCATACCAATAGACTTCAACAAAATCGAGACTGGCAGTTTACGGCGCCGGTCAATTCGGAAAAATAAATGATCTTTGGGATCGAACTCAAAATCAAGCCAAGAGCCACGATAAGGAATAACTCGAGCAGAAAAAAGTAATTTACCCGATGAATGAGTCTTGCCTCGATCATGCTCAAAAAACACCCCAGGAGAGCGGTGCAATTGGGACACAATTACCCGCTCTGTTCCGTTGATAACAAAAGATCCTGTGGAAGTCATCAAGGGAATCTCGCCCATGTAGACGACCTGTTCTTTCGCCTCTTTTATCACTTGCTTGGGTGAATCTTTGTCAAGCAACGTCAGGCGAACGCGTGCGCGCAATGGTGCGGCATAGGTCAGGCCTCGCTGCTGGCATTCTTTCACGTCAAAAGCCGGAGCGCCCATTTCATAGGAAACAAACTCCAAGCGGGCATTTCCTGAATGACTCTCGATCGGGAATATAGACTCAAACGCGCTTTGTAAGCCCTGTGATCCTCGCTCCTCGGTAGTAGCTCCTGATTGGAGGAACTCCGAGTATGACTCCAACTGGGTCGTAAGCAAATAAGGGACAGGAGCAACTCCTTGGCGCTTCGCAAAACTTTTTCGAATGCGTTTTTTTTCAGTGAAAGAATAGGCCATTAAAGTCTCCGTATATAGAGCCCAGAGATAATAGTCTGAGCGTTGACGTCAATTAAAAGGGCCTGGCGGTTGGCCTCTACCAACCTCTGGCGGACGGCTGGATGAACCAGCCCGACCAAACCTTGAAAATACAACAAAAGCGTAAATAAAAATCAAAAAATTTTTATTTAAACTCTTCGAAACACAAATCGGCTTGCCCCAACCAGGGACAGGCCGCCTTGCTTATTTCACTAATAACGAACTACTTAACTTCGACGGTTGCACCAGCCTCTTCAAGCTGCTTTTTGAAGTCATCCGCTTCCGCTTTTGAAACGCCCTCTTTGATGGCCTTTGGCGCGCCATCAACAAGATCTTTAGCCTCTTTTAGGCCAAGTGAAGTAATCGCTCTCACAGCCTTGATAACTGAAACCTTATTATCTCCGATACTGGCAACAATCACATCGAATTCAGTCTTTTCTGCAGCGGCTTCTCCGTCACCGCCAGCTGCTCCAGGAGCCGCTACCGCGACAGCAGCAGCTGCCGCTGAAACGCCAAACTTTTCTTCCATCTCCGTAATTAGCTCAGATAATTCCAACACAGACATACCGGAAATTGCTTCTAAAATTTCTGCCTTACCCATTATTATTTCTCCTAAAATCAACTTTGAGTGTTCACTTAAATGTAAATAGTGTTTAAGCCGCTTCTTTCTCTTTCATATCTCTAACCGCAGCAACACCCCGTACAAATTTCGTTGGTACTTCGTTTAACGTTTGAACGAACTTTGCGATTGGTGCCTGCATCGTCCCTAGCAACTTAGACAGTAACTCGTCTCGACTCGGCATCTTCGCTAAAACAGAGACATCCAAAGCGGACATCACCTGGTTTTTCATCGAACCTACCTTTATCTGAAACTTATCATTACTCTTTGAAAAGTCACTAAAGACTTTAGCAACGGCGACAGGGTCATCTGAAATCCCATAAGCTAAAGGGCCTACCATGTCCCCAGACAATCCTTCAAAAGGGGTATCTTTTACCGCCAACTTGGCCAAAGTATTCTTGAGAACCCGCAGATAAACACCACTATTTCGGGCGCTAACCCTTAGTTGCGTCATCTCCTCAACCGTCAATCCTCGGTACTCCGCAAGCACTAATGCTTCAGCAGCAATAAGCTTGTCAGAAACCTCACCGATGACAGTCTCTTTTTGTTTCCTATTGAGACTCAAGTTTTTCTCCTATTGTTAACAAAAAATAAGACAAATTGTCTTACCACCAGCTTCAATAGCGTCCTTCGACACAAGCACAGCGATTCACCAAATTCTTGAACACCGACTTGTCTTTAGGTATCACTATCTGCGTAGGCTTAAGAGCCGAAGCCCTAAATTTAGATTCTTAAGAACACCTACGGTCTTTGACAGTCCAGCCCTCCGGCATTTACCGATGAGCTGGTACCAAAGTTCTTCCTACTAATTCGTCCAAGCCGATTGATCAAGGCGCAGACCCGGACCCATCGTGCTTGACACAGCAATACGCTTCAAATAAACACCTTTCGATGCCCCAGGCTTATTTTTATTAAGCGCATCAATCAGTGCTTTAAAATTTTCCGCTAGATCATCTTCAGCAAAAGAGGCTCGACCAATGGTGCAGTGAATAATACCCGCCTTATCAGTTCGAAATTGTACTTGACCGCCTTTCGCGTTTTTAACTGCCTCACTGACATTCGGAGTCACTGTTCCTACCTTTGGATTTGGCATCAGTCCTCTCGGCCCCAAAACTTGACCAAGTTGACCTACAACTCTCATCGCATCTGGGGTCGCAATCACCACATCAAAATCCATCGAACCCGATTTCACTTGCTCAGCCAAGTCTTCAAACCCAACAATATCCGCCCCAGCCGCCTTAGCTTCTTCAGCCTTGTCAGCCTGTGCAAAAACAGCCACCCTAACAGTTTTGCCAGTTCCCTTTGGAAGGACTACCGAACCTCGCACCAGCTGATCTGACTTCTTTGCATCGACACCCAAATTAACCGCTATGTCAATGGACTCATCAAACTTAGCCGTTGAATTTTGCTTCGCCAAACCAAGGGCGTCGTTGAGGGAGTAAAACTTATTGGGATCAACTGTATCTTTAATTTGTTTAATTCTTTTAGATAATTTCGTCATCTTCAGCTCTCCTCAACCTCTACACCCATGCTACGGGCGCTGCCTGCAATAATTTTTACCGCGGCATCTAGGTCGCCCGCATTGAGGTCCTCCATTTTTGCTTTTGCAATCTCCTCAGCCTGAGCTCTAGTCAACTTTCCGACTTTGTCAGTGTGTGGCCGAGGACTTCCCTTATCGAGCTTTATTGCTTTCTTAATGAGCACAGATGCTGGCGGAGTTTTAATGATGAAAGTAAAACTCTTGTCGGCAAATGCAGTGATCACCACAGGAAGGGGAAGCCCAGGCTCATAGCTTTGCGTTTTCGCGTTAAACGCCTTACAAAACTCCATGATATTTAGGCCTCGCTGACCCAACGCTGGGCCAACCGGTGGACTTGGATTTGCCTTGCCGGCGGGAATTTGCAACTTAATAAAACCAACAACTTTCTTTGCCACAACAACACTCCTTAATAGTAAGTGCGGGTCCAGACGCGCCCGAAAGGGAGCTCCCCGATAAAATCTAGCCAGGTATTATAGCTGAAAAAGTACTCTTAAGTTTTCCTATCTGAAAAAACTAATACTAGGCTTTTTCTACCTGCTCAAAGTCCAACTCCACCGGAGTTGAGCGTCCAAAAATAGAAACCGAAACACGAATTTTGCTTTTATCGTAGTTTACTTCCTCAACGTTTCCGTGGAAGTCCGCGAATGGTCCATCTTTGACACGAACGCCCTCACCCAGCTCGAACAGAGTTTTCGGCTTCGGCTTCTCAACACCCTCTTGAATTTGACCGAGAATACCATCCACTTCCTTTTGGGTAATAGGCGCCGGCTTATTACCAGAGCCACCGACAAAACCGGTAACCTTAGACGTGCTCTTGACTAAATGCCATGTTTCATCAGTCATGTTCATTTCCACCAATACGTAACCTGGAAAGAATTTCCGCTCACTTATCGACTTTTGACCGCCTTTGATTTCTATAACCTCTTCAACGGGAACCAGTATTTCGCCGAAATGCTGCTCCATTTCAGCCCGCTCAATACGCTCCAACAGACTTCGTTTTACGGTTTTTTCGTAACCTGAATAAGCATGTACCACGTACCATTTCATATTACTTAGTCCCCCACACCGAGAATCATTCGAATCAGCGATCCGAGCACGCCGTCAATACCCCAAAGCACTAGCGCCATAACCAAAACGAACACTACCACGATGCCAGTGGTCTGGGCAGTTTCTTTTTTGGTTGGCCAAACAACTTTCTTTGTCTCAACAATCGCCTCACGGCCAAACTGAATGAACTCCCGCCCCTTTTCAGTAAGAGAGAGCATACCAAAGGCAAGCGCGAATCCAATCAGAACGCAAAGCACCCGAATAACCGTCGGAAGATCACTCAACATGTAGGACCCTACGATACCAGCCATAAATATTAGCGCTGAGAAACTAAGCTTTAACTTATCCATTACCATTTACGCTTACCGTCAAATTAAGGAAACTATTTATATAACGTGCCAGCAGACTGGCAGGCCAGGAGGGTCTCGAACCCCCAACCTTCGGTTTTGGAGACCGACGCTCTACCAATTGAGCTACTGGCCTAACTCATTTACTCCGTGACTTTAGAGACGACACCAGCACCTACGGTACGGCCGCCCTCTCGAATCGCGAATCGTAATCCTTCTTCCATCGCTATAGGCTGAATC